>WNFL01429276.1_pt2 | contig 14410 bp, 10 predicted proteins | sample 5400361 | NCBI WGS metagenome assembly WNFL01 (sample SAMN13153351, study PRJNA577476) | soil metagenome | isolation source: 40 cm soil on Douglas fir-dominated hillslope | place: USA:California | collected 2013-09-17
CGAGCCGGCGTTGGGCTGGCGGATATCGACGTAGAAGCGGCCACAGCGCGCGGCGTCATCGTCATGAACACGCCCGGAGCCAATTCCATTGCGGCGGGGGAGTACACCTTTGCACTAATGCTGGCCCTGTGTCGTCAGGTGATTCCGGCACACACCGACCTGGCGCGCGATAAATGGACCCGCAATGGACATCTTGGCATTGAACTGTACGGCAAAACGCTCGGCCTGCTTGGCCTAGGGCGTGTGGGACGACGGGTCGCTGAGCGGGCCGCCGCGTTTGGTATGGAGCTGCTCGCCTACGATCCCTATGTTGCCGAAACACAGGTCAGCGATTTAAGAGTCAAGTTGGTCGGCCTGGATGAAGTGCTGAGCCATAGTGACATTATCAGCCTGCACTGCGCTGTGACACCCGAAACCTTTCATATTCTCGATGAGGATGCGCTCAAAACCGTCAAGCGCGGCGCGTGGATCGTGAATGTGGCACATGGCAGCATGATTGACGAAAAAGCGCTGACCGCCGCGCTCAATTCGGGACAGGTCGCCGGGGCCGCGATGGATGTGTTTGACCATGAGCCGCCAACGGGTTCGCCGTTAATTGGCCTGCCGAATGTGGTCCATACGCCACATATGGGCGACGCGACCATCGAGGCGCAGCGCGATTTGAGTATGCAGATCGTCAAGCAGGTCTACGATGCGCTGCGCGGTGTGGATTACCGTAACGCTGTGAACATGCCTTTTATGCCGGGGCGCGATTTCGAGGCGATGGCTCCCTACCTGCACCTCGCGGAACGGATCGGCGCGTTGCAGCATTATCTGGCGCGGGGTCGCATCCGGCGGGTGGCGGTGGAATACAAGGGCGAGGAATTGACCGGGCTAGTTAAGCCCTTGACCGTGGCGCTGCTCAAGGGCATTTTGGAACCTGTCCTGGGCGACACCGTGAACTACATCAACGCGCCGCTGGTGGCGATGGAACGCGGCATTCATGTGACGCAGACCAAAGGGCTGGATGTGGCTGATTACACGAATCTGGTGAGCTGTCAGGTCCATTGGGAAGGTGGCGGCGAACTGGTCATTAGCGGTGCGCTGTTCAACCGCACCGAACCGCGCATCGTCCAAATCGATACCTATCACACCGATGTGATCCCGGAGGGGAACATGGTGGTGTTTGGCAGTTATGACGTACCCGGCGTGATCGGCAAAGTCGGCACGCTTATGGCTGAACGCAACATCAATATCGCAGATTGGCGAACGGGTCGCGCCGAAAAGGGCGGACAAACGCTTACTGTCTTAAGGCTCGACCAACCGCTTTCGGAAGCACTGCTCAACGAATTCCGCCAGCAGGATTATGTGCGCCACGCGATGCAGATGGTGTTGAAGTAGGCAAGCTCGCGTTATCGCATCGTCTCCTGATAGCGCCGCGCTTCGGCTTTACCTGCCTGCATCGACTCTTCGATGCTTTCGCCTTCGACACGTCGACGTGCGTCGGTAGCGACTTGCTCGATCTCCTCGCGGAGTTCGTTTCCTCGCTCCTCTATTTCATGACGAGTTTCCTCGCCGCTCTGGGGTGCAAACCAGAAGGCCGTCACTGCGCCAATCACGCCGCCCAGAATTGCACCGAGGACAAACGGCCCAAGTTCATCGTCTTCACGACGGATTTGGTTTCGCTTTGCCATGCTACGTTGCGGCGTATTGCAGCGAGTTCACCGAAGAATGCACGTGCGCCTGCCAACGTAGACGCAATCTGGATCACAGGAGTGCTGACGTTCTTGCTGATAAATTGAGTCGTGCCGCGCACCGTCGTAAGTGTGGAACGGGCCTCATCGACCAGCGGCTTGATCTCGTTACGCAGCAGATTGATGAGCGAGGTAAGTTGTAGAATCAGGACAACCAGCGCGACGCTGATCAAAATGCCCTGCAAAGCCAGTACGATGATAAAGAAGTCGCGCAGGATGCGGAACATGCTCGCCACGCCCTCGGAGTTGCTGAGGCCGCCGACAATCGCGATAACCAGCGCCAGAACGATCACTGCTCCCAGAATGCCCATGGCGATGATGATCCATCTGACGACGCCCGGCGAGTTGTCGGAGTCTGGTACTACCAGCGTGTCCATGTTGCTATCAGGTTTGTCGCTCATCTACCCCTTCTTTCCAGGTAAAAATCAATCACTCTTCGCTCTGTTCCGGGCGATTAACCGTCAAAAAACGTGCGGCGAACAAGGCAAGCAGCGCCCCTAATGTTGCTGAAAGCGTGTGCAGAGGACCAATACTCAGCACATCAACAGCAAATATTACGCCAAAAATGTGTCCGAGCGTAAAGCCCAGCCAGCTAGACAACAAGAACAACGCCAGACGCCGTGCGTCACCGCCAAGTATGAGATGAAAGGCCGCTCCATAGAGCGTTGCCAAAATTACGCCGAATGTTACTGACGGGCTAGGTATCAATTCGCTACCCTTTTGCTGGCCCACCACGAAAACAGTCTCGAATTGTACCCTATCACCAGCCCCATTCCACGCTTATCGCCGAGACTTTAATCTCGTCTGCGAGGTAGATCACTCTTTGACTATCACCAACCCACCGGACCCTGCGAGTATTTTGATTTGAAGCTGCGGTGTCTCCACGACAAAAAGATCATAGAAATCGAGGATGGACCGCTCTGACACATCACTGCGATTGGGCAACTTACGAGCGATCAGTATGCACTCTTCCGGGGACGCCACAACGAAGTTTGCGCCGATCCAGGTCATTGTCCCTTCAAAATATTCAACCGCGTTAAACGCAAAGGATAGGAAGACATCTTCTTCGGATGATTGACCTAATTTTCGCGTATATATCTCCAGCAGCGCGAGGCGCGAATCATAACGTTTAATATGGCACTCATAATTTTCGGGGTTTTTGACGCCGAAAACATTATCTATCGGATAAACGGTTGTCGGGTCCGAGTAGTACTTCGTCATTTTATTAATGAGGCTCTGCCTATGCAGAATACGGGGATTTAATGTATCATACTCTGGTTTAAACTTCCACGTTTATCATGATTGGACCGAGGGAATTGATAGTCGCCCATCTCATCTTTGCCCACATGCTCGCCGATTACACGCTTCAGACAAACTGGCTGATTGTGCGCAAGGGTCAATCATGGGACGGGCTGGCGCTGCATGGCCTGATGGTATTCGTTATGTCGATTATCGTCCTGCCTCAATATTTTCCCGTCGTTTTTGTCCCGATTCTGATCATGTCAGTCGTCCATACTTTTCAGGATTGGGTCAAGATTTTTACCGGACCGCGCATAAAAATTCACCCGTTTATCCCATATATGCTCGATCAGGTGTTACACTATGCGGCCATTGTGATTTTGCAGGTGCTGATTGGCAGCCAGCTTCAGCCGCCACCCGACCGGGCCGATATTTTTGTGATGGCTACCGGTGCGGTGTGCATCAGTGTGACCCGCTTCTATGATGTCACCTGGTGGGCGAACTGGCTCGACATGATCCCCTATATGAACCGCTGGCAGATATGGGGATATGTCGAACGGCTGGCGATGGTCGCGCTGGCGGCAGTAGGATTGTTTTTCGTGGCTCCGTTGTGCGTACTGCCGCGACTGTGGTACTCATGGCGAATCGGCAGTCCGATCTGGCAACAGCCACGCGGAACGCTGGAAATGGGTGTAGGAGTAGTCTTCAGTATAATTCTGGGGCTGGTGTTGCGCAGCCTTCTGCCAGTGTAACGAGGGTGACGAACTGTGTCCGTCGTTGATCAGCGAATTCTTGTCGAAGCTCCTGTTGAGGCCATCTGGTCCTATATTTCTGATCCAGCTTTGATCCCGAAATGGAACCTGACCTGTAAACAGATTTCAGTCCTGAGCACCAAGGCGATGGGCCTTCACTCGCGCCGTCGCTCCACGACGGAAACTGGTCGCAGCATGGTCGAAGAGATCACAGCATGGCTGGAACATCTTGGCTATGAAGCAGTCCAGATCGATGGCCCCTATCAGAGCTTCAAATCGCGCTTCCGATTGCAGGCAATTCCTGAAGGAACGATTGTCAATTGGTCTGTGGAATACCGTCTGCGTGGGCCGATGGGTGGACTGCGCGATGCTACGTCGATGCGCAGACATCAGCAAGACCTGATGGTCGAAAGCCTGCGCCGGTTGAGGAAGCTTCTGGAGGCAAGCGGTATCAAGTTCGACCCGGAGGCACATGCCCGATATGCGATGCAGTCCCCGCCCAGCCCTGAGTCGCGCATTGCCCGAATGTCCGCGCAATCGCCTGACGCTGCATTCAGGCCCATTGCGGTAAGCGAAGACGATGTACCCGATATGCCGGAAGTTGTGGCGAACAATAACCCGCAACCGACGGCTCCGGATGAGGCCTTGACCGATACAGGCAGCCTTGTTCCGGCCTATAGCACTGAACTGCAAGAGACGATATCGGGTGCTGCCGTCGACAAGGGCGATACCAAGCCAAGAACGCCAAAGGGTCTCCGCGACTCTATTGCCGCCCGTCGCAAAGACGCTACGGAGCGCAAAGACGCGACCCAGGAATCGGCGGCAGTAGATGCCTCGTCCGCGGCTCATACGGTGCCGATTTCGATGGTCGCACCACCACGTCCACCTGATCCTGAAACTGAGACTCTGGAAGTCGTGACGCCCACACCGCCTCCGCCAAATCCGTTGGCTCCCCCAGATACGCTGCCAGAACGCATTCCGACGGGTCCTATGCCCGCTATCCAGAATCAATCACCCGCCAGTGAGGATGCGGCGACAGGGAAACGTGATACAAAAGAGGTGAGCATCTGGGATGTGTTCGGTGTGGAGCGCCCAAGCGAACGTGCCCAGTCCGAGCTTGAGGCAGTGATCGCCAGCATTCAGCCAAAAGCCGAGCCGGTTGTCGAAGAAGAGCAGATCACGGAAGCGGTGCCGCAGTTACAAATGGCTGCCCCTAAAGTTGTTACGCCAGTGCGCCCATTGCCCAAACGCCGCCGCAATCTCAAATCCAGCGTCCAGGTGCGACCCGCGAGAAAATAGATAATCTTAACCGTGCCATGCGGGATTGAGCGCTACCAGCCAATTTCTGTAGCGCGGGGATTCGTCGAAAAGATAGATGCGCTGCCCATCTGTTGAAGGCGATGAATCCTTCGTATACGCCGGGAAGAACCACCGCGCCGAGCCATCAGACGCGGCGAGCACCCGGATACCCGTTACTTCGCCAACTTCATTGTACGCCACTAAGTCAGGCGAGATCGCAACTTTTGCCAGGACATCGGCGACTATCGGGTCAATCTGGACAGGCTTGATCCACCGGGTCGACCCATCGCCGGAATTCAGAGCCACCAACCATAACAGGTTACTTTGATGATGAATCACGAACGCATAAACTGTTTGTGCATCGGCCCGCATCTGTATCGTCACGTCAAGCGCATCATCGGGAGCATTCGGGGCTAATGTTTTGTCGAGCGTGCGCTGCCAGCGGACCGCGCCCGTTTTCGCATCATAGGCGGCGATCTGTACCGTCGGCCCGACATAGGATGTAGCATACACGCCATTTTTGGCAGTCCAGGCTACATCGCGCACCTGAAGCGTGTAGCGTACTTTGCCGCTCAATGGATCGAGTGCCCTCAGCCCGTTGAGATTCACGTACAGCGTTTGCCCATCACTTTCAAAGTCAGATACGGGAAATGAAGGTGGGTCGTCGACGCTTAGGTCGGGCAAGTCAATGCGGCGCGCTGATTTGCCAGCCTTTTCATCCAGCACATCAACCCCCCAGTGGCCGGATTTATCTCGTACCAAAATAAAGACGCCTCCATTCAGGACGCGCAGGGTCAATGGCGCTCCCTCAGTCAGCGTATTTTGGAGTGTTGGCTCGTCATGCTCCCAAACAACCGTACCAGTTGATTCGTCCAATGCAACAAGGCTAGTCTTGTCAAAGGTCATCGTGTCGCTCGGCTTTGTAGCGGCGCATACATAAACATATACGCGACCATTGGCAACGATTGGTGAGGCGTTAATAGTTGAGGAACATAGCTGTTCTGCGCCCGCTTGACCAAATGGCGCATATGTCCACAGGCTGCGTCCATTACCTGCGTCATAGGCTGACACCTGCCAATGCTCGGTACGGGCATCAGAATTAGCATCATTGGTTGTGATGATGACATGCCCGTTGTCGATGACTGGCTCCTCGTAGCTGCTCCAATTCAGTTCTATCGGGACTGACCACGCAACTTTGCCGCTGGCAGCGTCGAGCGCAAACAATCGGCGCTCAGGCATGGTGACGAATTGAAATAGTGCTAGTCCAATGAGGATAACCACAACGCAAAATAGGATCAGCCAGCGAAATCGCTGACGAATAGCGCGAAACATATGTCACCTGACCTGCTTAAAGAGAGCCACAGAAGAATAACACTATTGGCGAGCACGCGATTACCGTATAATAATGATGATTGTGAGATTGAGTTGTAAAGGATTGTCGATTGCCTACCTCCCCTGTGGACGTACAGGTTGGCGATGTGGTCCAAACCCGAAAAGGCCATCCCTGCGGCAGTGACCGCTGGCAAGTATATCGAATTGGCGCAGATATTGGCTTACGTTGTTTGGGTTGTGATCGGCGCGTGATGCTTCCCCGGCGACAGTTTCAAAAAGCCGTCAAAACCTGGATTTCCCGTCAAAGAGACGAAATGACTGATGGATAACCCCAAACGCATCTTGATTTTGATGTCTGACACGGGCGGCGGACATCGCGCCGCTGCCGAAGCGATCCGCGATGCGTTGGTACGGCTGCACGGTGACGCGGTTGCGGTGGAAATGGTTGATGTTTTCCGGTCCTATACGCCGTTTCCTTTCAAATATGCGCCGGAATTTTACCCGTGGTGGATCAAAAACGGCAAGCTGATGTGGCGCGTCGGCTACAACATGTCCAACCGTCCGGGCCGCGTCAAGCTGATTATGGAATCGGTTGGTAGGGCGATTTATCGGGGCGTGCGGCGGATGTTGTTGCGCGAACACGAGGCGGACGTGATTGTGTGCGTCCACCCTTTGTTCCCAACCGCTGCCTTGAGCGTGCTGCGCAATCAGCCGACTCGCCCGCCGTTTATTACGGTTGTCACCGATCTGGTGTCGACGCACGCCTTCTGGTACGAGCGTCGCGCGGATCGAATCCTGGTTCCCACCGAGCCTGCCTATGAGTTCGGGCTGCGCCTTGGCGTTCCTGCCGAAAAGATGCGTAATACTGGGTTACCTGTCAATCCGCGTTTTGCTGAAGAGCTTATCTCCAAGGGCGAGGCACGGGCACGTTTAGGTTGGGATATGCACCTGCCTGCCATCCTCATGATCGGCGGCGGGGCCGGAATGGGACCGCTGTTCCGCATCGCGAAACGCATCAATCGCCTGCACGCAAAATGTCAATTGATTATCGTCACGGGGCGTAACGAAGCGCTGCATGAACGGCTGGATGCTCAGACGTGGAACCAGTCACTAATATGCCCGAACTGATGGCTGCGGCTGATCTGCTCATCACGAAGGCCGGTCCCGCCACGATCAGCGAGGCGTGCATTGCCGGATTGCCAATGATCCTCAGTGATGCGATTCCCGGTCAGGAAGACGGCAACGTCACGTACATCACATCCCATCAGGCGGGAGTCTATGCGCGAGGGCCAGCCAAAGTTGCCAGAGCCGTTAGCCAATGGCTTGACCAGGGACCGGAATTCTTGCGCGAACGTGCCGAGAATGCACGCAAATTGGCCCGACCTGATGCTGTATGGGAGATCGCTGAAGAAATATGGCACTATGCCGAACAGGGTCGCGTCACACAAACACCCGCACACCGTCGACAGGCGCTGCGCTGGCGGCGTTCCGGCGAACGCAAACGGCGAGTGGGTAACGTTGCGAAATAGCTATTTGGCTTCGGTAAGTTGCCGCATTTTGTTCAGTTTTGCCAGCTCTACGAGATCAAATCATGGATACGACGCAGCCGATCTGCCATGATGCGCATCACACGTAGGGAAAAGTACGGTGTCTGCTGCACAAGGAACTGAAAGCGCTTCTCATCAATTGGCGCGAGTTTGCAGTCGGTTTTGGCGACGACGGTTGCGCTGCGGGGTTGCCCCGGATCGATCAGCGCCATTTCACCGATAATACCTTCTGGCCCAACCACCTCAACCGTGCGTCCATGCACAGAGATTTCTACTTCTCCCTCGACAACGCCGTACATGACATGTCCAGGTTCGCCTTCCTGAAAGATCGTCTCGCCTGCCTTAAACGTTTGAAGATTGTCTGCATGGTTAAACAATGAAATATTCATTATGTTGATGCTGCCCTCTCTGTACGGACCCATGTGAATATCAAGGCTAATCCCTGGCGCAGTTTAATAAGGTTGTATTAAAAAACATTGATCACCAAATCAAGCTAGCATTAAGAGAATGTGCCATACTTTTTCAAACTATGAGCTATCTTGATTGTCCGTCGATTTCTACTGAGGTCACGGGCAGGGTAAAGGTAAAGGTACTGCCTTTACCCAATTGGATTTCGACCCAGATACGGCCATCCATCATCTCGATTAGTTTCTTGGAAATGGCTAATCCAAGCCCCGTACCGCCATATTCGCGCGTGGTCGAGCCGTCTGCCTGCCGGAATTCGTCGAAGATAATAGTCTGATCTTCGGGGCGGATGCCAATGCCCGTGTCAATGATGGAAGTCCAGATCGTCGCACTGTCATTGTCCTCGACAAGCTCTGCCCGAACGATAACACCGCCTTCTTTCGTAAATTTCATGGCATTACCCAGCAAATTCGTAATGATCTGCTTGAGCCGCAGGGAGTCGGCCCTGACTGGCGGCAGAGACTCTGGAGCGTCGAGCTTTAGATATAGGCCCTGCATGGTCGCCTGACTTTCCAGATCGTAAATCACAGCGCTGAGTGCCTCACGCAAATTAACTGAAGTCATGTCGAGGTCCATCTTGCCAGCGTCGATCTTGGAGATGTCAAGTAGATCATCGATGATCGCCAGGAGGTGCTGTCCGTTCCTCAGGATACGCTCTACACGATCCGTTTGCTTTTCGTTGAGCGCACCATAAAGTGTGCGCAGCAGCATCTCGCTATAACCATTGATAGCATTCATTGGGGTGCGCAGTTCATGGCTAATCCCCGCCAGAAATTCGCTTTTCAGGCGGTTGGCTTTCGTCAGTTCAATGGCGCGTTCTTCCAATGCCTCGAATAATCGGGCATTCTCGAAGGCCGTCGCCGCCTGACTTCCAAAAAGCTGTGCCAGCTCCCGTTCCTCGTCACTAAACGGACGTGGGTTGTCCTTACTGTACAGGTTCAAAATGCCTAACGTTTGCCCACCTTTGATCAGTGGAACGGACAGAATACTACTGAGACCTTCGGCGACGATCACATCCTGTTGGTCCTTGGATATCTGCCCCACTTCGGTAAAGTATTGTGGGCGACCCGCCGCGTTTTTCAATTCCTCAACGTACACCCGTCGCTCCCGGACATAACGGTCAGAGAGTCCAATACTGGTCCGGATGCTGTAATAATTCCGTCCCGGCTCCTGTGTCATCAGGCTGACCACAGGAATGGCGAAAATCGAAGCGGCTTCACGTACAATCGTCTTTAGCAGCGTGTCGGTCTGCAACTGTCCGCTGATGTTGCGGCTGCTTACCTGCAACTTTTCCAGCCGGTGCAAATGGCTCTGTTCGCGGACCGAAAGGCTGACGTTATCAATGGCAATCGCACCCTGGTTAGCGATGGCTTCCAACAATTGAATTTCACGCTGATCGAAGACCCGTCCCGGCTGCGCTGATGTAACCTCGATAACGCCGATGGTTTCGCCACGCCGCACAATTGGAGTCAGCAGCAGGCTTAGCCCTTCCCCTCCAAGGAGTACGGAAATTTCTGTCGAAGCGGCGCTGTCATCTGGCGCGCTCGTGCTGAATGGCAGCGAAAGTCCCTGCTCCATAGCATTCGTGATGGCAAAGATCGCTGGATCGCCCTGGATATGTGCCAGCAGTGTATCCTTCGGCTCATAGTTCGTAGGATAGTAGGCGCTGATGGGGAAGCGGCCCTGGTCATCACGCAGCGAGACCACCGCCGAATCGGTATCCAACGCCGAGGCCGCTTCGTAGCAAAGCTGCCGCAGCAGCGACTCCATATCCGGCATGATGGTCAGGCTTACCGCGATCCGGCGCAGGAGCGCCTGTTCACGGGCCTGACGCTGCGCCTGCCGGAACAGCCGCGCATTCTCGATGGCAATCGCCGCCTGGGTCGTCAGTGTCTGCGCCAGCCGCACATCGCCGGGCGTGAATTCACGCGTGTTACGAGCTTCAATCCACAACACGCAGCCCACCGTGCGATCCCCGGCAATCATGGGGATAACCAACTCAGAATAGATGCCAGTTTGCTCGAGATATTTCTGCTGCTTGCTGCTCGCTCCCGGCCCATCGCGATAAAGCAGCACTGGTCGCCTCGTCAGAATCGCGCCATCAATGAGCATCTGGTCATGCTGTCCAATTGGCAGGCCCATATACGGCGGCAGCGAATATTCGTCAGGGTTGCGGGTTAGCTCCCCGATTCGATATTCGGCTTCGATAGCGTGCTTGCCCGATTCCGGGTCATAGCTGCTCAGAATACAGATTGAAACATCGAGTGCGCGTGTCATGTGCTGCACCACGGCGTTGACCAATTCGTTGTAGTCGAGTGTGGATGTTAAATCCTGCCCGATCTGGTGGACAATGCCCTGTTCCAGCAAGCGGCGCTGCGCCTGATTCCAGAGCCGTGCATTCTCAATAGCAATCGATACCTGCGCCGCCAGCGTTTCGAGCGCGAACTGGTCAGTCTTGCCAAAGTTGTTGAGTCTGTCGGTGGCTGCCTCGATTGCACCCAGCACGCGAGTCCGTGCCCGCAGCGGCACGACGACCTCACTACCGCGAAAGTAGACATTACTTGGAATGAAGAAATCGGGGTCTTCGTGGACATTGGCGACAAATTGCGTTTCGCCCTTTGTGATGGCACGCCCGACCACGCCCTGAGTCGCCGGATACGTGTAACCTTCAGGTGAGGCGATATTCGCCAGGGTTGAAATCGATGCCTCGATGACCACATTCTGCTCACCTTCATCCAGCAGCAGAATGTTTACCATATCGTAACCAAGCAGTTCATGGATCGCCTTGACTACTTTGCGCATGAGGCCCGGCAAATCCAGTGTGGCGGTTAGTTCCTGGCTGGTGGTGTTGATCAGCGACATCAAATCAGCACGGGCGCGTTCGCTGGCAAACAACTGCGCGTTTTCCATACTGGTTGCAATCTGTGAAGCAATCGCCCGCGTCAACTCGATATGCGATTCCTCGAACTCGCCCTCACGGCGGTTGATAAGGCTAATGACGCCGAGCGTGCGATCCCTAGTATTGAGCGGATAGGTGATGATGTTGCGCCGCTGAATATCAGGATCGCTAGGCGCTTCATTGCTAACGTAGGGATGGCCCGTATAGAAGACATGGACCATGTGCCCCACGCCATCCAGCGACATGGGCTTGAACGCCAGTTCCTTGCCAATGCCATAGCGCGAGCGTTCGTGTGGAACCAGTGCTTGCAATGACCGATCCGGCATCATCAGGACTGCACCCTCGACGCCCATCAATTCAGCGGCCTCCTTGACGGCGTGCTCAAGCATTTCGTCAAGGTCCAGCGTCGAACTCGTGATCGCCGCGATGCGTTGCAACGCTTCAGTTTCGCGCAAGCGGTCACGTGTATTGTATAAAAGCTCTGTACTGCGCAGCGCGGCGGCTACGTGGCTGCCCATTGCCATCAGCAGATTTGCGTCGGTGCGGGTGAAGCCGCCCTCTTTATTGCCCACCATGAAAACGCCCATCGGTTGATCGTGGACACGCAGCGGCGCTAACAGCACGTTCTTCAAACCTACCTGAATCGCCAATTCGCGGTTGGGGTCCTGTGGAATCGTGTCCAGGTCGTTCACGAAATATGGGCTGCCCGAAGAAAAGACGATGGCGACATGGCTGTGCGGGTCCGCCACGGTCAGGTGTACTTTGTCCGCGCTATCCGCCGGGAAACCAAATCCCTTGCGCGGGCGGAGCCTGTTGCTTGGACGGTCATACAGCAGGAACGTTCCGCACGACACGGCTAGCATCTGCTGACTGAGCTTGAGCACCTGCCGCAGCATATCGTCAAGTTCCAGGCTGCTGGCAGCGATGGCCGCGATCTCAAGCAGCACCGAGGTCTCGGAGAGCCGGGCCTGCACATCGTTGAGTAGGAGCTTGTTGTCAATCGCCAGCGCGATCTGGTTCAAAACGGGCAGAACAAGGTCGGCATGAGCCTGGGTAAAGGGCTTGTCGTCGGTCAAATTCATCAGGAACGCCGCGCCAAAACTGCGTCCACCTGCCGTGAGTGGCATCGCCAGAACAGCACGTGCACCATATTCCGGGATCAGCGCGGTTGGTGGCTCATCCAAACTCTGCGCGTCATTGATAATAAATGTCTGCCCATTCTGGACAACATCTTCTGTCAATGAATGCGCGTCCGCCGGACGAAACCGCTCAGCCAGATAATCGCCCAGGTCAATGCCGTGAGCGGTGATCCGTTTGTGCTGCTGATTGTTGTCGTCCCAAAGCGTGAGGGCGCAGGCATCCGTGCCCACGAGTTTACACAACTGCTCCGCCATTTTGGGCAAGAGTGTTGGCAGCGGTTCGCCTGAGATCGCCAGCTTACCGATCTCGTTGCGCAAGAAGAGTTCTTCGCTGTAATCAATTAGCCGGGCAACACGCCGCGACTCTAGTTGATCTTGCCAGGAGGTGTGAATCGCGAGTGCAGCGTGGTCCGCCAACGCTTGCAGCATCGACAGGTCTTTTTCTGTGTAACGGTTTTTCTTGTCACTCTCGATGTTGAAAACACCGAGCAGGTCCTCGCCATACAGGATTGGTACAGCGAGTTGCGAACACGTCTGCGAATCGTAAGCCTCATAGCGCGAATCGGCGGCAACATCATTGATTAGCAGCGGTTGGCGCGACTCGGCGACGCTGCCAATGATGCCCTCGCCAAGCCGGATCAGGTGCGGGAGGGGTGCATCGGGTGTCGCATGACTATAGGCATGAGGCGCTAATAACCCCGTGTCACGGTCATAAACAGCAATGCCGCCACTCTCAAACGGGATAATCTTCTGAGCGCGTTCCACAATTCCCGTGAGAGCTTCCTCAAGATCAAACACTGTCGAGAGCTGCTGATTCTTCATCCACTTTGGACCTGATTATTGTCAAGGGTGTGATAAATTCATGGTGAGCAACAGCGTGTTACTAATTTAGTATAATCAAGGAATGAATTACGGCGAATTCCAAATCCCTAATTGACAGCTTGAACTGCTTACTGTATAAACCGCTTGCGAATTCTTAATTGCCACTTAAAGCGTAAACTTTTGGAGATTAGATGAAGTTTGCCATCGTTACCGACAGCACCTGCGATCTTCCTCCCGCGCTTGCCACCGAACACAAAATCACCGTCACACCACAGCACATTCTCTGGGGGACTGAGAGCTTCGTCGATGGCGTTGACATCACATCTGATGAATTTTACCATCGTTTGACTCATGCTCCGGTCTTGCCCAAGACATCTCAACCTTCGGCAGCCGATTTCGCGGATCGCTACCGCAAGGCACGCGACAAGTTCGGCGTTGATGCTATCCTGTGCATCACGCTCTCGAAACTGTTGAGCGGAACCTATAGCTCGGCAGTCGCAGCTCGCGACATGGTGGACTTTCCGGTCACAGTCGTCGATTCAACAACAGTCACTATCTCGCTTGGCTTTGCCGTTCTGATGGCGGCTCAGGCACGAGATCGAGGCGCGAGTATTGACGAAGCGGCCAGCATTGCCGCAGAATCAGGCCGACGGAGTAAGCTCATGTTCACGCTAAATACGCTTGACTTCCTGTATCGTGGTGGACGAATCGGCGGCGGACGGCGCTTTCTCGGAACCGCGCTTAGCATCAAGCCAATTCTACACATTAAGGATGGAGAGGTAACCGCACTTGAAAGTGTGCGCACCCGAAAAAGGGCGCTAAGTCGCATGGTCGAGATCGCAGCACAATATAGCGGACAGCGCCCACTGTGGGTGGGAGCACTCAACACGAATGCCGCCGATTTTGATGAGCTTTCACAGGACCTCCAGACGACGCTAAAGCCAGATCTATATGTACAGACGATTGCTTGTTCCGCTGTCGGCGTCCATGCTGGACCGGGGACGGTGGGCGTGGGGTTGCTGTATGCCGCGCTTAAGTAGCACCGCTGCGCTATAATTACCCTGTCTAGTCAAGTGGAGTAAACATGGCATCGTTCTGGTTTGTAACCGCACCGCTGCCCGGTCATCTGGATTGGGGTGGGATGCTCAAAACCGCTCAAGCATTACGCGACAGCGGGCATGAC
>WNFL01012645.1_pt1 | contig 14405 bp, 10 predicted proteins | sample 5400361 | NCBI WGS metagenome assembly WNFL01 (sample SAMN13153351, study PRJNA577476) | soil metagenome | isolation source: 40 cm soil on Douglas fir-dominated hillslope | place: USA:California | collected 2013-09-17
CTTCTCCAAAGAGCGCAAGGTATCAAGCGGGGAATTTTCATGGGTTCAGCGTTATACGATTCGTTCATCGCGGATTACTACGACGAGTCGCCCGTCGTGAAGGGGCGGGTGCAGGACGTGGCGTTTTATCGCGACGCGGCGCGCGAGTTCGGCGATCCCATCCTGGAGCTGGGATGCGGAACGGGGCGCATCACGATGGCGCTGGCGGAAGCGGGAAAGCGCATCACCGGCCTGGATCTCTCCGAGCGCATGCTGGAGCGGGCGGTAAAAAAACGCGCGGCGCTGCGCGTGGAAGCGCGGGAGCGCATTCACTTCGTTCAGGGAGACATGGCGCGGTTCGACCTCGGAGAAAAATTCCGGCTGGTGATCATTCCCTTCCGGCCGCTTCAGCACTTGCTGGAAGTGCAGCAGCACATGGATTGTCTGGACTGCGTGCGCAAGCATCTGGCGCCGGGAGGGCGGCTGATTCTGGATGTGTTCCAGACAGATGCCGAACGCATGCACGATCCCGTGCACATGCGAGAGACGCTGGTAACCGAATACGTAACCACGGACGGCCGGCAGGTACGCATCACGGAGCGAGTGGCGGCGTTCCATCGCGCGGAGCAGCGGAATGATGTGGAGATGATTTTTTCCATCCGGCATCGAGACGGCCGCCAAGAGCGGATGGTGTTTGCATGGCCGCTCCGATATTTCTTCCGCTATGAAGTGGAGCACCTGCTGGCGCGATGCGGATTTCAGGTTGCGGCAGAGTATGGCGATTTTGACCGCACGCCGATTCGGGACGATTCTCCGGAGATGATTTTTGTGGCGAAAGCGCGGTAGAGAAGAAGCCATACCCCCACCCCCCCACCATTTTGTATGAATGTCAAAATAAACGACTTATGAAATTTGCAATTCGTAACTTATTGATTCTAAAGGGCACGACTTTGGTTGTTTGAGGACCCAAAGCCTGCCCCAGATGAGCCTTGCCAACGCCGCAACCCTATTGCCCGGAACTCGTGGCGGCTAGTGGCAAGGTCGAAGAAGAGCGGTGATGAATTGCTGGTTGCAAAGAAAAAGCGGCAGCCGAAGCTGCCGCTCTTTGTGCCCAGTCAGAATATGACCTGAGGTGATTATACCACACCTTCCTGCCGGGACGATGGAAAGCAGCCGGGCGGCCTGAACGATTACCAGTGGGCGCGGATGCGATATTTCAGGACGGAAGTGCCGTCCTTGGCGACGGGGACGATGAATTGGGCGGCGAAGGCGGCGGTCTTTGTGTATTTGTACGTGGGAGAAGAGAGCATCTCCCAATCGCCGCCGATGGGTTCATTCACCTGAACGATGACAGGCGCGTCTTTGTGATTGCGCAAGGTAACTTCAAATTCCATTTCCCAGGTGTGGGTGTCAATGCGTTTGTAGTCGGTTTGTTTGTGCTCGGCGACAACATCGAAGGCGTTGCCGATGTGGATGTTCACGTATTCATCCTTTGGGGTGTGGTCGATGCGGTCTTCGCCGGCGAAGAGAATGCCGCCCTTGGAATCTTTCTGATAGACGCGGACGTTGCCGGCCGGAAGGGGAATGCCGAGCCCGGCTTTTTCTTCATTTTTGAATTTGTAGTAGACCATCACGGGATCTTTCAGCGGCGCACCGGGATTCTGCTGGTTGCGGTAGTAGTAGCTTTGTCCGTTGACCATGAAGATTTTCTCGACGGGAACTCCGGAGCCCTGGAGCAGGCTGATCTGCTTGGTTTCCTTGTCCTCGACGGAGGTTTTGCGGCTGAGGGAATAGAGATGGTATTCGCTGAAAGCCTCCTGCTGGAACTGTTGAGCCGCTTTTGCCATGGGCATCGGTGCGTTCATCTCCGATCTTGGCATGGCCCCACGATCGACGACGCGATTGAGCTCCCCGGCGACGAGTTGGAGGCGGGCGTTACGAAAAGCGGTGCCGCTGTTGTTGATGACCGTGACCCAGCCATCGAGGTCGGCGTTCTTATCGTCGCGCGCGACGGTAAGAACGTAATCGGCATTCCAGGATAAATTGCTCGCGAGGTAGGACGCTTCAATCTGCTGCTTCTTCGGGCCGGAGTTTTCCAGCGACATGAGCAGCGTGGGACGCTCGTAGAGATTGGCCGGGACTTCCGGGAATCGATAGCTCTCGGCGTACATTCCGGTGACGATGTCGTTGCCGATTTTCCAGACGGGGCCATTGTTGTCGGAAAGCAACGTGGCTTTGATTTCTTCGTGCTTGGTCGTGCCGCTCTCCTGGTATGTGCGCGCCAGAGTGACTTCCTTGCCGACGTATTTGTGGAGAAGCTTCGCAGGCTCGAGGAGATCGTATTCGTAATTCTGCTCGATAACGCCGAGTTTTTCCGGATCGGTGAGCGAACGGAAATGGACGGTGGCGGGATTGACGGTGGCGGCGATATCCATGAATTTCAAGCGGAAGGTGCCGCCTGGAAGCGCGAGGTTGCGAACATCGCGAATGAGGGCGATGTTGGAGTTGTAGACGGTAACGTTCAGGTCGGTCTGATCGTTCAAGCTGGTGGATTGATCGGCGGCGCTTGTGCGAGCGGCTTCTTTTTCCTGTGACGCATAAACCTTGTTGCCGCGGGCCGCAGGATAAAGAATGGCGATGGCGGCGAGAAGGGCTATCGCCGAAATCAGTCCAATCCACCGAAGCTTCGTGGCATTCCTGGGGATGTTCATCACTTTCTCCTCGACTAAGACTTGCTCTCTCCCTTAGAACGATGCAGGCGGGAATTCTTGCATTGGACGATGCGAGCCAGGACTTACTGCATCAAGGACTCGGAACGGGCGTCCAGGTCAGCCCGCCGTCGTTCGTTTCAAAACTTCTGGTATTCCGGGCGTTCCAAATGGTGGCGTGGAGCGCATCCGTGGCGCGGACTCCGCCCAGGTCTTCGGAGAGCGGCGAGTGGATTAACTTCCAATGGGCGCCGCCGTCGGTGGTGAGCAGAATGGCCCAGCAGACTTGATCGGACGGAGCGGAGCCAGTGAGCAGATCGGCGAGAACGCCGCTGGTTTGGCGCGACCAGGAGGAACCTCCATCCTTGGAGAGTTCGATCAAGCCAGCGCGGCCAGCGCGCCAAATCACGTTCGAGCCCGGCGGAGAGATCAAGCGCGGATTGGTAATTGCCCGAGCGACCTCCAGAGAAGCGGAATCGTTGTAACTGTATGCAGCTCCATCGGCCACTCCCGGCTGGGGAGAAGGAGGAGGCGCAGGGGCGGCAGACGCAGCCTTCATCTTCTTCGTTCCCATCTGGCCGAGTGGAGCGGGGCCGGGCAGCTTTGGAGAGTTAACATTGGATTGATTCTGCGATTGAACGTTGGCGGCTTGCGTTTGTAATTGCGCTTCCGCTGGAGCGCTTTCCAGTTTTACAGCATCCGTGGTCTTGGCGTCGCGATCGCGTTGTTCTTCGGCGCGAGGGAGCTGATTGGAGGACTCGCGCCCGGCGTCTTTTCGCAAATCGCGCTCTTTATCAGCTAGCGGCGTTGGTGGCGAAGCTTGCGCGAGATAGTCCTGTTTACTGCGCGACTTCAGAGCGCCTGACGCGCTTCGCGCATTGGCGCTGGCAAATTCATCGGCCGCGGATTGCGGCATCTTGGCAGCGGCTTTCGCCGAGGGAGAGACCGCCTGCGGCTCGGTTGAAATGGATGGTGGCGGTGGAGGGGGCGCCTGGTTCGTTGCGACCCGGACTTTTTCCAGAGATGGAGGAGCCAGCGACTGGTTTTCATGCAGCGCGATCCATACAAGCAAGCTGGCTGCTATTGCTCCCGCGGGGGCGAGCCACCGCCAGCGCGCGCCTCTTATGAAAAGAACGCGTCGTGAATTCTTCTGAGGGGCCTCAGCGGCCACGACCGACGCCGGTCGCCTGGTAACGGCTTCCTCTCGCCCAGCGGCTTGCAGTGAAATCTCGTCCGTGGCTTCGAGCTGCGAGAGGATGGCCAGGCATTGCGCGCATCCAACGATGTGCTCTTTTAAGGAATTCAGTTGCGCGGGAAACAGAGACCGCTCGTGATATGCCGCCAGCGTTTCCGAATCTGGACATGCGCCGGCCTGCGAGCCAGGAACGGCGGGCGTGCTCACAGCTTCACCTGCATGCGCAGCAGAACGCAGATGCCGCATAAGCGCTTTGTCAAAACTCCGATCGCGTTCGTCAGGCGCCATGGGCCTCTCCATCGTTAGAACGAAACCCCGTAGTGTTCTTGCAGCGCGCGGTCACGGCGTTCGCTTTCCGGCCGGCGGGCCTTGGGATTTTGAGCGCGGCAGCAATTTATCCAAATCCATGGGGCTGTCGCCGGCACAGTATTCGAGGCAGAGGGCAATCTCCGCATCGCTCAAGCCAGGCTGGGCGGCGAAACCGTTGGCGGCGCAAAGGCCGTGACGAAGAATGTCTTCCACGGCCTGCCGCAAATCGCGGCGGACACGGTCGAGATGGCGCGAAACGCTGGATTCATGCTCTCCCAGGAGACGTCCGATCTCCGCAAGCGTTTTTTCTTCGGCGTAATAAAGGCGCAGCCTTTCTTTTTCGCGTGGTTCGAGGCGTTCGAGAGCGGTCTGCAAGGCGCGCGTGAAGGAAGCAACGTAACGCTCGCGATGCGGGTCGCCCGGCAGCGTTTCCGGGCCGAGGGGCATGCTCTGGCGCGTATCGCCGGTTTCGTCCGCGGCAAGCTCCTCGAAGCGGCGGCCCGCGCGGATGGAATCAATGTGCCGCTGCGCAAGAATAGCGCGGAGCCAGGTCTTGAGGGAGCTGCGTCCGTGAAAGTAGCGGAAAAGTGAGCGCTCCGCGCCTTTGCCTGGGGCCAAACCGTATAACTCCGAAAAAAGAGAATCCGCCAGATCACAAGCTTCCGCGGTACCCGCTTTGCAGCGAAGAATTGCGGCCGCCGCCGCTCGCAGGTAGGCGCGATACGCGCTGAAGAAATACTCCCAGGCAGCATCGCCTCCATCGGCGCAAGCGGTGGCCAGAGCCAGGTCTTCGAGATGCAACGCACTGAAATACTCCTGGAGCTGTTGCGGGGTCACCGGTCCGGGCGCCAAGGCCTTCTTCGCGCTGCGTTCGAGCGCAGCCGCAATTCGTTCGCGGGAAACTCCCCAGCGGCCGGCTTGCGACTGGACGTAGAAACTCTCCAGAAGAGCGGTCTGACCCTCGAGCAGCCGGGAGAGATCCACCGACCAATTCTGACTGTCGCGGGTTGGCGCGTCTTCTGTCATTACCCAAGCGAGAGCGGCGAGGCCCCCGATAAACCCGAACCCAACTCGAAAGCCACCAGTTGCATCCTAGAGCATATGCCCAGCAAACGGGAAGGGTTGCACAAAACTCAGTCAACCCCAGCCGGAATTGCGGTATGCTAAGAGATGTTGCGCCCCAGACTGCAACGAAAACCGCCTCGCCGGGTTAGAACAGGGTGCTTAAAGGTGCGCTCGCAGGAGCATTAGCGACTTCGCGACGCTAGTACGAAAGTCCTATTCGGGCTCCCCCAGCCTCGTCAGTACTCTGGTACTGCTAGAGCGCACTTACTATTCTGATGGCGGACTTGGGGCGCTGGGAATTCCTAGATAACCCATTTCCGCGGCCGGAATTTCACGAGGCGGCACGCGGATGACAACCATGCTTGCAGATCCACCACGTAAGACCACGATGGGAGTCGGCTTTGAGGCGAACCGCGGCCGTTCAGGCGATCCCCAGGCATGGAAGAAGGCGATCGGCACGAGACCGGTATCGGCACGTCTCGCTTTGCTCCCCGAAGGTAAGCCCCGCTGGGACCGCATCGGCTTGAGTGCGTTCGGACAGCTTGCAATCCTTGGCTTCTTGCTCGTGATTCCCCTGCTCTTCCCGCAGCAGATGCAAACAGCACTGCACCTACGGGTTACCGAGTTGATGCAGCCGGTGACGGAAATCCCGGTTGCGCCGCCGCCTCCACCCCCGCCGAAGATCAAGCCCAAGGTTGCACCGCCGCAACCGAAGCCAGCGCCCGAACCGGTGAAGCTGAATCCCGTGCAAACACACGTTTTTCTAGCCCCGAAAGCGGAGCCCCCCAAGCCAAAAACGCTGGAAGCGAAGCCCGTGGAACTCAACCCGGTCTTCGAGCAAGTGAAAATCGATGCGCCGAAGAACCAGCCGAAACGGCCGAAAGATGATGTGAAAGTGGGCAATCTTGGATCGGGGAGTGCGGCTCCGCCAACGGTAGTGGCCCCGGTGAACAAAGTGCAAACCGGCGGATTCGGGGATCCCAACGGAATCCCCGGTAAGGGCGATCCGAACAAGGCCACCAATGTGAATCGTCTGGGCTCACCGGCGTTGCCGGGAGGACCTGGATACGGCAACGGCACTGGCGGCGACAAAGGAATTCGCGGCACGGTTGCGAGCACCGGCTTCGGTAATGGTACAGCGATTCCGCCGCCAAGCAGCCCCAAGCGCGGCACGCTGCAAAGCACCGGTTTCGCCGATCAGACGGTAGCGACGGAAGCGCCCAAGAAAAAAGCAGCGCCGAGCGAGGGCGCAACAACGCCTGTTAACATCCTGGACAAACCACGCCCGGAGTACACGGCGGAAGGGCGTAGTCTGAAGATTGAAGGCGACGTTGTTCTCGAAATGGTATTCCTGGCAAACGGCACGATTCAGGTGAACCGGGTGGTAAGCGGTCTGGGCCATGGTCTCGATGAAGCGGCAACTCGCGCGGCGCAGCAGATCAAGTTCAAGCCGGCAAAGCGCGAAGGCCAGCCGGTGGATTTCCCGGCGCGTGTTCGAATTGAATTCCGTTTGGCTTACTGAGGGGAGAGAGAAAATGCGTAAGGCAGCGATATTTAGTTTCGTTCTGATCTTGAGCGGGCTGGGAAGCATGGCCGCAACGGCGGCGGACAAGCCTGCCGATCAGCCGCGGACCATGGAGGAAGTGATTGACCGCGTGATCACCAACGAAAACCGAGGCAACCAACAGATCAAACAGTACTCGCCGCTGGTCGAGACGTACATCCAGAACTTGAAGCCCGATAAGGAACTTGGCTACGCCCCCGCTGGCGACAAGTATTTTCTTGGCCGCGCGGACTTCTCGAAGGGCGTCGCGCTGGTTTCCTTGACGGACACCAACAGCAAGGGAAAGAAGATCTTCGGTTCGATCGGCAACTTTTTTTCATTCGCGATGCAATTCCTGCCGGACGGTTTCTTGCAAATGATCTTCATCGACACGAACGGCTTCGACAAGCAGCACTACAAGTTCGATTACGTGCGCCGGGAATTTCTGGGAGAAGTGCGGTGCCTGGTGTTCGACGTGACGCCGCAAGATAAGTCCGGCAAGGGCCGATTCCTTGGACGCATTTGGGTTGAGGATCAGGATTTCAACATCGTGCGCTTTAACGGGGCTTACGGCGGCGGCGGGCACTCCAGCTGGTATTTTCACTTCGACAGCTGGCGTACCAACGTGCAGCCTGGGATTTGGGTGCCGTCGTTTGTATACAGCGAGGAACGGGATTTACATTACGCGCTGGCCAAGAAATTGGACTTCAAGGCGCAGACGCGGTTGTGGGGATATAACCTGGGGCACGCCAGCCAGGAGCAGGAATTGAGCAAGATCCTGGTGGAGACGCCGGTGCAAGACGACACCAAAACGGCGAACGATCTAACCCCCATTCAAGCGCAGCGCTCCTGGGACCGCCAGGCGGAAGACAACGTGATCGATCGCCTGGAGCGAATTGGATTGATCTCGCCGAAGGGAGAAGTCGACAAGGTGCTCGAGACGGTGGTCAACAACCTCGAGGTCACCAACAACATCGACATCGAACCCGACGTCCGTTGCCGAGTGATGACGACCACGACGCTGGAATCTTACACCGTCGGCCATACCGTCGTGCTGAGCCGCGGCTTGATCGACGTGCTTCCGGATGAAGCGAGCCTGGCCACCATCGTAGCGCACGAGCTTAGCCACGCCATTCTCGGCCATCGCCTCGATTCCAGCCTTGCCTTCTTCGATCAATTGCTCATTGAGGACAAGGAAACCTTCCGCCATTTCGGATTTGCGCGAACGATTGACGAAGAGAAAGCCGCCAACGCCAAAGCGATCCAGATCCTGAACAATTCGCCTTATAAAAACCAGCTTGGGAACGCCAGTCTTTTCCTGACGGCACTCGCCACGCGCGCGAAAGAAATTCCCAACCTGATTAGCCCGCATCTTGGCGATCGCGTGCCGGTTATCGGCGACCTCAGGGCTTCGATGCCGAGCGATCAGAAGCCGAATGCGCAGATGATTACCGCACTTCCGATTGGCGGGCGCGTGAAACTAGATCCGTGGAACGACAAGCTGGAGCTCATCAAGAGCAAGCCGGTGGGCACGGTGGCGGAACGCGAAAAGATGCCGTTCGAAGTCACCCCCTTTATGCCCTATCTAACGCGCTACGGCACCGAACCGGCGAAGCCTATCGCTGCGAGCGCGGCCCCGCCGGCCGATCCGAAAACAGGTGAATCCGCGCCCGGCAAGCCGTAGTTAGATATTCAACGATTGCAGGAAGCGGCCCGGAGAGGACAACCTCTCCGGGCCGGTTTATTTGTTCGCTAGATCTTATTTTCTTGAGGGTGCTCCTCAGTGCGGCAAAGAGAGTTCCTTCATGAGTTTGTAGCCGAAGCCCACACCATCGTAAAAATCCTGCACGCCGACGCGCTCGTCTTTCCCGTGCTCGCGATTGTCATTCTTGTCAAAAAACATGCAAGAGATGCCGTAGGTTGGGATGCCGGCGATGCGCGTGTACTTACCGTCAGTGGCGCCGGTGGACATGGTCGCGACCAGAGGAACGCCCGGCCAGACCACGCTCAGAACTTTCTCCATGGCCTGCGTTACCTCAGGCAGAAGCGGCGACGGAGGAACCGGGACGACGGGCACGACTTTTCCGTCCGGAGAGAGTTGTGGAACAACGCTGATTCTGACTTTCGGATCGTTCGCCACGCGCTCGAGCGTCTTGCGAACTTCTTCCGGATCTTCGCCAGGAAAAATGCGGCAATTGACGTTGGCGCGCGCGGTTTGCCCGCCGGACAGCATGGTGGCGACGCACGTGGTGTGCAAAAGCGAATTGTAATAGGGGACGGCCGAGAGCCGTTGAACGGCGGTCGGATCCGGCGGTTGCTTGGCGACGGCTCTCATGTCCGCGGCAACCTGTCCTGTCATCAGCGCCGCATTCTTCTCAAAATAACTTCTTGTGATTTCGTTGATCTTTACAGAAAACGAAAACGATTGGAGCCGTGCCAGCGCGCCGGCCAAGTGATAGATGGCGTTGTCCGGGCTGGGAACCGAGCTATGGCCGCCAGGATTCAGGGATTCGAATTGAAAATCCACGTAAACTTTTTCGCTGGCTTGAATTCCGGCGAGCAGCCGTTTGTCTTTGTCCTTTTCAAATTCGCCGCCGTCCAGATTGATGCAGTACTCCGCGTCAATCCAGTCGCGATGTTCCCGGAGCAGCCAGTCCACGCCGTTGGACGAGCCGCCTTCTTCATCCGCGGTCAACGCGACAATCAGATCGCGGTCGGGAAGAAAGCCTTCTTTTTTCAGGCGGATGAAGTTGGTGACCAGGATGGCATCGCCTTCCTTCATGTCTTCCGTGCCGCGGCCGTAGAAGTAGCCGTCTTTCTCGATGAATTCGAAAGGATCGGTGGTCCAGTCCGAGCGGAGGGCTTCGACGACATCCAGGTGCCCGATGAAGAGGATGGGCTTGCGTTTTCCACTACCGCGAAAACGCGCCACGAGATTTTTCTTTCGTTCGTTCGGCCCAGCTAGTTTGATATCGGCCTCGGAGAAGCCTCCGTCGCGCAAACGCCTGGCCATCGCTTCGGCCGCGGTCGTGACATTGCCGACGGAATCGGTTGTGTTGATTTCAATGAGTTGCTTGAAAATGTCGTGCGCTAATTGCTTCGTTTGATCGGGAACTTGGGCTCGGCCCCGAGGCGCACAGCTTGCGATTAGACACAAAAACAAGATCGAGCGCATTCCTTTATGCATTTACTCTCCTCAGAGCGAATGTTTCACGAAAAAGGCAGTGGGCCCGCTGGCGATGCAGGACGCGCCGCCAGCGCGTAGCGCGAGCACCTGGACAAATACGATGCGGCCCAGAACAGCAGAATCATGCCCACTCCGCGGTCCAACACAAGAAATGCAACAAACGCGGCAAAGATGGCTAGCCCCGTTCGATCGGGCCGCATCAGCAGCGTTCCGAGGCGACTGTTCACAAATCGCGCCAGTTCCCTAGGCCATTTGAAAACCCAGTACAGGCCGTAGATGGGAATCAGACGAAACCACGCCGCGCGCAACGGCTTAATCGAGTATGCACCGGCCGTCACCTGCGCGAGTACGACATGATACTCATAAACGCAAACAAGCCAATAGACCAGGCTAATGAAATTGGCGAGAAACAGATACAAAGGAGGGATGATCAACGGTTCTTTGGCAAGTTCCGGATGCAGCGCAACGGCAATCATTTCCGCGATGAGCGTGGCGACGCCCAGTAGATAACCAATCCAGATACGCGGAAACGGGGGCAACGCCCCGGGTTGCGCGTGCTGCTCCTGTGATTCTCCGCCGGACCAATCCATTCCGCCCTCGATGAATGTGCTTTGGGAGCGTAACGGCCTTGCCGCTGCGCCGTCAAACCATTTGGGCGAGCCATCACGCTTTTGTGTTGCGGCGGGTTGCTTCGTCTGGCGCGCCTTACTTAAACTGGCAGTGTTTTAATTGCGGAGGAAGAGATGACTTCAGCCATGAGACGAGCCTCGCAGATTGTGCTGGGCGGAGCAATATTCGCTGCGGGAATCGCGGCGAGCTCGTTGCACGCGCGAAGTGCAGCGGTGCAGAACCACTTCGGCCAGCCAAAAACGGTGCTGCACGTGGTGGTATACAAATTCAAAGATAATGTTTCGAATTACGACCGGGAAAAGGCGATCAATGGCATTAAGGATATGGCGGGAAAGATTCCGGGCATCAAGAACGTGTGGCTGAAAACGTCGCGCAATCAGATTAAGGACTTCAGCGGCGTCTATGCTATCGAATTCACGAGCGCCGAAGCCGCCGCGGACTACGCCGAAAGTCCGGTGCATGAGGCTTGGTCCAAAATGTGGCAAGAGCAGCGGGAGAACAGCCTATCCTTCCAGGTTTCGAATCCTTAGACATTTGTCGAACTAGCTTTCGCGCGTGATTCCATACCGGCGGCGAATCATGCGATCCGCTGCACGGTCGGTCAGCAGCCACTTGGCGCATTTCGCGAAAGTCGCGAGCGGGGTTACTCCGTAACGCACCTTGGGCCGCGGAGCTTCAATGGCTTTCAGCATGATGCGCGCGCAGTCCTCTGGAGTGGTTTTGGATCGTGCCCGAGTGCTCGCCGCGCTTTCCAAATAGGACGCATAGATCCTAGCGTAGGGTCCGCTCTTGAACTTTTCCTGAAGGGGTTGCACCAGGGCCATAGCGGTACTCTGAATGTTAGTCATGATGTAGCCGGGCTGGATAAGAATGGTGTGGATACCGAAGGGATAGAGTTCGTGTCGCAACGCGTTGCTCAGCGCCTCGATCGCGTGCTTCGAGGCGCTGTAAGCGCCTTGCGTTGGCGGGGTCACAAAGCCTGAGATCGAGCTCATCATCAGAATGCGGCCCTTCCGGCGTTCGCGCATGCGAGGAAGGACGGCTTGGGTCACGCGAATGACTCCGAAGAAGTTCGTTTCAAATTGCCGGCGCCAGTCTTCCATGCTCAGATCCTCGACGGCGCCGACCTGGACAAACCCCGCATTGTTGATCAGCACGTCGATCGCCCCTGCCTTCTGATAGACGGAAGCAACGGCACTTTGCACCGAGCCGTCGTCGCACACATCCATTTCCAATGTTTCGAGTGGCAGTTTCTGCTGGCGTGCACGAACATCGAGCTGCGCACGCTTTTCCGCCGAGCGCCCGGCGGCGAATATGCGGTAACCACGTTCAGCGAGCAACAATGCAGCGGCCTTCCCCAATCCATCCGTAGCACCCGTAATTAGAACCGTCTGAGTTCCGCGCTCCGCGTTCATTGCGTTCTCCTTTTGGCGAGCGTCATGGTATCGCGAATTGGACTGGACCGCAGCGTGCGTCCGCGTCTCGTTTTCGGCACATCGAATGGAGGCGCCGCTCCTTTAGTCCATGGGGATTGCTAGACTATTTGAGTTTCCTGCGTTCTAATCGCAACGCTTGGTGAGCGTGCATGCCGGCCGACGAAAACCTCCCTGTAGTTGCGCCCGAAAAAAAATGGCGGCTCGGATTTTGGAGCCTGATCGCCACGCAATTTCAAGGCGCCTTCAATGAGAATGCACTGAAATTCCTCGTCATTTACCTGATCCTTGCGGTTGAAAAGGACAAAGCACAGCGGGACCAGATGGAATTGCTGGTCGGCGTGCTCTTTGCAGCCCCCTTTATTCTCTTTTCGCTGACCGGCGGGTATCTGGCGGACCGGTTCAGTAAACGCGCCGTCACCATCTGGACGAAAGTGTTTGAAGTGGGCGTCATGCTGTTTGCCACGGCAGCGCTCGTGGGACCCAATTTGAAATTGGCGCTGGCGGCTATTTTTCTGGTGTGCACACAGGGAGCGCTTTTTGGGCCGTCCAAGTACGGTTTGCTGCCGGAAGTTCTGCCGGAAGAAAGACTCTCATGGGGCAACGGCGTCCTCGAGCTCGGGACTTTCCTTGCCATCATCGCCGGGAGCGTGAGCGGTTCCTTTCTTGCTGAAGCTTTTGAGGGGAGCGAGGTCTATTCGGGCGCGCTGTTGCTCGGTCTTACGATTGTCGGCTTGGCCTGGAGCTTTGGAATCAGCCGCGTGCCTGCAGCTGATCCTGCGAAGAGATTTCATCTGACCTCGCTGATTGATGTCTGGTCACCGATGAAAGTGATTCGCGGAGACCGCGTGCTGTGGCTGGCGGTGCTGGGCAACACATACTTCTTTTTTGTCGCCGGGCTGCTGCAATTCAATATTTTTATTTACGGGCAAGACGTGCTGCACATCCGCTCCACGGAAGGCGGTTTCCTGCAAGCGGCGGTGGCCATCGGGATCGGCCTTGGCAGCTTTGCCGCCGGATATCTTTCGGGCGGAAAGATCGAGTACGGACTGATTCCTCTCGGTTCCATGGGAATGACCGTTCTTGGAGCCTGCCTGGCGATCCCGGACTTGTCTTTCCGGACTGTGTTGTTACTGCTGGCTGCGTTGGGCTTCTTCGGCGGGTTTTTTATTGTGCCGATCAGCGCACTGATCCAGCACCAGCCGGAGGAAGACAAGAAGGGCGTGGTCATCGGCACGGCGAACTGGCTTTCTTTTGTCGGCATCGGCGCAGCCTCCGCCGTGTATTACGCCGCCACTCACTATGCCCACCTCAGCCCGGCCGGGATTTTCTTTTGGTCGGCGGTTGCAACGCTCGGAGCAACGGCTTATGTGCTGTGGCTGCTGCCGGATTCCCTGCTGCGGCTGATCCTGTGGATTGCCACGAATACGCTCTACCGCCTAGATGTAGTGGGGCGAGAGAACGTGCCGGCGCGTGGCGGAGCGCTGCTGACACCCAACCATGTGTCCATGGCTGACGCGGTGCTGCTCATCGGGTCGATCGGGCGCCCGATTCGCTTCCTCATGTTCAAGGGCTCTTACGATCACCCGCTCGTAAAACCATTTGCAAAAATCATGGGCGTCATTCCCATTGCATCGGATCAAGGGCCGCGCGAAATGATCCACTCTCTGCGTCTGGCTACCGATGCGCTGAAGAGCGGCGAAGTCGTATGCATTTTTCCGGAAGGGCAGATGACGCGCATCGGCCAGATGCTGCCCTTTCGTCGCGGCATGGAGCGCATCATCAAGGGAGTTGACGTTCCCATCGTTCCCGTGAATCTGGACGGCGTGTGGGGCTCCATCTTCAGCTTTTCCGGCGGGCGATTTCTATGGAAATTTCCACGGAAAATTCCTTACCCGGTCCGTGTCACGTTTGGAAAGCCGTTGCCTCCGACGGCCACTTCGCAGGAAGTCCGCCGCGCGGTACAAGACCTCGGTGCAGAAGCGTTCGCGCGGCGGAAGAAACGCATGCACACGCTGCCCGAATCATTTATTTATTCGGCGCGGCGGCATCCCTTCCGGTTCGCCATGGCGGACGGACAGAGGCCGAAATTGAGCTGGTTTGCGGCATTGGTTGGAGCGCTGGTCCTTGCGCGGCGCTTGCGAAAACATTGGCGCGACCAGGAAATGGTGGGAGTCCTGCTACCGCCATCGGTTCCCGGCGCGTTGGTGAATTACGCCGCCATGTTGCTTGGCAAGGTTCCGGTAAACTTGAACTACACGGTTTCGAATGAAACGCTAGCCTCTTGCGCTCAACAGTGCAGCTTGAAAACGGTGGTCACCGCGCGGGTCTTTCTGGAGAAGGTCAAGATCCAGCC
>WNFL01041463.1_pt5 | contig 14403 bp, 19 predicted proteins | sample 5400361 | NCBI WGS metagenome assembly WNFL01 (sample SAMN13153351, study PRJNA577476) | soil metagenome | isolation source: 40 cm soil on Douglas fir-dominated hillslope | place: USA:California | collected 2013-09-17
AGTTGCCCATTCGACCGCTCTTACCAGCCTACATCACCTTCCCTCTCCCTCTCAGAGCTGCCCCCGGCTTCTAAATTGATGTTCCTGATACGGACGGACCACACCCAAAAAGATCGAGACTCGGGAGTTCCTGGCAACTTTGAGAAAAATGTATCAAGTTTAATGTAGGCTGGCAAGAGCACCTCTCGATGACCCCGGCATAGTAAGCCAAGGGCCTAGCCACATGACCTGACACGTGAATTCGCGAAAATTGCGTATATACAACGAACAACTCTCTCCCCCCCGCTCCGCTCGTTTTCGAATCATACACCAGTCTGTTTTTTTTTTAGTTTCTTTATGATTATCTTATACTAACCATGTCGTTTTCCCTCTCTTCAGCGCCTTCTGTCGATCGATCTCGAGGGTTGCATTCGTTTTGGTAGGGGCTGCAGGACGGCTCAGAGTGATTCCGATGACGAGGGAGATGCTATCTTCCTCACCACAACCGCGTCGACGTTCCTCTCCCCGGAGCTTGGCGACGACGTCACGTCCAGCTCCTCTCCTGACTCTCCTCACCCATACGCGGTCTCCAACGCGCAGGCTCAGCTTTACTATGCGGGACTCCACTCTAGACCCACGTTAATTTACCGCACGGGCAAGGACCAGTGGTCGCCGCTCACGGAACCTGAGGCCCAGCGAAGGAAGGAGCTGGTCGAAGTGTTCGCGCACCCGCTTGTAGAGGTCTGGAACCACGATTTGGGTTGGAAGATTGTCGAGGTTTTGAACGCTCACAAGGTCAGTTAATATCCACCATATCGTACGAGTTTGCTAACGGGTATTTCTAGATCCTCTTTACGACGATAGACGTCGTTCGTTTCAAGATTTTCGAGCTCGACGAAGCGCCCGAGGACGAAGAACAGGGTAAGGCCAGGAAACTGGTCACCAGTCCGGATCGGTATCTTCCCCGAAACCACCTCCGCTACGGCTGCCCACAATGCGGCTCAGGGTGTACTAGCCCTTCTCAGGGACTATCAGATCACAGACATCGACTTCGACTTCCGCGAGTCGTACTATACGCGCGAGGTCGGTCCTCGGCTTCTCAATCCCGCCGATCATGTCGGTCCTTCGTGCGACCTCGTTCATCCACTTGCTCCTCCCTCGTCCTCCAAATATCCACCAAAGCCAGGCCAGGCGCGGAGGGGACGATGGCCCTCTACCTCGCGGAAGGTGGCGACAGCAATAGGCTCTTGGGCCTTTCGTGCCGTCACGTCCTTATTGGGCCTAAGGAAGACAACCTGAACTACGTCCACCACCATAGTGCGCCTCCTAAACACGTCCTCCTGCTCGGTAAGATGGCTTTCACCAACCTCGTGGATTCGATCAAACTCAGAATCGGAGAAAAGGCCATGCCATGCTGGTCGAGCACTGGAGGGAGGTGGTTGAAGAGCTCACGGAGAAGGAAAAGGGCACCGATCCTGCCGACGTTGAGAAGGCCAAGGCGGACCGCATATTTGGTGAGAGCGGGCTGGACGACGCGGAAAACGCGATAGAGACACTTCGACCGTTGCTCGAACGGACTCGAACGGATCTCCAAAGACTGGAAGAAACCCAACAACCGCGTCCTCGGCCATATCCTCCGATCGCCAGCCACCGCTCTCGGCGTCGGTAACAGTCGTTTCACGGAGGACTGGGGTATTTTCCAGGTCGACCGCACCAAGGCTCGGTGATGACTTCCAGGGAAATAAGATAGACCTCCGTGCGTTTTGACTATCCGACTGAGACCATCTACTAACCTGAATGTTATTTATATCTAGGAACGAATCTGACGTCCGAACAGTTCAAGGCCAAATGCCTGGAAGTTCGTGTATCCCGAAGATGGTCTGCTTCCACTTCAAGGCACCATCAGCGACGACTTGATGCGTAAACCCGACATGTGGGACTTAGACAGTGAGCCCTGTCTGTTGGTCGTCAAGAGAGGGAATGCCGCTGGCACCACCATCGGCTGTGCGAACGGCATCTTCTCCATCGTTCGCGATTACTTTAGTGACATGTCCATCAACCAAACCTCCATGGAGTGGGCAATCCTCAACTATGACAACAAATCGGGTCTTCTCGGAAGCTGGCGATTCGGGCTCAATAATCGCCGACATTCGTGGCCGTATCGGTGGCATGCTTACCGGCGCGACTACTAGGCACAAAATCCCCGATATTACCTATGCCACGCCGTTCTGGTGGCTCCTCGAGCGCATCAAGGCCAATGGGTTCCCCGATGCGCACCTCATGTAAGGATCCGATTCCCTTCGACCTTATTTCTTATGTAGACGTCCAAGTACAATCGAATCCCTTTATATATTGAAAGAGACCGGCGTGTACTAGTTGAACGTGCGGGTAAGAGTTTGTGGTGGAGGAGTAAAATCGAATATATGGGGACAGGATTCGCAAGCGACAGGGTTAAATAGGAATGGGAAGTAATATGAAATAGCAAATGAAATAAGCCGCAAGCGAGTACTCCTTACACCTCAACGTCGTCGACTAGGCATCTTGACATGGACAACATCTCGACATATTATGAGTGTAAACGTAGAGAGGTGCAGTGTGTTTTGACCTGGAACTTGGTGGTCCGGTGTAGGGTGGGGGAGATTGGATGTGATGCAGGGCGGGTCGTTAAACGGGCGTACGCTTTGAGGCTAGCCTCATTCAGAAGTGTTCCTAATGGTGTCAGGTTGGTGTGTGGTATGAGTGCGTCACCGGGTGAGGAGCGAAGGCCGCCTGTTATGGAGATGGCTGCCTGGCGTTGTATTGATCCGAGGCGCCTGTGAGCTGGAGCGGGTCAAAACCTAGAGGATTTCTGTCAGTGCTGTCCGTCTTTTTGGAGCGGTACCAGAGGTCAGCGGTGTTAAAATAGTTTTATTTATCCTATACTAGTGTCCCTCGTGTCTTGAACCGAATTGCGCTTGAAGTTCAAGCTGTGATGGCTCAACCTGGTTTGCAGGGTGCGTTATTCGTCGTCCCCTCCATTCGCCGACGGTCTCACCACGAGGTGCATGATTCTAGGTGCTCTTCTTAGCAAAGGCGTCCAGTTTAAGTTGAAGAACCTGCGCAAAACTGGCTCAGTGACTCACCCGTTCTGGGATCGGGTGGTATTCAAGAAGACGCGCGCGCTCCTTGGCGGTAATGTCACAGACATCACCACTGGCTCAGCGCCTATTAATAAGGACACACTCGAGCTGGCCAATGTCACCTCCTGCCTGATCGTTGTTGAGGGATGGGGCATGACGGAGAACTGTGCGGTTGGCTCGCGATTCGAACGCCGCCAAATGATCGGTCAGGTTCAGGGACAATGGCACGGTGCAGCCTTGCTGAACTGAAACTTGTGAATTACAAGTTAAAGTAAACCGGGTTGAGCTGTGCGCGAGGGCCCAAACACGTTCAAGGGATACTTTGAGGGTGGGTTCCGCGCTGAGCAAATGAGTTGGCGGTGAACTAGGGGTACAAAGATGCTAAGAACACAAAGTAGGCACTGGGTGAAGAGGGTTGGTTGCGTTCTGGGGGTGTTACTGAGTTGGATGACCACAACCGCTTCAGGATCAACGATGGCGTCAAGGTGGGCTTGGCTGGAACTGCCCTATGTTTCCAATTACCTCACGCGACTCTCCCAGAACGTTATGAAGCTCTCACAGGGAGAGTATGTCGCGCTGGAAAGGCTGGAAAATGCCTATTCGGTATCCCCGATCGTTCGACAGCTCTACCTGCACAGAGACTCGCTCCAAGACCACCTCATCGGCATCTTGGTTCCCGAATCTCCGGCACTACATAGTTGTCCTTGCCGAGCCCACGCTCGGGAAAGACGATCCCCGTGTGAAGCGCATCGCGATCGATCCTGTCAACACTGCGGTCTTCAGTCTCTCTCTCGAGGTGAAGAAGCAACTCCAAGAACTTGCCGCTGAGCCGAAGGGAGCGAGAGCCGTCCAAGACATGTTGAATGCCTATGGCAAGAATTAGAAGCTAGCTCCAGCTGCGTGGGTCCGAGTTTGTCTAGTGCGTGTATATTAGCCTTGATCCGTTTACGGTGGAAAACGACATGCTAACTTCGGCGTTGAAGCTTAGATGGTACTTTTGCGCTTTGCGTTTGGGGTGCTTTTATTGATTCGACCCCGGCTGATGCGGACCGTGATGAACGGACTGGATTCTCGATGTGGAAGACGCGACATGTACTCAAACCGATCTTGCACAGCGTGTATGAGGAGGACAAGGTCACGAAGGTGCCTGAGCCTGCCAAACTCTGAAAGCTCGGAGGAGAGCGTACTTGGGCTTGAACTGTCCGGTTTTGTAGAATGAACACTCTTCGCATATGACTTTACTAGGACTTTGGTTCGACCAGTGTCTCGTCCCACAGAGGACCGACAAGAGCAAACTTAGTTTACACGCTCCCCCCGACCGTCTTCTCTTCCAGTGGCCCATAACTGGTGCCCTTGCCTTTGTTATAACCCCGAGTAAAGATGCCACATAGTTCAGAATCGGATCCTGATGCTCCAGAGACTATCTCATTGGAAATCATCGAAAGCGCAAGTCAAGTTTGTGCGAGGTCGCAATGCCAAGTGCATTCGGTCTCCTTCTACTCTGTGGGTACCATGTTATAATGCTGACATGTTAGAACTGAGCCTCCGCGTTGGAGACAGCGTGCGGATCTGGACTGTAAGAAGTGGCTAGCTGGACGCAGCGTGTTGTGGTGCAGGGGGTAGAACCGTCCGGGTCATCAGAGCTCAGAGCCCTCTCGCAGCTAGCTCCTTGCAAAGAGAATGCAAGCCTTGCGATCGACAGAAGACAACGAAGAGAGGGAAAACGAGATGGTTACTATGAAATAACTATAAAGGGACTAAGGGACAGACTGGTGTATGATTCGAAAGATGGAAAACGAGCAGAGCGATTTGACTGAGTTGTGTGGCGAGAGTGTCGGAGAGATTGGGGGGGGGATTAAGTCTGTGGTCTGTTTCGCCCTAAAATGGTATGACCTATATACCATACAGCATCCCAAAAAACGGAAGGCGGAATAGCGGGAAATACCCAAAACGGAGACAGAACAGCGGGGACAATCAGATGCATGTGAAAAAGAGAGGAAGGCAATCATGAGTCCATGTGACGAAGGACCTCAGCATCCGGAGCGACAATATCCAACAGTGAAGAGAGGGGCCTGCTGTGGCTGCGTTGTATAAGCAATTTTGAGCGATTTTCTTTGTTTTTTTAGAAACACGCGTCAAGTCATGTGGCCTAGGCCCTTGGTTTCTAGTTTCTACTGCGAATCCTCCGTGCATAAGACCAAGCCTACTCGCAGGCCTGGCCTAGCGAAGGCCATACGTGATGAGCGCTTAGATTGGTGTAAGAGAAGAAGCATTGGATCTTGGATGAATGTAATTAGTGGGGCCATTCCAACCGCCACCCGAGCAAACCCGATGACAGAAGTTCTCGTGTCAATCCCGGAGAGTTCTTCGGCTTCCAGAAGCAAGGGCTATTGAGTTCAATTCTTATCTTCGAGTTGGCGTATCTAGACCCAAGCGTGAAGCCCCTTGCCAAATTACAGCACCTCGCAGAGTGCGGGAATGACCGCGCGATACGTTATTGGTCATGCTAGTGGACAACTCAGAAGGCTTTATTCAAATGGTTTTAAGTTGTATGACTTGGTGGGAAAAGGAGAGCAGAACGAATAGAGAGAACGCTACAAGATTAAACACTGCAAGGACACATGCAGGGAGGAGTGACGTGATACGGAAAACAGTAGGTTAGGGAGCCTGGCGTGCATGCTTAGGTGGGGCTACATGGTGATTGAATCGGATGATAAGAACGAAGATGGAGATCGTTGGGGAACGTGTCACGAATCTTCCGAGTCCAAGAATGGTGAGCAAACAGGGGGGGGGGCTCATTTGGTGATGATGGGGTCTTCCTCCGACGGGTTTGCGAGCATGTCCCGAATATCATCGGGTAGATCGTATGCGTCCATCGGATCCATCGTCAAAATAGACGACTGATCGGTGATTGTTTGGGCTTGAACTGATCGTGAGTATAGGGCCAGGGGTTCCAACCGAGTTAACGTACCGTCCCATGGCTCTAGATATTGGCTCTGTTGGACGAGATGGGGCTGGGGTGTGGTCAGCGTGCAAATCACCAAGGGGAGGGAATGATGAGCGGTTCACTTACAGGAATATTGGAGGTTCCAGCTGCGGCAAGCTATGGGCGCTTCAATTAGAGGGGGCAGGGACTCTAGATGAGGCGCACTCACTGCGGCAGCCAGCGTGTCCGCCACGTCGACCGTGAGCATTTCCCTCGCCCTCCGGCTGTTGAGGGTGGCCAGACGGAAATGGAGGCTAGGCCAGGCGTGTCAGGATCCTGGCTGCTGCCGGGAAATGGACGAGGGACAAACTAGTTTGTTCTTTCATCGAAACTACCTTCAAAGCCATCTTTCATCCTCCGGTAGTCTTCGACGCGTAGCTCTCGGATGGCAGCATCCACCAGGTTACGCGCGAGGGTGATCGAGTTGATCGCTTTTTCGAGGGTGTCCACTCGTACGTTATGGTATTGGAACTCGTTTTCCCAGCCCGTAACCTCTCCAAGGTGGAACTTAAGAAGCTTCTCCGACTCCGTCCGTGGTCGTTGCGGTTCACGGGACAATATTTTCTTGAGACGATCTCCGAGGCCCATTGTGAAAGAGTTGCAGTGAGGGGAGAAGACGAAGAGAACGGAACGATGAGAAAGTCGCGTCAGGGCCGAGGCGATTGTAGTGGGCGCACTCGCGTGGAATCAACGTGGAGGGAAGAAAATAAGTCAGAACGTGGGCAGAGGCTTATATACTGGTTCGGCATGACATGTAGGCTGTGGGCTGTGACCGGCTTGAGTGTGACATTTGGACGGATATCATCCAGCGCGTTCTGCTCTGCTCCACTGAATTTGCGGAAGCCGAACAGGGAGATTTCTGGCTCTCCTTCCAAAAACAAAAACAAGGCCGTGGTCCAACTCGTATTGCCTTATATGGGAGGAGAAAGCAAGCCTCAATTCCGGGTTTCGGTTTCGTTCTCCGTCGTTCCACCCCGTTCGCCGTTCGCCGTGGCTCTACCGTTGCCGTCAAATGGGATGGGCACCATTCGGAGCAAACCGAGAAAGCGAAGAGAATCACCTGTGCTGAGAAGTATACCCATTTTTGGTGGGAATTTTGAGTGTCAAATTTAAGTTTCTCTGCCCTTTTCGTAATAAATTCGTGTGCTATTCCTGACCCTTCCTGACTGGGAAGGAGCGCAGATGCGCTTCTCGCTTCTCAAGGGCAGGATCCGCCTGACTTAAGGCTTGACGTCTGACAGGCACGGCGCGTGGAGCCTGGCCGCCACGCGTGCGCCATGTGGCAAACACGGACACTTTGTTGTCTCTTGTCCAACCGCGATCTGGGGTGCCGCATCAGACGGAGATGAAAAACAACGGGAACACGGAGAACGTCGTCACTTTCTAAGCCCCAATGTATTATATTGGGATTGAAAAATCGCTCATTTCCTCTGCTTTCAAGAGACGGTCACCTCCTGGAAAAGTGGCTTGTCATATTCATATTGTCAAGCTTAAAGGGCCTGGGCCTAGGGCCGTTGTTCCGTCACTAGGTCTTCGCCGCGCGATTGGCCAACGGAAACGCATTAATGAAAGCCTAACCTTTATCAATTATGTTCCTTTTGAATCTTAAATGAGGATTGTACACTGAGATTCTCCTCAGGAGATGTTGAGCGCTTAAAAAGGAAACGACGAGCGAGAGGGAAGATTTGCCCCAGAAGCCTACAAGCCGCTCGTCAAATCCGTAGGGTCCCTCAATATGAACACCATTGTATTCGCTGGACAACATACATCAGCTAACGGGAGTAAAGGAATTTCCGCCTTGGGAGGAGATATATATGCGGTCCTTTGCCGTTGACGGAAACAATACGATGCCTTAAAACATCAATTCGTGAAAAAGAGACCATATACGACCGTTGTGTGATTCTTGGAGGCACTTGCCGTTACTAGACGAGCCCCACTCTGCCCGATCACCGCAACTTGCCCAATCAGGTTAGGAAACGCACCAAATGGGGAATCCCGCTAATATCCTTATTTATTGCTGAGGAGCAGGTTTATACTTGGGTTGAATAAACCTTTGGTACATTTCAAGACACACTGTTGTTCTTTCCATCTACAGCCGGCATCGATTGGCGAAATCACCACTCGCCTTGCACGAACCAAGTTTCCATGGCCTCAGTTGATACCGAGAGCGCCACTACACCAAAACGCTTTGAGTTGAGGGTGCTCTGGGACGAAATCTGTCCAGCTGGCCAGGTGATCTGGCCAGGTGATCTCAGCTCATCCTCAGAGTCGAAATCCATAACAGCAGATGACCGCACATCTCGCCTCCGTAAGCTCATCAAGGAGCTACAGCGTATAAACTGCCAGCGTTCTCGCTCGTATGTTCCCAACGAAGTGCTCTATTTAGTTTTCTCATTCATTCCTTCACCCCTCCCACTCAATCTACGGTTTATAAGCTTTGAGTCCCAATCTGGATGAGGAGCCCTCGACCTTAGTATGGTGTGCAGGCAGTGGTATGCAATAATTCTATCGAGCCCATCCCTGTGGACCCGTTTCATGATTATCGGAGAGCATTTCCAGCTCGATTGTCTACGAGTTTATCTGCACCTCTCATATGATCGCCCACTTACTTTATATTGGATCCCACCAAACAAAGAAGCGCTGCTGGCACTTAAGTGACATGCGCATCGTATCTAGCATTTATATAATCTCCCCGGTATCCAATGGCGCTTGGAAGATCTTCACGATGATGCGACTATGGCCATTGTCCACACGCCGCTCAATACCACATTCCGCATTCCGATCTCCTCCATCCACTCAGATCATTGGACCTTCATGCAAACCTTTCTCTCGAATCAATCTGCCGCATCCAGCACCTACAACAGCTAATCAGCCACGAAATGATAAATGACTTGTCACTGATACCTTGCCTTCACATTCTCGTATTCCATGAGATCCGAGCCGAGGAACCCGATGCAGTTGGCATTTTATGATATATAAACCTTTATTGCATAGCTTTGGCCGCGACGGAGTTGGTTCCCATCTAAATCGACCATTTGATGTTGCATAATTTTCATATTGTATAGATTTTGAGCGTGACCGGCACTATACACTTCAGAATTTTCAACTGTACTCTCTTCACAAATATTACTTGCTCCCAACCCTTCGAGAACTCGAGTTATCTCGAGACGGGGATGCCCCGAGGATGCAGGAAATCTCTCTACCATGTTTGAAAACACTTAAGTTGAGAATGCACTACCCCCACAGAGACTCCCTAATTCACGAGTTGTCCGCGCCACCACTGATACGGATGGACGTTCCCCGGCTCCCTTTTTTTCTGCCCCCCCACCGAAGATCATACAGGTTCCTTTATATTCGCTGTTTCCACCCATGTATTGCAGGTACAACATCTCGATATCAACACATTTGATCTTGCGGACTTGGGCACTTTCCCACCTTTCCCTCAACGAATGAGGTGCGTTGCATCATTAGAAATCCCCCGATTGTTGGAACTGACAGTGAACGCCATGGGGGAGATTTGTTAGGGTGCTGAACGCATCAGGTGGTTCACAAAGCCCGACCAGCACCGCCGGCAGCGCGTTTAACCCACACCGCTTCCAGGCCAGGTCAATCACTCTGCATGCACCCTGCTGCTCACACCCCTCTACTTCTTCCCTCCGCTCCTTCTATTCCTTCTGCCCGATCCACATGCAGAAAGTATTCTTTTACCACCGGTCGGACGTCAGGCCGCTGAGTTGTCGGGAAAGGTCCGGATTTGTCAGAAAAGGTCCGGTCGCGCATGGAGCGTGACATGTTGTTCCATTCACAACTTCCCATTGTGCGAGTGCACGTAACTGGGTCTCCATCTTGCTCCTCCAGGAAAAATACCTTTTGCTGTTAAATTTGGCGAAAGATGCGATCGCATTTCCTGTGCTATAGGCATAGGGCAGAGGTTCTGTGTTAGCAGGAGTAGTGCGAGTGTCTCATCAAGGCCACGTTCCTCGGAGACTCGCAAGTAGGTGCATAGAGTCTCTTTCATCCCCTACAGGTCGCCCAAAGTCGATATATACACTCCACTTTCATCTTCTGCATCTAGACATCGTTAACAGCTAGAGGACGATATGAGCGGTAGACGATTCATGGCACATTGCTTCATACCTCTATGTGAAGGGTTTAGCAAATACCCGATCTCTAGGTATGCTGGTCCAAACAGATCCAAGTAATTTCCGCTTGGAACGGGGCTACCCATATGATCCCGAGAACCCAGGTGCGGCAATCTTTCGAGATGCAAGGTGGCGTAGTATGCTCAATACTAGTATGATTGCGATGAGCCGCGTGCTTCCTCTTGGCTTATTCCAGGCCTCGTTTCGGACAATGGAAGAACTGTTGCCTTGATATATGTCGCCATTCCAGGGATCCCCGTATTGATTCTAAATATCCCATTTGCCTTGGAAACACGGAGGGGCTATCTCTGGCTACGATGGGATCTTATAGAGATGAATTCCTGGGAAGCTATTTCCATATAAATGCCATAGTCCCGTACATCCACTTGAGTTCTGGTTCTTTATATCTAATATTGAATGCATTCGTAGTTAAAGTACTTAACTAAGCATGCCAGTTGTAGTACAAGGGCACGCATGCATCGACGAATCGATACGGCTGGCGTCGTGGGACCTAGTCATGCACGCGAGGAGAAAGTACCCCTGGGATTGCATACTCGTTCAGGAACTCTTGGTGCCAAACCCCCGCTGGGCTACATTGGACGTAGGGATAAGGCGAGAAATACTTGCAGCAATACAACGTATATTATGCATTACACAGGAGAATGAAACAGATACAACATATAGTAGCAATGTTTGAGGTGTCCGTACGTGAGTGACACGAGGTCCTTCAATTTACTGAAGGCGTCCTCAGGCCAAGGAACAACAATGTTCTATGGGCCAGGTATACTGGTACGAGTGGCATCCGCATTGAGCATCTCAATGATTCTCTCATTGACAGCTTTGACACCCATCATCTGCTCGACGACTCTCTTCGAATGCTCCACCTTCTCCTGCTCCAGAATTTCTTTCTGGTCACTCATGAGCTTTGAAAGCCCGGCCTTGTACTCCTCCTGCATCGTACGGAGCTGTTCGACGTGTGCATTGAGTCTCGATGGGAGTGTGGAATTGAGAATATTATAATCCAAGGCATAAATCGTCTGCGACCGCCAGGCATCGACGTAGGGCTGTAGAGCAGCCGTAATACTAGACACTGGCGAGTCTTCTATAATCACCTCTGTTCGCGCGTTGAGCTCTTCAGCTTCCAACATGTCTTTGAGGATTTGCTCCTCGTCCTGGTGGTGCACTGTAAGAAATAAAACAGGAAGGGAAATGATGGATATACCTTGGCATCTTCCTCCATCCACTTCCTGAGCTCCTCGGTGCGTGCTTCCTCCCTAGCCTCCAGGACCCGAACTTTGCGCTCCGATTCGTCCAGTTTCTCGACTAGACCCATTAATTCCTCCTCCAGTAGTTCCAACGAATAGAGTTCAGTAGCGTCCAAGACATTCTTTTCCGTGCTTCTTGACACACAGCGATCTAATTCCGCATTGACCATATCGCGAAATGAATCATTGTCGAATGTTGTAAGTTGGTGCATGTCGTCTAGGCGATTCTGAAGTGCTTCAATTTTTTCGCTGATGTCCTCTCGAGGGCCACTTGAATGACCGAGAGCGGATACCTTGGAAAATGTATTAACGACTTCGGGTACGAAAGTCCTATCACGGCGTCGTTTTTCTTCGATCCATTGCTCCACCGCTTGTTCATCACGTTCGAGGCGGGCCGCTAAGTCCTCAAGTGTGGATCCGTGCGCCTGGTCCTTTCCCAACGATTGCTCAAGTCGCAACTCGTCGTCTATTAGCCGTTGATTGGATTCTCTAATGCGACCCTGGAGAGACAGAACCGCGCCTTCGAGCTTCTGCCGTTGGTCCACTGAGAGCGCAATCGTGTCTAATATTTCTTGGGACTCTCTGAGTATCTCGGTATCAACCCGAATAAGGTCTATATAGCTATAGATTGTTTGCTCAGTGCATGCTTGTTCGGGTATTTGACGAGGGACTCACAAGATGCGCCGTTCCCAGATTTCCTTGAGGACTGTACGGTGCTTGGCTGCGGCATCCACATTCTCTTCATCAGTTCGTGCTACAATTTGGTGATCGGAAGCGCCAGGCAGCGTGTTTTGGGGCGGATTGGCGGGTTGGTCAATTTTCATATCGTCTGCTGAAGTCACCGGGGCTTGCGACAAATTGAATGTAGGTTTCGATCTTGTTTCAACACTCGACATTGCGTCGATATCTTTTGCCGGTTCAATAAATTTTTCGGCGGTTTCTTTTGCGGCAGGCCGAACGAGGGGGGTCGAACCTTCAACAGGCATGCGGATCCTTGAAGCGAGATCCCTCGGGCTTTCTGCCACAACGCGGTGTGGGTCAATATTCTTAGGCGCATCACCACGAGAACCCTGTACCCTTTCGGACTCGTCGGCTCGACTCGCTCCATGAGACCTCTTTGGGGGCCCAATATTTATGCGTTGAAGTAGGGTAAGAGGATTGGGAGACTCTGTGGTCCCACGTCAGGGCACACTTTCATTCTTTCCTGGGCCTCTCGGCGCGTATGTACTACGTACCGGGTGTGCGTGCCCGAAAACGACTCTCTCGTTCTCGGCCGGGCGATGGACTCCTTGATTGCAATCCGGAGATCGACCTGCCCTCATACCGCGGCTGTGGGCGTGGTGTTTCGTATTCGTAGGGCTTCCTTCCACCCCGGCTTCGCAGATCCTCTCGCCGCCTACTGGTATCGAACATCCGCTGTATTCTCGGGGACCACGGTGGATGACGGTACCTGTCATTGTCAATTATGACAGTTTGATGTTGGAGAACCACGAACAGAGCATAGGGACTATGCTAACCAGCACGCATCGCCGAAAGGGCATCCCCCCTCTCCATTCTCGTCAAAGTAGCGGCACGGAATGTCCTCACGACGAGCCATATTTCGTTTACGAGGCAAGCTGGTGGAAGGCAGGGCTGTGGGTCAAAGCAAAAGCCAACAAACCAAACGAATATTGGAAGGAGAACAACACCGTTCTTTCGAAAAATGTGTAAATGGCTCTACATCGCTTCTGTCGAACTTTATCCGACGGTCCACAACTGTTCCTCGTTCCACTCCACTGCAGATCCCACCATCTGCATCAACCATTGAGTTGTCGAGCCTTAGGATAACGAATGTACTAACTGCTTACCCTGCACCTGATAACCCACCTGCACCTTTATTGATAGTATCGGCATCAGGCCCGACGACGATCCATTCTGGCGCTGGGGCTCCAGTACGAAGAGGGAATAGGCGCAGGACTCAACCAAGACCGTTAGGAGATGTCGCGGATACAAGCACCGCCAAGGAAGCGGCCGACGGTGGATGTTTATGCAAACCTTGGGCACTCTGGGTTGACAATTTGTTTGAGACGGCTCTTCTTGCCCCCTGCGTGTACTCGACACACTACCCTTTTTGCCAGCAGCACCTGCAATATTGTTCCCTGTGGCCATCTGTCGTCCTGCCCTGAAAGTTAGACTCGACCTCCAACATTATCTGTTGCGGATCCCATATCTGACGCTGAAAGTGGCAAGTACTAATGCTCAGAGGTCTTTGTGATTTCTGACTCTTGTCCAGAAACCGGCTCCAGTTGCATAGACGACTCGCAATCACAAGCACGAGCGGAAGACGAGTGCACCTTAGGTATGTGATATGTGAAGACGATTCACAAAAGCTATGTCTCACGCTCGCCAAATTAGCCTCCATGACCGTTCGCCTGATCGTAGCAGACATCTGGTGAACATGATGGCTGGGCCCGCAAGAACGACCGGCTCGCTATCGAGGGCATCAAAAGACAGCCGGAAGTATATAATAAATTCCGAAAGACTGGCAAAGCCACCCATCTGGTAGTACTGTTCCCGGCGTATTCGATCAGTCGCCCAGAAAGGTCAACGCTCCTCCATCAATACCACATAATCAGAAATAGTAGGGCCTGCAATGTGCTTTGGAGCTTTATGCACAGTAATTCAAGTCATTTGGGTTTTGAGAATGAGCGAACGGATCTCCAGAAACGTCAGCTTTCGCACAGGTCATTCCGGAAACGACCTGAGGGTGAATAAAAAGCCCTTGCCATGTGGGTGAGACATGACCTAGGTTCTATCTCAGCAGAAATTTACGGAGGTGAGTTTGGTCATATGCCGCACTCCTGCCAATTTCACATGCGGCTCACGTCTCACTTACTAGTCCTCTTCCTCGTCACTGCCTCTCACGCTCCAAC
>WNFL01061013.1_pt3 | contig 14402 bp, 15 predicted proteins | sample 5400361 | NCBI WGS metagenome assembly WNFL01 (sample SAMN13153351, study PRJNA577476) | soil metagenome | isolation source: 40 cm soil on Douglas fir-dominated hillslope | place: USA:California | collected 2013-09-17
CCCGAGCAGTTCGGGGGCCCGCCGTGGTCGGGCATCGGCGCGGGCTTCTGGTGGTCCGGGGTGACGTATTCGGGGGTCGGCTACGGCGACAAGGTGCCTGTGACGCTCGGCGGGCGCCTCGTGGCCCTCGTCTGGATGCTTTCGAGCGTCTTCCTCGTCGCGTCGTTCACGGCCGCGTTGAGCGCGCGCCTCGCGATCAGCCGCTTCGATGCGGTCCGTTCCGCCTCCGACCTCGCGGGCCACGTGGCCGGCGCGGTGAGGGGCTCGCCCGCGGAGGACTACCTGCGGCGCCATCGCGTGAAGACGCGCCGCTTCGCGTCCCTCCAGGAAGCTCTCGCCGCGCTCGGCCGGCGGCGAGTCGACGCCGTCCTCGGCCCCGCGCCGGAGCTCGAGTGGCTCGCGGCGCGCGACGGGGCGTCCCGCATCGACGTGGCGCGCATCGACGGAGAGCGTCAGAGCCTCGCGTTCGCGCTCCGCGAAGGAAGCCCGCTCCGCGAGCGGCTCGACCGGGCTCTGCTCTCGGTCCAGGAGGGCCTCTGAGCGTAAACTGACCCGAAAAATGCCTCGCTTCACGGTCCTCGAGACCTCGGCGCTCTTCTCGAACCGCATCAAGTACGACTACCTCTTCGAGATGGAGATGTGGCTGAAGGGGATCGAGCGCTTCTTCGTGCTCGACTTCCTGCCGCTCTCCGCCTTCGAGCGCTCGCACGCCTCGCTCAAGAACTACGTCGAGGAGGTGGCGGCGGTGCGTGGCGGCGTCGCGCACCTCGCGCTCCTGACGACGCACCTCCTAGGGGAAGGGAAGGAGGACCTGGCGTCTTTCCTCCTCTATCTCGACGGGCAGATGGGCCGCTCGGCCGGGACGCCGCGGAAGAAGGGGAGCGCGGAGACGGAGCTCGCGCTCGTCATCGAGAAGCTCGACGACTTCGCGAAGCTCCTCGACGAGCTCTCGCACGCGCCGTTCCTTCCGCTCCAGACGTACCTCTCCGTCGGGCGCATCGTGGTCGGCACGCTCAAGCAGGACCCGAACCTCGGCGTCTTCTTCCGCGAGAACCTGAGGCCCGTTCTGGACCGCGCGTCGAAGCAGTCCCTTTCCCGCGTCCTCCTCTCCGTCGCCGAGCCGGCTCAGAAGGGCGCGCTCGCGGCGCTCTTCGTGGAGCTCTTCAAGGGGCTTCGCTACACGGAGCTGATCAAGGGCACGATCGCCTCGCCCGCCGCGGCGAAGCGTGCCCTTCTCGTCTTCGCGCTCATCAAGGCGCAGAGCGAGAACCTCTGCCAGTTCGTGAAGCGCCGCCTCCTGCCGCGCTTCGAGGGGGAGAGCCAGGTCGCCGACGGCCTCGAGCGCCTCGTCTTCTCGATGGAGATGGAGGTGCGCAAGGTGACGGAGCTGGAGCTCGTCGACGTCGTCCTGATGAAGGACCCGAAGCTCGTCTTCGCGCGGCTCGAGGACAGCGGTGGGATCCTGCGCGACCTCTTCCAGCAGTCGATCATCTCGCTCGCCGAGACGTTCTCGGCCGAGGTCGACGGGCGCGTCCTTTTCCACGACTACCGGACGCGGCAGGAGCAGAGCCTGAAGCTGCGCGAGGACCTCTGGTCGCTCGTGCAGTCGGCCGCGGCGTTCAACGCGATCCCCGAGAAGAGGACGCTGCGGACGCTCGTGACGGAGATCGACCAGTTCCGCCGCGGCTCGATGCGCTTCCTGATGTTCAAGGACTGGTCGCTCTTCGAGCGTTTCCACGCCGGCTTCTCGCGCGAGAGGCCGCCGAAGACGTTCGCGCCGGCGGCGCACCAGTTCGAGGTCTTCCTGAGGACGCTGATCCGCGAGATCGGCAAGCGTTCGGTGCTCGTGGGACACCCGTTCCGCTCCCGCGTGCCCGAGGCACCGCCACCGGAGCCTCAGGCGGGAGAGACGCCCCGCTACAATTAGCCCTATGCCTTTCGTCTCGGTCACCGAAGCCGCGGCCGCGTACAAGCAGGGCCGCTTCGTCATCATCGTCGACGACGAGGACCGCGAGAACGAGGGTGACCTCTGCCTCGCGGCCGAGCACGTGACGACTGAGGCCGTCAACTTCATGGCGCGCGAGGCGCGCGGGCTCATCTGCGTCCCGCTCACCGAGGAGCGGTGCGACGAGCTGGAGCTGGCGCCCATGGTCGAGCAGAACACCTCGAGCTACGGCACCGCGTTCACGGTATCGGTCGAGGCGCGCGGCAAGACGACTACCGGCATTTCCGCCGCGGACCGCGCGGCGACCGTCCGGACGCTCATCGATGCGCGGACGCGCCCTGCGGACCTCCTCCGGCCGGGACACACCTTCCCGCTCCGCGCGAAGAAGGGCGGCGTGCTGAAGCGCGCCGGCCAGACGGAGGCGTCCGTCGACCTCGCGAAGATCGCGGGGCTCACGCCCGCGGCCGTCATCTGCGAGATCATGAACGAGGACGGGACGATGGCGCGCGTCCCGGACCTCCTCGTCTTCTCGGAGCGCCACGGGATCCCGATCGTCCAGGTCGCCGACATCATCCGGCACCGGATGCGGACGGAGCGGCTCGTCCATCGCATCGCCGCCCCCCCCCTCCCGACGCGCTTCGGCGAGTTCCGCGTCGTCGGCTACCGCTCCGAGGTGACGCACGAGGAGCACGTCGCGCTCGTCGCGGGGGAGATCGACGAGGGCGAGCCGGTCCTCGTGCGCGTCCACTCGTCCTGCCTCACGGGCGACGTCTTCGGCTCGACGCGCTGCGACTGCGGCGCCCAGCTCGCCCTCGCGCTCGAGATGATCACGAAGGAGGGGAAGGGCGTGCTCCTCTATCTTCTCCAGGAAGGGCGCGGCATCGGCCTCTTCAACAAGCTCCGCGCGTACGAGCTGCAGGAGCAGGGGCTCGACACCGTCGCCGCGAACGAGAAGCTCGGCTTCGCGCCCGACGTGAGGGACTACGGCATCGGCTGCCAGATCCTCCGCGACCTCGGCGTCAGGAAGATGCGCCTGATGACGAACAATCCCTCGAAGTACGTCGCGATCGACGGCTATGGCCTCGAGATCGTGGAGCGCATCCCGCTCGAGATCCCTCCGACCGACGACACGCGCGAGTACCTGGCCGCGAAAAAAGCGAAGATGGGGCACCTGCTGAAGCTCGTGTGAGCGTCAGCGGTATCCGTAGCAGCGCTTCAGCTCGTCGAAGGCGTAGTACGAGCTGCCGCGGCGGATGCTGCGGCAATCGCGCTTGAAGCGCGTCTCCCGCTCGTCGTAGAGCATCTTCACGAGGAGCTCTCCGCGACGGCCGCGATAGACGTCCCACTGGACGTTGACCGCGTACGGGGAGACGAGGCTGCCGCGCGAAGGGTTGCTGCGCCGCGTGTAGAGCTCGGCCGCCTGGACGTCGCTCCACGGCAGCTTCATCAACGCCGCGAACGGCATCAGGGTCTCGGCGTGCGCGAAGCGGAGCGTCGCTGCGACCGGCTCCGCGTGAGCGTCTCGCAGAGCCTCCACGGCCGCGAAGAAGTCGTCCTGGAGGACCTTCGCCATGCGGAACGTGATCGTCGAGCCGGCGAAGCTCGGGCCCTTCCCGTAGAACTCCGTTGCGTCCGAGACATACTCGAACCACCGCGCCGCCCGCGCGTCGACGAACTCTTCGAAGTGCGTCACCACCTCGTCGACGAGGCCCGGGCCGACGCGGTAGATTTCGTAGAGCGAGAGCGCCGCGTCCACCTCGTTTCGCGACACGGCGGCACCGGTCTTCGGGTCGTGGAAGACGTAGCCGGCGGCCGCGAGCTTGTCGACGACGGCCGGCCGGAAGAGAGGCTCGAGGAGCCGGCGGGCGTTCTCGTGGCTCCGCTCGCCGTACGTGATCGCAGCGAGCGTCGCGGCGAGCGTCGGGTCGTGCGCGAGCCAGTCCTGGTAGTCGGCGTTCTGCGGCTGCTTGAAGAAATAGAGGAGGTCGGCGTTCACGACGGGCGGGTCGATGAGCGGCGCGAGCTGGGGGAGCGCGGTCCCGAGCGACGCGGCGAAGTTGCTCGCGCTGTCGACCGCGCGGTCCTTGCCCGACGTGACCACGCGGACGTGGCGGCCGGCCGCGGCGGCGTCCTCGAAGACGCGCCGCATCCGCTCCGCGAGCCGGGCCGCGAGCAGCCGGTGCTCGCGCGCCCCGCGTCCGCTCAGGTTGCCGTAGCCGAGCGCCTCGATCGCCGCCTGGAGCTCGAGCACCTCGGGCTCGAGGCGCGCGCCGAGCTCCGTCAGCCCGCCGTCCGCCCGCGCGAAGCCGATGAGCTGCTTCGTGTATTCGAGGTCATGCGACGATGTGAGCGCGCGGGAGCCGTGACGCGCGACGAGCTGAGTGAAGACGGGTGTGAAGCCGCGCGGCGGCCGCTCGTGTCGGCGCGCGCCGTGCCGCGGCGCGTACGGCGTCTCCGTCGAGTAGAAGCCGCCGGAGCGCGGCGCGTGCCCGCTCGCGCCCGCGGCGCCGGAGAGGACGAGCGAGAGAACGAAGGCCGTTGCGGCGAGGCGAAGCGGGCGCGGGATTCGGGCGGAGACCACCGACTCTTCCTCCGAGCTCTCGATGCCTTGTGCCTGACGATGATATCTCCGCGGCCGTGGAGCCTCGGCTTATGATCCGCGCGATCCAATAGGCATCGAAACCGGAGGTGGAACGTGGCTCTTCGGCGCAGTCTGATCGCGTCCTGGGTGTTCCTCGCCGCGAGTCTTCTCGGGTCCCGCGCTGCGATCGCGAAGGTGTGCTCCGGCGAGCTCCACCCCGGAGGAAACGGGGAGGACCTCGAGGTCAAGGGCAAGTGCACGGTGAGGACCTCCGGCACCTACACATACGGGAATGTGAACGTCTACGGCAAGAGCGCGTCCCTGATCTTCGAGGAACCGAAGGACACCGAAAAGAAGGACAGAAGAATCGACTTCTGGGCGAAGGCGATCCTCGTCGAGAACGACGGCAGCCTCGAAGCGGGTACGACCTCGCATCCTTTCGGCGCCTCGGACGGCGTGCTGACGATCCACCTCTACGGCAAGCCCACCGACGAGGGGATCGCCTGCAAGACGCCCGGCGGGACGTGCGGCGTTCCGGACGTTCAATGGACGAGCAACCCGACGTCGAAGGTCGGTCTGCCCGGCGACGTAAACGATTACTTCTACAAGTACGAGCCGCTCCCTTACGGCAGCGGCTTCTTCGGCAACAAGGTCCTCGCGGTCTCCTATGGCGGCTCGCTCCGGCTCTACGGGAAAAAGGGCGCGACGAGCCAGAACCTCCATCCCTCGGACACGGGCAGGAGCTGGGTGCGCCTCGCCAAGAGCGTGAAGAAGGGCGAGAAGACACTCGTCGTCGACGTCAAGCACCTCGACGCCGGGAACGGCGACCTCGACTGGCAGAAGGGCGACCAGATCGTCGTCACGACCACCGACTATCTTCCCGGCCACTCCGAGGAGCTGGAGCTCGCGTCCGACCCGACGCGCAAGGGCGACACGGTGATTCTCGATCTCGTCACGGCCGTCGCGTATCCGCACCACGGCGAGCGCTTCAAGCTCACGGATCCCGACCCGAAGAAGAGCCGGATCGACCCGCGCGTCGGCATCGACATCGACGCCGCCGAGACACGAGCCGCCGTGGCCCTGCTCACGCGCAGCATCCGGATCGTCTCGGGGGACGAGACGGCCGTCGACTTCCCGGCCCCCGCGCCGGGGAAGCACTACGGCGGGCACACGATCATCCGGCAAGGCTTCGAGACAGTTCAGATCCAGGGCGTCGAGTTCCGCCGGCTCGGCCAGGGCGGGCGCCGCGCGCACTACCCGATCCACTTCTATCGCGCGCGCCAGGTGCCGAACGGCCGCAAGACGGTCGGCGGTCCGCTCGCGCATGAGAAGGCGACCGTCGTCCGGGACTGCTCCGTCAACGAGTCGATGAACCGCTGGGTCGTCCTCAATGCGACGCAGGGAGTCGTCCTCGGGCGGAACGTCGGCTGGAAGTCGATCGGGCACGGCTTCTACATGGAGGAGGGGACGGAGACCGACAACAAGTTCCAGTCGAACATCGGCATTTACGCGCGACCCGCGGTGAAGAACGCGACGGTGAACCCGCGCGAGGTGCCGGGGATCCTCTCGGCGCCGGTGATCGACGCCGCCGGCGAGAACGTGCCGTTCTATTCCGACGTCGACCACCCGTACGTGTTCTTCATCATGAACGGCTGGAACGAGTTCGAATACAACATGGCGGCGGGCGCGGGCACCTGCGGCGGGTGCTACTGGCTGGTGCCGGGAGCGAACAGCGGCGCCTCGCGCTTCATGAAGTGGGAGGGCTACGCGGCGATGCAGCAGCCGCTGAAGCCGCCGACCTCGAACGGCGTCGAGCGCGCGGCGCTGACGCCGCTCCACGTCTTCCGCGGGAACTACTGCACGTCGGCGATGAACTCCTTCAACACGATCGGCGAGACGTCTCCGTGCCTCGGCATCAACGGGCCGGCCGACGACGCGCATCTCGACGCCGTGCCGAACCCTCTCGCCCCGGCCTCGTGCGACATCACGAACCCGGCGCCCCCCAAAGACGCCCGCGCCTGCAGCAAGCCGGCGTTCAAGGAGGCCGACGACTACTACCCGAAGGTCGACAAGGGGGGCGGACGCTTCGCGACCCGCTGTGACGACCCGCTGAAGTGCAGCACGGCGACGCGCTGCGCCGACGCGGGCGGAGACGCGAACAGGGGGAAACCGGGCGATCCCGAGAAGAACTGCATGGTGACGATCCTCGACCGCTACACGTCGTCGTTCCACTGGACCGAGACGAACTTCGGCGCGATCTGGCTGCGCCCGCAGTGGTACCTCTACACGAACAGCGTCCTCACGGACGTGCAGAACGGCGGCCTCAGCCTCGTGACGGGCGGCGGCTACACCCGGTCGGACACGATCAACGGGCACTGGGCGCTCGCGCGGAAGAGCGTCTTCATCGGGTCGACGCAGACCGAGGAGGAGAACCCGTACACCTCGAACGCCGGGCCCTTCAACAAGAAGACGTACGAGCTCGACGGGTTCAAGTGCGACAACAGCATCGCGAAGATCAACTACTGCCTCTCGAAGGACCAGGGCATCAGCATCCCGCTCTCGGCCTTCGGGCTCTCGCAGCGCCTCTTCAGCATCTACGACGGGCCGGCGTATCAGGAGTCGAACGCGTACCTCGACATCACGCGGAAGTTCATCGACGGGTGCCAGCTCTCGCCGCCGGACGCCCCGAACGGGCCCGCGCTCTGCGGACAGCCTTTCTGGGGCCTCGGGCGTGTCCAGGGGATGCCGTGCCTCAATCCCGAGGACGAGAGCCCCACGGCGGACCACCGGTGCTACCTCCCGAACGCGGGCATCGGGTGGAAGCAGCCGAACGGCTTCTACTATCCGCCGGCGTTCCACTCGCGGAACCTCTTCTACGACAACGTCGACATCCGGCACTTCGTCGTGGAGCCGCAGTTCGCGTCCGGCACCTTCAAGACGAGCATCCCGAAGACGCGGCAGCGTTATGCAACGTGGACGACGGCGCTCTTCGACAACTTCACCGACGTCGACCGCCAGACGGAGCTGAACGACGACGACGGCACGCTGACCGGCTACACGGAGACGATATCCATCAACTACGACGACTTCTTCAAGACGCCGGTGCAGGGCGACGAGTGCGCGGCCGAGGAGACCGCGCGTACGAGCCCGTTCGACTACGTCTCGACGATCATCTTCCCGGGCTGCGCCAGCAACTGCAACGACACGACCGACTGCGCGAAGACGAACTGCGGCCTCGTCACGTGCGTCGAGGACCCGAACGCCGATCCTCCGGTCGTCACGTGGGAGAACGACTGCACGCACCAGAACTGCTACGGCGTGCCGCTCTATCGCCAGTACGTCACGAAGGACGAGAAGGCGAAGAGCCTCAATCCGAGCATCCGGATGATGGGGCAGAACGTGGGGCAGCGGAGCACTCTGACCGTGAACCGCGGCAAGTACTACGTCGACACCACACCCCGGCGCGCGCAGCAGATCGCGCAGACCGGGATCAACGCGGTCAACGAGTTCCGCGCCGGGCAGACGTACTACATGTTCCTCCTCTTCGCGAAGGAGACGACGCGGCAGACGTATCAGTTCTACGTCGGCAAGAGCTTCGACGCCTCGACGCTGAAGATGGTGCGCGCCGGGATCGACAAGAAACCGTCACAGTTCTGCCGGAAGGCGGACTGGCCGTGGGCGCCGCCCGTCCTCGAGAACGGCATCCTCACCGTGACGCTCGACATGAGCGCGAGCCCCGGCTTCCAGAAGACGTTCGAATCCGAGATCGAGGCCGCGCGCGAGGACCATTGCCGCCCGCTCACGTTCTGCGGCTGGAGCGTCAACCGCGGCTGCGAGTGCGCGGCGAAGCTGGACGACCCGTTCTTCTTCGAGTGCCAGTCTCAGGACCGCGGCGGGCGCGACGCGTGCGACTGGGCCGTGAAGGACGTCGACTGCCCGAAGGGCGGCTGCTACGGCATCGCGTTCACGCTGCCGTCCGACTTCTGCACCGGGAGCGACGCCGATTGCACGGCCACGAAGCGTCCGGCGCCCGAGTGCTTCCCGAAGAACCCGGACTGGCTGGAGCCCGGCTTCGCCGCCGCGCCGGTGGAGAAGGCCGGGCAGCAGTGCCTCAACGCCGAGATCGATCCGCCCGACTTCTGCGGCAACTAGACCTGTATTCCTCCGCGAGCTCTTCCGGGCTCGCGCCCCGGCGGAAGCGCCAGAGGATGCGCCAGTTCGTCAGCACGGTCGCCGCGACGCCGCGCGCGAGGTAGCGGCGCGGCGACGTGAGGACGCACTCGTCGAGAAGCGCGATCGGACCCGAGCGCCCGAGCCGCCGCGCGAGATCCACGTCCTCGAGGAGCGGCCAGGGGCGGTGTCCCCCGATCGACTCGTAGACGTCGCGCCTGACGAACGGCGCCTGATCGCCGTACGGCACGCGCGTGACTCGCGTCCTGAGATTCGCCCAGAACGCGACCCACGCGAGGCGCGTACCGCCGCCGCGGAAAGCCAGGCGGAACGCGCCGGACGCGGCTCCGGAAGCGACGGCGCGGGCGACGGCGGCCGTCCATCCTTCGGGAAGCAGAGTGTCGGCATGGAGAAAGAGGAGGACGTCTCCCTTCGCCGCGCACGCCGCCTCGGCGAGGCGCGCACCGCGCGGAGCGTCGCGCACGAGGACGCGTGAGCCCGCGCGCGAGTACGCGTCGAGCGTGGCCGGGCACGTCGACGGCTCGGCCGCGACGAGGAGCTCGGTCCCCTCGAGACGGCGCAGGAACTCCGGCTCCGGAGGCTCCTCGCCCCGAACCGGCACGACGACGCTGATCACGTGCGGGCGATGGTAGCGTTAACCGCGCCATGCCCTTCGGCTTCGTCCTCGTCGGCGGGCGATCGCTCCGGATGGGGAGCGACAAGACGCGCCTGTCGTATCGCGGCCGTCCGATGGCCCTCTGGCAGGCGGAGAAGGTGGCGTCCGTCTGCGGGCGCGCGGCGCTCGTCGGCAAGAGCAGGAAGGGACTCGACCGGTGCGGTTATCCGTTCGTGGAGGACGGCGCGGAGCCGCACGCGGCCGCGTACGGCATCCTCGCCGCGCTCGCGTTCAGCCCCGAGGAGCTGAACCTCGTCGTCGCCGCCGACATCCCGCGCGTCCCCGAGGTGTTCCTCACCGCGCTCCTCGAGGTCGCGGAGGCGGTCCCAGCGCCCGCGGTCGCGCCGATCTCCGGAGGCCATCCCCAGACGCTCTGCGCCGTCTGGCGGCGGAGCGCGCTCGTGCCGCTCACCGCGCGCGTCGCCTCGGGGAACCTCTCGATCATCGATGCCCTCCAGGCGCTCGGGGCGGTGCTCATTCCCGAGAACGAGACCGCGGCGATGCCCGGCGGCGCGGCGGAGAATTTCGCGAACGTCAACACGCCCGAGGAGTACGCGCGACTTGAAGAAGCAGACGAGACTCACGCATCTCGGGCCTGAGGGTGACGCGCGCATGGTCGACGTCTCGGCGAAGCGGCCCACGCGCCGAACGGCCTCGGCGCGCGCGCTCGTGACGCTCTCTCCCGCCGCGTTCGCGGCTCTCGACGCCGCGGCGAACACGAAGGGCGACGCGCTCGCCGTCGCGCGCATCGCCGGCATCCAGGCCGCGAAGCGGACGCCCGAATGGATCCCTCTCTGCCACCCGGTGCCGTTCGAGGGAGTGTCGGTCTCGCTCGCGCCGGACCGCCGGAGCTCGACGGTGGATATCCGCGCCGAGGTGCGCGGCACCGGCAAGACCGGCTTCGAGATGGAGGCGCTCACGGCCGTCTCGGCCGCCGCGCTCGCGCTCTACGACATGTGCAAGGCGGCGGACAAAGGGATCGTCATCGGGCCGATCGAGCTCCTCACGAAGACGGGAGGGAAGAGCGGGAGCTGGCGGAGGCGACGCGGATCAGTATAAAATGCTGATATGAAACGCAAGGTCATCCAAACGGGCTCGTCTCTCGCCATGACTCTCCCGAACGAGGTCGTGGAGGAATACAAGCTGAAGAAGGGGCAGGAGCTCGACGTATCCGTCCATCCGACGACGGGCGCCGTCATCATCCGGCCGGGAGTGAAGTACTTCGAGGGCGGGCGGGTGTCGAAGAGGTTCAAGAAGATGTCGAACGCTCTCCTGAAGCGCCGCGCGGCTCTCTACCGCGCGCTCGCCAAGTGACGGAGTACCTTTCGGCGGAGCAGCTCCTCGATCTTCACGAAGAGCTGATCGAGGTCTTCGGGGGCTCCTCCGGTCTGAGGGATCGTGGAGCGCTCGAGTCGGCCGTCGCGCGGCCTGCGATGACGTTCGGCGGCGAGGACCTCTATCCAGATCTCGGAACGAAGGCGGCGGCGCTTCTTCATTCGCCGGTGATGAACCATCCGTTCGTCGACGGCAACAAGAGGGCCGGCGCGGCCGCCGCGGAGCTCTTCGTCGAGATGAACGGTCACGACCTGATCGCGACCGACTCGGAGCTCGAGCGCCTCACGATGGCGACCGCCCGCGGCGAGATGTCCGCCGAGGCTCTCGCGATCTGGTTCCGGCAGCGCCTCCTCGCGCGGCAGGTTTAGACTTCCGCCGATGGCCGAGACCCCTTCCCGAGCGCTCGTGGACGGCCACGGCCGCACGATCACGTACGCGCGGATCTCCGTCACCGACCGCTGCAACCTGCGGTGCGTCTACTGCATGCCGGAGGACCAGAAGTTCCGGCCGCTCCCGCACCTCCTGACGCGCGAAGAGATCGCGCGGACGGCGCGCCTGCTCGCCGGCTTCGGCGTCACGAAGGTGCGGATCACGGGCGGCGAGCCGACCACGCGCCCCGACCTCGTCGACATCGTGCGCGACCTCGCGCAGATCGGCTTTCCGGGCGGCCTCGCGCTCTCGACGAACGGCGTCCTGTTCCCGAAGATGGCGCGGGACCTCGTGGCGGCCGGGCTGACGCGCGTCAACGTCTCGCTCGACGCGGCGGAAGCCGAGCACTTCCGGAAGATGACCCGCCGCGAGCACTTCCGTCCGGTGATGGAGTCGATCGAGCTCGCGCTCGCGTTGCCGTTCGACGCGGTGAAGATCAACGCCGTCGTCATCCGCGGCCTCAACGACGACCAGATCCTGCCCATGGCCGCGATGACGAAGGACAAGGCGCTCGGCGTCCGCTTCATCGAGTTCATGCCGTTCGGGGACAACGACTGGAAGGAGACGGACTGGGTCGGCTGGGAGGAGGTCTACGACCGCCTCGTCGCGGCTGGCTACGTCCTGACGCCGGTCGAGCGGACGCTCGTGGCCGGACCCGCCGACGAGTACCACGTGAAGTCGCCGCTCGGCGAGCACCGCGGCACGCTCGGCTTCATCACGCCGATCTCGGATCGCTTCTGCGACACGTGCAACCGTATGCGGGTCACGCAGGACGGCTTCCTGAAGGGATGCCTCTTCGGGCACGCCGACGTCGACCTCTTGACGCCGATGCGCGCGGGAGCGTCGGACGAGGAGCTCTCGGCGCTCGTCGTGCGCGCGGCCCAGATCAAGGAAGAGCGGCACCCGATGTTCGTCGGCATGTCGAAGACGACGCTCCCGCTCCACGCGAGGAACATGTCCGAGATCGGCGGCTGACGTCCGCGTCGCGATCCTGACCATCTCGGACCGCTCCTTCCGCCGCGAGCGCGAGGACCGGGGCGGCCCCGCCGTCGCGGAGGCCGTGAGACGGCTCCTGCCGGGCGCCGAGATCGTCGAGACGCTCGTCCTCCCCGACGAGAGAGACGACATCGAGTGGAACCTGAAGCGCCTCGGCGACACGAACGGCGCCGACCTCGTGCTGACGACGGGCGGCACGGGCCTCGCCGCGCGCGACGTGACGCCGCAGGCGACGCTCGCCGCCGTCGACTACGAGGCGCCGGGTCTCGCCGAGGCGATGCGCGCGGCGACGCGGGCCGCGGTGCCGACCGCGATCCTCTCGCGGCAGGCGGCGGGGGTCCGCGGCCGCACGCTCATCGTCAACCTGCCCGGCTCGCCCCGCGGCGCCGTCGAGTGCCTCGAGGTGATCGCGGCCGTTCTTCCGCACGCCGTCGCGACGCTCCGCGGTGAGCCGGACGCGCACCCGGCGGCGCGAGTCGACTCCGCGTAGACGCCTGGCTCCAAGGAGACGCCGGCTACAATTCGTCAGTGCATCCCCGGAATCTGGCGGCCGTCCTCGCGCTCGCGACTCCCGCGCTCGTCCATTCGGCGTCGGCTCCCCGCTTCTCGACCCGGCGCATCCTCCGCCTGGCGAGCCACGTCATCGAGACGGTCCCCCTCGAGTCGTACGTCGCGGCCGTCCTCCCCGCCGAGATCGGGAACGCGCCCGCGGCCGCGCTCGAGGCTCAGGCGATCGCCGCGCGCTCCTTCGCTCTCGCGCGCTGGGCGCGGCACGAGGATGACGAAGCGGATCTCTGCGACGGCACGCACTGCCAGGTCTTCCACGGGCTCGAGTCCGCCACGCCTGCCTCACGCCGCGCGGCGGAGGCGACGCGCGGCCTCGTCCTGACGCAGAACGGGCGGATCATCGGCGCGCCGTTCCACGCCTCGTGCGGCGGCCACACCGCGAAGCCGACGGACGTCTGGGACGACGAGGAGATGCCCGACATCTCGCCGGTCGCCGACGACGCGTGCCTCTCCGGCCCCGGCGCGACGTGGACGTACGCGATCCCGCGCGCGGAGCTCTCGGTCCTCGGCCGTGCCTTCGGGCTGTCCGACGCGCGCTTCCTCGAAGTCTTCGGGCGGAGCTCCGACGGGCGGGTGTCGACGGTGCGCCTCGCGGCGCCGGGCGGGCGCTCGCTCTCGATCCGCGGCTTCGACTTCCGCCGCGTCGCGACCCGCCTCTTCGGCGTGCGCTCGGTCCGTTCCACGGCGTTCAGCGTGTCGGAGACGAAGTCGGAGTACGTCCTCTCGGGCCATGGCTCCGGGCACGGGGCCGGTCTCTGCCAGGTGGGCGCCATCGCGCGCGCGAGGCGAGGCGAGAGCTGGGAGCAGATCCTGGGGTTCTATTACAACGGCACGACGGTCGCACGCCTCGAGGGACTCCGCGCGTCGCGCTGAGCGCGGCTATTTCGGGGGGCTCCCGTTCGCGAACAGGTAATTGATCAAGTAGAAGACGTCGGTGACGTCGACGGAGTCGCTGTCGTCGACGTCCACGGGACCGATCGGCAGCGGACCGCCCGCGAAGAGGCGGTTGATCAAATAGAAGACGTCGTTCACGTCGCGCACCCCGTTGCCGTCGGCGTCGCCGCTCGTCCCTCCGTCGAACGCGACGTCGTCGAAATAGCCCTTCGCGGTCGCGACGGCGTCCGTCTGCATGTCGATGGAGACGCTGATGCTGAGGGTGCCGGCGGCCGGCGTGATGACCGTGGAGAGATGCTGGAACTGATCGGCCACAGCAACGTCCGTGCTCGAGAGCACCGTGCCGTAGCCTGTCGGCAGCAGGTTCGTACAAGCGCCGTCCGTGAAGAGGTGGATGCGGACCGCGCCGCGCGCGGGCGTCCCAAATCCGCTCGCGTAGCGGAACCAGACTCCGTACGAGTACAGGACGCCCGGCTTCACGCCGACGCATTGCGACAAGAGGCGAGAGTTGAGCTGCACCGTCCCGTCGGCTGTATAGGACGCCGAGCCGGCCGCCAATCTGCCGATGCTGCTCCAGCCCCTCGTGTACCCCGTTTGCGTGTAGGTCGTCCAGCCGGTGATCCCCGAGCCGAAGTGCGCATTGACGACGTGGTTCGTGGAGGCGGCGGCGCGTCCTGCGAACGCCATAGCCAGGGCCAGGAGGCCAGCGATGACACTCACACGCATGCGAAAACAATAGCGCAGAATCGCGGACCCGATGGCCCTCTCTCTCGGTCTCGATCGGCTCGTCGAAGATGCGGCTCCGCTCC
>WNFL01072553.1_pt1 | contig 14402 bp, 7 predicted proteins | sample 5400361 | NCBI WGS metagenome assembly WNFL01 (sample SAMN13153351, study PRJNA577476) | soil metagenome | isolation source: 40 cm soil on Douglas fir-dominated hillslope | place: USA:California | collected 2013-09-17
ACCGTATTAGATGGTGAAGGTGCAGCGCAGCCCGCAGTGATCACTCCAGGGTCTATCGGCCCCGACGAGACCAGGCTGGAGGACTTCGATCTCATCAGGTTTCAAGCCCAACATTACGACTTTGTCTAACCTTCAGTCCACCCTCTAGATCGACGCCAACACCCCACGTAGCTCCATCAGGCCCCGTACTTCCATGTAGCGCGACCCAGGCATTGATCAGCTTGTGTTCGTCGACGAGCCTATGATCCTCGGGGAGGAGTGCGTTGAAGTCGCCTGCGATGATCCCACCCCTGGATCTGGGCTCGCGCAGGAGGCCAGCCAGTGCCCACATCTGTAGAGCACGCCGGAAATGCGCGTCGAGGGAGTCGAGGTGCACGTTAAGGAGACGGAATACTGCGCCAGACGCAGCTGGGGCGGTGATATCCACGCAGAGCGCATCCCTCTCGTACCTGCTAGGCAGCTCCATGCGGAAGACGCTGTCGAGCATCAGCTTCCCCCCTCCCTCGCCCTCCTCGTCGAGCAACGGAGAGCCAAAACGCTTGCTGGAAAGCAACGTCATGGTCGCGAATGGTCGGCGGTTGAAAGACGTGTCGTCCTCAGCGTCGGTCGTCAGGAAGCCAGAGCGTACTCTGGGATCATCGAGGAGAGATTGTCGGGTCCTGGAAGTGACTTCTTGGAGATGAATAATATCGGAAAACTTGGGTCCCTTCAAGATGTGATCGAGCTGACTGCGAGGCCTGGATATTCCAAGACGTAAGGGATAGGCTCTGCTTGCCTATGGCGTCTGCTGGGTGAGAAGAAGGCGTGATTGAAGGAAGAAAGAGCACGATGGAGTCTGCTGAGGTTGAGGAACATTGCGTGGGAAGAGCGGGAGGCTTGTAACTGGGTGTAACAATACACTACACGTTGTAAAAGTAAGACGAAGCAACACAGGCGCAATAGAAGACTCACCGTCAGTTTGGGTATGCAAACTGGGCCGATCGTCCGAAACCCATGACACCCAGACATGTGAAACTAGCGCATGCGCACAGATCATAGGACTGCCAGCACAAAACACGACAATCTGTCAGCAGCAACGGGCTGTGCCAGGCGGTTCGGTCGGGTGTCCATACCGATTTTGAAACATCGTTGACGGAAGCAATCCTAAAAGTTGCCGTATTTCTGTCTCGAATATGATGACAATTTGGTTGTAGTCCCTTATTGTAAGAAGCGTTAAGGAAATTTGGGTTGATGACGGGGCCGATCCCGATGGACACAATAAAGGTTAAAAAGTTTGCTGTTCTTGTTGAGTATGCTGTTTGTTCTATGTTTGTTCTATCGCGTTGTGTCATGTTGTGTCGTGTTCTTATATGTTCCATAGTGTATTAATTGTTTGTGTTTGCCCCTTTCCTTATTGGGCCGTCCTGTTGGCAGATACGGAGACAGGGGCTGCTATGTACACTAGTATATATGAGCACTGGGTGACTAGGGGCGATCCTCACGGTTTCGTCCCCCTACTCACCCTGTGCTAGGTACTCTCTTATAGATCACGGTTTCGTCCCCCTACTCACCCTGTGCTAGATCCGATAGTTCTAATGCTGCAGGTTCTTAGTGACAACTTATTAGGGTTGCCGAGTGTAATTGCACATGTAGAAATGCGATAGAGTGTAGATCATATGGTTATCTAGGAGGTTGACGCATGGATACTATTTCTCCTTACATAAGAAAGGTCTCCTGCTTTACAAAGACACGTCAAGAGCTTAAAGACTACTCTTCATTTTTGACCACCTCATTTTCCATAGCCAATACGAATGGGGCAGCTTTCTTCCAATCCTCGCGATGCCACCAAATGTGGCACATTTCCAGGGGATAGCCGGCCAACCGTCTATTGTCCATCATCTGCCGGGATGATTGGCCAATTTGTTCCCTACTTGCACCCTGAATGTTTTCAAACTGAAGTCTCAACACCTTCATACTTGGACAGAGCACCTTCGTTGTAATATATTTGATCACGGACATCCTGCTCAAAATGACCTGTGCTAATTTGGCAGGCGAGGCAAATCCAGCCTTGATCACTAGATCAAGTTGTTCCACCTCATCTTTGAATCCAAGCAACTCCAGCAACCCTGAGGAAGAATTATAAACGGAAAACTTGAAATTTTTCGCTTGGATCCGTTGTAGTGCGCTGATTCCCCTCTTGTCATAATGGTCCCATACTGACAGCAAGCTGCATGTCTCCAGGAATGGCAAATGGAAGTTGGATTGAAAGACAGGCAGACTCTCGAGCTTGTGCTGTTTGAACACTATGTGGGTACAGGCTGGCATCCCAACCTTTTGTTTGAATGTTTCAGGCCAGCCATGTTCATCTACATCAAACCTCTGTAACTGTGCAAAGACTAACCCATCCATCCAGGCAAGGGTTGATTTTCTAAGATACAGTTCTTGGAGGGTGTGCACCAAAGGGAGGTCAACAGCATGGGCAAGGGGTGGGATATCAACAAAGTTTAGATTGAGCTCCCTCAGTTTATGAAATAATGGGAGTACATTCAGCACTTTCCTCTCAGTCGAGAAGGCGCTGGAAATGACGAGGATTTGTAGATGATAAAGAAAGGGGACGAAAAGAGCATTCTCATGAACAGTATTGATCCATCTCCATGTTCGCAGGGAAAGGTGGGTGATCTGGCCATGCTGTGGGATCGAAAGACATGAAATCGCCTCGCTTACTTGTGGTAGTGTTGAATTCCATGACTCCAAGGAGTTCATAGATGTCGATTTATAATGAACCTGCAACTGAAGTGGGGCTGCCGCTTTCTCTCTGGAATAACCCAAAGCATAGAGTGGCGGAAGAAAGTCATCGTTATACACTGGCCGCAACCATTGTTGGTATTTCAGTTCCAAAATCCTCAAGATGGGGCAAACAGTGCACTTCCACCCAGTGCTGTTCTCCCTGAACAACTCCCTCCAGTCAAACTTCAATTCGCTTTTTCCCTGGTTTCCAGGTTTGGCAAGGAGTTCAGTGAAGAAGCGCTTCCCCAATGTAGATGGCCTTGGAATGTCTAGTCTTAGCTCCACTAGCCCTGGAAGCAGTTGAAGTACTGCTAATAGCACCTTCTCCTTGCATACAACACTGAGAGAGAGGAATTTGGGTTGAATTGCGGTTCCAAATCCTGCCCTGACAAGCTGAACCACCTGTATATTGCCTTTGTATGGACTCCATGCATTACTCTTGACTCTCAGATGGTCAAGTGCTGGTGCAAAGAACTGTCCAATCGGAGAAATATCCCAATTCTCAAAATGAAGTTTGGTGCATACTGGTAACTGAACATCATGATGCAGGGAGGGCCCAGTCAGTGGAGCAATGATGGTGCAGTCCTCAAGTTGGGAGAACACCTGGCCTCCCATCCACTGAATCGGGACAGCTTTGAGGCGCAGATGGCAGAGAGTGCGAGCAATTGGGAGGGGAGAGCCATTATCAATGATTGAAAGGTGTAGATTGGTGAGGTCAAGGACTTCAAGTTGTATGAAATGAGGGAGAAGGTCAATCGGGTGGATCATCTTTGGAACCATGGCTATAAAGGTAGTAAGAAAACGATATATAGAGACATGAATTGGTTGAAGGAGATATTGAATAGCAGGAAGAGAGTGGACCTCCATTGACACGAGGCTTTCTATTGCTTCCGTGGCAACATCCTGCAGAAGTAGCCTGAGGAGAGTGGAGAGTACTGGTTCTTTAATGACGAGGTGCCTGAGCTGCCTCATTGGCTGGAGTTGCGTGGAAGTAAAAGCATGATCGGATTGAGCATCTGGCTCATCTTGGGACAAAGAGGTAATTATGAGTGTCTGCCATTGAGAAGCCTTGTTAAAAGCCATAGCAAGGGATGAGTGCAGTTCTCCTGCCGTGCTTTCTGCCCTATTGGTGTCAATCTTCACAGCCAATGGGTGTGCACCCGCCCTGCTCAACAAATGCTGCACTTTCCCTGGAGTAATTCCTGCTCCCAAATCAAGGGAAGACCAGGCACTGGCCATCGCTTCCATTATTTTACACCAGCGCCTACACACGTGCATTAACCCGGCTCGCAGCTGGCCAACGTCGAGCGCAATCTGGAATATCTCCATCATGACTTCAGCAGGAAGCCTATGGGTTGGTGTTACATCGCACTGTATATTGTAGTGCTGCTGCTCGAGGGTCTCGAAGGCAAGTTTATCATTGGTGATTTGGGAGCGGCGTTGGTAGTATGCGGCATGAAGCCCCGCTGCACGGACTCTATTTTGATCAGAGAGAAGTAAGCACAACCACTCGAATTGTGCACCGAGATCAGAATGGGACGGAGGCTCATCAGCCATGTACCAGCTGCGAGCGAGGATGGTTCCGAAGCAGCCCATGACATTCCAGTCGGATCTTCCGTTGAAGAGATCGAGCGATGACATTTCTTTCGTATTGGAAAGCACAAGGATCGCAGAACGCAGTAAGTTTTTGCGATGCAGTGAGCAAGCCGAGTAGGAGTCGTGCCTCGCTTAGCGCCAGAGGATTTCGACGCCCAGCCTCCTCCGCAATACTAAGCCCCGTTGATGAAAGTTGATTCGTGAGCAGACACGCATGTGCTTCCTTGACGGATTGGCTCTAGTGAGGCTGGCATTCTGGTTTCTGTACGAACGAACGAACGGAGTAGTTCCCGCACTGTTTCAACTGTTTCACCCCTCGCCGTTCCCTCTGCCGGCATTCCAGAAAAATACCACTCTCTCTCCACAACCACGCTTTCCTTCTCGAACGAGGAGCCCAGCCTGCTCCCCGTCGTTGTCTGTGACCCTCAAGCAACCCCGGCAGACGGTACCCACAGCAGACGAGCAGCAGCTTCGTGCCAAGAAGACGAATCCACTTCAGGACCTCCTCGACAGCGTGTCCAGTTGACTAGCGTGATCAAAAGAGTACATACTATGATCACAAATGTAATGAATGCTCATTATTTGAACAACGTGCCTGCGCGCTCCACCTGGACTTCAATTCGGCAGCTTCTGTTAAAGTTGCACCGATCTGTGCGCTGTCGTCGAGTATCACATGCATCACGTCATGTATATAAGAGCGTAGATCGTAGATTTTGTATCTACACAGGGTTTTGCACGGTGTTCTTTATCAGTTTCCCTCCTGGCTGTGGTCCTCCACCACCCATACTTCAACTCTTTCCCCCCTCAAGCTCAATTTCCAAGTCGCGGTCCGTCCTCGGCCCCTCCAATGATGGGTGGCTGTCCCGGTCCTCCTGGGCCTCCACACATTCGCAAGTCTCTGAATGTGAGAGGCAATAGACTGGTAAGCTGCTAACTTATCGGAAAGAGGTATCCTTGAGACTATTGCTCTCAAGCTGCCAGTCTCACGATAAACGAAAGGAGGGGCTGAAAACTTGAGGACGAGCTGTGAAAGGGTGAACTAAGTCAATAATCCGACTGATGTTTCTTCATCGAGTACATAGTGTTTAAATACTAAGTGGCAGTCCACGAATGAGAAACAATATAAACGATTGGATGTCGGAAAACAACTGAAACTTGAATACATGAAATAAGGAAGAACGTATAAGTTCTGAAACCTAACTACTATGAGAATCGGGTGGCGCGAGCTATTTATGCAACGGCGAAATCGGGAGCTGAGATGATCAATATCCTTCCGGGATTGGGATTGGTCGCAATCCGGAACCGAGTGGTGTTGAGGTGCGCGCGCAATGTTGGAGTTGGTGATCCCTCCAACAAACCGGCTGGGTAGCTCAGTGGGAGAGCATCCTGCATGTATCAGGAAGGTCCCGGGTTCGATCCCTGGTCTGGCCTATTCTTTTCTCTTCCTACACGCAACGTTGCGGGCTGGTGGCTATTCGAGCATCATGAACGCAAGAGAGGATAAAGCCAACTCAGCTATCCCAGCGAGGTCGCGATGCAAAGAGGTTTGATGCCGATCGCGCTGTGGCTACGAGTGTGGGAGTATGGGGGGCATTTGGAGGATTTTGCAGGGCTAATGCTGCAGTGGTGCTTAGTGATAACTGGTGGAGGGGTGCATGGCCGAATACAATGGCACATGTAGAAATGGGATAGAGGGTAGATCGTTTGGATTCCTAGGAGGTGGATACATGAATATTATTTCCCCTTTAACATAAGCAAAACCCCCGGCTTTGCAGAGGCACATCAAGAGCATGAGACTACTCTTCTTTTCTGACTTCTTCATTTTCCATGACCAATACTAATGGAGCGGCTTTCTTCCAGTCCTTATAGCGCCACCAAATGCAGCACTTTTCCAGGATATAGCCGGCCAATCGTCTACTGTGCATCATTTGTCTGCATGATTGGCTGACTTGTTCCCTATCTGCATCCCTAATGTCACTAAGCTGAAGCCACAACACCTTCATATTTGGACAGGGCAGTTTTCCTGTGATGTCGTTGGCCACAGAAAACCTGGTCAAAATGTCCTGTACTGATACGGGAGATGAGACAAATTCAGCTCCAAGTACCAGCTCAAGTTGTTCCACCTCATCTTTGGATTCGAATAACCCAAGCAATCTTTGATAAGTACGAAAAATGTGAAATCTGAATATTTTTGCATGGATCCACTGTAATGCACTGATTCCCCTCTCGTCATAATAGGAAAAGCTCCATAGGTCCGAGAATTCGCATGTGTTCAGGACTGGTAAATGGAAGTTGGATTGCAAGACTGGCAGACTCTTGAGATCGGACTGTTTGAACACTATGTGGGTACAGGCTGGCATCCCAACCTGTTGTTTGAATGTTTCAGGCCAGCCATGTTCATCTACATCAAACCTCTGTAACTGTGTAAATACTAGCCCATCCATCCAGATAAGGGTTGAGCGCCTAAGAGTCATTTCTTCGAGGGTATGAACCAAAGGGAGGTTAATGTCACAGGCAATGGGTGGGACGTGGACATCGGATAAATTGAGCACTCTCAGTTCATGAAAAGAGGGGAGTACATTCAGCACTTGCCTCCCAGATAAGGAGTGGCCGGTAATTTCGAAGACTTGTAGATGATAAAGAAAGGGGGCAAAAAGGGGATTCTCAAAGGCAGCATTGTTCCAGGTCATTGCTTGTAGGGCAAGGTGAGCGACTTGGCCATGCTCTAGGATCTTAAGACATGAAATAGCCTCGTTTACTTGTGGTTGTGTTGAATTCCATAACTCCAAGGAATTCATAGATGAGATGTAATGAACATGCAACTGAAGTGGGATTGCTGTTTTCTTTCGAGACCAACTCAAAGCAAGTAGTGGGGGAAGGAAGTCATCCTTATATCCAGGCCGTAACCATCGTCGGTATTTCAGTTCCAAAGTCCTCAAGGATGGGCAAACAGTGCATTTCCATCCTGTGCGGTTTTTATTGAATAAGTCCTTCCAGTCAAACTTCACTATACCGGCTGCGTGATTTCCAGGCTTGGCTAGAAGTTCAGTGAAGAAGCGCTTCCCCAGTGCAGATGGCCTCGGTAGGTCCATTTTGAGTTCTTCCAGCCCTGGAAGCAGTTGTAGTACTGCTAATAGTACCGCCTCCTTGCATACAATATTGAGAGAGAGGGATTTGGGTTGCAATTCCATCCCAAGTCCTGCCCTGACAAGCTGAACAACCTGTCCATTGCCTTTGTATGGGCTCCACTCATTACTCTTAGCTCTCAGATGGTCAAGTGCGGGTGCAAAGAACCGTCCAATAGACGATATACCCCAATTCTCAAAATGAAGTTTGGTGCATACTGGTAATTGAACGTCATGATGCAGAGAGGGACCATTCAATGGAGCAACGATAGTACAGCCCTCAAGTTGGGAGAACACCTGGCCTCCCATCCACTGAATCGAGACCGCTTTGAGGCGCAGATGGCGGAGAGTGTGAGCAAGTGGGAGGGGAGAGCCATTATCAATGATGGAAAGGTGTAGATTGGTGAGGTCAAGGACTTCAAGTTGCATGAAATGAGGGAGAACGTCAATCGGGTGGCTCATCTTCGGAATCTTGGCTATGAAGGTAGTAAGAGAACAGCATATGGAGACATGGGCTGGTTGAAGGAGATATTGAATAGCAGGAAGAGAGTAGATCTCCATTGACACGAGCTTTCCCACTGCAGCTGTGGCAACATTCTGTAGGAGTAGCGTGAGGAGAGGTGAGAGTACAGGTTCTCTAATGTCGAGGTGTCTGAGTTGCCTCATAGGCTGGAGTTGCATGGAAGTAAAAGCATGATCGGCATCTGCCTCATCTTGGGACAATGAGGCGATTGTAAGGGTCTGCCATTGATAGGTTTTGTTACAAGTCATAACGAGGGATGAGTGCAGTTCTCCTGCCGAGCTTCTTGCCTTATTGGTATCAATCTTCACAGCCAATGGGTGCGTACCTGCCCTGCTCAAAAAATGCTGCACTCTCTCCGGCGTAGTACCTGCTCCCAAATCAAGGGAAGACCAGGCACTGGCCATTCCTTCAATTATTGTACACCAGCGCCGGCACACATGCATCAATCCAGTTCGCAGCTGCCCAACGTCAAGCGCAATGTGGAATATCTCCATCATGATTTCGGCAGGAATCTGGTGTATCGGTGTTACACAGCACTGCAGATTGTAGTGCTGCTGCTCGAGGGTCTCGAGGGCATATGTATCATTGGTGATTTGGCTGCGGCGTTGGTCGTATGCGGCATGAAGTCCCGCTGCACGAACTCTATTTGGATCAGAGAGAAGCAAGGACAACCACTCAAGTTGTGCGCCAAGATCAGAATAGGACGGAGGGTCATCGGCCATGTACCAGCTGCGAGCGAGGATGGTTCCGAAGCAGCCCATGACATTCCAGCAATCGGATCTTCCGTCGAAGCGATCGAGTGATGACATCTCTTTCGTATTGGAAAGCACAAGGGTCGCAGAACGCTGTAAGTTTTTGAGATGAGCCGAGTGGAGGTCGGGTTTCGCTTAGCGCCGATGACGCACATGGTGCTTCGTTTCTGTGCTAATGCTAACGAACAAACTGATGATAGGCGACGAATAGTTTCAATTGTTTCTCACTCCGCAACTTCGCCGTTCCCTGCGCCGCCCCTTCCAGCGTTCATAGCCAGGGTCGTCGCGTCCTTCTCGAACCCTGCCCCCCACTTCCCGTGATAGCAACAACAGGCTCGACACCCCGGCAGATGGTACCCACAGCGGCTTTCCATCCTCTCCAATATCACCCTCGGTACCTACAGACGTGCAGGCTTCGTGCCAAGAAGCCGAATCCACTTCAGGACCTCCTCGACGGCGAGGATCAGTACGTCCAGTTTATAAACGCGATCATAAGAGTACGTGATATGATGACAAATGCAATGAATGCTTATTATTACTCCTCCCATTCCTAGCTGGAAAGGTGCCTCGGCTTGGTCTCGCTCAACCTTTCCAACCCCAGAGCTTGATGCCTGTTCCGTGTTATCGAAGCTGTCTTCAAAGCAAACAGGTGCTTCCTAAATGCAAGTGGATCGACTGCTCGTCGGACTACTGCTAATGTTCCTTGTCTCTGTAGAGACTGAAGGAAATCGGTCCTAATCCATCCTCCCCCAAGCGTTGGGTGACCTCCTCATACACAAGGTTAGTTTCAAAATTCTCGTCTGAAACTGTTCCTACCTCTTCTTCCTTCATTCCCCGCACTCGTGGCTGCCGTGACCTGACAGGTGCGATAGCAGCCGCGCCGAAGGCCTCCCAGCCAACGACGATATTAATAGAATTCTTGTTGACCGCATTCCTAGATTGAAGAACTAGAAGCTCCACACACTCGTTACTGCTACGCGTTTGTCACTGGCTTCGACGAGTGGGACGAAGTACGATCCAACCTTCGGCTTCCTCAAGTTCTGTCTGAGCTCTTTGAATCCACACCACCCCCTTCTTCAGAATCTAACCAAATCACTTGTGGACACTCGACCGTCTCTTCTTACAGCCCGGCACTCGTTTCAAATACTACAAGAAACTCTATTCGCGTTTATCGAAAAGCACTAAATCGGGTCAATCAGACCACAACCTATTCATGCGCGCAATCGAGACATTCGACCGACTTTCCACCGGGTTGAAACGCGACTCGGTGTCTCCATCACGGGGTCCGAACATGGACCACAACCAACTGGAGGCTCGGTTGAAGCACAGCTGCAACATCTCGAGCAGGAATTGTCACCATCATCACCAGTAGCGAGTAAGTGGGAACGGCGTGATTCGCGTGGAAGCTCGCAATGGCGCAATGGCGCCACGTTCGTATCTTCGAAATTCGAGCAAACCATGTGCTCTGATTCGCTTCCAGGGATCAGAGATCATCAAGGGACACGGTCGACACCTCTCTTAGTCGGAGTCCTCCGTCATGACATTGATGATGCCAGTGGTCGAACTCGAACGACGATTATCAACGGAGCGTGCTTTAGATATTTTCACGATGCAACCGATGGTCGGTATTGTCACCTATTTAAACGCCAAGCACCTCACTAAACATGGCACGCTGACCCATTACTTTTCTCAGCACTTCCCGCTCCAAATGAGCCTTCCTGGCCTTCCATTTACCAGAATGATTCGGTTTTCGGTTGGTGTCGTTATCCGCTTCCCAATTCGGGCGACTGGCAGGAAATCTATACACCCTGGGACACATTTTTTGGCTAACGGACTTGTTCCTCGTATGCGAACGGATCTCAGATACGGAAGAGTTGATTGTGGACCTGATGACCCAGACATGTACCTCAGCTATCCGCCGCTTGCCGAACAGCACTTGAGACACGGCGATGTCGCGAACCCCCGGGTAGTCAGTGTATAGTCAGTGTTGTAGCACTCGGACTCACCCCTTGTTGCTGTTCTCAGAATGCATCCTCCAGATTATTGCGATGAAGAAGGAAATGCTCTACATGTATGTCGAATCCGCTCAGGTGAAGGAGAAATGCTACATGGCTTCCAGGAGTGTATCGGCGCTCGTGCATCGTCTATGCACTCCACTTTCCTTTCTTTTATATTTTATCTTCTATCTTACTTATGTTCCCCCGATGCTGCGCCCGCAGTAGTTAAGTTCTCTTCGTAGTTAAGTCTCTGAGTCTGTTCTTTTTACCCCTCAATCAGATGACCTATGTTCTTGATGGTTTCACGGAGTTCACCTTTTTCCTCGTTGTTACCCATTTCAGTATCTATATTGCATGTATCAGACAACGGAAACCTTAGTCGGAATATTGACTAGATTTTCGCCTCATTTTCCCATTCCGTTCCTTCAAGTGAAACCCACAGCCTGGGAGAGAGATATACTCTCAGGAATATCCGATCTAATAATCAATGAGATATGGTGTAGATCACATGGACATCTAGAAGGTTGATACATGAGTACTATTTCACTTTGCCATAAGCAAACCCTCCACTTTGCAAGAGCCACATCAAGAGCATACAGTCTGTCTCTCTTCTTTGACCTCCTCATTTTCCATGACCAATACGAATGAAGCTGCTTTCATCCAGTCCTCGCGATGCCACCAAATGTAGCATTTTTCTAGGAAATAGCCGGCCAATCGTCTATTGTTCATCATCTGCCTGCATGATTGGCGAACTTGTTCCCTACCTGCACCCCGATTGTCACTAAGCTGAAGCCTCAACACCTTCAGATTTGGACAGGGCACTTTCCTGATATGATTGATCACAGATATGCTTGTCAAAATGCCCTGTGCAATGTCGGCAGTGGTAATGCCAAATCCATGTGAGATCAACAGATCAAGTTGTTCCACCTCATCGTTGGATTCAAGTAACTCCAGCAAGTCTGGGGGAGGACGAAAAATGCGAAACTTGAATCTTTTCGCATGGATACGTTGTAGTGCGCTGATTCCACGCTCGTCAGGTGTATAAAAGCGCCATATTCCATTCAACTCGCATGTGTCTAGGAGTGGTAAATGGAAGTTGGATTGTAAGACGGGTAGACTCTCAAGTTTGAACTGGTGAAACACTATGTGGGTACAAGTTGGCATCGCCACCTTTTGTTTGAATGTTTCAGGCCAGCCATGTTCATCTACCGCAAACCTCTGTAGCTGTGTAAAGACTAGCCCATCCATCCAGGCGAGGGCTGAGTATTTAAGAGACAGTTGTCGGAGGGTGTGAGCCAAAGGGAGGTCAACATCACAGGGAATGGATGGGACATCGATAAAGGATAGTTTGAGCTCTCTTAGTTCATGAAAAGAGGGGAGTGCACTCAGCACTTGCCCCTTAGTTGAGGAACCGATAATTTCGAGGACTTGTAGACGATAAAGAACAGGAGCAAAAAGGCGACTCTCATGGACAGCATTGTTCCAGATGTTTGTTTGTAGGGCAAGGCGAGAGACCCGGCCATGCTGTAGGATCTTAAGAGATGAAATAGCCTCTATGACTTGTGGTGGTATGGGATTCGATGACCCCAAGGAATTCGTTGATGACTTGTAATGATGGACATGCAACTGAAGTGGGGTTGCCGTTTTCTCTCGAGACCAACTCAAAGCAAGTAGTGGGGGAAGGAAGTCATCATTACACCCAGGCCGTAACCATCGTTGGTAATTCAGTTCCAAAGTCCTCAAGGATGGGCAGATAGTGCATCCCCATCCTGTGCTGTTCTCCTTGAACAACATCTTCCAGTCAAACTTCAGTATACCTGCTACGTGATTTCCAGGCCTCGCTAGAAGTCCAGTGAAGAAGTGCTTCCCCAGAGTAGCCGGCCTTGGAAGGTCCATTTTGAGCGCTACCAGCCCTGGGAGCAGTTGTAGTACTGCTAATAGTACCGTGTCCTTGCATACAATATGGAGAGAGAGGGATTTGGGTTGAATTACCATCCCAAATCCTGCCTTGACAAGTTGGAACACCTGTCCATTGCCCGTGTGTGGGCTCCATGCGTTGCTATCGACTCTGAGATGGTCAATTTCGGGTGCAAGGAACTGTCCAGCAGACGATATATCCCAATTCTCAAAATGAAGTTTGGTGCATGCTGGTAATTGAACATCATGACGCAGTGAGGGGTCATTCAATGGAGCAATGATGGTGCAGTCCTCAAGTCGGGAGAACACCTGGCCTCCCATCCACTGAATCGTGACAGCTTTGAGGCGCAAATGGCGGAGAGTGTGAGCAAATGGGAGGGAAGAGCCATTGTCAATGATGGAGAGGTGTAGATTAGTGAGGTCAAGGACTTCAAGTTGTATGAAATGAGGGAGAACGTCAATCGGGTGGCCCATCTTTGGAACATGAGCTATGAAGGTAGTAAGAGAACAGTATATAGAGACATGGGCTGGTTGAAGGAGATATTGGATAGCAGGAAGAGAGTGAATCTCCAATGACACAAGGTTTCCTACTGCTTCCGTGGCAACATTCTGCAGAAGTAGCCTGAGGAAAGGGGAGAGTACTGGTTCTTTAATGCAGAGGTGCCTGAGCTGCCTCATAGGCTGGAGTCGCATGGAAGTAAGGGCATGATCGGGTTGCGCATCTGGCTCATTTTGGGGCAACGAAGTGATTACGAGGGTCTGCCATTGAGAAGCCTTGTTGCCGGCCATAGCAAGGGATGAGTGCAGTTCTCCCGCCGAGCTTCTTGCCTTATTGGTGTTAAGCTTCACAGCCAATGGGTGTCTACCTGCCCTGCTCAACAAATGCCGCACTCTCTCTGGTGTAGTACCTGCTCCCAAATCAAGTGAAGACCAGGCACTGGCCATCGCTTCAATTATTTTACACCAGCGCCGGCACACATGCATCAATTCGGTTCGCAGCTGCCCAACGTCAAGCGCAATCTGGAATATCTCCACCATGATTTCGGCAGGAAGCCGACGGATTGGTGTTACACAGTGCTGCAGGTTGTAGTGCTGCTGCTCGAGGGTGTCGAGGGCAGATGTATCATTGGTGATTTGGCTGCGGCGTTGGTCGTATGCGGCATGAAGCCCCGCTGCACGGACTCTATTTGGCTCAGAGAGAAGCAATGACAACCACTCGAGTTGTGCGCCAAGATCAGAATGGGACGGAGGGTCATCGGCCATGTACCAGCTGCGAGTGAGGATGGTTCCGAAGTAGCCCATGAAATTCCCGTCGGATCTTCCATCGAAGAGACCGATCGATGGCATTTCTTTCGTATTGGAAAGCACAGGCCGTAATTACGCTTTTGAGATGGTGAGCACAAGTCGAGTTCGGAGTCGGGCCTCGCTTAGCGCCCACGCCAGCCTCAATCACGACCCCCTTGATGGTCGTTGATTCGTCAACGGACATGCAAGGGTGCTTTATTGAGGACTTTCCTCGCAACCGGTATTCCGGACTCTTTGCGAATGAATGTATTGGGGTTGAATTGTGTCAACTGCTGCGCCCTCGATCGCTACATGCTCTCCTCGCACTCTCAAGACCGCTGCGTGAATCTGCGCAGAGTTGCAGGGGGCATTGACATGACTTTGTTCTTCCCCTAGCCCGACCTGGCGCCTATTCGATGGGCCACACTTGCGCTCAGTTGTC
>WNFL01257545.1_pt1 | contig 14402 bp, 14 predicted proteins | sample 5400361 | NCBI WGS metagenome assembly WNFL01 (sample SAMN13153351, study PRJNA577476) | soil metagenome | isolation source: 40 cm soil on Douglas fir-dominated hillslope | place: USA:California | collected 2013-09-17
GGCTCCCCACGGCGAGCGCGAATTCCGTGACGGTGCCCAAGCCGCGGTTGTACCGTCCGATCCGGTCCCCGTCGTATTCCGTGAACCAGACGTTGTCGTCACGTCCCGCGGTGACGCCCTTGGGTCCGCTCCCGGGATTCGGCAGCGCGTAGGTGTCGTACGCGCAGCCGGCACAGATCGCCTGGACGATCGCATTGCTGCCGGTGTCGGTCATCCAGAGGTGGCCCTGGAGGTCGGAGGCCATGTAATAGAAGTTGTGGGTCTTGCCGTCGTTCTGAGCGGCGATGAATCCCCCGCCGGTGAAGACGGGGAGGTGAAGGTACGTGAAGTCCCCGCCTCCGGTCCCGGTGTTCAGCTGGCCGAAGGCGATCGCCAATCCCCACACGCTGCCGGTGGCCCACTCGTGCACGGTGAGGTCGCCGAGCGCGTGAATGACCCCCACCTTCCCGACCCCGGGCTCGGTGAAGTAGACGTCGCCCTGGGAGCCGCTCAGGATCTGCTGCGCGAGGCCGGCCCCGTCGATCGGGAACTCGGTGAGCACGCCGGCCGGCGTGATCCGCCCGACCTTTCCGGCGTTGGATTCGACGAACCAGATGTTCCCGTCGGGCCCGAGCGTGATTCCGAGCGGCTGGGCGCCTTTGACGAGCGGGTACTCCTTGATAGTCGCCGTGCCCACCGCCGGGAGCGGGATCGCGGCGAGCGGGGCGGCGGCGGCGAGGAGGGCTGCGAGGGCCGTGGCGCGGAGCGTGGAGGGTTTCATCGTCGTCTCCTTCGCTAGAAGAAGGCGGCGCGCGGCCTCCGGGTCGATCACGTGGCGGCCGGAAACCGCCGGCTACGTGACCGCCGACACCTGGAGCGCGTTTCAGGCCGGAGGGAGCGGCGGCCCCTCCGCCGCGCCGGCGAGCATCTCGCGGCTCACCTCGCCGAGGACGGCGCCCCACGCCTCGCGCACCGAGTCGTTGAAGTTCGGCTCGAGCGCCTGCGCGAACGCCCAGACGAGCGCCGAGCCGAGCGTGGCGTAGTGCGACTCCTTCACGCCGTACTCGACGTGTCGCTGTCCGAGCTCGCGGAGGACCGGGCGCATCTCCTCGAAGCTGTCGAGGCTGCCGACGATCGCGTCGAGCATGCTCATCAGCTTCTCGGATTGCTCCGTCATGTCGATGTGGAAGAGCGCGCGCAGGGACGGGTCCAGGTCGAAGAGCCGGCCGTAGAAGAGGAGCGACACGGGGATCGCGATCTGACGGATGTCGGGGAACGTCTCCTTCACGAGCATCCTCTGCTCCGGAGTCATCGTCAGGGCGCTCCGAGCCGCGCGAGGCGGCGGAGCGCCCGCTCGCGCACGTCCCGCGCGTCGCGCGAGAGAGGCGCCCTCGCGAGGAGGCGGTCGGAGAGCTCGCGTGCCCGCGCGAGCGTGGAACGCGCGAGGGCGACGGACTCCCGGTCCTGCCCGCCGGCGAGCTCGCCGAGACGGAGATAGGCGCGCGCCAGCTCGAGGTCGAGCGAGTCGTCGCCGTACGAGCGGCTCGCGAGGCGGTCGAGATACTCGGAGGTGCGCCGCGCCAGCTCCCACCGCGTGCCGGTGTCCGGCGCCGCCTGGACCGAGTCGCCGAGCTGGGCGACGAGGGACGCGTCCGCCTCGCGCATCTTGCGAAGGTCCTGGCGGGCCTCGCGCGCCTGCCTCGCGCTCAGCGCGAGGCCCGCCGAGAACGCGACGGAGATGCCGAGCCCGGCCGCGACGCCGACGCGGTTGCGCCGCAGGAATCTCCGCGCGCGATACCCGGGCGTCAGAGGACGCGCGCCGACGGGCCGATGCTCGAGATGGCGGCGCAGGTCCGCGGCGAGCTGCTCCGCCGATTGGTAGCGGCGCGCCGGCTCCTTCTGCATCGCGCGAAGGAGGATCTCGTCGAGGTCGCCCTCGAGCTGCCGGGCCCGCGCGACCGCGCCCGGCCGACGCGAGCCTCGCGCGGCCTCGCTCGGCAGCCGCGGCGCCTGCCGGCAGACGGCCTCCTCCACGGCCTGCGGGCTCCTCTCGGTCAGCCGGACCGCGCGCGTGCCGGTCAGGAGCTGGTAGAGCACGGCGCCGAGCGAGTAGACATCGGAGGCGACGGTGATGGCGTCGCCGCGCACCTGCTCGGGGCTCGCGTACTCGGGCGTCATCGCGGGGAAGTCGCCCGACTGAGAGTACGCCGTGTCGCCGGTCTCGCGGACGAGGAGCTTGCAGATGCCGAAGTCGAGCAGCTTCGCCCGTCCCTCGTGGTCGACGAGGATGTTCCCCGGCTTCAGGTCGCGGTGGATCACGAGGTTCGCGTGCGCGTGGTGCACGGCGGAGCAGACGTCGAGGAAGAGCCGGAGGCGCTCGTTCACCGAGCGGCGGGCCTCGTCGCAGTGACGCGTGATCGGCAGCCCGTCGATGTACTCCATCACGAAGTACGGCGTGCCGTCCTCCCGGGTGGTCGAGGCGCGCGAGGATCTGCCGCTCGCGCCGGAACCGGCGCAGGATGAAGTCGGTGTCCATCCCGCGGCGCACCAGCTTCACCGCGACGATCCTGTGGAACTGGCCGTCGTCGCGCTCCGCGAGGTGGACGGTTCCCATGCCCCCCTGTCCGATCACTCTCAGCAGGCGGTACGGGCCCACGTGCGTTCGGCCCGTCTTCGGGGCCTTCTCGCCGAGGACCTTGCGGGCCGCGTCGCCGATGCGCCCGGCGAGCGCGTGCGTGTCGGCGTCGCCGGCGCTCGCGAGGAGCGACAGCACCTCCCGCTTCAGGTCGGCGTCGCCACGACACTCCTTGTCGAGCCATGCCTCGCGGTCCGACGGAAGCGGCACCTCGAGCGCCCCGTGAAAGAGCTCCTCGATCCTCCTCCAGGTCTCCTGCATCGCTCAGCCGGAGAGCTCGCGGTGCAGCCAGGCCTGCGCGAGACGCTGCTCGCGCCCGACCGTCGCGATGGAGATGCCGAGCGCCTCGGCTGTCTCCTCCACGGAGAGGCCGGCGAAGAAGCGCAGCTCGATGACGCTGTGCTTGCGGGCGTCGAGCCGCTCGAGGCCCCGGAGCGCGTCGTCGAGCGCGAGGATGCCGTCGTCCTTCTCGCTCCCTCGGGCCAGGCCTTCATCCAGAGGAAGCGCCGCGAGCCCCCCGCCCCGCTTCTCGGCGTTCTTGCCGCGCGCGTGGTCGACGAGGACCTGCCGCATCCGGTGCGCCACGAGCGCGTAGAACTGGCCGCGGCTCTCGCAGCGGGGGAGTCCCTGCGCCAGGACGCGCACGTACGCCTCGTTCACGAGCGCGGTCGGCTGGAGCGTCTCCGCCTTGCTCTCGCGCCGCAGGTAGGCGCCGGCGAGGCGGCGCAGCTCGGGATAGACGGCGGCGGCGAGGCGGTCCAGAGCTTCGCGGTCGCCGTCGCGCCCGTCCGACAGCAGCTCGGTGATCGGGATGTCCGTGCTCACCTTCGCACAAAGATGCGGCAGGACCGGCGTGAAAGCAATCTTGCTGCGCGTCCCTCGCCGATTTTTCGGCAGAACGGCACGCCCGTTGCGTGGCGGGGGCATGCACGGATGGGGGAAGACCCTCGCTGTGATCGTCGCGCTCGCCGCCTGCGCAGAGGCCCGGGCGCAGGGGGCCGGGCGTTTCCGCCTGTTTCCGGCGGAGACTTCCGCCCGTTTCGACGGGACGCTGCCGGACGCCGCTCGAGCGCAGGCCCCGAATCCGTTCTCGCCGACGGATCCCGGCACCGTGAAGAAGAGGCCGCCGAAGAAGCTCCTCACCGCGGCCTCCGAGGTCCTCCTCCTCGAGGTGGGCCCGTGGGCGTTCGACCGTTATGCTCTGAAGGAGAGCTTCGCGTACATCGACGGCGGCACGATCCGCCAGAACTTCAGGACCGGCTGGACCTATGACCACGACACCTTCCAGGAGAACCAATTCCTGCACCCGTATCACGGCAATCTGTTCTTCAACGCGGCGCGGGACAACGGATACGGTTTCTGGGAAGCGGCGCCGTTCGCGCTCGCGGGCAGCCTCATGTGGGAGTGCTGCATGGAGAACACGCCGCCGTCGATCAACGACCTCGTCAATACGACGCTCGGCGGAATGGTTCGCGGCGAGATCGCCCATCGCGTCTCCGCGATGCTCGTGGACAACACCGAGACCGGATTCCTTCGCTTCGTGCGCGAGCTCGCGGGCGCGATCTACGACCCCGTCGGGGGGTTCAACCGGCTCGTGCGGGGCGAGATGGGGCGCGTCTTCGCGAATCCGGAGGACCGGCTCCCGAGCCGTTTCCTTCTCCGTGCGGACCTCGGGTGGCGGCACCTGTCCGGCGGCGGGCGGGATCCGGACAAGGGTCTCGTCTCCCTGCGGCTGACGTACGGCGACCCGTTCCGCCGCGTCACCACCCCGTTCGAGTTCTTCGACGCCGCGCTCGACATCAGCTCGCCGGGCGGAAACCTCGTCTCGCTCCTCTCGGAGCGCGGGATGCTCGCCGGCTGGCCGCTGACGGACGCCGACGCGCCCTCGAAACACGTCCTCGGCGTCTTCATGCACTTCGACTACGTCAACAACGCCTCGCAGGTCGTCGGCGCCCAGAGATTCAGCCTCGGTCTCCTCTCGGTCTACCGCCTCGGCCAGAAGATGGAGGTCGCGACCGACATCGCGGGCGTCGTCTTTCCGCTCGAGGGCGTCCAGACCACGAACTTCGATCTGCCCGAGAGCACGCGGAATTACGACTACGCGCCCGGAGCCGGCGCGCGCGGCGCGATCACCCTGCGGACCGGCGGATTCGACTTCCTGTCGGTCGCGTACGGCATCACGTGGGACTGGACGGTGAGCGGCGCCTCCCGCGGCAACAAGCTCCAATACTTCAGCGCCGAGGGCCGTATCCCCGCGGGCAGCCGGATCTCCATCGGCGCGGGCTCGAGGTGGTACAGCCGCGAGACGCGCTACTCGTCCTTCGCGATCGACCGTCGGACGCAGACCGAGCTGCGGGCGTTCCTCTCCGTCAAGCTCGGCGAGATCAGCGAGCATGGGGCGCCGCCGACGAAGCCGCCGACGCCCTAGGAGGCTGGTGTCAAATGGCGTGGGCCGCGCGGGTGGGTCTTGCGAGGCGATCTGCTGCGTTGACGCTCCTGCGCCGAGAGCCAACTCGTGCGTGCGTCGCGCCGCCTTGCAGCTCACCCCACGGCGCCCGGAACGCGACCCACGCCATTTGGCACCAGCCTCCTAGGCCGTTCCTCTCTGCGCAAACGCGCGGCATGCCGTCGAAGCATGAACGCTTCGCGCGGCGCGTATCTTGAGGCGCCTCACTTTCTCGATGGACGTGTTGACCGGAGGTCGCAGCAAGCGTACGCTTTCAGGTCCCTGACATCGCGAGGAGGCGACCCGTGGGATTCAAGATCGGCGAGAAGCTCGTCTACCCGAACCACGGCGTCGGCGTCATCGAGACGATCCAGGAGTCCCTTCTCGAGGGAGCGCCCCACCCGTGCTACCAGGTGCGCCTCCTCGGCAACAACTCGCGTGTGATGGTGCCTCTTCGAAACTCGGACCGGATCGGGCTCCGTCCGCTGACGAAGCGCCAGGAGCTCGGGGGCGTCTTCCGCGTCCTCGAGGACACGCAGGTGGAGTCGAACGGCGACTGGAAGGGCCGCTACAAGCAGAACCTCGACAAGATGCGCTCGGGGCGGCTCACCGAGATCGCGGACGTCCTGAAGAACCTGAGCTGGGTGCAGAAGCAGAAGGCGCTCTCGTTCCGGGAGAAGAAGATGTACGAGCGCGCGCGCTACCTGATCGTCTCCGAGATCGCGCAGGTGAACGGCATCCCGGAGCCCGACGTGGAGCGAGAGGTGGAGCGCGCGATCGACCGCTCGCTCGCGCGCCGGCGGGTCCGCGCGAACTAACGCGGGAAGACGCTCTCTGCCCGGTTTCCGCGCCGGCCCAGAGGCGTGTCGACACGGCGGTCGACAGCCTCCTCGTCTCCCTCGAGCTCGAGAGGCGCGCCCGGGCCGACGACATCGAGGAGCTCGACCGGTCGTCCACGCGCGCCTCCCGCGCCGACGCGGCGGCTTCCTCGGCGCGCTCGCGTCTCCTCCAGCTCTACCGGGAGGGCGACGCGGACGCCGGCGCCGTCGAATCGGCGGAGGAAGCGATCGCGGAGGCCGAGGCGCGCGCCCGCGCGGCGGCCGAGCGCCGGCAGGCGGTCGCGGCGCGGCTCGCGGAGCGGATCCGGCGCATCGTGGCCCTCCAGGAAGAGATCGCGAAGCGCCGCTCCGGGCAGCGGGGGCCCGCGGACCCGCTCACCGGCCGGTGGGGCGTTACGATCAACCCGGGTCCTCGCCGGGGCGTCTACCGCCTCGTCCTCGACGGCACTCTCGTCTCCGGCGACTACATTCTCGACGGCGGCTTCCGCGGCTCGCTGCGCGGCACGTTCGTGCAGGACAAGGTGACGCTCCAGAGGATCGACGCCGAACGCGGGCTCGACGCGACGTTCTACGGGCAGGTCGAGCGCGGACAGAAGAAGATCACGGGGACCTGGCAAGGCACGCTGATCGCGCCCGTCACGGGTCCGACGTCCGGCGAGTGGGTCGGTGCGATGCTGCCCGAGCGCGACGAGACGGAGGAGCGCCCATGAGCGCGGAGCTCGAAGACCATCTTCCCCCGCCTCCCGCGCCGCGCGCGAAGAAGAAGGGCGGGGCGCCGCAAACGGCGGCGGACGTTCCCGGCGACGGAAAGCGCGGCTATCTCTGGGCGGACCGCCTCCTCTTCGCCGCCGGCGGCGCGCTCCTCGGCTTCGCTCTCGCCTACGTCTATCTCGAGAAGGTGCCGACACAGGTCCCTCTCGCCGAACCGCACGCAGGGATCACGGGTGTCGGGCCCGGAGCCACGCGCGATCTCCCGGGCTCCGGCGGCGGCGCGCCGCAGATCTCGACCGACCCGGCGCTGAAACAGAAGACGCGCGAGCTCGAGGCGCTGGTCGCGAAATCGCCGAGCGACTACGACCTTCTCGTGAAGCTCGGCAACGCCTATTACGACGCGGACGACGCGCGGAACGCGGTGGAGACGTACGAGCGCGCGCTGAGGATCAAGGGGACCGACGCGAACGTCCTCACGGACCTCGGCGTCTCGTACCGGAACCTCGGCGACCCCGACCGCGCTCTCGCGACGTTCGATCGGGCGCTCGCGCTCGATCCCAAGCACGCGCCCGCTCTCTTCAACGCGGCGATCGTCTGGGGCATCGACAAGGGCGACGTCTCGCGCGCGAAGACGTTCCTGACGCGGCTGAAGGAGAGCGCCTCCGGCGCCGACGCGGAGCGCCTGAAGCAATCCGCGACGGCGCTCGAGAAGCTGCTCGCCGAGCGAGGCACGAAGGGCTCGTGAGAGCGGGGCCGGCGCGCCCGTCCGGCGGCGACACCGGCGACCTCTTCGGGGCCGCCCTCGATCCGGAGACCGGCCTCGGCGCGGACGCCCGAGCCCTCGAGCCCACGGCCCTGCCGAGCGACGCCCCGCTCGCCGACCGGATGCGCCCGCGCGAGCTCGGCGAGGTCGTCGGTCCCGAGTCGCTCGTCGGGGCGGCGTCCTTCCTGGGCCGCGCGATCGCCGAGGACCGCGTGCCGTCGCTCGTCCTCTGGGGGCCGCCCGGCAGCGGCAAGACGACGCTCGCCCGCATCATCGCGAGGAAGACGCGCGCACGCTTCGTCGCCTTCTCCGCCGTCACGTCGGGCATCAAGGAGATCAAGGCCGTGATGGAGGAAGCGCGCCGCGCGCGAAGGCACGGCATCCGGACGCTCCTCTTCATCGACGAGATTCACCGCTTCAACCGCGCGCAGCAGGACGCCTTCCTGCCGTACGTGGAGTCGGGCGAGATCGTGCTCGTCGGCGCGACGACGGAGAACCCGTCTTTCGAGCTGAACGGCGCCCTCCTCTCGCGCCTGCGCGTCCTCGTCCTCCCGCCGCTCACGGAGGACGACCTCGTCGCCCTCGTCGGCCGCGCGCTCGCGGACCCGGAGCGCGGGCTCGGAGGCCGCGTCGAGGTCGACGAGGGAGCGCTCCGGTGGCTCGCCCGCTTCGCCGACGGCGACGCGAGGCGCGCGCTGACCGCCCTCGAGAACGCGGCGACCCATCTGGGCACCGGCGCCCGGCTCACGGCGCCGCTCCTCGACGACCTCTTCGCGAAGAAGATTCTCCTCTACGACAAGTCGGGCGAGGAGCACTACAACCTGATCTCCGCTCTCCACAAGTCGATGCGCGACTCGGACCCGGACGCGTCGGTCTACTGGCTCGCGAGAATGCTCGAGGCGGGTGAGGACCCGCTCTACATCGCGCGGAGGCTCGTGCGCTTCGCGTCCGAGGACGTCGGGCTCGCCGATCCGGAAGCGCTGAAGATCGCGCTCGCGGGCCGCGACGCGGTCCACTTCATCGGGATGCCGGAGGGCGCGCTCGCGCTCGCGCAGGTGGCCGTTCATCTCGCGCTCGCCCCGAAGTCGAACGCGCTCTACGTCGGATACGGGCAGGCCGTCGAGGACGTGCGCCGGCTCCCGAACGAGCCGCCTCCCCTCGCGATCCGGAACGCGCCGACGAGGCTGATGAAGGAGGTCGGGTACGGCGCGGGCTACCGGTACGCGCACGACGAGCCGGAGGGGACGGGCGGGCTCGACTGCCTGCCCGACGCGCTCGCGGGGCGCGTCTACTACAGGCCCGGCGACGCGGGGGCGGAGCGGGAGCTGAAGGAGAGGCTCGCGAAGAGCGGCTGAGCTTCAGCTCGCGAAGAGGAAGCTCGTCACGAACGGCGTGGCGGGGCTCTCGAAGATCCCCCGGGGCGTGCCGACCTGCTCGAGGCGCCCGCGGTTCATCACGGCCACGCGGTCGGCGACCTCGAGCGCCTCCTCCTGGTCGTGCGTCACGAAGAGGCTCGTCAGGCGGATCTCGTCGTGCAGGCGCCGCAGCCAGCGCCGGAGCTCGAGCCGGACGCGCGCATCGAGCGAGCCGAACGGCTCGTCGAGGAGGAGCACCTTCGGCTCGACGGCGAGAGCGCGCGCGAGCGCGACGCGCTGCCGCTGCCCGCCCGAGAGCTGCGCGGGGAGGCGGTCCGCGAGCCGGTCGAGCTGCACGAGCTCGAGAAGGTCGAGGACGCGCCGGCGGATCTCGTCCTCGCGAGGCCGCGCGGCGCGCGGCTTCACTCGGAGCCCGAAGGCGACGTTCTCGAAGACGGTCATGTGGCGGAAGAGCGCATAGTGCTGGAAGACGAAGCCGACGCCGCGGTCGCGCGCGCTCCGGCCGGCGGCGTCCTCGCCCTCGAGGAGGACGGTCCCCTCGTCCGGCCTTTCGAGACCCGCGATGACGCGGAGGAGGCTCGTCTTGCCCGAGCCGGAAGGCCCGAGGAGGGCGACGAGCTCGCCCGACGCCACGCTGAGGCTCACGCCGTCGACGGCGACGAAGTCGCCGAAGGTCTTCCGGATTCCGCGCACCTCGATGCTCATCGCCTCTCCAGGAGCGCCTTCGCCGCGAGCGTCCCGAGCGCGAGGAGCGTCAGGAGAGACGCGACCGCGAACGCCGCCTGGAACGCGTACTCGTCGTACAGGATCTCGACGTGGAGCGGCAGAGTATTCGTGACGCCACGGATGTGTCCCGAGACGACGGAGACCGCCCCGAACTCGCCCATCGCGCGCGCGTTGCAGAGGATCGCCCCGTTGAGGACGCCCCACTTGACGTTCGGGAGCGTGACACGGAAGAACGTCTGCCAGCCCCCCGCGCCGAGGACGCCTGCGGCCTCCTCCTCCTCGTTGCCGAGCGCCTGCATCACGGGGATCACCTCGCGCGCGACGTACGGGAACGTGACGAAGATCGTCGCGAGGACGATGCCGGGGACCGCGAAGACGATCGTCAAGTCGTGCGCCTCGAGCCACGGCCCGAGGAGGCCCTGCCGGCCGAGGAGGAGGACGAAGACGAGGCCGGAGACGACGGGGGAGACCGCGATAGGGAGGTCGATCAGCGTCAGCAGGGCCTCCCTTCCGCGGAACCTGAACTTCGCGATCGCCCAGCTCGCAGCGAGGCCGAAGACCGTGTTGAGCGGGACCGCGATCGCCGCGACGAGGAGCGTCAGACGGAGCGCGGCGAGCGCGTCCGGATGCCGGATCGCCGCTAGGTACGCGCCGGCGCCCTTCTCGAGCGCCTGCGCGAAGACGGCGGCGACGGGCACGACGACGAAGAGCGCGAGGAAGAGGACGGCCGTCCCGATCAACGCGGCGCGAACGGCGCGCGGCTCCGCCGTGGCGCGCTCCGGGACGCGCGGAAAAGCGAGGCCGGCGCTCGCGATCGCGGACATCAGGCGCTCGCGCCGCGGCGCGCGGTCCAGGCCTGGAGCGTGTTGATCGAGAGGAGGAGCACGAAGGAGGCGAGGAGGAGGACGACCGCGATCGCCGTCGCGCCCGCGTAGTCGTACTGCTCGAGCTTCGTCATGACGAGGAGCGGGGCGATCTCGGTCCGCATCGGCATGTTCCCCGCGATGAAGACGACGGAGCCGTACTCGCCCAGCCCGCGCGCGAGCGCGAGAGCGAAGCCCGTGAGCCACGCGGGGAGGACCGCCGGCAGGAGGATTCGCCGGAAGACCTGCCAGCGGCTCGCGCCGAGGCTCGCTCCCGCCTCCTCCACCTCCGGGTCGAGGCCGAGGAGGACCGGCTGGAGCGTGCGCACGACGAACGGCAGCCCCACGAACGTGAGAGCGACCGCGATGCCGACCCGCGTGTACGCGACGCGCATTCCGAGCGCCGCGAGCGGGCGGCCGAGCCAGCCGTGAGGAGCGTAGAGGGTCGTGAGCGCGATGCCGGCCACCGCGGTCGGGAGCGCGAACGGCAGATCGACGAGCGTGTCCATCAGCCTCCGGCCGGGGAACCGGTAGCGAACGAGCACCCACGCCAGGACGAGCCCGAAGACCCCGTTCGCGGCCGCCGCCGCGAGAGAGGCGGCGAGGCTGAGGCGGCACGCGGCGAGGAACCGCGGCGCCGTGACCGCAGCGGCGAGCGCGTGCGGGCCGAGGGCGGTCCCTTTCAGGACGAGCGCGGCCAGGGGCAGGAGGACGAGGAGGCTCAGGTAGGCGAGCGTGAACCCGAGCGCCGGCCCGAAGCCCGGGAGGGGACGGGAGGTCATCTCCCGCCCGCCCCGGTCGGCGCGTAGATCCGGTCGAAGACTCCGCCGTCGTCGAAGTGACGGGCTTGCGCCTTGCGCCAGCCTCCGAAGACCTCGTCGACGGTGAAGAGAGTGATCTCGGGCAGCGGATGACGCGCCGCGGCGCTCGGGAGGCGTGGGCGGTAGTGGTGCCGCGCGATCGTCTCCTGGGCCTCCTCCGTGTAGAGGAACTCGAGGTACGCCTGCGCCGGCGCGCGCGTCCCACGCCTCTCGACGACCGCGTCCACGACGGCGACGGGCGGCTCGGCGAGGATGCTCGAGGAGGGGCTCACGACCTCGAGCGCGCCGCCGCCCAGCTCCTTCAGCGCGAGATAGGCCTCGCTCTCCCAGGAGAGGAGGACGTCGCCGAGCCCGCGCTGCACGAACGTCGTGGTGGCGCCGCGCGCGCCGGAGTCGAGGACCGGCACGTTGCGGTAGAGCCGCGTGACGAAATCGAGCGCCCTCGCGTCGTCGCCGCCCGGTTGTCGAAGCGCCCAGCCCCAGGCCGCGAGGTAGATCCAGCGGGCACCGCCCGAGGTCTTCGGGTTCGGTGTGATGACGGAGACGCCGGGCCGCACGAGATCGCCCCAATCCCGGATCCCCTTCGGGTTCCCCTTCCGCACGAGGAAGACGATCGTCGAGGTGTAGGGCGAGCTGTCGTGGGGGAGGCGCTTCTGCCAGTCGGCCGGCAGGAGGCGCGCCTTGTCGTGGAGGGCGTCCACGTCGTAGGCGAGCGCGAGAGAGACCACGTCGGCCTGGAGGCCGTCGATCACGGCGCGGGCCTGCTTCCCCGAGCCGCCGTGGGACTGCCGGACGGTGATCGGCTTGCCGGTCCTCGCCTTCCAGGCCGCCGAGAACGCGCCGTTCAGCTCCTGATAGAGCTCGCGGGTCGGGTCGTACGAGACATTCAGGAGCGTCGTCTCGTCCCCGGCGCTCGCGAGCCGGTACGTCCCGATCGCCGCTGCGGCGAGGAGGGGTCCCGCGAGGAGCCGGAGGAAGCGGGTTCGATCCATGGAAGTAAATCTACAGCCTTAGTAGACAAATGTCCAGCCCGCCTCATCGGCGCATCGCCGCCGCCCGCGCGCGCCTCGAGAGGAGCGCCCGGTCGCGAGCGGTCACATCCGACAGGCTCGTGTGGTCCAGGATCGCGGAGGCCGCGTTCCGCACGTCGAGGAAGAGGTCGAAGAGGCCCGCGTGGCGGGATTCCGTCTTGACGCGGGGGTGGAGACCTCGCCGATCGTGACCTCCGAGGCCGGCCGGCGGAGACGGTACCCGCCCTCGCGCCCCCTGCGGCTCGCGACGAGGCGGGCGTTCTTCAGCATCAGGAGGATCGCTTCGAGGAACTTCTCGGGGATCTCCTCCGCCTCCGCGATCTCGTGGATCTTGACGAGCCCGCGATCCTCGTTCGCCGCCAGGTGCAGCAGCGCCTTCAGTGCGTAAAGGCCTCGGAAAGAGACTCTCATATCCCTACCTGCGCAATAGAGTAGCGCCACGCGCGCTCGGCGGGACTAGAATTCGCATGCCCCGTTCCACGGGCCTCCTCGGCCGGCGTTTCGACGCGTCGGGAGCGCCGCTCGGCGGCGTGTTCCGCGTCAACTCGTCGACGACGGGCGATCAGGTCCACCCGCGCGTGGCGATGGACGGGTCCGGCGCCTACGTCGTCGTCTGGGGAGGGCCGGACGGAGATGTCTCCAGCATCTGGGCGCGCCGGTTTGCGAGCGGCGGCTCGCCGAACGGCCTCGAGTTCCGCGTCAACGCGGTGACGACGAGCAACCTCTCCGCGCCCGATGTCGCGGCCGCGTCCTCGGGCCGGTTCGTCGTCGTCTGGGCGAGCGCCGCGCACGGCGGCTCGATCTACGGGCGGAGGTTCGACTCGTCCGGGAGCGCGGCGGGCGGCGTCTTCAAGTCGAGCCCGCTGATCTTCAACGGCAGTCACAGCGCGCCGGCGGCGGCGTCCGATCCCTTCGGCAACTTCCTTGTCGCGTGGGACGCCCAAAGCGACGTCCACGCGCGCCGCTATGTCTGGACCGGCGCGCCCACGGGCTTCGATTTCCGCGTCAACACGTACACGAGCGGCTATCAGAGGTCGCCGTCGGTCGCGTTCAGCGCCGATGCCTTCGTCGTGACGTGGATCAGCTACGGTCAGGAGGGCCCGAGCTCGTTCAGCGGCCTCGTCTACGGGCAGCGCCACTCGCCGGGCCTCCAGGGAGACGTCAACGGAGACGGGAAGGTCGACGTCAGCGACGTCTTCTACCTCATCAACTATCTCTTCGCGGGAGGACCGGCGCCGGCCTAGGAGCTACCCGAGACGCACGCCAGGGCGGCGCTGGGCGCTGGAGGGGACTAGAATTCGGGCGCCCCGTTCCCGGCCCGCGAGGCGATGGCGCGTGTCTGCTTCGATGAAGGCGGAAAGGTGGCTTCGATGCTGCGTCCCCGTCGACTGGCCCCGGTCCTCGCGCTCCTCTCCATGGCGTCGCTCGCGCAGGACATCGGACCCCAGTTCCGGGTCAACTCCTACACCACGGAATACTCGAGCGCTCCCGCGATCGCGTCGGACGCCGCAGGCAACTTCGTCGTCGTCTGGGCGGCCGCGACGCCCTCCATCGAGAGCTCGAACGTGAACGTCTACGCTCGCCGGTATGCCAGGACGGGTGCCCCGCTCGGTCCCGACTTCCTCGTCAGCACGCTCACGACGTACGGCGGCTTCCGCCCTCGCGTCGCTCGAAACGCATCGGGCGAGTTCGTCGTGGTCTGGCTCCCGTGGAAGGGCACCCCCCTCTACGCGTGGGGTCAGAGGTACTCGAGCGCGGGCGCCCCGGAGGGAGAGTCGTTCCGTGCGAGCACGACCACCGGTTATCTGGGAGCACCGGCCGCCGCGTGGAACGGGAGCGGGGGATTCGTCGTCGTCTGGGGCAGGGATTTCCCGGGCGACGGGGACGGAGCCGGGGTCTTCGGCCAACGCTTCGACGCCGCAGGCGCGCCCCTCGGCGGCGAGTTCGGGGCGAACTCCGTGAAGTTTGGAGACCAGATCCAGCCGCGCGTCGCCATGGACGGCGCGGGCGGCTTCGTCGTCGTCTGGCAGAGCCCAGACGCGAACGGGACCGGAATCTTCGCGCGGCGCTTCGGCAGCGCGGGCCAGCCTTACGGATTCGAGTTCCCCGTGAACTCCTACACGACCGGCGACCAGATCACGCCGGACGTTTCCACCGACGCCGGCGGGCGCTTCGTCGTGGTGTGGACCGACGTCGCCCAGGACATCTCCGG
>WNFL01050135.1_pt3 | contig 14400 bp, 9 predicted proteins | sample 5400361 | NCBI WGS metagenome assembly WNFL01 (sample SAMN13153351, study PRJNA577476) | soil metagenome | isolation source: 40 cm soil on Douglas fir-dominated hillslope | place: USA:California | collected 2013-09-17
GTGGACATCGCGCCGACTCTCGCGCGCATCCTGCGCATGCCGGCGCCCGCCGCGAGCGAAGGAAAGCCGCTGCCCCTGGAGGCCGCGGTCCGGTGAAACGCGATTTCCCGCAGGCGCTGCACCGGCTCGAATCGTGGTTCGCGGCCAACGGCTGGCAGGCCTTCGATTTCCAGCGCGAGGTGTGGCGCGCCTATCTCGATGGCGAGTCGGGCCTGGTGCACTCCGCCACCGGAAGCGGCAAGACGCTCGCCGCGAGCCTCGGCCCGCTCGCGGAATGGATGGAAGAGGGGCAGGACGACAAAGCCCCTGCGCTTCGCGTCCTTTGGATCACGCCGATGAGGGCCCTCGCCGCCGACACGGTGCTCTCCATCGATCGCGCGGTGAAGGGCCTCGGCCTTCCGTGGACCGTGGGGCTGCGCACCGGCGACACCTCGAGCGCCGAGCGAGCGCGCCAGGCGCGCATGCTTCCCTCGATGCTGGTGACCACGCCCGAGAGCCTCTCGCTCATGCTGTCGAACTCCGACGCGCGCGACAAGCTCACGGAGCTGCGCCTCGTGGTCGTGGACGAATGGCACGAGCTCCTCGGCAACAAACGCGGCGTGATGACCGAGCTCGGGCTCGCGCGCTTGCGGCGGTGGAATCCGAAGTTGAGGACCTGGGGCCTGTCGGCGACGCTGGGGAATATCGACGAGGCGCTGGAACGCCTGGTGCCAGAGCGGGGACAGGCCGGGGTCGGACCCCGCTCTGACCCCGGTCTGTCCCCGCTGCGGCGCGTCGTGAAGGGTGTGAGCGACAAGAGGGTCGTGATGGACACCCTCATCCCGCCCGACGTCGACAAGTTTCCGTGGGCCGGGCACCTGGGGCTGGCGATGCTCGAACACGTGGCCGAGGTGATCGAGTCCTCGCGCTCGACGCTCGTCTTCACCAACGTGCGCTCGCAGGCGGAGATCTGGTACCAGGGGCTCCTCGAAGCCAGGCCCGAATGGGCGGGTCTCATCGGCCTGCACCATGGCTCGCTCGACAGCGACGCGCGCAAGTGGGTCGAGGCCGGGCTGAAGGAGGGCCGGCTGAAGGCGGTGGTCGCGACCTCGAGCCTCGACCTCGGCGTGGACTTCTCGCCCGTCGAGCGCGTGCTGCAGATCGGCAGCCCCAAGGGCGTCGCGCGCCTGCTGCAGCGCGCCGGCCGATCGGGCCACGCGCCGGGGCAGGTGAGCCGCGTCACCTGCGTGCCGTCACACGCGCTGGAATTCGTCGAGGCGGCGGCCGCGCGCCGCGCCGCGATGGCGGGGCGCATCGAATCGCGCACGCCCGTGGATCGCCCGCTCGACCTCCTCACGCAGCACCTCGTCACCATCGCCGCCGGCGAGGGCTTCGACGAAGGCGCGATGAAGGCGGAAGTGCGCTCCACATGCGCCTTCCGCGACTTGAGCGACGCCGAGTGGGGCTGGGCGCTCGACTTCGTGACACGCGGCGGTGACGCTTTGAAGGCCTATCCCGACTATCACAAGGTCGCGCGCGACGAGGACGGCCGTTATCGCGTGAAGGACGCCGCCGTCGCCAGGCGCCACCGCATGTCCATCGGCACCATCGTCTCGGACGCGGCGGTGAACGTCTGCTACCTGCGCGGCAAGCGCCTGGGCAACGTCGAGGAGTCGTTCGTCGCACGCCTCTCTCCCGGCGACAACTTCATCTTCGCGGGGCACATCCTGCAGTTCCTGCGCGTGGAGAACATGACGGCATACGTGAAGCCCGGCAAGCCCGGCGCGGCATTGATCCCGCGTTGGGATGGCGGCCGTTGCCCGTTGTCGAGCGAGGTGTCCGAAGGCATTCGCGAGCTTCTCGAGCTGCACGTCGAGGGACGCGAGCACGAGCCGGAGATGAAGGCGGTGGCGCGCTTGCTCAAGCTGCAGAACGCCTGGTCGCGCGTGCCGAAACGAAACGAGATGCTCGTGGAGCAGACGCAGACGCGCGAAGGCCACCACATCTTCTTCTATCCCTTCGCGGGGCGGCAAGTGCACATGGGGCTCTCGGCGCTCCTCGCCTATCGCATCTCGAAGGCGAGGGCGCAGACCTTCGGCCTCGCCTTCACCGATTACGGCTTCGAGCTCATCTCGCGCGATCGCTACGAGTTGGGCGCGCTCCTGAAGGGCGGGCTCTTGTCCACCGACAATCTGCTGGAGGACATGCTCGCGAGCCTGAACGCCGCCGAGCTCTCCAAGCGCCAGTTCCGCGAGATCGCGCGCGTCGCGGGCCTGGTGTTCCAGGGCTACCCCGGGCAGCCCAAGACCAATCGCCAGGTTCAGGCGACGAGCGGGCTCATCTACGAGGTGTTCGCGCGCTGGGATCCCGCCAACCCGCTCCTCGGCCAGGCCGAGCGCGAGGTGCTCGAGCGCCAGCTCGAGTTCTCGCGGCTCTCGGAAGGATTGCGGCACATGGCGGTGACGCCCGTGCTGGTGCGCCAGACCCACAAGCCTTCGCCCTTCGCGTTTCCGATCATGGTGTCGCGCTTCCGCGAGAAGCTCAGCAGCGAGAAGCTCGCCGATCGCGTGAAGCGCATGCAGCTCGAGTATGACAAAGCGAGCGATGTCACCCCGTCGCAGGACGCGGCCCAATTGGACCTCTTATGACCGAGTGCTCGGTCGCGGGCGAGAAGCTCGTGCTCCTTCCCGAAAAAGTCGCGTATTGGCCCGCACAGAAGGCGCTGTTCGTGGCTGACTTCCACCTGGGAAAGGTCGCGAGCTTTCGCAGCGCCGGAATACCGCTGCCGTCGGGCACGACCACCGAGAACGTGGAAAGGCTCGGGCGCGCGATCGACAAGACGGGTGCCGCGCACGTCGTCTTCCTCGGCGATTTCCTGCACAGCGCCCAGGGCCGCGCCGCGAGCACCCTCGGGCGTTTCTCGGCGTGGCGCGAATCGCGCAAGGCACTCGAGCTCACCATCGTGCGCGGCAACCACGACAAGAGGGCCGGCGATCCCCCGCAATCGTGGGGCGTGCACTGCGTCGAGGCGGGCGGCACGCTCGGGCCCTTCATTCTCAACCACGAGCCGGGTGCCTCGCGCGGCGGCTACGCGCTCGCCGGGCACATCCATCCGGCGGTGCGGCTCTCGGCGTGCGGCGAGTCGCTACGCCTGCCGTGCTTCTGGTTCGGCTCGCGCTACGGCGTTCTGCCCGCGTTCGGTGCCTTCACCGGCAATGCCGAGGTCCTGCCGCGCCGCGGCGACCAGGTGTTCGTGATCGCCGAGCAGGAAGTCCTGCAGGTGAGCTGACCATGCCCAACTGGGTTGTCTTCGTGGTGCGGCTCACGGTGGGCGTCGCGGGCTCGGCGCTCATGACGTGGATCGGCTGGAAACTCGGCGGGCGTACCTATGCCCTTATCGCATTCGTGATCTCCACGCCGCTCATCGGGGTGGCGATCGCGCGTCCCCTGGTCGAGCTCGCCCACGAGGGCATGGGCTGGCTCGTCGCGCAGCCGATGGCCGAATGGCAGGGGATCTACTACGAGTTCGGCGGCGTTCAGGTGCGCGTGTACGAGCATGAGGCGCGGCTCTGGTTCGCCGCGAAGGACGTGGTGAAGGCCTGCGGCATCGAGGCGAACGCCGACACGTTTCACGAAGGCCGCGTTCTCGAGGGACCGAACCTGCGCTGCCTTTCGGCGGGCGAGGTGGAGGCGCTCCTCACGACCCATCGTTGCCACGAGGCCGGCCGCTTCATCCTGTGGATGCGGCGTGAGGTCACCACGCCGTGGGAGCGCAAGCGCAGCGGCGCGCTTGTCCCGCGCTGATCGGGGTCAGGGCAGGGTCAGACCAGGGTCAGACCAGGGTCAGAGCAGGGTCAGACCCCGGTTCAGCGCTGCGGAGGGCGGATGTCGCCGAAGCGCGGCACGAAGACGCCGCTCTTGCGGTCCTGGAGGTAGTGCTCGAGCGTGCGCTTCACCATCGTGAAGGCGAGCTCGCCCCATGGAATCTCGTCCTCGGTGACGAGCTTCACCTCGAGGCTCTCGGTGCCGGCGGAGAAGTCGGTGTCGAGGAGGCGCGCGCGGAACATCATGTACACCTGGCTGATGTGCGGAATGGAATAGACGGTGTAGAGGTCCTCGATCTCGACGCGCGCGTTGGCTTCCTCGAGCGCCTCGCGCGCGGCGCCTTCGGCCGCCGACTCGCCGTTCTCCATGAAGCCCGCGGGCAGCGTCCACAATCCATGACGCGGCTCGATGGCGCGCTTGCAGATGAGGATACGATCGCCGTATGCGGGCAGGCAGCCGACCACGACCTTCGGATTTTCGTAGTGGATGACGCCGCACGCCTCGCACACCGCACGCTCGTACGTGTCGCCTTCGGGAACCCGCAGCACGACCGTCGAGCCGCAGGAATTGCAGAATTTGATCAAGGACTTGGCGATGTCATCTGAAACGCGCGGGGGGCCTTCCCGTCGCTCGCGCCATGGTAACATAAGCCCCTGAAAATTCACGATAAATCCTCAATCAGCGACGCCGGCTCGCGCACAATGCCGGTTGCCACGGGATTCTCATTGCCATCATGATTTCACGCCTGATCGCAGTCTTCGCTCTCGCATCGCCATTCCTCGCCCTGGCGCAGGTGATGGAGATGCCTTCGCGCGCTCTCGAAGGCGAGCGCGCCGCGCCCGCCACGTTTCGCGCACCGTCGTTGGTACCCGTCGATCTCGTGTCGCTCGCCGCGCCGCAGCAGCAGAAATCCGCAAGCGCGGCGCCGCAGGCCGCGGGCGCGCCGCTACGCATCGGCGATGTGCGCGCGATCGAAAAGGCCGTGCAGGTCGCGGCGTGGACGCCGGTACCCGGAGGATTCGTCGCAAAATTCCGCGCGTCTTCCGAGACCGCGCTCGGCATTCGCACGCAGCTCGTGCTCGGCGCCGTTCCCGGCTCGTTCGAGGTGCGCGCGCAGGGCAGCGACCTCGGCCGCATCGAGACGATGACGATCGATCCCACGCTCGGCAACGAGCACTGGACGCCGTGGACCGAAGGCGGCGCGCAGGTGATCGAGCTGTTCAGCCGCGTCGAGCCTTCTCCCGGGGCGGTGAGCGTGGGTGCCGTGCTGCACTTCACCGATTCGCCCTTCACCACCAAGGCCGCGGGCACCTGCACCGTCTCCACGATGTGCAGCACCGACGACACGGTCCTCGACGCCGCCATCCTCGAGCGCAAGAAGTCGATCGCGAAGCTGCAGTTCGTCGACAGTGGCGGCGCCTTCCTTTGCACCGGCACGCTCCTCAACACCGAGCGCTTCCCGGCGCCGTTCCTCATCACCGCGAACCACTGCATCAGCAACTCGGCGGCCGCGGCGACTCTCACCACTTTCTGGTTCTACGAGAGCACGGCCTGCGAGGCCGGCTCGGTGAATCCCGGCTCGGTGCAGCTTTCCGGCGGCGCGCAGCTCACCTTCACCAACTACAACGTCGATTCCACGCTGCTGCGCTTGAACGCCACGCCGCCCGTGGGCGCGGTGTATTCCGCTTGGAACCGCGCGCTCGTCGCCAACGGCACCTCGTTCGTGAGCCTGTCGCACCCCAAGGGCGACACTTCACGCTTCGCGCTCGGCGCGCTCTCGCAGGAATACCGCATCGACGGGCGCCCCCTCGACATGTACGGCACGCGCTTCACGCGCGGCATCATCGAGGGCGGATCGAGCGGCTCGGGCCTGTTCGTGCTGAGCGGCACGAGCCTGCAGCTGCGCGGTGTGCTCACCGGGAGCACGGTGCGCAATTCGGCTGACGGGCTCACCTGCACCAATCTGAACGAGGAAGGGCTCTATTCCCGCCTCGAGGCCTTCGAGCCCGAGATCGATCAGTACATCCGCCTCGCCGCGCAGGCCGCCGACGACGCGCCCAACCGCGTGCAGGACGTGGTCGCCGACGTCGTGGGCTCGCCACTCAATCTGCTCACGGCGCCGCTGGTCCTGGCCGGCAAGCACATCGACTACGCGGGCGACGTAGACGTATACCGCTTCACGCTGACCGCGAAGAGCACCGTTCACGTGTGGAGCGAGGGCAGCGTCGATACGGTCGGCTCGATCCTCGATTCGCGCGGCGTGAACCTCGAGGCCAACGACGACGAGACGTCGGCGAGCACCAATTTCGGCATCACGCGCTCGCTCGACCCGGGTACCTACTACGTGCAGGTCACGAATTGGGTGCCGGACGGCACCGGCACCTATACGCTCAACTTCACCGCCAACGCCGCGGCGCAGCCCGACTACACCGACCTCTGGTGGAACCCGGCGGAAGCGGGCTGGGGCTTGAACCTCAATCACCAGGGCAACGTGATCTTCGGCACGCTCTTCACCTACGACGCCTCGGGCGCGCCGATGTGGCTCGTGCTGTCTCGCGGCGACCTGCAGGCCGACGGCTCCTTCCAGGGAACGCTCTATCGCACCACCGGCCCCGCGTTCAACACGGTGCCCTGGACCGCGACCACGCCGACCGAGGTCGGTACCATGCGGGTGGCGTTTTCCAATACGACCACGGGGACGCTCACCTATTCCGTGGACGGCGTGAACGTCTCCAAGTCGATCACGCGCGAGGTGTTCTCGACGCAGCCCACGTGCACGTTCACGAGCGCCAGCCGCAATTCCGCGACCAACTACCAGGACCTCTGGTGGAACCCGAACGAGCCGGGCTGGGGCGTCAACATCACGCACCAGGGCGACGTGATCTTCGCGACCCTCTTCACCTACGACCTGGCGGGCAAGGGCACGTGGCTTGTGCTCGCGCACGCCGATCGCACCGGCGCGGGCGCGTACAGCGGAGCGCTCTATCGCACGCACGGGCCCGTCTTCAACGCGAGCCCGTGGGTCGCGGCCACTTCGACCCAGGTCGGCACCATGGGCTTCAGCTTCTCCAACGGCGGCGTCGGGACGCTCAATTACACGATCGACGGCGTGGCGGTGACCAAGGCGATCCAGCGCGAGACCTTCGCCTCGCCGACTTCGGTGTGCCAGTAGCCGCACGGTGACCGAAGCCTTCATCGAGTCGATCGACCACGAAGGCATCGGTGTCGCGCACGTCGAGGGCAAGGTCACCTTCATCGACGGCGGCGTCACCGGCGAGCGCGTCACCTTCACGCGGCGGCGCAGCCGCGGCAACTTCGACCTGGGGAGCGTCGCGCAGGTGCTGCGCGAGAGCTCGCAGCGCGTTCACCCGCGCTGCCTCTATTTCGGCGTCTGCGGCGGCTGCGCGATGCAGCACATCGAGCCCGCCGCGCAGGTCGCCTCCAAGCAGCGCGTGCTCGAGGACAACCTCGCGCGCCTGGGCAAGGTGAAGCCCGACCAGCTCCTGCCGCCGGTGCAGGGGCCGTCGTGGGGCTATCGCAACCGCGCGCGCCTTTCGGTGCATTACGTGGCCAAGAAGGGCGGCGTGCTGGTGGGCTTCCACGAGCGGCGCTCGAGCTTCGTCGCGGACACGATGTCGTGCGAGGTGCTGCCGACCGCGGTGTCGGCGTTGATCCCGGGGCTGCGCGAGATGTTCACCTCGATGAGCGGGCGCGATCGCATGCCGCAGATCGAGCTCGCGGTGGGCGAGGAGGTGACGGTCCTCGTGCTGCGCCACCTCGAGCCCATCCCCGAGGATGACGCCGCGAAGCTGCGCGCCTTCGCCGACCGGCACGGCATCCAGTGGTGGCTTCAGCCCAAGGGCCCGGAGACCGCGCATCCGTTTTATCCGAGGCAGGCGCCGGCGCTCGACTACCGGCTGCCGGAGTTCGGGCTTTCGCTGCGCTATCGCCCGACCGAGTTCACTCAGGTGAACGCGGGCGTCAACCGCGTGCTGGTGAAGCGTGCCGTCGATCTCCTCGACCCGCGGCCCGGCGAGCGTGTGGGCGACCTTTTCTGCGGCATCGGCAATTTCACGCTCGCGCTCGCCACGCGCGGGGCGGACGTGGTCGGCATGGAAGGCTCGCCACAGCTGGTTGCGCGCGCCGCCGAAAACGCGAGGCTGAACGGCCTCGAGGACCGCGCGCACTTCATCGCGCACGACCTCTACACCGATGCGGCCGGCGCGCTCGAACGCCTCGGTCGCGTCGACAAGCTCCTCATCGACCCGCCGCGCGACGGCGCGCTCGAGATCTGCAAGGGCCTCTGCGACGACGGCCCCTCGCGCATCGTCTACGTCTCGTGCAGCCCCGCGACCCTCGCCCGCGACGCCGGCGTGCTGGTGAACGTGAAGGGCTACCGCCTCTCGAAGGCCGGCGTGGTCAACATGTTCCCGCACACGGGCCACGTCGAATCCATGGCCCTCTTCGAACGCTAAAAGGGGTCAGATTACTTTTCGATCCGAAAAGTAATCTGACCCCTTTTAGCGGTTCTACGTCAGTCGCTGCTGCCGCCGGTGATGCCGAGGATGGCGAGCAGGTTCGCGAAGACGTTGTAGACATCGAGATAGAGCGCGAGGGTGGCGGTGATGTAGTTGGTCTCGCCGCCGGTCACGATGCGGTTCACGTCGTAGAGCATGAAGGCCGAGAAGATGCCGATCGCGATGAGCGAGAGCGCGATCATCAGCCCCGGAAGCTGCAGGAAGATGTTCGCGAACATCGCCAACGCCAGCATGATCACGCCGACGAACAGGAACTTGCCCATCCCCGAAAGGTTGCGCTTGGTGGTGGAGGCGATGGTCGCCATCGACACGAAGATGATCGAGGTGCCGCCGAACGCCAGCGCGATCAGGCTTGCGCCATTTGCGAGGCCCAGCACCGCGCCCAGCATGCGCGACAGCATGAGCCCCATGAAGAAGGTGAAGCCGAGGAGGAGCGCCACCCCCATGCCGCTATTCTTGGTCTTCTCGATGCCGTAGAAGAATCCGAACGCGATGGCGAGGAACGCGATGAAGCCGATCGCCGGGTGGGCGCCGAAGAAGTCGAACTTGAGCTGGATGCCGAGCCAGGCGCCGAAGATCGTCGGGATCATCGACAGCGCGAGCAGGGCGTAGGTGTTGCGCAATACCCGGTTCTGGGCGAGCGCAAGCGTCGTCGACGCCGTTTGTCCCGGCGCCATCATCGGGGATTCGGGTTGCATTGAGTCTCCTTGGAGAGGGTGGCGATCGAAATCGACCGCCTTGTTAGAGTATGGGACGCTTGCCCCGGTTTCAAGGCCCCCATCTTAACGCGTAAAATCCCTTTCGATTCAGCCAGTAGAAGCGAAGTAGGGGGTTAAACAGTTATTCAAACGGAAGGTTGGCCGAGCGGTTTAAGGCACCGGTCTTGAAAACCGGCAGGGATGCGAGTCCCTCGTGAGTTCGAATCTCACACCTTCCGCCATGTCCCGAGGGAAGATGGTCAATAACTAGCCCTTCCCATGTTCTGCCCCATATAACAGACAGAGCGCAAGCTCTAGTATCTGGGGGCCTCATGGCGTCCTAGATTGACCCGGCGTCGCCATTCTCGGTGGTCGTGGCGAGGACGTACTGGCCCATCTTCTCGCCCATGTTCTTCATGTTCCAAGCGAAAGCAGCCTTGTAGAATTTCGCGACACGGTCGCGGCGTCGTACGGCATTTCGAAATGAGTGACGGGGTTCACCGGGCTCCTTGCGAAGTTGTGTCATCCCCCACTGGATCACAAGCCGGTCGGCAAAGTTCCGCGCGCGAAGCTATGGCCAATGCCGCAAGATCGAACGAGAGCTGCCGTGTCACCGCGAGATGGGCATGACCCCCTTGTCCCGCCATTCCGCCACCTCGATCACGCGAAAGCGAGGGTCCTTCTCCTCCTGCCACTGCTTGAACCTGGCGTTGCCCGCCTTGAGCGCCACATCGAAATTCGACGTGGCGATCATCGTGGTTTCCACGATGCCGATATCCCAGGTTCTCCCCGGTGCAAGGTGGTACCCGAGCATTGCGTGGCCGGGGCCGATGATGATCAGCGGGTCGAGCTCTATCCTGCGCAGGATCGAAGCCATCAACACGACCCCGTCGATGCAATTCGCCTGCGTGTACCTGACCGAATCGGAGACGAAGCGCACATGCTGGCTGAGCGTGCGATCCAGCTCCGAGGTCGAGTTCTGGCTGGCGCTCGAATACACGATGCCGCGCTTCTGCAAAACGGTGTAGATGGCGGCCGCCTGCCGCTGTACTTCCGCCTCCCCCAACTGGTACCCGACGAAGCGCTTCACGATGCCCGTTTGGAGCGCTTCCTGCAGCAGGCCGTCGATGACCGGGCTCTCCTCGTTCACGAACGCCGCCAGCATCCAGGTCATGTCATACCAGGCGCCCCTGGGATTGCGGTACAGGTAGGGAACGTCGTTCACGGAATGAACGCGCATGGATCGCTCGACGGGCGGGGCCAGGAGCTTCCCATCCATCCACACCGCGACCTTCATCGTGGTCGGGATCGGCTGATCCAGCTCCCTCAGTTTCGGATACTTCCAGCGCACGCTCGGGCGGATAATGTATTGGCCTTCCTTGGCGAGGGTGTAACGGAGCTTGGTGCGCTCGGCCAGCTCGTCCACCTCGACCAGGACATCCACGACGGTGCCCGGCTTTTCGCTGTACACCCCCACCGAAACAACCCCGTGGAGGTCGCCGAGCACCATTTCGGGACGGTTCTCGCGGACCTTCCGAACCGCGTTCGCGATGAGCATCGAGGGATAGAAATCCCCCGTCTCGACGGACAACCGCCACTTCGTGGGGTCCATCGACGCGGGTTTGGCGCCCTGCTCCTCCGCGAGCGCGCCATGGGCGACCACGAGTGCGAACAGAAGGAATCCCAGGAGACGGATCGGGCGCATCGGCGGCAGTCCTCATCGGGGGCGGGAGCGCTTTCGCGCATTCTACGGCTTCGCGTTGGACGTCACCACCGCGGGGTAACGGGAATCGAGAGACCGAAGAAATCGAGCACATAGGCGCCCACGAGGGCTGAGGCGATGAGCAGCAGAAAGCGGTTGACCGCGACCGCCTTCGCCGTCTGCCTTCGCTCCTTCGGCGTGAGGTTGGTCGTCATGGCGAGATAGATCGGCGCTCCGCCCAGGGGATCGACGATGGGCAGCAGCGCGCCGACCGCCAGCAGGATGGTTGCGGCGAAGTCGCGGAGCTCGTTGAGGAACAAGGAATGGCATCCGGCATTCGGGTGGGTCTGCAATTTACGCCCGCATGAGACCCCATAGCCGGGCTAGCCCAGGCGACTGAAAATCCCCCCTGCGCAGGTAGGAAATGGCGGCGCGGGGGCCCGGTGGGGGCGCGCTACGCCTGAAAAAAATGATAAGGTCGAAACCGCACCGCAATTGGGGCGCCGCGCGAATCGCTCGCGGACGGACAGAAGAAGACTGACAGAAGAAAAAGCAGGAAATTGACCGAAGGGTCCGACGAGGCCTTCGAGGGAGCCCGATGTTCCACCGCTGGCGGCATGCCATCGATCTTGTGCGCGCGTTGAGCTTCCTCGCGGCGCTCGTCATGGCGTGGGCGCCGCCGTCCGCGGCGGCCTCCCAGCTGATCGTCCTCGTCGACCTCGACAACAATGCCGGCACCGGCTGCACGGTCGCGACTCCTTCGGGCAATTTCACCGGCGCCGAGCAGCGCATCGTCACCACGATCGACACGACGGTGCTGCCGCCGCTCGTCACGCAGGTCACGCAAGAGGTGTGCACCAACGCCTCGACCAACACCTTCGGCGCTCCGGTGGTCATCAGCAGCGGCGGCTGGAACGTGGGCGTGGGCAACGGAACCGCCGGCGACAACGTCATCGAATCGGCTTTCCCGGTGCCGTCCACTTCGCGCACCATCCGCCTGGGCTTCATCTATTCGGACCCGGCGATCGGCCAGGATGGCCTGATCACGCAGTTGAGCGGGGCACCGATCATCGTGGCGAACGCCGCGCTGGTGCTGGATCCCAATGCCGTTCCGACGCTCTCGCCCGCGATGCTGGCGCTGCTGGCGGCACTCATGGTGGGGGTCGTTTTCGTGGTGGCGCGCCGCGCGCGCGTCCCGCTGGGCCCGCTCGCGGTCGTGATGCTGATCCTCTTCAGCAGCCTCACGTGGGCGGCGATCGTGCTGGACGGTCTCACCCCCGACTGGATCAACATCGGCCCGGTGGCCACCGATCCCCAGGGCGATGCGCCCGTGGGCTCCGACATCTCGGCGGCGTTCGCGGTGATCCAGGGCAACACGCTCTTCGTGCGCGTGGACGTGAAGACGGGGTTGAAGCCCGTCGCCGCGGCGGATAGCTACAGCGTACTGGCCAGCTCCACGCTCACTGTGCCCGCGGCCACGGGCCTGCTCGCCAACGACTCGCGCGGCGTTCCGGCGGCCACCGTGACCTCTTATGGCGGCGGCAGCCTGGGCGGCGCGGTGACCGACCACGCGGTCGGCACGACCACGACCTTCGGCACCGGCGGCTCGCTCATCGTCAATGCCGGCGGCAACCTGATCTTCACGCCCGCCACCGGATTCACCGGCAACTTCACGTTCAACTACCGCATCACCAATCTCAACGGCACCTCGGACGCGACGGTGACCATCGCCGCGCAGCAGGCCCCGGCGATCACGAGCGCGAATGCGGCCACCTTCAATGTCGGCACCGCCGGCAGCTTCACGGTCACCGCCACCGGCTCGCCCACGCCGGCACTCGCGGTCTCCGGGGCGCTCCCGACCGGCGTCGCGTTCAATGCCACCACCGGCGTTCTGTCCGGAACGCCGGGCGCCGGAACGGCCGGTACCTATCCGCTCACCTTCACCGCTTCGAACGGTATCGGCGCCAATGCGACGCAGAGCTTCACGCTCACCGTCACGCAGGGCCCGGCGATCACCAGCGCCAATGCGACCACTTTCATTGTCGGCACCGCGGGCACCTTCTCGATCACGACCAGTGGCACGCCGGTCGCGGCCACCATCACCATCACGGGCGCGCTCCCCGCGGGCGTCACCTTCACCAACAACGGCAACGGCACGGCGACGCTGGCCGGCACGCCGGGCGCGGCCACGGGCGGCGCCTATGCGCTCACGATCACCGCCAACAACGGCACCGGGACCAACGGCACGCAGAGCTTCACGCTCACGGTCAATCAGGGGCCGGCGATCACGAGCGCCAATGCCGCTACGTTCACCACGGGTAACGCCGGAACCTTCAGCGTCACCTCGACCGGCTTCCCGAACGCCACGCTCTCGGCCACCGGAGCGCTGCCCTCGGGCGTGACCTTCACGAGCAACGGCAACGGCACGGCGACCCTGGCCGGAACAGCCGCGACGGGCACCGGCGGCAGCTACCCGCTCACCATCACCGCGGCCAACGGCGTGGGCGCCAACGCCACGCAGAGCTTCACCCTCACGGTCAACGCGGGCGCCGCGTTCACCAGCGCCAATGCGACGACCTTCACCGTGGGAAGCGCGGGCACCTTCACGGTGACGACGACCGGGACGCCGACCGCCGCGACGATCACCCAGACGGGCGCTCTTCCAACCGGCGTCACCTTCACCAACAACGGCAACGGCACGGCGACGCTGGCCGGGACGCCGGGCGCCGGCACGGGCGGCAGCTATCCGATCGTCATCACCGCGAACAACGGTGTGGCGCCGAGCACGCAGAACTTCACGCTCACGGTCAATCAAGCCCCGGCGATCACGAGTGCCAACAGCACGACCTTCGTCACCGGAAACGCGGGGACCTTCACGGTGACGGCGACGGGCTTCCCGGCGCCCACCTTCTCCGTGACCGGCGTGTTGCCCTCGGGTGTCACGCTGAATCCGGCGACGGGTGTTCTCTCGGGCACCCCGGCCGGCGGCACGGCAGGAACGTATTCGCTCACGCTCAGCGCGGCCAACGGGGTCGGAGCCAATGCGACGCAGAGCTTCACGCTCACCGTCAACGCCGCGCCCGTATTCACCAGCGCCAACGCCACGACGTTCACGGTGGGTAGCGCCGGCACCTTCACCGTCACCGCGACCGGAACGCCGGCGCCGACGCTATCAGTCACCGGCGCGTTGCCGACCGGTGTCACGTTCACGCCCGCCACGGGCGTGCTGGCGGGAACACCCGGCGCCGGAACTGGCGGCTCGTACCCGCTCACCTTCACCGCGTCCAACGGCGTGGGCAGCAACGCGACGCAGAGCTTCACGCTCACGGTCAATCAAGCCCCGGCGATCACGAGCGCGAACAACACGACGTTCGTCACCGGTAACGCCGGAACCTTCACGGTGACGGCGACGGGATTCCCGGCGCCCACCTTCTCCGTGACCGGTGCGCTGCCCTCGGGCGTCGCGCTGAATCCGGCGACGGGTGTTCTCTCGGGCACCCCGGCCGGCGGCACGGCAGGAACGTATGCGCTCACGCTCGGCGCGGCCAACGGGGTCGGAGCCAATGCGACGCAGAGCTTCACGCTCACCGTCAACGCCGCGCCCGTATTCACCAGCGCCAACGCGACCACGTTCGCCGTCGGAGCTGCCGGCACCTTC
>WNFL01345725.1_pt1 | contig 14399 bp, 13 predicted proteins | sample 5400361 | NCBI WGS metagenome assembly WNFL01 (sample SAMN13153351, study PRJNA577476) | soil metagenome | isolation source: 40 cm soil on Douglas fir-dominated hillslope | place: USA:California | collected 2013-09-17
CAGTCTGAAAAAGGCTGAATGTATCGAACCGCAATTCCCGCCATGAACGAATCTGTGTGGATTGGGCCTGCTTCCTGTCTGCTATAGTTCCGCACCAATCTCGTTTGGATTAGTGGGAGGGTTCGATGTCTGAGGCAGTGACGACCCCTGCGGCCGCCGGAAGGATTCTTCGTGTCGGGATTCTCAGCGCGATGGCGAAAATCGATCCACGCGAGGCCGTCGACAATGTCAGCGGGATGGTTCTCGGCCAGATCTTCGAGTCGCCGTACGCGCTTGAATCGGGAGAGACCACCGTCCGGCCTCGGTTACTCGATCCTCTGCAGCGGCGCGGACCGTTGCAATACTCCGCGGCCGTGTGCGGCGGAATCCGCTTCTCCGACGGAACGCCGATGACGGCCGGCATCGTGGCCCGTTCGCTGGGCAGCGCTAAAGCGCTCACGAACAAGGCGGTCGTCGAGGTGAAGGGCGATCAGGTGTGGTTCACGCTCAGCGTGCCCAACCCGCGATTCGATCTCTGTCTGACGCAGGGGAACTGCGCGGTCGTTCTCGAGCGCGATGCGGAGCTCTTCGGCACCGGGCCGTTCATGTTCGTAGGGCGGCCGGACGAGCGCACGCTTCAGAGCGCGACGAGCATTCGCCTCGTGCGCAATCCGCATCATGGACACGCCAACGGCGTCGACGAAGTGCAGTTCGTGGTGCGGCCGGCGGAGGCGGACGGCTCGCCGCGCATGTTGGTGGAGGCGTTGCGCCAGGGGGAGATCGACGTCACGAATGCGCTGACCATGCGCGATCTCTCCGCGCATCAGATCGCCGGAATGACGCCGGCGCTGCAGCCGGGGAACTCGACGGGTATCCTCTTTTTCAACACCGAGCACGCCATGCTGACGAACGCGGCTGTCCGCCGCGCCATCACCCTCGCGCTCGACGTGAACGAGATTGCCGCCGCATCGTTCGACCGGAATCCGTTGGCCTTCGTGGCCGCGACGCTCCTGCCTCCGATGATGGGACGCAGCGTCGGCGTCCCCGTGAAGGATCGCGACCTGGCGCGGCGTATGCTCGAAGGAAATACGATCAGGCTGGCCCGCCTGTCGTTGCTCGTTCCGTGGGCGCCGCGTCCGTACATGCCCAAGCCGCTGCCGGTGGCGATGCTCCTGCAGAAGCAGCTCGGAGAGATCGGCATCGCCGTCGATCTCCGTCAGCCGAAGACGGGTGAGGCCTTCTTCGACGATCTCGCGCGCGGCAACTACGATCTGGCACTCGCCGGCTGGATCACGGACACGCCGCTGCTCTGGTCGAAGATGGCCGAAGGCGAGAACCATTCGAATCACAGCCGGTGGAGGAATGCCGCGGCCGACGAGGCGCTGATGCGTTTCCGAGAGGCTCCGACGGATGAGAACAAACGTCAGATCGACCGCCTCGTACGCGAGGAGGCGCCACTTGTACCGCTGATCTACGGGCAGTCGCTGGTCGTCCATTCGCGCAAGATCAGGAACGTATCCGTCTCCGCGACGGGGGTCCTGTCGCTGGCCTCCGTGACGATGCAGAGCTGAGTGGCGATCGAGGGAGACGGCATCTGCGCCGGCCACCAATGCTCACCAAACGTTCGCGAAACGTCGCCGAAGCATTCACATCGCGGTCATAGACTCTGCAGTCGGCGGAACGCTGTACGGATACGCCGGCTGCGTGATCTTCGACCATGATCCCCATGCGCATTTTCATTCTCGCCTTTTCATTCATCACCGTTGAGGCGCCGGCCGCGGAGTGCATCGGTTGGGCGGGAGTTCAGACTCCGGTGCGTTACGCCGCGTCGGCTGACAAACTCGTGCTGGTGCGGGATCTCGACGGCGACGGTACGCCGGAGATCCTTGTGTCCGGCAATCACGTCGACGAGCTCGGAGCGTTTTCGCTTCTGCCGAATCGCGGCGACGGTACCTTCGCCGCGGAACGGCTGGTGGCCAGCGGCTTCGGTGAGGAGTTGCAGGACGTGGGCGATCTCAACCACGACCATGTTCCGGACCTTCTGGTATCCAACTATTGGGCGAATGGCATCGTCGTCTATCTCGGCAAGGGGCACCTCCAGTTCGACGGCGGCACTCGGTATGACACCGCAACGCACGGGGGGCCATCGCTGATCGTCGACTATGACCACGACGGAACGCCTGACGTCATCAGTCTTTCGTTCGGCTCGGGGAATCCGGTTCGCATGCATCTTTTTCGAGGGCTAGGTGACGGAGCCCTGGGGCCGAAGGCGACATTCGAGACGGGGCTGGCGAACGGTAACTGGCCATCGGCGCGCACGATCCATGGAGTGCTCGAGATCCTGGTCAGCGAGCGTTCGGGGAGTCTTGGGGTTCTCCATTACGCGAATGGTGCCGTTTCAGCCTCCCGTCTGACAGCCGGGCCCGGATTCGATCTCAGCAGCATCTTTGCCGATGTGAATGGCGATGGAATCGCCGACGTGATCGATACGGACGATAGCGAATCCGCGTTCGAACCGATCTTCGTCACGCTGGGCAACGCCGATGGAACCTTTCGAGAGCGAAAGCAACTCGCGCATCCGCGGAGGGTACGTTTTCCCACTCAGGTGCGTGTGAAGGACCTTGACGGCGACGGCCGCGCCGACCTGGTCGTCAGCGATTTCCAGTCGACCAGCCTGTACTACTACCGAGGCGATGGCGCTGGCGGCTTCGACGAAGGAGTGGCCATCGATACCGGCGGCCCGGTCAACACATTCGACCTCGGCGATGTCAATGGCGACGGATATGTCGATCTCGTCACGGCGAACGACGACCATACGGTGTCGGTGATTCTGAACCGCGGACCTTGCCGGCCGTCGCGGCGCCACGCGGCGAAGCCGTCAAGCCGCTGATGGTGAAAGGGAGCGGTTTCCGCGTATCCTGCTCCATCAAATTCACCCTTCGCAAAGGAAGTGCCCGCGCTCCGCGGCGGCGATCTGAATCATGAAACTCCGCAGCGCTCTCGGCTTGCTGTTTCTATGCTCCACGCTCGCGGTCTTCGGGCAGGGAGTGTCGCACGGGTCGTGGATCGGGTCATCGATCGGGCACCTGTTTGGCTACGGCTTCATCTTCCAGGTGGCGGCGGTCATTCACTGGTCGCGCAAGCGCCCCGAGGCGTTCTGGCTCTTTATCATCATCATCGGAGGCATCATCGGAGCGCTCGCCTACTTCCTCATCGAGGGATTGCCTGATTTTCGCAATGTGCAAAGAACCCTGCGCGGTCCCGCACGCCGGAAGCGGGTTCACGTTCTGCGAGCCCTGGTGATCGAGAATCCGTCGGCAGGGAACTACGAGGAGCTCGGAGAGCTGCTGCTCGAGGAGAAGCGATACCGCGAGGCAAGGGACGCGTTCGATCGGGCTCTCTCCGTGCGCACAGACTCGATCGATCCCTTCTACCGCCGCGGCATCGCCGAATTCGAGCTGCGCGAGGACGAAGCCGCGGTCACTGACTTCCGCCGCGTGACAGCCGCCGACTGGAAGTACGACTTCTCCAGGGCGGCCGGCCTGCTTGGGCAGGCCCTGGCGAGGCTGGGCCGCACCGAAGAAGCGATGGCCGTGTTCGACAGGATCGCGCAGAGTGCCACCGGCGCCGAGCCGCTGGTCAGCGCGGCGGAGTTCTTCGCCGGCCACGGCCGGCCGGCCGACGCTCTCGAGATCGCCGGCGGGATCGCCATGCGAGACGCGACGATGCCGGCCTACCAGAAGCGTCGCGACCGCGCCTGGCTTCGCAGAGCAAAGGCACTCGAGCGCAGTTTGCGAAAGAAGGTGTGAGCCACTGCGAGCGCGGAATTGTCAGGCTGCATAGGCGGAGACTTGTTCGGCCACGGCGGCGCAGACGTACTCGATCTCGCTGTCGGAGAGGTTCGGAGACATCGGCAGCGCCAGCATGCTACGGCCCGCTGCTTCGGCCGCGGGGAAGTCGTTCTCCACGAAGCCAAATCGATCCGCGTAAAACGGCTGCAGGTGGATCGGCCAGAAGTATGGGCGCGTTATGATGCCGCGCGCCGCAAGACCATTCATGACCGCGTCGCGGTCGATCTCCGGCGCCAGCCGGATGGTGTAAAGGAACCAGGTGCGCGTTCGTCCGGCCGGCGGATCGAGAAGTGGCGTCACGCCGTCCACTGCTGACAACAACGCGGTGTAACGATCGGCCACCTTTTTTCTCTTGAGCAGCAGCGTGTCGAGGCGGCGGAATTGCGCCAGGCCGAGAGCCGCGCTCATCTCGTCGATCCGGTAGTTGAAACCGAGCCGCTCGTACCGCAGCTTCTCGGTGTCGCGGCTCCGCCCTTGGTTGCGGAGGCAGGCAAAAAGGTCCGCCCATCCTTCGTGATCCGTGAGAAGCATGCCCCCTTCACCGGTTGTGATCTGTTTGTTCGGATAGAAGCCGAATGCCGCAGCGTCGCCCCAGCGCCCCGCGTAGACGCCGTCGGAGCTCGCTCCGATCGCCTCGCACGCGTCTTCGATGACGGCGATTCCCTCCTCGCGCGCCGCGGCCACGACTTCGCGGATCTCCGCCGTGCGGCCGAAAAGATGAACCGGCAGCACGGCTCGCAAAATGCCCGAGGAATTGCGTGCGGATCGTGGGAGCAATTTCTGCCAGCCGCTGCGCCGGCGGGCGAGATCGCGAAGGGCATCGATAGTTCTCCCCGGATCGATCATCAGAGTCTCGGGATCGATATCGACGAAGACGGGAATGCCGCGCTCGTACAGAATGGCGTTCGCCGAGGCGACGAACGAATACGGCGAGGTGATGACGAAGTCGCCGTCGCTCACACCCGCGGCGATGATCGCCAGGTGAAGCGCCGCGGTGCCGCTCGACACCGCCACGGCATGGCGGGCTCCGAAGCGCTCCGCCACTTCCTTCTCGAACTGTTCCGTCATCGGCCCCGAAGCAAGATAGCCCGACCGCAGGACATCGTTGACGAGCCGAATATCGTCCTCAGCGATGTCCGGAGAAGAGAGTGGAATCACTGCGCTACGATAGCGCAAGTGTTGATGGGATCGAGTGGCTCGGACGTAAAGAGAATCGTCATCGTCTGCGCCGGAGGCCAGGGCGCCGTCGTCGCCGACATTCTGCAGCGCGCGCGCGAAGCGGGCTCTGATGCCGTGCCCGTCGGTTTCGTCGACGATACGCCGGGCCTCGTCGGAACCGCCGTGCTCGGCCTCGACGTGCTCGGTCCGATCTCGTCGCTCGGAGAGGTCGGCCACGACGCGGTGATCGTGGCGCTTGGCGACAATCAGGCCCGGCGCCAGATGACGGAACGGCTGCTCGCCTGCGGAGAGCGGCTGGCCACCGCGATTCATCCGCGAGCGTGCATTGCGCCGAGCGCAAGCATCGGCGAAGGATCGATGATCTCCGCAGGCGCGATCGTTACGCCGCGCGCAGCCGTCGGACGCGGCGTCATCCTCAACACGAGCGCCTCCGTCGATCACGACAGCGTCGTCGGCGATTTCGCGCATGTCTCCGCCGGCGCAACGGTCGGCGCGCGGTGTCATATCGGCGCGGAGGCGCTCATCGCCATCGGTGCAACGGTCGTTTCCATGATGACCGTCGGCGCGCAAACGATCATCGGCAGCGGTGCCGTGGTGGTGGCTCCCATTCCTGCCGGCGTCGTCGCCTTCGGTGTCCCGGCCCGGATCAGGCCGGACCGGAAGCCGTGACGGGCCGCTTGCGCACGACCGCAATGCAGCGGCAGACCTTGTGCCAGATCCGCCGCAGAACGTAACGGGTAAGCGAGAAACCGTGGCGTCGCAGGCCGCGATAGACGGCGAGGGTCATCGGGAGCAGACGTAGCGGCAGTGCGATCGTTCGGGCGACGCTCACCCTGATTCTGTAGTGGTCATTCGCGGTCCGGCGTCTGGCCGCCAGGAGCTTCTCGGTATCCGCAACCGTTCTCGCGAGCGTGAATCGGTCCAGCATGCGGCGGCGTCCGTTTTCGCCGAGACGCCGGCCGAGCGTGCGGTCACGAAGCAGGCGCGCGATCGCCTCGGCGAGGGCGGCCGGATCGTCGACCGGCACGGCAAGGCCTGTCTCTTCATGAAGAACAGTGTCGGCAAATCCGCCGATGTCCGATACGACGAGCGGCTTGCCCATCAACAGCGTCTCGACCGTTCCGGCGATGTTGTCGCTCAACGAGCAGTGCACGGAGATATCGAACGCGGCCAGAACGTCGGGGATGTCGGTCCTCTCTCCCGGGAAGAGGATGGCGTGGTTGACGCCAAGGTTGGTTGCGAGGTCCTTCAGCTCCTGCTCGTACTTTGGTCCGCCTGGGCCCCAGCCGCGGCCTACCAGGATGAACCTGGCGTCGGGGAAGGTCTTCAACACGGCCGGGACCGCGCGAATCAGGACCTCGTGTCCTTTGATTCCGCGTCCCAGCAAGCGTGGCGGGAGCAGTCCGGCCGTATTCGCGGGAGGGTAGAAGTAGGCGATTTTTCCGATGATGGGAGCGCCGGCCGCGATCCCCAGCTCCTCACGCACGCGCGCGCCGTCGGCGAGCGCCGGATCGTGGCCGCTCTGATCGACGGCGTAGTAAATGAGCTCCAGTTGTTCCTTCGGGATGCCATGCCGGAGCATCAGGTCGTGGGTGTAATTGCATGACGCGATCGTTGCGGTGTCGCAGAAGGAGGTGCCCACCTCGATTGGGCGCAGGACGTCGGATTCCATCGAATACGGATGCGCATTGGCGCCGAGGTGCATGGGAACATCCGCGATCCACGAGGCCAGGCGAGCCGTCACCACGGAGTTGACGATGTGGCTGTGTACGACATCGGGGCGCAACCGCCGCAGCAGGCGCACCAGCCGGAAGAGAGCGGCGATCTTTCCAGTCACGGCAGGAAGGGCGAAAAGGACGTCGACGCCTGCCACGTAATACGGAATGCCGAGCGCATCGAGCTGTGCTCCGATTCCACCGTCGCGTCCGGGAATGATCGCCGCGACGTCGTGCCCGAGCCGCCTCTGCTCGCGCATCAGCGCAATCATCCAGGGCGCCCCCGTGGCAGTGGCCGCCACATGAACGATCTTCAGCGGCTGAGAAGGGACCATCGCTGGCTTAGCATAGCAGCGTGAAGGTGAAGACCTCCGCGGAGTGGAACCGCGAGCGCGACGCGCTGCTCGATGCGCTGCGGGACTTTGCCCGGGTGATCAAACGCCGGCCTTTCGACAACGAGCAGGGGCTGCGGGGTGTCAGCGCTTTTGCGCTCTACTGGTTCGTTCGCCGAACCGCACCGAGCGTGGTGTTCGAGGTCGGCGTCTGGAGAGGATTCAGTACATGGCTGATCGAGCAGGCCGCGCCCGAAGCCGAGATTCACTGCTTCGATCCGCTGTTCATGCTCCAGCATCTCATCCCCAGGAGGAGGATCGGAAAGACCTATCGCTCGCCGCGAGCTCGCTACTCGATCGAGGACTTCTCATGCGCTCCGATCCGCGAGCTCGTAGCCGGACGCGCCGGCGCACTCGCGTTCTTCGACGATCATCAGAACAAGCTTCCCCGGCTTCTGCAGTGCCAGGCCTCGGGAATCAAACACGTCGTGTTCGACGACAACCTGTCGGCGCCCTACACGCATCGAACGCTCGAGCACGAGCGCGCGAGCGATGCGACTCTGCTGGACAGCGAGATTGAAACATACGAAACGTTTCCCGCCCTTTGGCCGGTGGACTTCCGAATCGGCGATCTTCACCTGAAGGAGGCCGGGATGGATTTCCCCATTGACCGGGAGCTCCGCGACATCTATCGCGACCGGAATTGGCACTCCTACGTCACGTATGTACGGCTGCGGTAGGAATGGCCTGCCGTGCGAGCAACTCTCTACGCGGCATGTTGTCCCTCCTTCTCCGCTTTCGAAGCGATGGCGAGCAAACGGACGACGTGGCTTTCAAAATCGGGCAGAGTGCATCGACTCTGGGTGAGGAACTCAGCGGATCCCAGGAGTAGGCGCGACCGATCAGACCGCGCGATATCGAGCGCGGAGTAAACGATGACCGGGAGACTACGGAACGCCGTGCGCTCGCGCAGAGCTGCAATGACTGCGAAGCCGTCAATGTCAGGGGAGCCGGGATCGAGGACGATCAGACTCGGCTCGTGCTGACCACACAGCCAGATAGCCTCGCCGCCGGTCACGGCGTGATGCGTGCGGATGCCGTGACCCAGCAGAGCCATCGACATCACGCGGGCGAGATCGAGATCGGCTTCCACGATGAGTACGGATGGTTGTGTGCTGCGCCGATCGGGCGCTTGGATCATTTCCAGATTGGCGTTGTCAGGCACCTCGATCACAGGCTGTGGGATGAGGATCGGAGCGGCCAGCGGAATCGTGAATCGAAACCGGCTGCCGACGGGATCGTTCTTCTCCGCCCAGACCCGCCCGCCGTGCGCGTGGACGATGCTCTTGCAGATGGCCAGTCCGAGACCAGTGCCGCCTTTGTCGCGGGAGTCCGAGGCGTCGACCTGACTGAAACGCTCGAAGATCGTCTCGAGTTTTTCCTTGGGCACGCCTCGGCCCTGATCGGCGACGCAGAAGGCAAAATCCGCCTGACGCGCGGTTCCGCTCACGGTCACAGTAGTGCCGGCCAGTGAGAATTTGATGGCGTTTCCGATCAGGTTAGTGAGCGTCTGAATGATCCGGTCGCTGTCACCCAACAGCGTTCCGGATGCGGGGCTGACGACGAGATGGACACCGGCCTGGTCGGCCATCGACTGTAGTCCCTGCGACGCCTGAACCATGACCGTGTGTGCATCGACGGGGGCATGCGCCAGTTCGACCTTGCCGGAGCCGATCCGTTCCAGATCGAGGATGTCGTTAATGAGACGGACGAGACGATCGGTATTGCTGACTGCGATCTCCAGCATCCGTTTCCCCTTCTCCTGGAGTGGGCCGAGCAACCCGCTGCCAAGGAGGCCAAGTGCTCCACGAATGGACGTGAGGGGCGTTCGGAGCTCGTGACTGACCGTCGAAACGAACTCGCTCTTGAGTCGTTCGATGGCGCGGCGCTCGGTCACATCGCGGAAAACCACCACCGCCCCACGCTGGGTTCCGTCTTCATCGAACATCGGTTTGGAGGAGTACTCGACGGGAAAGCTCGTACCATCCAGCCGCCAGAAGGTGTCGTCCATGAGCTCGAATGACTGGCCACGACGCATTCGAAGCGAGCTCGGACAATCCAGTTCCGGACACCGCGTACCATCGGTAGGCGAATGATGGATGGCCTCGTGAATCGATTTTCCTTCCAGTTGGCTCAGTGTCATGCCGAGCATCCGCGTCGCCGCCGGATTGAGGAACGTGGCCCGGTTGTCGAGGCCGATTCCGATGATTCCATCTGTGGCGTTATTCAGGATCAGCGCGCTCTCCCGTGCAAGCTGGGCGTTGATCGCCGCGGCCTTCTCCGCGGCGTTCCTGGAGAGCAGCAGCCTGTCGTCGCGCTGCTCGATTTCGGCGAGCATGCTGTTGAAACCGGTGATCAAATGGTCAATCTCGTCGCTGTCATTCGAACGCCGAGGGTTGGCTCGCACGGTGTAGTTCCGGTGCTGTGAGACGAGATCTGCCACACGCACGAGCTCGACGATCGGCAAGGAAATATTGCGCTGCAATCGCGACGACAAAACGAACGCGAAGAGCAGCGCCACGAGAACGATGAGGGCCGCGATCTCGACGTCATGCTTCAGGCGGGCATTGCGGTCGCGTGAGTCGGAAACGATGTAAAGGGTGCCGATGCGGTGATGGCGAAGCCGTACCGGGTAAATCAATTCGAGGCGCTCGCCCCGGTCATGGAAACCGTCCTTCGGCACGACGCGCGGGATGGAACGGCTCTCCCCGATCCGTGTAGATGCCAGCGGCGACAATCGACGGCTTGGCCTCCAGCGCGCTCAGGACCTCCCGCGCCCCCTGGCGGTCTCCAAATGTAAGTGCGGCGATGCTGTTGGTTCCGACGACCTGAGCGAGCGTCGAAAGGTCGTTGGCGAGGCCGTTTCGAAGACTGACGAGGTCCGAGACGGCAAACCCGAGACACGCCAGCAACACCGCGGTGGTGCTCGTCAACATGATGATTCCGGTCAGTTTTCTGCGAATGGAACGTTTCGATTTCAGGGTCATCGGGTAGTCCCGTTACTTCCGGCTGCCCCCTCGATGACCGTTGAGGCCCGCAGAAGCTGTGCCGTCAGATCGGAGCCTTCCGCTTTTGCCGCGCTCAGATTCACGACAATGACCGGTTTGTCGTTGCGTACGCGCAAACCGATTGCGATGCCGACTTCGACGTATCCCGGCGCCACGGTGATTGTCTTGATGTGACGCGCGCGGCTGACACGGACGACGTCAAGGATGTTGACGCCTCGCATCTCCGTGACATAGAAGACGTCGGCCTTTACGTGTTCGAGTGCATTGACGACGTTCCCGACATCGTCGAGAGCGATGGGAACGCACCGGATCTTCAATCCATCGGCACGTACGGCTTCGACAAGCTGGTCCTTGGCCTCTTCCGAAGCGCGGAACGTCGACTGGTAGAGAACGGCCATGACGATCTGGTCGTTTTCGGCAATGGAGCGATCGAACATCCAGATCTTGCTGAAGAGACGCATCTGTACGCCGGCAGGGATCGCCGAGGGCTGTGCGATGGCTGCGTCCGTGACCGCGGCTGACGCCATGACGAGAAGCGCGCCACTGGTAAATCGAGCCAGCCATCGTTTGGTTTTCCACACCGGCTATCCCCCCACACGCAGCCGGATGAGGAACGTTCGTCCGTTCTGTGGAATCGTGTCTTCAGGTTGCGCGGGGCTTCCCGGTGTTGCATAGCGGGTGTTCAGAAGATTCCTCACGGTGACGGAAAGGCGCAGCGGCGAGCGCAGCGCGGCGGAGAACGTCAGGTTGGCCAGCATCACGCCGGCGGTTTCATTCCCGGCCAGCGATTTTCGCCCCGATTCGTGCACCAGCTCCAGAGCCCCCTGAAGTGGGCGTGACGTCGGCGTGGAAATGCCGGCCTTGGCCAGATTGGCCGCGGAATTCAGCATTCCCATTCCGTCTTCGCGGGCGTCCTGACGCGAGTAGCTCGCGTACGACCACAGTCCGTCGCTGCGCCGATAATCGGCCTGCAACTCCACTCCCTGCGAGATGACGTCGTTCAGGTTCTGAAACTGGGTAATGCCCGTGACCGCATCAGTCTGCTGTTTGATCAGGCCGGTCATGTGAAGTCGGTAGGGCGATAGACTGATGAGCACTTCCGGAGTCAGGCGTCCTTCCCAGACCACTTCGTACTGGCGGATCTTCTCCGGATGAAGATTCTGATTGGAGATGAGTTTCTGACTGGCATCCTCCAAGCCGAGCTCGAAGACGGTCGGCAGACGAAAGGCGCTTCCGTAAAGCACTTTGAGCGTATTCGCGGCATTGATATGCCAGACGGCGGCTCCCCGCGGATTCACGGTGTCGGTTACGTGAGCGTAGCGGTCGTAGCGCAGGCCGGTGGTCACCGACAGAGAATGCACCGGCTGAAATTCGCTCTGCGCGTAGACTGAACCGACGGAGAATGGACCCCCAATGGTGTGTTTGGTACCCGCCACGAACGTGGTGTAGCTGGCCCGCACACTGTCGACGTATTCAGCGCCAAACGTCACGCGGTGGTTCGGTTTGGCGTCCCAGACATAACGAAGATCAGCGTTGAGCCTGGTCGAGGATGAACGATCGCGAGCCATTTCGTCGCCATAGGGGAATTGGCCGTGATAGTCGTATCGGTCATAGGATGTCCGCAGGAACACCTGACTCGTAGCCGAGGCACGATGTTCGGCGGTCAGCGACAGAAGGCTGCGTCCATCGGTGAACTGCTGCTGCTGATTGAACGTCGATCCGAACCAGCCCGTGGGAACACCCTTCGTCCGGCTCGACGTCAGCGCCAGAAACCGTAGGCCGTGGCCGGCGACGGTGCCCATCAGGCTTCGATAGTTGTCGTAGTCGTGTCCGACGCTCATCCCGTTGTTGGTTTCCGGGGTGTCGAATTCCCGAAAAAATAGATTCTGGCCGTGATCGTTCTGCATTGATCCGGTGATGCTCATGCTGAAGCCGCCGCTGAGATCGTGGACGAATCGGCCGCTGGCGACGGTCGTGTGGTGACTGCCGCCGCCCACCATGACCGAGGAGGCTTCCTGCTCGCTCTTGAGGACGAGGTTGATGACACCAAACATGGCGCCGGATCCGTACAGTACGGAACCCGGTCCGCGCACGAATTCGATGCGCGAGAGCGATGACAGATCGACGCCGAGAGCCGTTCCCGTGTCGATCGCTCCCGCCACTCCATCCAACATCGGCTGGCCGTTGAGCAGAATGAGAAAGCGGTTGTTGTAGTCACCAGGTAACCCCACTCCGCGGACGCCGAGGTAGGTGTAGCCGCGGTCATAGGTCAGGGTTACGCCCGGCACTGAAGTAAGCGCGTCCGCCAGCGTGTGCCAGCCGTTGCGCGCGATCTCCTCCGCGGTGATGACCGTGACAGAGGCAGGCACATCCGTGACGCGCTGCTCATATTTTGCCGCCGTGCTGATGCGCGTGTTGAGAAGGGCGTCGAGTGGAAGATCCTCCGCCGGAGTCACGGGCTGTGCCATCAGTGCCACGCAAGAGAGAGAGGCAACGGCGCAGACGGCTGCCTGCCAGAATCGGAACTGTGTCATTGATGTCGCCTCCGTGAACCTGGTCCCGTGACATGAGTCCGATTGGGGGCCAGAAAAAATACACGGATGCTGGCCGGCCTACACGTAGTTCACGCGCAGCATCTCCGCGGCGGATGCGTCGAGTTGCTCGTCCCGCCGGATCTCGTCGAAACGACGCACCAGGTCTTCCGGGCGCACGTGGCGTCGCAGCGTGCCCGCGTAGTCGGCCAGGACGCTGCCCTGATTCATCATCACGATCCGGTCCCCGAGCGTGGCCGCCTGTTGCATCGAGTGCGTCACCATCAGCGTCGTCAAGCGATGCTGCGACACGATCCGCTCGGTGAGCCGGACGATCTGGTCGGCGCTCTTCGGATCGAGGGCGGCCGTGTGCTCGTCGAGCAGGAGGAGCTCGGGGCGGCGCCATGTGGCCATGAGCAGCGTCAACGCCTGGCGCTGCCCGCCGGAGAGCGTCCCGATGGGGTTGTGCATGCGCGTCTCGAGCTGCATGTTCAGCATTGCCACACGGTCGCGCAGCTCGTTCCGGAGGCGTGCCGGCAGCAGGCTTCCCAGTCCGCGCCCGAGGCCGCGGCGGGCGGCCAGCGCGAGGTTCTCCGACACCGTCATCGTCGGCGCGGTGCCGCTGAACGGATTCTGAAAGACGCGCCCGATCATTGCGGCGCGGCGATGCTCCGGCCAGCGGGTGACCTCGCGTCCGGCGATGGCGATTGCGCCCCCGTCGACGAAAAAGCTGCCGGCAACGGCGTTGAGCAGCGTCGATTTTCCGGAGCCGTTCGTGCCGATCACGGTGACGAACGAGCCTTCCTCGATCTGCAGCGATACGCCGCGAAGGGCGCGCACTTCGTTCGGCGTACCGGCGAAGAACGTCTTCTGCAACTCACGAAGCTGCAGCATGCCGTCTCACTTTCTGCATGGCCGCCGGGAGGACCAGCGCGCCGAAGACGAAGATCGCCGTGACCAGCTTGAGGTCGTTCGGATTCAGGCCCCAGCGCAAGGCCAGGGCGATGATCAGCCGGAACAGCACCGACCCCATGATCGTGCCGGTCAGCGCGGCACCGACGCTGTCCGATCCGATGAGAGCCCGGCCGATGATGACGCTGGCCAGCCCCCACACGATCATGCCGATTCCCATCTGCACGTCGGCAAAGCCCTGGTACTGCGCCAGCAGCGCGCCGGCGAATGCCACCAGGCCGTTAGCGATGGCCAGACCGATGACGATCATGTTCTCGACGCTGACGCCGAGCGCGCGGATCATCTGTTCGTTGTCGCCCGACGCGCGCATGGCGCTGCCGAGGTTCGTGTTGAAGAAAAGCCACAAGATCAGGGCGATGACGAGAACGATGGCCGCCGCGAGCAGCAGCGATCCTAGGTCGCGCGCGCTCACAGGCCATCCGAACAGCATTGCCGAATCATGACCGCTGATCCAGCGTCCGAGGTCCTGCGCGTACGTGGCCAGCGTCGTGGCGGAGAGCAGCGGCAGATTGCTCTGCCCCATCACGTGCAGATTGATCGAGTAAAGCGCGGTCATGACCAGGATTCCGGACAGAAGCTGATTGATCTTGAATCGCGTATGCAGAATGCCCGTGCACATCCCTGCCAGGGCGCCCGCGACGAACGCCGCGCCGCTGGCGGCGAGCGGATGCCGGCCGTGCGTGAGCATCGACGCCGCCACCGCCGCGCCGAAGGTGATGGAGCCGTCCGCGGTGATGTCGGCGAACTTGAATACGCGGTAGCTGATGTAGAC
>WNFL01447169.1_pt1 | contig 14399 bp, 20 predicted proteins | sample 5400361 | NCBI WGS metagenome assembly WNFL01 (sample SAMN13153351, study PRJNA577476) | soil metagenome | isolation source: 40 cm soil on Douglas fir-dominated hillslope | place: USA:California | collected 2013-09-17
CAGACAGCCAAACTGTCGGTCACGCACAGCGCAGACTCCAAGGCTCACTGCTTTCTGTGCATGCCGGAACTGCGAGAGTGTCCGTTATCAGGGGTTTTCCCAAGTGCGCGTATGATACGGCCAGAGGATCAAACGCATGGCCTACCCGCCAAGCGCAATGACCGCTGAGCAGAAAATCCTTGCCGCCCCATCCGCCCGAGAGCAGGAATCTACCTCAGTTTGAGAAACTGGCGACAGCGGCTGCTTCCGTATCGTAGATTTCGAATGCCGTCACCAGCTTGGTGATCTGTAGCACTTCCTGGAATTTGCTGCCAAGATGGCGCAGGCGCAGCGATGCGCCTTGGGTTTTCGCGCTCACATGCGCAGCGACCAAGATGCTCAGCCCCGCGCTGTCGATGTACTTGATGTTGTCCATATTCAGGACGATTTGCTATCCTTCAATATGAACCCATCTCCCACCGACCTCGCTTGTTCCAATATTTCTTTGGTGTCGTGGATTGAGAAAAAGAGGATGGGAATATCAGGTTGGAGCTGTTTGATCTCTTTAGCAGCATCAAAAACCAGTGAGCACGGGCAAGCGGACATCAAGAAGAATTAAATCCGGCTTCCATTCAAGTGCTTTCTCGACCGCTTCTTTTCCGTTTGTTGCCTCTGCATACTCAACTTCACCGCGAGATTGAAGGACCCTGATAACGCCCCGTCTGATGACTTCGTGATCGTCAGCGATCAAAATTCGCATCGAGTTCCTTATGATGCCGATCCACGACACACTAATACATTAGTTATGGGTGTCCAGAGAGAACAAAAATATAGGGTATGTTTTCGGGCGGAATAAGTTACTGAATCGGTCGTGGGGATTGTGTGGCCGCAGTCTCGATAGTCTTCAGGAGATTCCAACCCTGCGCATTGGAAACGACCGCACAGATGCCCGCCTGATAGGCGCGGGTTCGAGACCCTCCAGATCCAACACCGTAAAGAGGATTATTGGCACGGTTGGGTCCGAGCCGGACATCAATCGTGCGGCTTCGATGCCATCCATATCAGGCATTGCCAAACCCAGTAAAACTAAGTCCGGCTTCAATTCGTTAAATTTCTTGACACCCGACCACCCATTGTCGGCTTCCCCGCACACGATCCGCTGACGGGAGCGTACGATGACGTCATCGACATTAGAATTCGTAAAGCGGAAGGCATTTCTGCGCCGATGATGAGCCGCGCAGCGCGGGAGGGGGAACCTCGCTGTGGATACAGTTCCCCTGCCTCAATCAGAGCACTGGTCACATTCCATAACAATCGAGATCATCTGCTTTTCCATCGGTTAAATGCTGCCGGAGAAAATTAAATCGCTGTTGATAAATCCCCTTCACGCCGATGTCCGGGTTGAGCATCATGTGAAGCTCACGGATTTCACACAATGGCTTGAGCGAACGGGCCGATCTCCGCGAGAGGTTTTCCAGCGGCAGAAATTGCGATCTATCCTTGGAATCCAGCACAATCGTCCATGTAAAAGCAAAGGGGACCAACGGAAGAACCATTACGGGAAGCCGTACAAAAGCTTATGTAATTGCAGTTTCGAGCCTTACTTCGAGCGAGAAGCAGATTCCCGAAATTGTTGAAGACATTGAAAACGTCAAGAAAAGGAAGGAGGTTTTGGAACACGCGAAGGCGCTTGCATAGCGGCAGTACGGTATGGAATTCATGGAAGTGTAGGAACTGCGGAGGTACTGCGGCCAGGGTGAGAGCGCCTGCCCGTCTCCCAAGCAGGTGTGAAACGAGTTACATCGTGGCGTCAAAACCACCTCGTTTCATTCGCCGGCTTGTGACTCCTCCTTCAAGGGTACCGACGCTTCGACTGTTGTGCCATTCAGAGGTCCCGAAGTAACCTTGCACGTTCCTCCGAGTGCCCATACGCGCTCGCGCATGCTGGCGAGCCCCATGCCTCCCCTGTGGTGTTGCTCGGGAGTTATGCCAATCCCGTCATCGGCAATCCGCAGCAAGGCGTGTCTATCGCGTACCTTCAATTCCATGGACGCAGTTCTGGCATGGCTATGTTTGACGATATTTTGTACGGCCTCCTGGGCAATACGAAATAAGCAGTGGGAAACATCCGATGGGAGGGGAGATGGCGCATCTTTTTCCGAAAAGCTAATGGTGGGGCCGCTTTTCGCGCCGGTATCCCGGCACAGCTTCTTGAGCGCCCCGGCAAGGCCCAGGTATTCGAGAGTGAAGGGGTACAAATGATGAGATAAATCACGCGTGGCTTTCGAAACGACCGAAATCTGGTGGTAAAGTTTGTCCAAAGCCGTTTTCGTACCAGCGTTGGACCCAGATCGAAGCTGGTCGACACCGAGGATCACTAGCGTTAACTGCTGGACGATATCGTCATGTAACTCTCGAGCGATGCGGTGACGTTCTTGCTCCTGTGCATCAACCAGCTTGCTGCGCGTGTCCCTCAGCGTTTCGTCGCCGCGGCGTCGCTCAGCGACTAGAGCTGCGGTCAACATCAAGGGCAACGCGAATATGATCAGCAGGACATGCAGCGACAACACGCCGTCGGCCACTGACAAGTTTCCGAACGGTCCCCGGCCGTGCATCGCATTCCAGGCGGAGATAAATGCGACAACCAACATCGATGCACTTAGCCCGCCCGCCCCAAATCGCAGTGCCGCCCACAGCAGCAGCGGTATGGGCGCGTAAATGAATGCCGGCATGCTGCCCGTTCCCTTTTGCGTGCTGAATACCAGCAGACTGACGACCACGATGCTAACCGCAAGTACCCCTGCCTCGAAATACCGAGCCCGGTTTACCCTGCGGACCCAGGGAATTCCCTCCCCTCCAAAGATCACAATGGTCGGCACGATGATTAGATTAGCGACCATGTTGGAGGTGAGGCGCGCCGTCCACAGCGTCCAATAATTGCTGCTCAGTCCGGTTAGGACCGTGCTGCCCGCGTCCACAAATGATGTCACCAGCGTTGCGAGGAGAACGCCAAATGCCATGAAAACGACGATTCCCTCCACGCTATCGAATAATGGCTTTTCTCTTTTGAAATAGCGGATGCAAGCAGCACCCAGCAGCGCTTCGCCGGTGTTTCCCACAAACCATCCCACCGAGGAGAGCACCGGTATACCGGTTCTTAGCTGAATAAGTAGATGAGCAGGCAGCACGGCCAAGAGAAGAACCCACCAGATTCGCGGAGGCGTCAACAAGAAAGCGGCGAGCAAAATTGCATTGGGAGGCCAGAAGGTTGCGATGGGTGATTGCGCAGGCGTGAGGAAAAAGCCGATTTGCGATCCCGCATAGTAGCTGATCGCAACCAACAGCGCGATCGCTGAGGTACGGAAGAAGCGCGGCACTGAGCGGAAAGTCTCTTGGAAGAGTGCATCGACTGGATCTGAAGCGGTCCGCGACCTGGACAGCGGGAAAATGAGACTATGGCTCAGGGAACGCCTCCCAACGAGAGGGGTAGACAATCTCGGCCAGCCGTAGCTAAGCAGGTCAAAGCTTGCCTGCCACACTTGAGGCGATATTAAAGAATCGAATGGACGCTTGCAAGTTCAGAAGTTAAATTTCCGTAAATCCACCACTTAGCCGAGTTCCGCTGCAAGGCTTGTTCTTGTTGTACCGGTGCCAAACTCGGTTGATAACGCATCGCCGAAGCATTGTCTGGAAGATGTTACGAAGGTGACACAAAGGACTGGCCACCGGCGACTGCTTTCACCGCCAAGATCAAGTCCTCAGCGACGCGGGCTTTAAAAACATAACCTAGCGCTCCAGCCTGTCGCGCAGCCTCGACAATTTCCGTGTCATTCTCTATGGAGCAAATCACTACGGCAGGGCTCGAGGGATATTTGGTCAATTCTTTGGCAACTTCGATGCCATTAAAACCAGGCATTTCAAGGTCTAACACGACGACATTTGGCTGGCAAAGGCGAATACGCTCCAGAGCCGACTTGCCATCTGCGGCCGTAGCTACGACCTCGAACTCTGTTGCCAACACGGAGACAAGCTTGGCCAAGAACGCCGTGCTGTCGTCGGCCACAACGATGCGCAGTTTCATTCAGCTACAGGACTTCGCAATCTCCGAGCATCTTAGCTGCCTTCCGCGATGGTTTAAGCCGATTCGATACTACTCTTTTCTATTGTTTCCGTGAGGGACAAAACCAATACCACATTGCACGTCCGTTCTGGGAGGTCATCGTGTTTCGATGATTCTCCTTCACTTGGCGGCGATCTTATAACTCCTCCTCGCTCAGTGGGGTTAATAGCTACGCCCGCTAGAAACCTGAGTGTACGCATAGGCGAGCACGCTTATGTGTGCTGGGGGTTTCTTTGCACCGCTCGCAGAAGTTCCCAAGCCCTCTGCTCCGGTGCTCGGGCTAATGTGCCAGTGCTGATGGGCAGCAGTCTGCAGCGTGCGGCCGTTCCGCACCAAGAAACATATGGGGGGCACTGCAGCGAGACCTGTCAAAACTGACAGTGACCTGTTGCGATGCTGCCCGATACTTTAGTCGCCCGGGGCGAGTTCTACCGGTAAGGTGGAACGCCCTTCCCTTGGCCGTATGTCGAATTGGCTGGGTGAAGCGATCACATCGGATGGCCAGCGTCCGCGCGTCGCGCTTCTCGGGACTTGTTCCAGTACGGATACCTCCGGGGAGTTTGATTAGGAGCGTCAGTTAACCTGCAGAAAAGAGCCAGATTGTGAATCGCCCTTTCTACCGCTTGCACTCATTCGGGCAACTCTTTGTAAGCGTGCTTGAGCGCGGGCGGTAGGTGCATTGAGATCGAGAGGTGACCAATGGTTGCTGCGAAACTTCCGCGCGTCATTCTAGCCGATGACCACACCCTACTAGTCGAAGCTTTCCGGAAGCTTCTTGAGGCCAGCTGCGAAATTGTCGCCACTGTGGCCGATGGGCACGCCCTACTCGAGGTCGCGTCCCGCCTCAAGCCCGACGTCATTGTGCTTGATATCGGTATGCCACTCCTGAACGGCCTGGAGGCCGGCCGGCAAGTAAAGGAAATGGTTTCAGGGACCAAGCTAATCTTTCTCACTATGAATGAAGATCCTGACCTTGCTGTCGAGGCAATCCGCATGGGCGCCTCTGGATACCTGCTGAAGAAATCAGCGGCTTCGGAACTGTTCAAGGCGATCGAGGCGGCGCTTAGAGGAAATTGGTACATCACGCCACAGATTGCTCGAGGGATGGAAGCTTCGTTCATTCGAGATCCCGAGGGCAGCAAGTACGATCAAACGATGACGCCGCGTCAGCGGCAGGTCGTGCAGCTCTTGGCCGAAGGGAAGTCCATGAAGGAAGCTGCTGGCGTCTTGAAGGTGGCCACGCGTACGATAGCCTTTCACAAGTACCGAGTCATGGAAGACTTAAAACTAAAGACCACTGCTGAGCTCATACAGTTTGCGATGAAGAATCACATTCTGGTGTGACCAACGTACGACACTTTGTACAGCTTCACTCTTGGCAGTAGCAGCCGCCCGTCGGCTTCATTCGTCCTTCACTTGCTCCTGGGAGTCCACCGCGCCTATTTGGGCGAGAAATACTAACAATTCATACGTCTAAATTAGACATCAGGTTGACATTCCATCTCAAGAACGGCAGTATGACCCTATTGAGTGCCCCAGAGTCACCTCACATGCAAGATGGGGTGATTAGTCCCTGCGCCTGACGGCTCTCCGGATACAGAATTTTCGTCCGATCCGGTGTTCAATCACCTTGAACGGGCCTGACCTTAGCGTGTCCAAAATCCGCGTATTGGTAGCCGACGACCACAGGCAGGTGCTTGAGTATGTGACTGGACTCTTGTCTGCCGATTGTTGCGAAGTTGTTGGTGCCGTTAATGATGGTCAGGCCGCACTGGACGCTGCGGTGAACCTGCAGCCAGATGTGGTGGTTCTCGATGTTTCCATGCCAGTCCTCAATGGGATCCAGACTGCAAAACGTCTGCTGGAAATCCACCCGGCCGCCAAAATTGTCTTTCTTACGGCAGACACAGATCCAGATACCTGCCGCGCCGCTCTTGAGATGGGAGCTCTGGGCTATGTTTTGAAGTTACGTTTGGGCACCGACTTAATCCCAGCTATCAACCAAGCGAAATTGGGCCATCGCTTTGTCTCGCAAGGCTGCGAATAAACTTACGGCGCATATTTCACTTGCTAATCAAAATCTGGCACTGGTATTTCTGCCAGTGCGCAGGGCCGGCGAACTCCGCTAACTTCTAGCTTTCTGCCCGCAAGGAATCGTCAATGACCACTTCGCGTATGGCCCTAAGCGCCGGCTTGAGTTCGCCTCTCCTGGACGGATTGCTGCCTCGGGATCTCCATTCCATCTTAGCCGTCGCGACCCAGCGGGACTTCCTCGCCAGCACTGTAGTCGTAAATCAAGGGGATCCTGCGAACACTCTCTTTCTCTTAACCAGGGGGCGCGCCAGATATTTTTTTCTTACACCGGAGGGCCGCAGGCTTCTCCTTCGTTGGCTTGTACCTGGAGACGTCTTCGGCGGTATGGCTATTTTGTCGAGGCCCTGCTTTTATCTGGTTGGCACGGAATTGCTAAAGGACAGCCACGTGCTTGCGTGGGATCGCGCCGTTATCCGCAGCCTTGCTGCCCAGCATCCAAAATTGATGGACAATGCTTTGTGTATCGCCGCTGACTATGTGCAGTGGGATCTCGATCTCCACGCAACTCTGAGCGGCGGCTCCGCTCGCCAAAAGCTTGCCGCTGTGCTGCTCGGTCTCGCTCGCGATATCGGCCACAAGATACCTGATGGCCTAGAGGTCGAGGTTACCAACGAGGACTTGGCAGCGGCCACAGGCCTGACACTGTTTACCGTAAGCCGTTTGCTAAGCGGGTGGCAACGCAAGGGCATGGTCGTAAAGAGTCGTGGCAAGGTCGTAGTGCGCCTTTCGGACAGCTCATCGCTCCCACAGTTCAACCAGCTCTTGTCTTAATCGGTGCTCTTTTCCAACTTGATTTTTCTTCATCTCTTCAGTAAACGCCAGGTTGCTCTCGCGCAACGACGCACGCACTCTGCTCTGTAATCCTTGCTCAGGAATCAGCGCTACTCGATGTGCCGTTCTCACTTAGCGACTGGTTTGAAATTCCCGTTTCGTCGGATTTGAAGGTTCGCGCTGGCAGCTGACTCGGTCAACGCGCTGCAGTGATTGGATTTAGGACTGACCTACAAGGTGAATTAGCTGCCGGTCTGCGACCTGCACACCCTCCGGAAGTCAGCGATCGACCGTAACTTTGGTTCCTCATTTCAATGAAACTACGTATTGTCATCGCTGACGACAATCCCGCAGTATTGCGGCAGCTTGTCTTCCTTCTGGGAAACGAATTCGAGATCGTGGCCACCGTTCCAGACGGTGCCTTAGCCCTGGAGGCTATTCGCTGTTTCCGGCCAGATGTAGTTGTGTTAGACATCAAAATGCCAGTACTTGGCGGTATTGAGCTCACCAAGATCCTCCAGAAAGAGTTCCACCCTCCTGCCGTCGTAATTTGCTCCGTCGAGAATGATCAGGAATTTGTTGAGGCTGCGCAGCACGCCGGGGCGCTAGGCTATGTGTTCAAGGCTCACGTCGCGAAAGATCTAATTGGCGCTGTGAAATTGGCCGCTAGGGGTCAATCCTTTGTGTCTCTCCTGTGAATCCGGGAGCACCTCGATCCAAGGCTTTGGTAACTTTTTACTTGAGCGGTAATCGATGTCGGCCAATGAGTTCGGCTGCAAGGTGGCGACGACGGATGAAGCCCGCAAGATCATGAAGGTGAGCGTCCGGTACAACCGCGTGGAAGACACTCTGCGCCACCTTGGCCTGCCGCCGAGCCCAACGGACGGGCAGCCTGACCTCCTCGCGTGGGAGACGGACGGAAAGAAAACACTCCCCGTGTCTGCCCGCGGCCGAACTCCAAGGGAGAAGGTTTCTTGCGATTCGATCATGCGACGACGATATGATTCTTGATTGCAAACTGGATCAGCTCGGCCGTTGACTTGAGCGCTAGCTCCTCCATTGTCCGGTATTTGTGGAAGGCTACCGTCCGCGGGGTTACGTTAAGAAGGTCAGCTATCTCTTTCATGGACTTGCCCTCAGCCAAGAGTTGAACGACCTCGCGCTGGCGCGGGGTCAGTGATTTGGTTTGCTGCCGCCCCCGCGGATCACGAATAGGACCTTCCTTTAAGGGCCTCTTGAATCGCGTGGAGTAGTTCTGAGGGAGCGGATGTCTTCAGTAGATAGCCGGACGCCCCCGAACGCATCGCCTCGACAGCCAGATCGGGGTCTTGATGCATTGTTAGGAAGATAAGCTTGACCGCCGACATTTTCTTTTTGAGTTGTCGCCCGGCTTCGAGGCCATTTAGGAGCGGCATGCCGATATCCAGCAGGATCACGTCCGGTTTGAGGGTTGCGGCAACATCCAGCAGGGCATGGCCATCCGATACGGTGGCCACGACGTCGCAGTGAGGCTCCAAGAGTTTGCGGAAGGCTTCAACGAGAATCTTATGGTCATCAGCTAAAATGGCGCGGGGAAGTTTCATTTTTCCTCCGACAATCTCGCGCCCCAGCGGTTGAATCGGTGTCGTCCGGATGGCAGTCCCACCCGACTCGAATGCTAGCCCTCCAGGAAGGAAGCACCGTGACTCAGCTCACAAGAGGATGTAATGCTGGTCACCGAGAGCCATTGCGGCGCATATCGAACCGCAACGGCTGAACCATCAGCCGCCTGCCGACCATGCGCGGTGAACCCGTTATTTGACTCTACTACTATCGTAGTCCGCGTACAAGGAAACAACACCTGTCTCAAAAACGCGAACCGCCAGTCGGGTCGCCTCGCCGATTGTTCCCCGTCATAAGGCCTTACCAAATCGAAGCCGCTGTCACCGAGTACCGTCTATTGAGCCATTGGCAAACCAACCGTGCCATCGTAAACCGGTGCGGCAAGCTCCTCCTCCGGTCTCCCGAACGGCTGTTCCTGCGCACAGTTTGATCCCAGGCTGTTTGCCCTTCCGTCGATCGGTTTCCTCATTGCTCCTGCGCAACTTCAGGGTTGCGCCTGGGCAGCGACGCCTTCACGAAAGGATGTAATTCTGCCTAGGGATGTTCAGATTTGAAACTCTTAGGGTACTTGCGGGTTAGTCAGCTAAGGAAGGCAGATGAATCTAAGATGTCATTAGTCCGGGTTCTTGTAGTAGATGACTTCAGCCCATGGCAGAGTTTTGTCATTGAGCATGTGGGGCAGCATTCCAATATGTGCGTTGTCGGCTTTGCTTCCGATGGACTGGAAGCGGTTCAGAAAGCGGAAGAATTTCAACCAGACTTGATCTTGCTGGATGTGAGTCTCCCCAAGTTGAATGGGATCGAAGCGGCTCGGCAAATTCGGAAGTGTGTTCCCAAGGCCAAGATACTCTTCTTGAGTTCAAATTCCGACGCTGATGTGGTGCGAGGTGCCCTTCGCGCGGGTGGACATGGTTATGTTCTCAAGTGGGAGGCCGGAATAGCGCTGTTGCCAGCCATGCAAGCCGTTCTTCTCGGCAAGCAGTTCTTAAGTATCGGCCTTATGGCGATCGATAGCTTAACCAACTTGCAGGAGTAAGGATTTGAACGGATGGACACTAGAAGTTTTGACAGTTTAGAGCGAATTCCGCACTAAGCTAGACTCATCGCATGTCCCGTTGAAGTGCAGGGACATAGGCATGGTGTGTCCGTAAGGATGTTATCGATTGTAAAGAGACACTTGGCTTTAACTAGCTCAGTAGTCGGCGAAGTCGCCCACAAGACTAAGCGTCGCCTTGTGCGTCCGCAGTCTTCCTAAAAAGCTAGTCGCTGACGCTTCGGCCATGACTTCCTTAACAGCGATCGAGCGGGGCATCTTTCTAGTTCTTTGCTTAAGTCTCGTGAGCATTTGCGACGCGCAGGATCTTGCTCCCCGGGCCTACATCATTACGCCGGTCCACTGGAATGCGGTCACCTTGACCTATTCCTTCTCCGACGGCGGCATTCTCTTCGACAACGTCGTCCCGATTACGAACGCAACAGCGACCCTCCAGGTCCCGGTCTTTAGCTACTTCCACTCGCTGAACTTCTTCGGCCGATCGGCCAATATCCTCGTTTCGCTGCCTTATGGTGTAGGGCACTTGCAGGGGACATTTATTGACAACGAAACCAAGCTTTACCGTTCTGGACTATTGGATTCTATTTTTCGTTTCTCAGTGAGTCTCAAGGGTGGTCCGGCTATGTCTGCAGAGGAGTTTCAATCGTGGCAGCACAAGACCATCCTGGGCGTGAGCCTCAAGGTCGTGGCTCCGACAGGTCAATACAACTCGACGAAGCTGATCAATAATGGTTCCCACCGCTGGGCCTTCAAGCCCGAATTTGGATATTCCCAACGCTGGGGCCATTGGGTGCTCGACGCCTACGGAGGGGTGTGGTTTTTCACAACAAACCCTGAGTTCTGGTCACACAACGCGTTCTCGCCGGGTACGCAGACTCAATCGCAAGCACCTATCGGCGCTTTCGAAGGGCATCTGAGCTACGATGTGAAACGGCGGCTTTGGTTCTCACTCGACGGCAATTTTCTGGGTCGGCGGTCGGACCAGCTTGAATGGGATAGAAAGCGCGAATACTCTTCAGAAAAACTCCCGCATCGGCGGAACAGCCTCAATCCCCTTGACCAAGCACCAAAGTCTGAAATTTAGCTACAGCAATGGCGACTATGTCCGGTTTGGGGGGAACTTCCAGAACCTTTCCGTGGCGTGGCAGTATTCGTGGTTGGGCCGACCCAATTAGAATTCTACCCGACCGCCATACTTCTATGTATTTAGAGCTACCTTCCTTGCGGCGTCAGTTACGGGCCTAGCTTCTCAATTAGGTACCTGCGCTTTCGCTTTGGGGAGCTTGGTGCCGTGGCCTTGATCGAGATACTTAATCAGCAGGACATCGTTACCCTTTTCATCGTAGATAAGCTCATCGACCAGTTCTCTAGCCACCAGAACACCATAGCCGCCTGGACGTAAGCCTTGCGCCTCGCGGTACGCCGCATGACGTATGGGATCCTCGGGCGGATTAAACAACGCCGTATGGCGGATTTGATCCAGTGAAAAACCTTCCCCGGGATCCTTGACGCGGCAAATAACCATGTGACGAGCGCGAAGGTAAGAAATCTCAACGAATTCATTGGGATTGAAATGCGCGCCGTGCTCGATCGCGTTCAAGAGTATTTCGCGGAAGGCGATTGCGACGTCCTCTCGTTCAGTGTCTGGAAGATCGGCGATTTCGTTGATGAACTGGACCAAGCGCTCGGCGGTCCGCAGATCACAGCTCACGGCGACGCGAATCCATTTTGGCGTTGCTGAAAGAACCTCAATGCCTTCATCCCAGCACGGGCCTTCGGCGGCAGAACGAATCATGCCGGCGAGCGATTCAGATGAGAACGGTTTGGAGAAGTAGCTGAAAGCATGCTCACGCATAGAAGCGATGACGTCGGCTGGCGTCGCGTAGTCCGTGAGAATGATCAGCCGGGTGTGCGGCCGAACGCGCCGGATTTTGCGCAATAGTTCCACATCATCCTTGCCCGATGTTTTCTCGCTTGTGAGGATGAGGTCACAGGGAATCGCTGCGGCCAGGGCCAGAGCTGCGGCATTGTCGGGAGCGTGCCGGATACACCAGGACTCGGGGTTTAGAGTGCCGGTGAGTACTGCTTCCACGTGGGGATCAACGTCAACCACAAGAGCAGTTCTAACGGGGAATGGTCGGTTCTCAAGATGCGGGACGGCACTCATACATTCAAACCACTTGACCTGTACCGCGAATTGCTTCTCAAACCTACTGTCAGAAATACCAGATAGGCTTCGTCGCCAACGTGCATCCGCAGGGAGACTCAATCCGCGATGCGAAAATGCAACGGTTGAGCGGCATGTTCTGCACGGGAACCCTACAGATTCGGTCGGTTCACTGACACGACCCATCATCCACAAACTGGCCATTAGCAGCCATGGCCGCCAAAGCGTGTCCGCAGTCAATGATCTTTTGGTTCAATCGATCATTCGCGAGAGCATTAGGGGCAATGTAATCGAGGGATTGACGTGCGGCAACGTATTGATTACTCAGCGCTTTCATATTATTGAACTCGTTGCTCAGCAACTGATAGGCATTTTGGTCGGAATCGGTTGACGTCGCAACAGAAGCCAGTCTTAAGGCCTTGGCCGCTTGGTTGTTGTAGCCGCCCAACCAGTCCGCAGCTATCGGGAATCCATTTTGGATTGCGTTGGCAAGCGCACTGTGCCATTCCCTAACCATCGACATCGCCTCGATGCCTGCCTTCAGGAAGCCTTTGGAGAGTCCAGTGTTCACGGTTGGGCTTGCTGAGGGATCTGCAGCCAGTGGCATGCTCGTGTCGCCGGGTAGCGTCAGCGTGATGTGATTCCCGTTAAAGCTGAGGGAGCCATTGGCGACTCGCGCCAAGGCTTCGACGTCGACGTAGGAGCGACCGTTCATCTGGACAACGGCCACTTGCCCAGGCTGGCCGTTCACGGTGAGAGTTCTAGACTCCTGCGCAGCCTGAGACAGAGCAAGCGCGGGCACAATTAAAAGCACGACGACGATAAGTGGAGCTAAAGATGACCTTTTTCGCATAGGAAACGCTCCTATATGGGTTGCCGAGTTCTACCCGGTGAAGCTTAGCGAGCACGGAGAGGTTGCCGACCGCGCTCGGGATGGAATGAAGTTCGCCGCTTACGGCTTATGGCTCTACTCGCTATTGCTTCAGGGAGAGAACCCTGTTTGCTATCAGCTTCGCGGACTGGCAAGCCGTGACATAGCGCCACGAAGCGCCATGGTCGCCAGAGAGAGTCCGCAGAAGAGCAGCCCGAGCAAGCCGATCAACGGCAGATTGCTTGCTGTCTTAGGAAGCGTGGTGGGCGCCGGTTCGGGATCGGCAGCAGCGGTTTCGACCGGAGCAGGTGTTTCAACTGGCACAACAAGAACCAGAATCGGGACGTCGGGTGCTGGCGCAGGGGGAGGCGTGGGCATCACTCCCGTTCGCTTCACTTCCTGAGCGACCACAGTTTCTGGCTGCTCGATCACTTGCTGCGCGTCCACTTTCATCCCCTTTCTGAGTCCGAAAGCGTCCGTTACTTGTCCATTGACCGTGAATTTCTGGCCCTTTGGGATCTTGAACTGCTGATTCTTACCGTTCTCCATTGTCAAGATAACCGAGTTCGGCGGGGCAACTTGCCACACTCTGCCGGTGACGGTCTTAATGGTGGTGATCGTCTTTGGGGTGGTCGTGGTAATGGTTTGCCTTTCGACCGTCATGCCTGGCTGGAGTTGGTGGACGTTGAGCTGCTTTCCGTCCACAGTCACGGTTGTGGTCTCCGGAACGTTGTCGAAATGTCGTAACGTCCCATCTTCCATTTTGACAACGACGTTGTTGCCGGAGACGTAGACGATTGTGCCATGCTCAACCTGGACGGTCTTTGTAGGCTCCCCGACCTCTGATTTCGTGGACGTTTGGACTTGCCCAAAGGCGGTGAGACAAAAGGCGACGATGCAAACAGCTGCTCCACCTAGCAGGCCGCGCAAAATGATTCTTGAGACCCTAGTTGACTTCATCTTGTTTCTCCTTGTTGTTGATTTTCTTGCTCGTAAAAATTGAGTTTCTGCTGACACTCTTATCCGGCCGACGAGAAGTCTGATAAGACGCCGTCACCACGTATCGCTGGGGAGCATTTCCGACGTAGTAGAAAGGAAAACAGGTGACCAGGGTCAGTGTGGGTGTGGGCGTGGAGGCCAGAACGGAGACATCTTCCGGATTGACGATCTGCACCTGGGTGATGACGTAGCGGTCGGTTCGTCCGGGCCGCATCAGTTCGACGATGTCATCCAGACCGATGTCCTTGAGGCCGCGGAAAAAACCGTCCCTGTGTCCAGCGATTCCCAGATTACCCAACTGCCCGATTTGGGCCGTGCCAAGAATGCGGCCTACTCCGCGATTCAGTGTGAGATCATCCGTGTCGTTGAACACGGGCACCACGAGTTTGATCTTGGGAACGAGAAGAATCCCGAGGGGAAGATCTGTCTTGGTGGAAAGGCTGACCTTGTAAGCTATGACTCGTTTGGGGTTCCACAGCGTGAAATCCGTCGCGGAGTTAGCTACGGAAGCGTCCCACGTAGGGGTACTCGTGTCGGTGCCCGGCGCTGCCGCTGCTTCAGCTTGGAATCGCTCTATTGCGGCGCGAGAGGCCAAGCTCCTGTAGAACCATGCCCCCGCCCATATAGCTAAGAGCGCTAGACCGATGGCCAGGAAAAGACACTCGGCCTTTCGAGTATTCATGGGACCATTTGAAGTCATCTTTCTCATGCCGTTCTTGGTCCTACCGGGTTAATTGAGTTT
>WNFL01026111.1_pt7 | contig 14397 bp, 22 predicted proteins | sample 5400361 | NCBI WGS metagenome assembly WNFL01 (sample SAMN13153351, study PRJNA577476) | soil metagenome | isolation source: 40 cm soil on Douglas fir-dominated hillslope | place: USA:California | collected 2013-09-17
TTCCAGCGACTTGATGTCGGCGATCTGGTACTCGCCAACTCCGGCACTGGCCGACTGCCCGGCCTTTTTCGTCAGCCTGCCTTGTGCGCGTACGACTTCCTTCATCTTTTGTTCGACCTTGCTCGTCTCCTCGCCACTCGAACCGTGCTCGAGGCGTCGACCGGGGAGTTTTTTGTGAGCCTTTGCTTTTGCTTTTGCCGAGTGCATGTTGGAGGGGGCGTCCCTTAAAGCAAAGGCCTTTGCGAGGTGGCCAATGTGGAGGTTTTTGACATGGAAAATGTGTTTCTCGTCGGCGGGATGTGTTGCATAGGCACGCAGATGGGACTGGAACGCCTGTCGCGCCATACTGGCATTCTGAGGGCAGCACTTAGCGTTTAGTAAACACGATGATAGAAAAACGAACCTCGGCATTCTTCAGAACCCAATGCTCAAATGCCAGCTGTACTTGAGTAGCACGATCTTCATACTCTGATCCCTTGCCACCGAATCCTTGATGTAGAACAGAATCAACCTCCACGGCCTCAAGTTTGACTTCGGCCTTGGACTTAACCTCATGTCCTTGCATACGCTCCGTCACCCAAGGGACCCAGCTGGCTTCGCTTGGACAGACTATAGACCAGGCCTCTCCTCCCTTGCCAGCGCGAGCTGTCCGGCCTACACGGTGTACATACTCCGTCGCACCTCCTTCCGTTGGCAGGTCGTACTGCACCACCGACCGAACAAAAGGCAAGTCCAGCCCTCGAGAAGCAACTGAAGTACAGAAAAGAACCGAGTTTTTTGCTTCCTCTTTATTAATTTTGCCCTTGTCGGGGTTCTTGTGAACGTAGGCGAACCCTTGTAGTGAGGTTAGACGGGTAGCCAAAGGCAAAGAACCATGGAGTCTGTAGACTTTGGTTGAAGGGAGTAGTGCACAAGTCATTCCTACGTCCCCAGGGTCGGCCTTTGCCCCTATCTCGTTATCCGCATCTTTCGTATCACTACTTGACATTGTGGCTTGCCCAAGTAACCTCCAGTGGAAATCGACAGAATCAGTGCAGCTGAAGAACACGATGATCTTAGCCCCTATCCCTTGGTGTTTGTTGGGAGCACTGCGAAGGAGGAAACGTAACAGTGCGATCAAGGTCACCAAACGCAGCTTCAAGGGTGTGAGTACGTATTTTTGGGATAGCTGTGATGGTGGGGTGAATGACTCTGGTTGCTTCGCTGCGATTTCCCCGCCCGGGGTAGCCTGCAATCGGTTGTCGTCGCCCTTCCCTCCCTTGATCACAATAGGATCCTGCAAAGCAAACCCGGCAAGCTTCTGGACGCCCCCTCTGAGAGTAGCCGAACACAGGACGGTCCTTCGTTGTCGCCATTCCCATCCTCCAATGTTATCCAGACCTTGCCCCGTCTCCGCGGCCCGTATAGCAAGGTTGCGCCGCCCCTCCAAACCCTTTAAAATAGATGTAATAGTTTCCTCGAAACCAAGTTCCATTAAACGGTCGGCTTCATCGAGGATGAGCCATCGACACTTTCCGACATTGAAGGATGTGGTATTTTGTAGATGGTCGAGTAACCGTCCTGGCGTCGATACTAATATCGGTATCCCTTTCCGCAAGCGGGCCTTCTCATGGGTACGAGTCGCCCCCCCTGTAAGTAGACCCGAAACGAGCCAGCGAGTTCGTCGGGGCTCATTGTCTTCGCCATCTGAGATCTCCTTAGTCGACCTAAGTCGCATTTGTAGTAGTTGTTCGAGGACATCAGATATTTGCTTTGCTAATTCTCGTGTTGGAGCCACGATGATGGCCAAAGTTCCAATTGACCTATCAATACACGAGAGGGAACTAAGAGGGAGGAGGTCCTGTATGATAGGAAGAAGATACGATAAGGTCTTGCCTGATCCAGTATCCGCTTGGATCAGCACGTCGTGCATGGTCGTCCGAGGATCGTGGGGGGATAGGAGAATCGGAAGAGAGGCACACTGGACCGCAGTTGGTTTGAATATGGATAGCTTCACCTCGATGTGGCTAATTAGTAAAGGATCGAGTCCCAACTCTCTGAAGGTTGGTGAATCCGAAAGGGGAGCATTGCTTGGTGCAACTTGGGGAGTCATTTGAGAGGCAGCGTCATGGTCACCTATCTTCGGTAAAACTGGATTGGAGGTAAATAAGGACGAAACGACTTGACCCTGCGGACGAGTTGACTGGGGCTTTTCTTTGGCCGTCTGTTCGCCTTCCACCATTTTCCTTCGCTTCATCGGACGTTCACTGTCGCGTTCACTTGGTTTGTGGGTTACGGTGCTTGTATCTTGCCGCTTTCTTTTTACGGCATCCTTGGCCTTTCCTCTTAGGAGGAATCAGGAAGAACGCGAACGGGGGAAATAGCTTGTGCTCACTTATCCATCCATCTTCCTCCTTTTGCGTTTGCAGGTTTAGAGGCGTATGAAGGAGTATCAAGAGCAATGTTGAGGATAAAATCTGCCATTGCGGTCGTGGGATCTTTCCAAGTTTGCTTTCTTGAAATCGACCTCGGAAAATTGATGTGGGCGGTACGCAGAGATCAGGCCTCGCTCTGCTTAACCAAATCTAGGCCAATTGACCTCCCTTCAACGCCGTAACTTCGGACTGGAGGGAGCACATATCCAAAAGCACCAGAACTCCATCTTGCTCTCCCAGTGCGGTCGGCCTTCCTTCATTTGGTACTATCTTATCAACGAACGACGTCTTCTTCAAGTCCAAATGTTCCCCCAAAGCCATGATCTCCCTTAGAGCTGAGATATGTATAGAAAGTTTCCCTGATTGCTTTCTACCCTTATTTCATATTTCTCGAAATTGTCCGTTACGTTGGAATATCACGGAGCTGACTGATCTTGGAATCATCGCGCTTCTCGCTCGCTCCCTACCAAGACAGCGAACTTTAAGAACGTTGGCTACGACTCTACGTCGCTGCCATCACACACAACTACCTCACATCTTATTCTATGGTCTCCAGGATCCCAGGGAGTCCGACCAGAAATTCCGTGCCCAACTTTCTAGATAACGGAGAAGTTTGAAGTGAAGGGTGTGTCCTTCGTAGTGTAAATGTGATTAGCAGTATCATCGCTACACAGTACAAGCAGCTTGGCCGGAGCTTCAACCAATGCAATGGTAAGAAGTAGACAACAAGAACAGGAAGACGCGCGAAGACGTTTCGAGTCCGCGCGAGGTACTGTACGTTTGTGTCAAGATACGCTTAGACTGCGGTAGGCACTTGAAGAAAAGGATTGGCATGGGAACCTGAGTCATCCTGTGCGTCTGGCCGCTCAGGCTAGATACGATTTTCTCATGAGATCTGACGTCGACCACGCTTATCCGGGGGTACATGCTGAAGTGGGGAGGCTGAATTGTGAGACTTGGGGTGTCCGGCTTCTGTCCAAAGGTGCAGGTTTCGTTCCCGACTTGGTCACGCACCTCCGCAAGTGTCACTTCACTGGAACATTACTTAAAGCGAATCGGCGGGTTGTTCGAAGGCTCTTTCCACAAGAGTTTGACCTTGATTTCCGTCCAAACATTCCACGGCACTGTTTTTGTAAAGCAACCTCCAGACACAGTGTAAATTGAGAAACTGAACTCTGATATGCACGTCTCAGGGCGCTGTTGAGGACCTGATTAAGTCCCCGCCTCTTGACACACCTGACTGATATGTACTCCCTGTAGGCCATAAGTCCGTTAGAGGACCCGTCAACTCTCAAATCGTAGTGTATCTTTCCTTCGAACGGGTGTCGTATGTATATCACTTGGACTGCAAAGCCATGTAGATATGGGTTTGCTGTATAGGCGAGGGGGCCCCAGGGATGAGCTAATTTGGAGACTTTATCCGCGTGAGGTAGCCATTTAGTTGTCTTGAATTGGTTTCCAGCGCCAGTATTATCTCATCCCCCGGATCAGGCGACTTGCGCAATTATTTGGATCATCGTGGGCTGGGTTTGGGTTGGAGAAAACAAGCACGATGGATGCGTATTTTCATTTTATGTCATCAATGCCACTAGATGTTTCACAAACCCAAACGATTAGATGTTGGAAAGCAGACAGATGGAGAAAAGTGGAAGGACGACCTAGGCTGGTCCAAGGAAGAGGTTACAGTCAATGCTCATCGATGGGCCACACTATAGTGTCCTATTCAGAGCGTCAGCGTCTGGGTAAAATTTGAGCTCGGGGCCTTGGGCGCACAGCCATTAAACTGCCTCTGCATTGCTTCAAGTGTTGTGCATATTGTTTTTGAGTAGTTCCACCCATGCATACAGTCCCCGGAAGTGCTTCCGCTGTTTGGCGTTCCAACGGCGCAAGCTTGAACCGCAACGCCTTGACTAACCCGGTAAACGTGGCCCCAAGGGTGCTGCATATCGCCTAGTGCTTCCACACGAAGAAGTGTCAAATCCTTTTGTACAAGTTATCGTCGGTGATCACCCCTCTTCCGTCAATCACAAGTGCGATACGCGGCGAGCCTGCTGCTTCGCGACAATCCCACCTGCATGGGGCTCTATCCGACAGTATCTGCTTCATCAACAGAGTCGTCGCCGGTGACCTAGCTCGCACGACGATTTCAAGCGGTGTTTCCAGCCTTTGGCCTTGGAGTTCACGACGTCTCGGAGAGTCTGCAATGCGTTAATTCAGCCGAGCGTCTCTTTCCCACATTCTACTCCCCAATCAACAGAACCGGAAAAGACCCCGTCCAGCAACCACGCGGAGGCAGAAACGGCAAAGATTTTCAAGTCGACCCAAATCGGTACATTTGCAAAGGGGTCGGGTCTATCAGCGCTGCGAAGGCGAGGTACACGAGGAAATTGCTCGACAGTCCTCCTTGCACTTTGTGCTTATGTGGCACCTCTTTAACGTGACAAGCAGCCACGATAATTAACAAAACCCGCTCAAAATTGGCGCCGCAATAGTAGCGTGCGGCTGTACGTTAGTAGGAGATACACTGTACGTACGAGTGTGGATAAGCGTACTGGCAGTGATCCATCATCACTGGCCCCGTTGGATCGCTGACAGCTCTGAGCGACCTTTGTTTCTGTTCTTGAGTCCACTCGTTTACACTCTTGTAAAAGTCTGTATCCTGAAATCAACCCTTGGGAGTATCATTGAGTGAAGGTCTCGGTTGGATTTGGTTGTTTCAAAGGTTGCCCTCCACCCACATCATGGAAGCGGCCTCTCGCAAACGCCCGTTCGATGGCGACACGCCTGTTGCAGTCAAAAAACGAGCAGTTTCGTCTGCAAATGACTCACCAGTCGCAATTCCATCCCCCAGCCAACTAGCAGAGGAACCACGGGATGAGAACGAACTTGAGGTACGGGCTCTTCCTCCGACGCTCCTCTCAACGTTCCTCCTTCCCTCCCGCGACCTTCAAAACATCCTTTCTGCCTCAAATGAGTCTCATTGGGCGCGTCGGGGAGCCACCATCATGCCTTTATTGGGCATTGTACGTGTCTGGCTTGCAGATAGCTGATTCAGTGCTATTCTTTTAGCTCTTCCGCAAAGAAGCAGTCTATCGCCGTATGCGATGGTATTCGCGCGAACTGGACCGTTCACAAGCCATTGTTGAGGAACTACAAGCTCGAAGCTTGACATGCCAGGCTGCGCTCGCCGCCATAGAGGCCTGTTGGGATCAGGTAATGACTTTTCTTTCTTTAGCTCGTGTGTGTCATCTCGAATACCTTCTTCAATATGCAACGGTTTCGCGTTCGATGAACTAATCTCAGTCGTAATAAAGCTCTTGCATCAAATCCGCCTCCTCGTGAAACCGGGAACCTTACCAGCTCCAAACTTACCATCAGGTCGGTTACTCAAACCCAGTTGTGCTTGCTGAACGCGTCAACTGAAATATTTCGATTCACTCCAAAGATGTTTTCAAGCTAGCCGTCACCGCAGACGCGGAGGACACCATATCTACTACCTACGCCGAAGCCCTGAAAGCAAAGGAGCTGACATCTCGCGAATTCCTAACAACATTCATCACAATCGCCCCTCAAGCCTCTCCTCCTACTGCCACAGAATTGCAGGAGGCATGCCATAAGCTACAATCGGAGGTGTGTTTCAATGCTACACAATATGTACAGCCAAATTCATTGTTCTCGACAGAAATCTGCCGTGACGGGTGAATTGCTTGCGACCAAGGCTGCTTTAGCACGCACCCAACAAGCCGCTGAGGAATATAAGGACAAGCTCTCCGCTGCAGAGAACCGATTTGAGAGGCTCAAGAGCTCCACTGTTCAAAAACTAGAGACTCGGGCTTCCATCAAGCAAGAGGAACCGACGCAGAATGGATCTTCTACTCCTAAGACCGAACCCAAGGAGGTAAGTGATATAGGGTGTAACGAAGATCGCATCTTAATTGTGTAATTCCAGCAAACACCCGTTCCCACTGTGCCAATGAATGGCATGGTCGACGAATCCTGGCAAATGCGGGCAGAAGAAAGGCAGCGTACTATACACTCACTACAACTGGAACTAGAACAGCACAAGAAGGACCTGGTATCTTTGCGACTGGAGGTAATTTAAGAAATGTCGTCATTCCATCAGACTACTCATTTCTCCAAAGCTCCTTTCACCCGTTGAAGGAAACTTGAACCGCTTTGAAGGCTACCGAAAGCTAAAGGCGACAATTGACGTACACACCAAGATGGAGAAAGTGGCAGCTCAAGAGATTGCCATCTTACGAGACGAAGTCACTCGTTTGACTCGTGAACGAGAGGACTTCCAAGGGAAGGTTGTGGTATGTACCAAAAGATGCCTCGTCGACGCCATGGTTGTTGATGTCGTTGGAAGGCGGAAAGTAACGTCAAGATTCAAGAGATGAAAATGATGATCGATAAACGTGACCATGATCTAAACCGGCTTAGAGATGCGCGCGACGCGTTGACCAGCGAGCTCCACGAACGAAAGTCTAAAGATGCAGAAAAAGTCAACGCTGCGTCCCAGAGCAAGATTTTGGCGAATGCTCGTGCAGTCCGTCCATTAGTCTTCTCCTCGAGGGCCTTGACCTGAGATGTGCCTGCAGGAACGCATTGCCATGCTCGTTTCTGAGAACCATCGGCTCAAAGCGCGACTAGCGGCCCGCGAAGGAGAAGAACAGTTCTTCGCGTTCATATTAAACAAGCCTCAGGACGAGTCATATGTTCGCGAACTCCAGGAAAGACTCGTGTGCGTCTTCATGATGATAGACGCGTTTTTGCTCATAGCCCCTATAGCTTATTGGAGCGCCAGAGGACTACACTAGAGGCCACTCTAACCAAGCTGCACCTTGACCATCCTGACATTGCTCGTGCCCTACAATCGGAAGCGGAGGCGCGGGAGAAGTGTTCAGAGGCACAAGAACAACTACATAAATATGAGGCCATCTATGGTTCTGCCGCTCTTATCAGCGCTGGACCTGATGCACATGCCCTCACCGAACAATTGCGCTTCAAGGACGAAGAGTTACGGAAGACACGACTTGAACTCAAAGCACTTCAGGAGGTATGTCCCACATCCAGGCATCTTAGTGTAAACACTCATAGGCTGTGCAGGAGCCTTCAGCCTTATATACTGAAATAGAACGACTCTCTGCTCTTTGGGAAAACCTTGACAAGCAAGTCAAGGATAAGGTCTTCGACTTGGCTGCCGTGGAAGAGCGGATCCAGAAAGCCGCAACTGAGAAGGCCAAGGCGGACAACAAGTATTTCGCGACTATGCGTCAGAAAGACGCAGCCGATGCAGAGCGCAAGAACCTGCAGCGTAATCTCGATAAACAGGTCAAAGTTATCGAGAAGCTGGCCGAGACTGAGAAATCGCTCGGCAAGCAAATCGTACGTCTATCGTTTTTGCTGCTGACCTTTTAGGGTGATGATATGACTGCTAATCCCATTTCTAGAACCAGATGGAAAAGGAGGTTGAGATCGCACAAAGGCGTATCAACGAGCGAGAGATTATGCTCCTGAATATGCAACAGAAGGTCGAAGAGTACAGGAGCTGTTTCGAAGGAGAGCGGAAGAAGGCCGTCGAGGTACGTGGGAATGGCACTCCCCTCGGTGCCGGCCGCTGATCCCTCGATAGCTCCAAACTATGCTCTCAGAACGAGATAATTTAGTCAGCCAGTGGCGGCAAGAGGAAGCCAGAACGAGAGAAGAGATGTCCAAACTGAAGCTAGATCATGAGCGGCAACTTATTAGAGCTCGAACCTTAAACGCTACAGGTAGTGATGCTGAAATAGCAAAGCAATTGGACAAAACGATGGTGCGTAATTGGTTTACTGACGAGAGTCAGGTTAGACTAACCGAGCCCTAGATTCTCCTCAAATGCTCCACCTGCACAGTCCAACTACGAAGTCATGTTCTCACAAAGTGCATGCACAGTACGTTGTACTCTCTCATGTTCACTTTCCAAACGTTCTAACGATGGAACAATCTAGCATTCTGCAAAGAGTACGTATCGGAAACATACAAACATTATCTCGCCACTAACGTGTGGGCGCGCATAGGTGTATTGACGCTCGAATAAATACGAGACAACGCAAGTGTCCGGCCTGCAATCTTGCGTTCGGCATCGGCGACGTTCACCAGCTTTTTTTCCAGTAAACCACCAACCGCCTCTACATCTGTGCACTGGTCGTGGTCTCCTACACCCCTTGATTGTATGAACATTAGGACTCGTATTTTGTTTGGGATGAGGCAATCTCGTTTATCACCACTCACTCAGGAAACTCGCCGGCTTAATATCCAAAGCGCAATTGCTCTCTCGAAAAGACGGGTGGCTTCCAAGAGACGTGATTTGACTTGATTTGACGACGGTTTTTCGATTTAGCCCGATTGTACTGTTCCCTCGCATGATCTGGAATGCAAATGACGTGCTGATTCTTGTAGTGCTTGAAAAGGCCCATTTGTTGGCATCTAAGTGCGTCTCTGTCAATTACGATTCGGTGAACAAACATAACCGACTGACGTCCACATCACATCGTTTTGTGTAATCGAGGTAGTGGTGGCAATTTCTTCGATACTAATATCGTCTTTCGGGTGCCGAAGGAGATGTTCGATGATAATCTCCATCCAATAGGCCTTGTAACTGAGTAGCCCAAGATCGGAGAGGGGCTTTTCCGGCGAGCCTAATTTGTTCTCACGACGAGAGAGCTCGTATGAGAATTCGATGAGAAGTTTGCCATATCCCTTGCGCTGGTGTTGAGGTAAAGTGAGAATGCAAGCTACGTTGTAATTTTCAGCGGATTCCTTTTCCTTGGAGAAATAGCCAATAATGTGGCAGCCATGGTCGTCATTGACGGTCTGTAGGCGTTGGTATTAGGGGCGAGAATCACTACGCCTTTATTTGTTTATTAATTGTTCGTACCATAATATAATACAGAAATGGCTGTACGTCGTAATACAGCGTTTTGCTGCGAAGAAGAAGCGGAAATGGAGTGGTTAGGAGTGGACTCGCAGAGAAAGAGGAGAAAGACTCACTGGTCCAAAAAGCATTTAGATAGCAGGGAGAGATTACGGCACCAGGTGACCTGCCGTCTTCCATCAATCTCGAAGAACGAAATCTCCTCTCCAGGGCCGTCCGAGTCTCGATAGACCTCATTCCCGGGCGGGTGCAGAAGAGTGCAGTTCTTGCGATGCCGCCCGAGCATAAACTGGCTTGGGAAGTACGAGAGACAGAACTCGCAGAGGAACAAGACGGGCAAGTGCGCATACTCAGTCGGATAGGGCGAGAAATACCACGCCTCGACCTCATGCCTGCCCATCTGTATCCGGTTCAGGTTCTTCACGCGCGCAATCTCCGCCGCGGACTGGGTCATCGAGCCCGAATGGCGGAGTTTTTCGATCTCCGATTCCTTGCCCATGTACACGGGCGCCGCGGACGGATCGAGGGGGACCGCGACCTCGTCCTCATCATCGAGGTCCATCGTAGTATCCCCATCCGGCGAGCCAGAGCCCGACTCGTCCAGCGCGTCGTCGTCTGGGTGTGCCTTGCGCTTCGTGCCGATGCCCGAGGGCGAGTCGGGGAACTGCAGCGCGGACGCTATCGTGGCTTTCTTGAGCAGGGACATGTTGCGCCCCACGGCGCCCTTCGACATTGGAGTCTGTGGCAGCCTCTTCAATGCGGCCGTCAAGCCAAGAGCCCCAGGTTTGCCAGACCCCGGCTGAGAGGGCGTTGTAGTACCCGAGGCAACACCAGAAGAAGCAGCAGCTGCTGCTGCTGCTGCGGCAGCGGCGGCGGCAGCGGCAGCGGGGTCGACTTTCGGCCGCGGCCACTCCATGTCCTTGGAGAGGACAAACCGCGAGGCGACGATCCATTCGTCGAGGCGCTTGTTGAAGAGGTGCCAGTGGACGAAATACTCGGTGCCATCTGGGTCGGTGTCAACATTGGCACCGGGCGTGCCGGGAGGGGGAGGCGCGCCAGGAATCGGTTTGTGGCGGATGGAAAGGACCTCAGCGAAGCGTTCTTCAGTGCCAGTGGCACCATGGGGTCGTATTGCATACAGCTTACACCCTACTCGCACGTCCTATTGGTTGGGGTAAGGGAAAAAAAGATAGGGGTAGCGGAGTTTCGGAGGACGGGTGACAAAGCAAGATGGATGAGTCAGATACCAGCTGGAGTGCTAAGAAAAGGCTCGCCTTGAGGGTGTAGGTACCCGCGGCGGACACTTGTGCCGGAGGTAATAACGAGTCGTCTTTCGGCGTCGAGCTGACCATAGTCGCAGCGCTAACGCTCCAGCTCCAGCAGAGGGGAGGGGGTAACTTGCGTTGGCGCACCACCTGCCACCCACCACAGGCGCCTTTTGCCAAACCACAACCACAACCTCCAATATTGGCAAACACTAAAGTGAGGAGCCAGTCGATCGGCCAAATGTAAATGCTCATTCCTATACAACTGCTATAGTAAGGCAATGAGAATGATGCAATGTATGTTATTGGATGGATGGAGCCCGAGATGCAAAGAGCTACAGTGAGACAGATGGGCCATCCTCAAAGAACCTAGCAAGCCACAGTACGGTACGAGAGGGGGTATCAGTTGGGTATAGTTGGCGGGTTCAAACTCGGAGCGAGCGGGACGCTCCAGGTGGACCGTTGCCAGGTGCCCATCCGCAGCAGGGTCTACTGGGGGTTGGATATGCGGTGGGCACATGATTAAATCGAGTTACAGCGTTCGTGGACCATGTGTCCGCGGGGAATCGATTGGGGGAAGGTACGGCAAGAGGTAATTAGGAGTCGATGATGTGCGGAAACGGGTGAGAGCAAGACAGCTACAGCCAATGCTGCTCGTATTAGTGGGTATGAGGGACAGCTAGAGGCCCAGCTCAGCTGCAAGTCGCTTCTGTTTCTCCGCTTCTCGCCAGGCGAGGGCCTTCTCCACCCATCCTGCCATATCCACCTCGCGCTTCTGATCGCCAACTAGCCACGGGTGTTCCAGTAGCTCGGTATATGTTGCCCGTCGAGTGGGCTCTTTCACAAGGCTGGATCCACTGTCAGTTGTCGCAGTTCCGAAAGACGAGGGAGGGCACTGTACCATTTCGATACAAAGTCATTCTGGCATCGTCGGAGGGTCCCCATGAATAATGGCAGTCAGCTGAGCAAAGACGTTCGCGTATGTCTCTGGCGGGTACGGGAACTGGCCCATCGCGAGCTCGATGAGGGAGAGACCGAGGGACCAAACGTCGGACGAGACAGTGTAGGCCATTTCCTCGTTCTTGGATTCCCCTTTGATTCTTTCGGGCTGAAAATAGACTGAGGTGGGTTTCCAGTCTGAGAGAGAGAGGAATTCACATACGGCCATATACGATTGGCACCCAATATGAGTTCGTGCGATGCTCTTGTTCAGCTGACCCGATACACCAAAATCGCAAAGCTTGATAGCTCCTTGTCGGTTTACAAGAACGTTTGTAGGTTTCACGTCTGTTATTATTATTGTTATTGTGATGATGATGGTGGTGATGACGACGATGATGATGAAGGGTCAGAAGGAATCGAAGGGGAGACAGGTTGGGACGCACCCCGGTGGATGACTTGTAGGTTATCCTTGAGGAATTTGAGTCCACGGACCATTGCACCCGCGATGCGGGCAGAAACGTCTTCGGGGACACCAGCACCTTCGAGCCTGTCCAGGGAGCCTGCGTCCATGTATTCCATGCAATAATAAACACAGGACTCGATGAAAAAGGCGCCATAAAAATCGACGATTTCTGGACAGGTTGAGCGATGGAGGACTTCGAGTTCCATAAGGATGGCGTTGAGTCGCTGTTGTTCTAGTTGAAGGCGGATTTCCTGTTGGTGGGAGTCAGGCGGGGGGGGGGAGGGAATGAGGATGAGGAGGGCACCTTCATGGCCATGAGGACGTTTGTGGGCTTGTGCAAGACTTTACGGACGGTTCCGTAAAAGCCCTTGCCGAGTTCGTCTTGGAGATTGAACTCGGACATGTTGATAGAGAAGGAAGCACCAGTACTAAAATTGACGCCCTTTGCATGAAGAACAGCCTTGTCTGTGAAGCGCAGGACACCTGATGGGTCTCTGGAGAGGGGAGAGGGGGAGTAGGGATAGATAGAGGGAGAGGGAGAGGGAGAGGGAGAGGTATAGGAATAAGTATAGGTATGAAGAATATGGATATAGATATAAGAGAGGAAGGAGAGAGGGAGATACGCACACTATTTTGCTAAAGTTTGCGAAGGGATTTCCGTTTTCGCCAGCCGATGGAGGTTTACGCGGAGGTGGGAGAACAGAGGGACGGCCTTGGGCTAAACCGGCGGCTTTCGCGCGGGAGCCGGCGCCTTCGATATCGCTGAGCTTGAGGCCTGGGCGACCAAGACGGCGACTGGCCACACCATGAGCGCCCAAACCGGGAGTGGAGGCGGTGGCAAGGGGTAAGGGTGGTCTATCAGCGAGTTGCATTCGTATGAAACCATTTATGGCTGCATCGACGGTGTGGGTGCCGTTGTCGCGAGAACGATTGAGGACCTGGGGAGAAGCGGAGGTGGGTATGGATAATTTGAGGACACATAAAAGTGAGAATCGGATAGGGGAGTGCAAGAGAGTGAGCAAAAGAGTGAACAAAAGAGCAAGCAAGAGGAGTGAGTGAGTGAACGAGAGGGGGGATTGATTTCGGGATCGGTCGGGGAGGAGTAGGTGGGGGGGAGCGGGGTACGCACAGCGGCCATCTTTGCCTGGAGACTGGGTGGAATGCGTGTTGCAGAGGGTGTGCTTAGGGTTGCAATATTCGGGGGTTGAGGGCGACGACCGGGAATGGGAGTCGCGGTCGCGGTCGTGGTCGTGGTGCTCATCGAGGGCATCGGGGAGTTTGAAGGTAGGGCGGTGGTGTCCATCGAGAGGGGAGGATCAAGTGAAGGAGCCGAGAGAGTAAAAGGGGGGAGTGGGCCGAGTGGCTAGCTAGCGGTTGGCGGTTGGTGGTGGCGAGGGTACGTAGCTAAGTGCGGAATAAAGAAAGAACGATAGGCCGTAGACCGTAGCACAGCACAGCCAATACAAACTGTCAACGGCCTCTAGCGGCGTCAAGGTGTCAAGGCTGGTTTCGCTCCTACGTCATACCTCATCTCATCATCTCATCCTCATCCTCTTTTTCTTTACAGACTGTCTTAGCGTCTTAGCGTCTTAGTGTCTTAGTGTCTTAGTGTTAGTTGTGTTAGTTGTCGGAGTGTCTGAGTGTCTTAGTGTCTTAGTGTATAGGTTGTTTTTTGTTATGTGTGCATATGTAAATCATATATACTGTAAATAATATGTCATTATTCGGGCCGGTCGGGTCCATTCGCGGATACGACACGCAGCAGTTACGTCAGCCATATGTCATTGTCGACCACCGACCACACCACCGACCAACCAACCATCGACCCATCGACCAATCATAATGATCATTCTATTATCCATCACCCAAATATGGATTTATCGCCACTCCCAACTCACTCGTCACCCGTCGCAGACAACACTGCAAACGTCCAACTCACAGCTCATGCAGAGGCAAATAGCCTCACCCTTCAACAGAACACCGATGACCTCAACCACTTCCCCAATCAATCCAATCACGCCGGGCTAGTCACCCACTCAAACGAAGACGTACGCACGCAATCTCTACCAATAGCTCACCCTAATTACCCTTTTAGCATCTCCACGCTCGTCCGATGCTTCCTGGATGCTTGTAAGATCGAGCGAACGAGCGACCGAACCCCCATCCCCTTATCCCCTTCAACTTCACACCCTCCCCACCTCACCTCCCCTTCCTCTTTATCGGCAACAATGCCTCTTACAACTTTGATGAGATTGATTCAAACGACCCCTTGTCTTCCTTACTACTCTTCCCCGCTCTTCCCGCTCTTCCCGCTTCATACCCCCTCATACCCCCTCATACCCCCTCATACCCCCTCATACCCCCACCCCAACAGGCGTAAACGTTAGCTTCATCGAC
>WNFL01356583.1_pt1 | contig 14395 bp, 15 predicted proteins | sample 5400361 | NCBI WGS metagenome assembly WNFL01 (sample SAMN13153351, study PRJNA577476) | soil metagenome | isolation source: 40 cm soil on Douglas fir-dominated hillslope | place: USA:California | collected 2013-09-17
TCACCTTGACCCAGGATAGCAACTTTCGAAGGCTTGGAACGCCAATTGGGACCATCCCCATAATGCTCAACACTTCAATCCAAAATAGTGGGTACAATCTGCCAAAGAATTCTCCCAACGCCAATACGCATTGACCGCGGTTGGCAGGGGGGAAGCAGAGATGGTTCAACCAATGGAGACAGCTATACTGCAAGGCGTCCAAAATATTCTGTTTCACTTGGGATGGGAGATCATTAATGTCTGCATTAGCAAGCCAGGAATCTTCGAGATTGCAGATGTTGAAACGGAGTTGCGCAGTCATCACCTCGAGGCAAGCGATCCCCAGCTGCACGTCCACGTCTTGAAGGTTCACTTGATAGTCACAGTGATCGCTAACAAAGAAATTGTAAACCGACAAATGCCGGATACGAATCCCTCTATTGGCCGCTTCATCTCAATATAGTAAAGAGCTGAGAGCATCCACCCACTTCTTAACAAGATTGGGTTTCACTCCCGCCAACTCTGCAATCATCTCATCGCACAGTGCGCGGTAGGGGGATGTTGTAAGAAGCACTCCAATCACCCGCTGAAATTCAGCTTTTTTGTGCACTGTTTGTGCTTTGAGGATGTTGGCGTAAAGCATGTATAGAGATTCTAAGCCAGTCCCGGCCGAGTCTTGCAGAGCATCCTTCAACAACTCTTCAGGGTCTTCATAGCGTTCAAGGGCAAGAACAAGCATCTTAATGTAGATGAAAAGACCGTTCGCCCGAGAAATGACTCTGTTGAAATCCGATTCATTGGGCCATGGGGTGTCAAAATGCCAAACTGAGGCCACTGAATCGAACTGGCTTTGGGCGAAGACTCGCAGATCATCACTGGCATCTCGATCTGTGGCCAGGTCATATGATGAATACGATGACTGGGTTAGAGTATCAAAGAAATGATGGATATCGACTTCGGTTCTGCTCGTGACGATGATCTTCAGCCACGGAGTTTGTGCGGCTGCATTGGTTAGGATCTTCAGGAGACGTGGGCGAGTTTTGGCATCGCCACACTTGTCAAGAGTGTCGATGACAAAGACGAGAGTGTGGTCAGGGTGGCAAGGAAGGGAGCAGATGAAATCAAGGAAGAGAGAGCCTTTCAACGACTCTGGAGTAAGTTTTGGATCGTCGCTCAGGTGTTTTGCTACAATGGTTCGGAAAGGGGGGAAGTGTATGGCAAGTTCATGGATAAAAGTGGGGAGGACGTTTATGGGCTTGCTCAAATTCAGGTTGTCCCTCTGGAAGAAAAATGCTCCAGCAAGGTGGTTTTGCTTGTGAAGGCTTGCGCAGATCAAATGGGCTAACGAGGTTTTTCCGATTCCGGGTGAGCCGTAGAGCCAGTACGCATTCCTCTGGAGAACGTTCTCTTGACCTGACTTATTGGCAACCCAATCTGTGATTTGATTGAGAAGAGATTGGCGGGTGCTGTCCATACAGCAGAGGTCGCGGTGATAGCCCATTTTGACAGGCATAAGATGCCTGAATAAAAGCTCTTTCTCTTCTCGCTCTCGCTCTACTCGCTCTACGCCAAACCCCTGAGGATCACCTATCAACAGAGTGAGAAAATGAGAGCTTACTGATCTCGTTGGCTAGGTGGAGAGCCTCAAAATTCATTGCATGGTCGAAATCTTCGGTCACCTTGGTTAACTCTCTGTCTATTTCTTCGATCATCTCTGGGTACGCGGGACCACCGATCGTTCTCGCTGCGATCATCAGCACTTATCAAACCCAGGGGACGACCACCTACCACGTTTGACAAAATCACATGATAGTTTCGCGACCTTGTGCATCACTTCAAACATTCGCGGGATGAGCTCTTTCAAGATTTCCGTCTCTTCAGAGACAATTTCATTTGCCACCTTCTTCGTCAAAGGCAAAATACGCTGTACTCGATCGTAAAGGCCCGACGGCATTTGGTCATACTTGTTTTGTTCCTTCAAGAGCTAAACCTTGGAGTGTTACTTCTTACCAATATGCCAGTGGGGAGCGCAAACCTCAAACGTGGCGTTGGCAACACCAAGGACAGCCTTTGCAATTGGGTTCAACTATTAGGTGTCAATTTCTTGCTTGTTCCATGTTGAAGTCAGACAACCTACCTCTGCGAAGACAGTGCCATATTTAATCGCCCTGTCTACGGACCTCTCTACTGATCCGCTCATCATTGGAGTATATTCCTTTATCAATCCTTCAAGTTCATGGAGCGACGAGCATAGAGCTTCCCCCTACGCAGACATTATTAGATGACGGGGATGGGCAGTTGGGGGCAAAGGTACACACGGTGTCGTTTGCAGAGAATCGTACTTCTAGAGAGCCACTATGCTTTCCAATGACAACAGTCTCTGTCCTTCTCAATCAGATCTGTGCGGACTGGTTGGTTGTAACGACTGACTCAGTACAATGAATTCGCGGTTGTTAGAGCTCCAGTAATCACTGAAGAGTCCATCAAGATCGATAACTTTGCCTGCCTCTCGGTACTTTGCCCAAACTGAATGACTGCTCTTCATTCGGACCTCAGCGCGGAGGTTGCACCCAACCACCACTTTCTCGTAGTTCCAGCCGTCGGTGAGTACATGTCTCTCATCACGAAGGGTGGTCTTAGGGCTCGTCGTGAGCCTGCCGAGTGCTGGTCGCTCGGTCTGGTCACTCTCACAACTCGCTATCCTGCTCACTGACTGCGCGCCGCTTCCATGCGGCCTGCTGACCTGCGCTAGTCGCTCCATTCCCCCTGTGGTCCGGATTGCTGACATTTGCTGCACTCTGGTGTGGGCTAGCATGTCGGCCGGGGATCGTGTCCCCCTTATTCTGGCAAGTTACCAGAGGCCCGCATGTTCACCCCCCACACCGGAGTGGTTCGGTTCCATTCCCCCCAAACGTCGACGCAGACAGTTTGGACATGTTACACCTGAGGTTGCCTTTGGGCAGCCTAGATTGGGTACCGTTGTAAAACAGCGGCGACAGAGAGCGGGCTGGGCGCCCGGGAAACCGCAGTGCCCCACCCCCCGTTCTTGGAGTAGGGCGAATGGAGCCCTCCCCCCCTGTTTTAGTCATGATACCTTTGCTAACCCACTCGTTGTCGAGCACTTTCCCCGGCAGGCTCGTCTGCCAAGAGCCTGCCATTTACCTCGCCCCTTACATGCTACTACCTGGCGGCCTTAGCATCTGCCACCAGGTGGTTGCCGCCCAGTTATTGACACCTGGTCTTGTGCCCTCTGAGGCCAGACCTTCATCCCCGAGGTGTTGACCCTCTTTACTGATCACCAGACAAACCCTTTGAGGGCCAGTCTTTGTTATCCTGTGTGCCCCTTTCTGTCAAGTGCCCTCTTCTGTTTTCTCGAAGGAGGAGGGACTCCACCATAATGTGAGTCGGTGCGGATCCGGAGTGGTCAAGGCACAGTTCGGTAAAGGGGCGGGGCGCATGGTTCCTGTCACTTCGGAGTCTGGCTGGGTGGACTCCTTCGTGGTCATGGTGAAATTCCGGTCTCCACTTTAGGTCAAACTGGAGCTATCAGATGCGTTGTGGGTTCGACCCCCATAATAGTCATGTATTTGGTTACTCCCTTCGTGAATCCCTTACAGTTATGGATGGAACTGCATTGCGCTCAGGGCTCGGCACACTGCCGGGATTGACTTAGGTCCTCACGATGGCTCCTTCTGGGAGTGTATGCAGGTTCACGACCACAGAAATACCAGGTTGCCATCGAGAAGTCCTGGGGTAATGTACCTCCCCAGGTGGGGAATCCAGCCCGGTAGGCCCCGGTGCCCCTAGATGGTAGGACTCCAGCTGGGACGGCCCACCATTCAACCTATGGGTAGAGTTCCTATCTGAGCGTGCAGGGAAGTCCGGACTCCGTTAGGGTTATCGTTGCGGTCTTGCAGGGTGCTCACGGTTGCTATCAGGTTGATTGTTGTTCCCGAGCTGTCACCGTGAGCTCTGCTTGACGCCCCGGACTCTCTGTTAGGTCACAGCTGCGTAGCGCGGGGTACATATGTAAACGACCGGGAAGGCTGTAATGGCCATGAGGTGCCGCGAGTATGTAAGTCGGCCTTACTTGTACCTGTGAGGCCTTCGTGCTTGACAGCCAGACTCCTTTCAGAGTCAGCAGGGAGGCGTGCTTCATTGCGGTGAGTCTTGAGTGTCCCAATCTGGATGTGGGCTGTGCTCTGAGCTGGAGGGGGGCTCTGGCGTACAACCTTGCCGGCCACTGGTGAGTCGATGGTGGTCCAACGAGGTGCATTTGAATTGGTCGATGAGGTTCTTCCTCAGCCTGTTTTGTTGCGCGCCGTACTCTGGGAAGTCTACGGAGGTGGGTATTGATTGGCTCTGTGTGGGTGTCCATATCGCGGGTGAGGGCAGTAACTCCCCTAACGGTTCTACTCCGTCTGGGGTCCTGCCTGATAGACCCGTCCTGTAAGAGAGCCGTCCGTTTACAGAGTTGGGGGGGATTCAATGCCCTTTCTGGCTCGACGGGGACGTTAAACAACATTAGGGAGGCCTGCAGTACACCATCCTGCATGATCGCTCTGCGTACGCTTCGTGCTATAAGCTTTGCATGACAGGTGACATGGCTATGCTGGGCTTGTGTCCCCCAGGGGTTTTAGTGGGTATTGTCCACCTGCAGGTGCCTGAGTCCCACACTTGCCGGCCAGAGTCAGAGTATAGGGGATGCTGGACTCCGATTTGAGGGCTGGCTGCATTTCCGGGGTGATCAACACACGTTGTCGCACGCAGTCTTAGTTCCTCCATGAGGCTGTAATGGCCGTTGATGGTGGATGCTGTCGTGCACTTCTGGTGAGGAGTCTTACCAGCCAGTTTGTCCCAATAGAGTTGGTCAAGGCTACCTGTTTTCTCTGCGTAGTGATCCAGTGGTCTTCGGGCCTGATTGATCCCCAGATGGGGGGCGGCCTTTGGGCTTGGGTCGTTCACAGTCCTGGTGCTCCAACAGCAATGGCGGCCGTAAATGGCTTTCCTCTGTGTAGTCCGCTGGAGAGTTCTAGAGAACACAGATTATTCGTCTGAGTTGGACGGGTTAGGGCACTGAGTGATTCGATCCTCGTGAAATCTCTTCGCAGCACTTCTGTCCAGGCGCAAAAAAAAAAAAAAAAACCTCAGCGCGGATCTGAGACGTCGGGGAAACATCTCTACACGCAAACCCACCAATGAGTGTACGTATTTGGGGAAATAAAGGACATACAAGCGTTGTGCTGGTGTCCAGATGTGATTGTCTCTCATCTGGCATTCTCTCTCAACGTTTTCTACAAGCAATCTCAGCGTATACGCCCGATTTGGGACATCTTGCAGTGTAATTTCTGCATGTTAGCGTAAATGAGCGGTGTGGATATAAATTGAGGTGAAGCGCCGCACGTTCTAGATACAAGCTTGGATTCTTCGTCAGTGAGAATGTACGCGGCGCTATCTCACCGTCGAGGGTGCTCACAGGTTCTCTTTCTTGGGATTTTGAGTCCCCATATTATTCGATCACTTTGAGGTTGCGACGTGGGGTGGGTACGACGTGCATGTCGGCTTTCGGACCATGCCTCCGACGCACAGGCGCTTGCTCTCCGTCTGTATCACCGGCAATCAGACAGAACTATGAATAGGTTGAATATAATCCTTATATCCCATCTGTACAAACACCTTTCTCTCAGCGCTAGATGGCAGTTTTGCTTGGGATCAGCCAGCAGTCTGGGGTATGAAACTCCCTACCCATCCAGATGTGCTTCAAGATGCCTCCTCGACATAGTTACTACTGGCGACGACAAACTCTGCGACTACCTTTCGAACAGCGGCACCCAAACCCTCGGGGGATACAAGTCTAACGTCTCCTTCGCGACCCATGTTACCAATCATAGTCACTGGTTCGGAGGGCGGGATAATCTAGATTACTGCGTTGGTACGCACTCAACTGCGCTGCACTGGGAACTCATGATGTGGCAGCCAGGTTTGACGCTGGTCTCAACTCATAGTCCGTGGCTAGAGGCAGTAGATCCGTACTGGTCTTCCTCCTCTCAGCCAGCCCGCAACATTTCTGGTGCAGTTAAATGTGTTTCTACAAAGCTGCAAGACATGAATACGGGTTGTCTTGATGCAATCGAGTAGAGAACTTTAAAATAAATACATATTGTATTCCATCTTTTCTAAGAGAACGAGCCATCCGACCGTTGTGTGGTGCGTACCATCAAGGCTGTCTGTGTTTGGCGCAAGTTGGCGTCCACGCTAACTTGACTATCAGCCGGCTCTCGCGGGGCTTCCCTGGAGAAATACTCCACACGGCAACACCTTTGCGAATAATATAATAGTTCCTTTCAATCGTCAGCATACTGGATAACCCGACGTAAGCGTAAGCATATCTCTCTTGATTCGCACGAGACCTATGTGCTTGACTCGGTATATTGTTTCTAATTCACAGTTTTCACACCATGTTTTTCCACGCCTCAAGATGGCTAGGGTAACCGGGCACGACACCCAACATCTTTTGCGGAAATTCTCGTCGACCGGAACGGACAATAATTTTGGATCTACAATGAACGTGGCACGGCACCTGGTCCGCAAATACTATGCCAGGACTCAGCGGGAGTACCGCTTGATCGCTCCTTTTCGAGTGCCATGGAAGCGCATTGATGCGAAATCCGGCCCGTCATCTATCATGGACGATGTAAGCCCGCTCTACCCTCTCCCCACCCCCAGCGTGGGTTGCCCACCGCTTCCCGCTTCTGCTTCCATCACCCCGTTCCACTTTTTCTGATTTCTTGGACTAGTCAATGTGAGGGGCCCTACGACTCATTATGCATACCATCCCTCTCGCATCATGTCTTCCTCACCCACTTCTTCAACATTTCGTTCGAAGGAGCATGTTTCCCACTAAACGGTATCACCGATATGAACACGACGCCCCGTTGCGGAGGAAGCCGGTGCAAGTAAGCCTCCTACCGTTGGTTCACCTGGTGGGTTCTGTTCCACATCATTTTCTCATCGCCCAATATCAGTGTTCATTGACAGATTCTACTTGTTACGGAATGGACAGCCAAATGGTTCCCAGCAAATCTTTATGTGGACGATCCTCTGCAATAGCCTGATGGCCTCAAAGACGCCGTTTCGTCCAGCGTCATCGTCAACATCCCCATTTCTACCTTAATTGGATGGCAACCCAACCTACTGCGGTTAAGATCCTAGTGGATCGGAAATATGCTCCGGTACCATCCAGTGCGGTGGAAAGAGCGAAATCTGGGATGTGCCCAATGTCATGATTGGGCTTCCATTGACGAACGGCCCCGTTCGAGATCCCGACGCCAACTTGCGACGCTACGACGTCGTCGAAGAGAAAACTAGAGAGCTAGCCACTTTATGATTGGCTCCAATATTCCCGACAACCCGCGGCGGCGGTCGGGGCAACGTCAATCGCCGTTACACTAGCCAGCGCGCCGGCTACATCGGTCAATAGTCAAGGAACTAGCGCGCCGATTGTTGATATGACCGAGTTGCTCCTCTTCCATTCTTCATTGACAATAAGGAATACGCGTTATTGATACCTGACGCGGCAGTGATCCCGTATCCGGGCTCAACACCCAGCTCTCTCCTTCAATGTCCTTAGCAATGCACTCACCGCCTACGGTCGCTTCTGACTTGTCTTCGACCTACTAGTTCACCACCATTATTGCCGAGGTTCAGGAGCCGTCAGCTGCTCCACCACCATCTAGTGTGTCTACTGCCTTTCCTTCCCCTGCCCTTCCTCCCTGCCTTCCTTGTACTGAAGCGACTCCAATGGCAGCACAAGAGCCGGTTTTCTCTTGCCCATCCCCCGTATCGCTCGACGCTCTCGCTGAGTATTTCTTTGACAGGTCCAAACACCGTACACCTACTCCCGCTGTGCCATTTGCCCCTTCCCTTATCGGATCAGGCGACGCAACCGCCGAAGGAAGCCCCGGCGTCGCCTTCGACTCGACCACCCTCACCGGCGCCGTCCTCCCTCCGCATGCCGAGCCACCGCTGGTCATAGATCACCACGGTATAGGGTGGTGAAGGCGCAGAGATCAATCTGAGCGATCTGAGTCGTTCGAGCCTGTCACTCCACTATCGATCAACGCAGTCAATGGAGATGGAGGGAACGACCAAGTCGATGCGCATGCTTGGTGGACCGATTTTGCTGGACATGACCAGCGGTCCTCAGCGTCCCAAACTGATCCTCAGTACACACATGAACTCGAGCAAGGTCAAGAGCAAGAGCAAGAGCAACTTCTCGTGGTCAAACTCAGTGACGTGATTTCTCCACAAGTGCAAATCGAACCCCTGCAGCCTCAACTCGGTGTTCTAGAAGAGGGTGGCTTTATTCAGACATTGACCTATGACCGATCCCATTACAGTGAATTACAATCCATCAAAGCGCTGCCCACACTGCCGATCCCATTACAGTGCATTCCAACCCACTAAAGCGCATTTGATCTTGACTGTGTGTCACATACTATGCAATTCCCAACCGACCTCCGACATTTGGACTTTGACCATGTTCAACTCTCACAATGATTTAGCGATCTTATTGGTGGTACCCGCTCTGCAACTTGTCGCGTAATGTATCTGTCCTGGCTCTTAATAAAAGTACATATCATTTAAGTGTCACTGGGTCCTCAGCTCTTCTTTTAGGGCTCCTCTGGGGGCACGTAAACACAAAGAATTCGATCGCGAACCGTACCACAATTACACGCACAAGCAAATGCTTACACAACCACCTTTAGAAGTTGTTGAATTGAACATATCTTCGGGTACTTTGATTTCGAAGCCATTAATGCTTAAGTGAAATCTCAAACAGGTCGACTGGGAATATCGTGATTTCTTTCTAACACGTGTCATAGACATGCGCCTTTATTACGAGTTATGGCTTAGATCCAGCCATTTATGTTGTCTGTGCTCGATCCTGTGTATTTAATGGCCATTTCTTCATACAGACTGGACTTGTTTGTAGTAGGTATTCTTACAGGCATATACTATAGCTATCGTACTATTTGTATTGGCTGAGGCTAGACCCTTATTACTCTGTCACTCGGCAATCATCATCCTTGTTTCGACACCACGATGTCCTCGTTACCCAATGAGCTCTGGTGGAAAATTCTAGCCCATGCCATCTCTCGTGAAAGCAATCTCGCTATGGTCAAACCCTCATCGGAACGTCTCCATCCGTTCTTTCCGGGAAGTGTTTCCGGATTCACTGAGACACGTTTCCATGTCTCGCAGTTGGCTATGTGGAAGCGCAGCAATGTGGTTGCACACAATTTTGTGCAGGTGAACCGCCTGTGGCAGGGTATTGCGGAACGATTCTTGTACTCAGCATTTTATGTTGAAGAGGAATGGCGGCTGCAAAGGTTCATCAATACCCTCAAATTAAATTCCAACCTTGCAGAACAACTCCATACCCTTGTTATCATGCCTCATATTTGTACTAGGGGCATGAGGAACGTTTGTTTTGAGCCACTTATTGCACAAGTGCTGAGCCTTTGTCATGGCCTAGTCGCTATAGTGGTGAAGTCATATGCGTTGTCAAGTCCCCTTCCTCTCTTCCAATCCCCCGAATCCTCGCGGCGCCTTCTGCTGCTCTCTGCCTTGCATCTACAGGTTGAAGAGTTCCCCATCTTTATGAGAAACTTCAACCATTATGCAAGCCTCCAAGTATTGGAGTTATCTGTCAACTCCATCAATAGCCACACACTTCCATCTTTTCCTGAACCCATTACTTTCCCGTCCCTCCATACCCTCTTACTTGGGTATCTTGACCCACTCGCCCTAAACGTGGTTGGGAAATGGGAACTACCATCCTTGAAAGAACTCTCCATCTCTCAATGCCATCCTATCATCAGCACAGCACTATTTCCCCTGATCCAGCGGTCGTACGATAGACTCGAGTTCTTTGATGCATGCATAGATCTTCTACATGATCATGATTTCCACAACTTTATCCAGGCCCCCCTTTCTCATCTCAGGAATGTGACTCTCAACATTACAACATCTGCACACTCGTCACCATCCATGCATCCAGCCATGAAACAACTTTTTCATCATGTGGTCACACTCGGGATAAGCAGATTTGGCATGACAATGATAAGGCCAGAAGATGAGCCTGCATGGGTCCGATTTTTTTCTGACCCAACGTATATGCCCCACCTTCGCTCCGTGTTGACAGGCGTGACAACAGGTTCATTTGGTTTTTGCTCATATGTCACTAAACCTTCCTTGGAGGTCCTCCGCTCCTTTGAAAAAGTGCTCAAAGACAGGGGTGTGGTGTTGAAAGGTGTGTCGATTGATAATTCGGCTTTTGTTCCAATTAAACTTCTTCAAAGAGACACCCTTGAGGTCAGAATGTTCCTGTTTAGTAGTGGATCGGTGCTCATCTCCCCCGCACCAGCATCAGAACGCCCGCCATGGAAATTAAGAGTGGTGTGTACCTAGAACTGCTTGTAAGCAACGATGGCCTGTAACACCGAAAGTGGTCTAGTGATCACATGATACTGTTTCAAATGGGACTGGCGACTTCGGGGCATTGTGGACCTCGCAATACTTGTAAGATATTCAACAGAATAAATGTACAAAGGAGCTTGTGAATTCTCCATTTCACCCTTGCACAGCTAACGTAAACCTTGTAGATGGTTTTGTGTTATGCTCAAAGTCTCCTAGCGGTAAATCAGGAAACACTTTCTTCACTTTCTTGGCGAAGTATTGAGCCCACGTGCCCGCTGTGATGCATTTTATCAGCTTATCTGTCGATAACGTGCCTTTGACGCATCAAGTGAATGGTGGAACTCACAGATGCCGGTAAAAGTAGTGCCTTCCCAACGAGCACATGCTTCAACCTGCTCCTCCTCCGAGAGAGAGACCCAAGGTGAGAGAGTGGAAGAGGCCTCATATTCGCATCCCAGCTGAAATCGAAGAAAACGGAAACGAAATGCGGTATGTTCCTGGAGCAGGTGGTTTGACTCGATGGGGAATCGATTTGAACCTTCCATCAGTCATTCGATCTAACATATCTCCAACTACAAGAGGTCGGTCAACGTTCCGTGGAGGTAAAAGGGAATAGCGAAATCGATCATTTACCATTACAGACAAGCAGATCTGGCTCAAATGGGACATCTACCCACTCTTTGGATGGTGAGAGGATCTGCAGTCCGGGTCCACCTTGGTTCAGGAGGGTCAAGTAACCGAAATCTGCTCAGAAACGAGGGGGCTTAATGACGAGTGTACTATAGGACACTTGGTACGCACCTGTATGCTCGCCAATTCCCCAGGCTAGTTACCCTCTGGCTGATTGTCAGGTGCGACGTATATGAAACAACGAACGATTGAGATGGGCTCCGGGGACAGATATTCCTCTCACATAAAGCCATCGGGCAAGCCAAGAGAGACAGAGACCGCATCGGAGAGGGCCTTCCCTATTTTGATTATATGTTCAATATACGCGAGTATCGTCGCGCGCATCGTGGGTACACTGCCGTCCGGAAACTGATTCTTGCCGTGATGTGATACTGATCAGCGGCTATTTCCTCTATAATGGCTCAAGGGGACTGACCAGGGGGAGCCCTGCGTTACATGATCGTCAGAATGCTCCGCGCGGTCCAAAGTAGATTCCTTCCTTGTGATCCAGATGACCGCGAGTATGCTCTCCGCCCCTTGGCAGATATCCTCTCCAAGCCACTCCGCCTTTCTTGACGTGTAATTTCAACTTTTGCTCCAAAGGGAGCGAAAAGACGTCCTCTACTGTCTGATACAGGGTTGAACGAAGCTCGGAGGGGATTTTATGACCCTTCAGAAGACAGAAACCCCAAGTTGAGAAGGCCGCATACAGATTCCTGGCGGTATGTTCGCGAGCCTGACGAGAGTCGAGAGGGTTCGTCTCTGCGCCGTTCCGAGGAACTAGAAAGGGCCAATGTCCACCAAAGGTATCTCTGAGGTCATGTTGCCAACGTTATCACAGGGCGGCGTCGTGGGCGGGCTTGTATTGTTCTGTGGCAAGGCCGGTACATGAGTACAAGAAAGAACGCTCCAGCGATGTTGCTGCCGCGAAAGTCATTCTTGCCATTCAACTGGAGCAAGACTCGCGATACATGAAGCTACTCCTGATTGCTACAACATATCGGGAACCCGAGGCGGCCAGGCTTTGGCCCTCGATTCGATTCACAGAGAACCACGCACAACTTCTTATCATATTCCGTATGCTTGTACTTTCATACTCATGTACGCCCACGGAGCCTGCCACGGCATTAGCCTATACAGACTCGGCGCTTATACAAATGCAGGATGTCATCATCGTTCAACTACGCTAACTCCGATCTATAAAGAATTAATTGTAGCTGTTTCGTGCCCCTGTCCTTGATAACGTATATCCACGGGGGCAAAATCTGTCCAAAGCGGGTCACTTGGACACCTGCCTTTCAAGACCTTTTACAAGACCCTCGAATGGCGCAGTCTCTGACCGAAGACCAAAAGCAAGTGCTCCAGGATGCTGAGGTGCTCGTGCGAAATCAGTGTGTTCACGTCGATTCTTAGCTGTGGGACAAATTTACTGATGAGCGTTGCAAACGCGCAGTATGGCCGCATACGACCCATCACACGACTTTCATCATGTTGATCGCGTTCGTAAAACCGCTTTACGAATCGCAAAACGGGTCGAGGACGAAAAGGGCGAGGGGTCTATCGACATGTTCGTCCTTGAGCTTGCGGCATTGTTCCATGACCTCTATGAGCAAGTTTAATTTTGGACTTTTGTCTTGATAAAGACGACGCCCACTCTCCCGTAGTGCGAAGTACGCCCAAGGTGATGACCGTTCCACGCTCGCTGTGTTCTTCGAAAGCCACCAAGGAATTGTATCCTCCGATCAAGCTGGGCGTATTTCAAAGATCATTGAGAATGTGTCATACAGTAAGGAGGTCAAGCGAATAGCAGCTGGGCAGCAAACCTCCTGGCACGAGACATGTCTCGAACTACACTGGTACGTTGAAATGCCCGCTTACACTCACCGATGTTCATATTGTGCGTCCATAGTGTGCAGGATGCCGACAAGCTGGATGCTATCGGCGCTTTGGGGATCATGAGATGTTCCGCCTACTCTATGGTGATCAATCGACCGCTCTATGCTTCCACCTCGGACGGAGAGCTCGACAAGAATTGCTCTATCCAACATTACTACGACAAACTCTTGAAATTGCAAGGGCTACTGAGAACGGAAGAAGGAAGGCGGCTGGGGACGCAGAGACAAGATTTTATGACATTGTTCCTTAAACAGCTTGAGTCAGAAATTGATTAGTTAAGTTGTTCAATTTCCTGAGAGCGGCCTAGAATTTACTGTACCACAGATTCTTTGTACGTGCGGGTGCCATCCTACTTTGATCATTCCTGAGTGACGTCAAGGTAAGGCACCGTCTTTGTCTTGATTGCGTCGTCCGTTCGCCACCAACGAGTGGCCGATACGGCCTGATGTTCGGCACTCGGTTCTCCAACGGATTCCACGTGGGCACTGTCAATACTGGAAAGGAAAATAATGTTGTGGCATTCTTATACTGGCTCAATTAGGGGCGTTCAGAGCAAGGATCTACGCCAATGTCGAACAATGAACAAGCCGGAGCCCAAGGGCAGTAAAGGTAGAAAAACAAACCTTTATATTGGTGCATGTTTGCAAAGCTACCTGTCGAGCACGTTCTATATTGGGAACAGCATCCGTTTATCCGAGGGTTCGAGATCAAATTCGCTGTCGAGATAGTTGGCTTGGCGGAGAACTCTATCCCGAAGCTCGAATATTGTTGACAGCCTGCCCCGGGGGTTGTCAGATAAGGTACTTCCGTCGCAGGGTCCAAGGAGACCTTTCTTTGTTGATGACTTCTGGCTTCGATACAGTAATGGAGTTGATGCAAATTCAAGGTTAACTTTTTTAATATGTCGGTGGAATCTTTTCTCAATTTCAAAACGAGAACTGACAGTACAATTGCAGAGGAACGGCCGGACACCAGCCGGATAAGCCAGATATCGCTGGTCCTACCCGTATATGATAATACGTTCGTTGCGTGGACACACAGCAGCCTACTTGAATACAGAATATGAAAAATGTTTTCAAATGATGGACGGAGCGGAGGAAAATTCAAAAGCTGACTGTCAGCCGCTCGTCAAGCTTCTCATATCCGCAGACACGCGAAAGCTGTTTTAATATGAATTGGCGTGGCCATGGTCATAAAACTTAAAACGTTGGCTCGACCCCAACACACGAGAAAACTAGACGACCACCGACTTCTGCTCGAGGCTCGAGGCAGAGCAAAGCCTGGGCTATAGGCTCCCCTCCATTCACTTCTGACTCGTTTCGTATTCCTCTTGGACCCGTCCACGACTCTCCCTTTCCCCTCCCTTTCC
>WNFL01059791.1_pt1 | contig 14393 bp, 18 predicted proteins | sample 5400361 | NCBI WGS metagenome assembly WNFL01 (sample SAMN13153351, study PRJNA577476) | soil metagenome | isolation source: 40 cm soil on Douglas fir-dominated hillslope | place: USA:California | collected 2013-09-17
GCCGAGAAGCTGCGCGCGCTCATCGCCCGCAAGATGAAGGTGCCGGCGGGCATGAGCGTGATCCTCGGCAACGGCTCGGACGAGCTGCTGCAGATCGTCACCATGGCGCTCGCGCGCCCCGGCGCATCGCTCATGTATCCGTCGCCGACCTTCGTCATGTACTCGATGTACGCCGCCTTTACCGGCATGAAGGCGATCGCCCTGCCGTTACGTGACGATTTCACTTTCGACGCCGAGGCATTCATCGCGCGCATGAAGGCCGAGCGGCCCGCGCTCGTGTTCCTCGCCTATCCGAACAACCCGACCGGCACGCTTTATCCGGACGACGACGTCGTCAAGGTCATCAAGGCCTGCGAAGGCGTGGTGGTGATCGACGAGGCCTACCACGCCTTCGCCGGCCGGACCTTCATGCAGCGCCTCGGCGAGTTCCCGAACCTGGTCGTGATGCGCACCGTGTCGAAGCTCGGCCTCGCCGGCATCCGCCTCGGCTACCTCGCCGCGCGGCCGGAATGGGCCGACGAGTTCAACAAGGTGCGCTCGCCGTACAACGTCAACGTACTGACCCAGGTCGCGGGCGAGTTCGCGCTCGAGCGGCTGGAGGTGCTCGAGGAGCAGGCGAGCCGGATCCGCGCCGAGCGCGCCAGACTGGGAAAAGAGCTGGAAGGCCTGAAGGGCATCACCGTGTTCCCCTCGGCGGCTAACTTCTATCTCGTGCGCGTGCCGGACGCGACGCGCGTCGATGCCGCGCTCAAGCGCCAGGGCGTGCTGGTGAAGAACCTGCATCCCGCGCTCGCGCAGTGCCTGCGCATCACGGTCGGCACGCCGGACGAAAACCGTATACTGCTCACTGCCCTGAGAGAAGCACTCCAATGAGGACCGCAGAGGTCACCCGCAACACGAAGGAAACCCAGATCCGGGTGAAGCTCAACCTGGACGGCAAGGGCACGGCGAAGCTCTCGACCGGGGTGCCCTTCCTCGAGCACATGCTCGATCAGGTGGCGCGCCACGCCATGCTCGACCTCGAGATCGAGGCGAAGGGCGACCTGCACATCGACGGCCACCACACCGTCGAGGACATCGGCATCACGCTCGGCCAGGCTCTCGCCAAGGCGCTCGGCGACAAGGCGGGCGTGCGCCGCTTCGGCCACGCCTACGTGCCGCTCGACGAGGCGCTGTCGCGCGTGGTGATCGACTTCTCGGGCCGGCCGGGCCTGGAGTACCACGTGGAGTTCACGCGCGCTCTGATCGGCGAGTTCGACGTCGACCTGATGCACGAGTTCTTCCAGGGCTTCGTCAACCACGCCCAGGCGACGCTGCACATCGACAACCTGCGCGGCGACAACGCCCACCACCAGTGCGAAACGATCTTCAAGGCGTTCGCGCGCGCGCTGCGCATGGCCGCCGAGCCCGATCCGCGTGCGGCCGGCACGGTGCCCTCGACGAAAGGCACCCTCTAGCTTGAAGATCGCCGTAGTCGACTACGGCATGGGCAACCTGAGGTCGGTCTCCAAGGCGCTCGAACACGTGGCGCCCCAGGACCGGGTGCTCGTGACCGCGGACCCCGCCGCGATCCGCTCCGCGGACCGGGTCGTCGTGCCCGGTCAGGGCGCGATGCCCGACTGCATGCGCCAGCTGGCCGCAAGCGGGGCGCGCGAGGCGGTGATCGCCGCGACCCGCGACAAGCCCTTCCTCGGCCTGTGCATCGGGGTGCAGATGCTCTTCGAGCGGGGCGAGGAGGGCGATACGCCCGGCCTGGGGGTGCTGCCGGGGCGCGTACCGCGCCTTTCCGCCCCGGGGCTCGAGATCCCGCACATGGGCTGGAACGAAGTGCTCCAGGCGCGCCCGCACCCGCTTTGGCAGGGTATCCCCGACCGGAGCCGCTTCTATTTCGTGCACAGCTACTATCCGGCGCCGCGCGAGCCGTCGCTCACCGCCGCCACCTGCGTCTACGGTGCGCCCTTTACCTGCGCGGTGGCGCGGGATAACATTTTCGCCGTCCAGTTCCACCCCGAAAAAAGCCAGTCCGCCGGCCTGCAACTTCTCTCCAACTTCGTGAACTGGCGTCCTTGACGCGCCCCTGAGAAACTCGATCGAGCACCGCCGTGCTCATCATTCCCGCGATTGATCTGAAAGACGGCCGCTGCGTGCGCCTGAAGCAGGGCGACATGAGCACGGCGACCGTGTTCTCCGACGACCCGGTGGCGATGGCGAAGCACTGGGCGGCTCAAGGAGCCAAGCGCCTGCACATCGTCGATCTCAACGGCGCCATCGCCGGCCGGCCGAAGAACGAGAAGGTGATCCGCGACATGATCGCCGCGGTCGGCGACGCGCTGCCGATCCAGCTCGGCGGCGGCATCCGCGACCTCGACGCGATCGAGAGCTACCTCGACGCCGGCGTCACCTACGTCATCATCGGCACCGCCGCGGTCAAGAACCCGGGCTTTCTCTCGGACGCCTGCTACGCCTTCCCGGGCCACGTGATCGCCGGGCTCGACGCCAAGGACGGCAAGGTCGCGGTCGAGGGCTGGTCGAAGCTGACCGGCCACGACGTGATCGACCTCGCCAAGAAGTACGAGGAATACGGCATCGAGGCGCTGATCTACACCGACATCGGCCGCGACGGCATGATGACCGGCATCAACATCGAAGCCACTTTCAAGCTCGCGCAGCAGCTGAAGACGCCGATGATCGCCTCCGGCGGGCTGAACAGCCTGGCGGACGTGCAGGCGGTGTGCGAGAAGCTCGTGCCCGAAGGTGTGATCGGCGCGATCGCCGGCCGCGCGCTCTACGAGGGCAAGCTCGACCTGAAGAAGGCGCAGGCCGCCGCCGACCAGGCAACGAAGAAACCTTAGAAATGGGTCTGGCGAAGCGGGTCATCCCGTGCCTCGACGTCACCGCGGGCCGGGTGGTGAAGGGCGTCAACTTCGTCTCGCTGCGCGACGCGGGCGATCCGGTCGAGATCGCCGCGCGCTACGACGGCGAGGGCGCCGACGAGCTCACCTTCCTGGACATCACCGCGAGCTCGGACGAGCGCGACATCCTGCTGCACGTGATCGAGGCGGTGGCGAGCAAGGTCTTCATCCCGCTCACCGTCGGCGGCGGCGTGCGCAAGGTGGAGGACGTACGGCGCCTGCTCAACGCCGGCGCCGACAAGGTGTCGATCAACACCTCCGCGGTGCAGAACCCCGAGCTGGTGCGCGAAGCCTCCGCAATCGTCGGCAACCAGGCGATCGTCGTCGCCATCGATGCCAAGAAGAAGGGATCGTCCTGGGAGGTGTTCACCCATGGCGGGCGAAAGCCGACCGGCCTGGACGCCGTCGACTGGGCGAAGCGCATGGCCGAGGCGGGCGCGGGCGAGATCCTGCTCACCAGCATGGACCGCGACGGCACGCGCGAGGGCTTCGACATCGGCCTGACGCGCGCGGTGCGCGACGCGGTGCACGTGCCGCTCGTCGCCTCGGGCGGCGCGGGCTCGGCGGATCACTTCGCCGAGGGCGTGCTCGCCGGCGGCGCGAACGCCGTCCTCGGCGCGAGCGTGTTCCACTTCGGCGATCTCACCGTGCGGCAGGTGAAGGAGCACATGAAGAGCCGCGGCATCGAGGTTCGTTTGTGAGCTTTCTCGACGAAGTTCCCTGGAACAAGGACGGGCTGATCGCCGTCGTTGCCCAGGATCATTCTTCGCAGCGCGTTCTTACCGTCGCGTGGATGAATCGTGAGGCTCTGCAGAAGACTGTCGAGACGAACGAGGCCGTGTACTGGTCGCGCTCGCGCAAGAAGCTGTGGCGCAAAGGCGAGGAGTCGGGCCACGTGCAGAAGGTGCGCGAGGTGCGCATCGACTGCGATTCCGACGCGATCCTGCTCAAGGTAGAGCAGGTGGGCGGCATCGCCTGCCACACGGGAAGGGAAAGCTGCTTTTTCCGCAAACTCGAAAAGGGGAAATGGGTGACGATCGATCCGGTGCTGAAGGATCCCGCGCTCATCTACAAGAAGAAATGAAAGACAGGCAAAAAATGAAAGACATCCTGGAAAGGATCGCCGACACGATCGAGGCGCGCAAAGGCGGCGATCCGGAGAAATCGTACGTGGCGAAGCTCTTCGCCAAGGGCGACGACGCGATGCTGAAGAAGATCGGCGAAGAGGCGACCGAGACCGTGCTCGCGGCCAAGAGCGGCGACCGCCTTCACCTGGTGAACGAGGTGACCGACCTCTGGTTCCACTGCATGATCGTGCTCGCGCGCCATGGGCTGCGTCCCTCCGACGTGCTGGCGGAGATGAAGCGGCGCGAGGGCATCTCGGGCATCGACGAGAAGGCCGCAAGGAAAAAACGATGACCGATCCGAATTGCATTTTTTGCAAAATCGTCAGCGGCGCCATCCCGGCGAAGAAAGCCTACGAGGACGACGAGGTGATTGCTTTCCACGACATCCGGCCGCAGGCGCCGGTGCATCTGCTCGTGGTGCCGAAGGCGCACCTCGCCACGCTCTACGAAGCGCAGCCTGCGCACCAGTCGGCGCTCGGCAAGATGCTCATCGTCGCCGGGCGGCTCGCTCGCGAGGCCGGCGCGAGCGACGGCTTCCGCACCATCATCAACACCGGCCGGGTGGGGCATCAGGAGGTGTATCATGTCCACATGCATGTCCTCGGGGGCCCGGAACCTCTCGGCCCGATGCTTGCGAGGCGAAAGTAGGAGATAAAGCCATGGGTACTTGGGGCATCGGACACTGGGTCATCCTGCTGATCATCGTGCTGGTGATCTTCGGCACGAAGAAGCTGCGCAACATCGGCACCGATCTCGGCGGCGCGGTGCGCGGCTTCAAGGACGGCATCCGCGAAGGCGGGACGGACAAGCCCGCCGAGGCGGGCGCTGCGGCGCCGCAGGTGACCGGCAAGACCGTCGACGGCGAGATCAAGGGCAAGACCGAAAGCAAGGCCTGAGCGCCGCACGGCGCTGAATCGTCGGGCGCCCGAGCGGCGCCCGTGCTTTCTCTAGGGTTCCATGTTCGACATCGGCTTCTCGGAAATGATGGTCCTCGCGGTGCTCGCGCTGATCGTCATCGGCCCCGAGCGCCTGCCGCGCGTCGCGCGCACGCTCGGCCACCTCGCCGGACGGCTGCAGCGCTACGTCGCCGACGTGAAGGCCGACATCAGCCGCGAGGTCGAGCTCGATGAGCTGCGCAAGATGCGCGACTCGATGCAGCAGGCGGCGTCGAGCTTCCAGAGCTCGGTGAACAGCGAGATCTCCAAGGCGAGCGGCGAGATCTCCAAGGTCGAGGGCGAGCTCAACGCCGCCGCCGCCAGTCTGGATAAACCCGTCGACGCGCCCGAAGCGCCGAAAGCCCACGAACCGGCCAAGTCCGGCTCCGCGTGACCGGCGGGCAGGAAAGCTTCATCTCGCACCTCGTCGAGCTGCGCACGCGGCTGTTGCGCGCGCTGACCGCCGTCTTCGTCGTGTTCGTCGCGCTGCTCATCTGGCCGGGCGCGGGCACGATCTACGATCTGCTCGCCTCGCCGCTCATGAACGCGCTGCCGCAGGGGGCGAAGATGATCGCCACCGGCGTCATCACGCCTTTCGTCGTGCCGCTGAAGGTCGCCGGCCTCGCGGCGTTCATGGTGGCGCTGCCCTACGTGCTGTACGAAGCCTGGGCGTTCGTCGCGCCCGGCCTGTACGAGCACGAGAAGAAGCTCGCGGTGCCGATCACCGTCGCGGCGACGCTGCTCTTCTACCTCGGCGTGGCGTTCTGCCACCTGTTCGTGTTCGGCAGGGTGTTCGCCTTCATTTCCGACTTCGCGCCCAAATCGATCACTCCGGCGCCGGACATCGAAGCCTATCTCGGCTTCGTGCTGACGATGTTCCTCGCCTTCGGCGTGACCTTCGAGATCCCGATCGTCGTCATCCTGCTGGTGCGCTTCGGCCTGGTGACGGTGGAGAAGCTAGTCGAGTGGCGCTCCTACGTGATCCTCGGCAACGCCGTGGTGGCGGCGGTGATCACGCCGCCCGACGTTGTGTCGATGCTGGCACTGCTCGTGCCGATGTGCCTGCTCTACGAGGTCGGCCTTTTCCTCGCGCGCTACGTCGGCACCCGGCCCAAAGAGGACGAAGCGTCCTCCTCGACGGGCGAGAGCGCCGGCTAGGAAGCGCGGCGCAGCCTGCCGACGATGCCGGCGGGGAAGTAGTAGACGCAGACGACGAAGAGCACGCCCAGCCACAGTAGCCAGCGGTCCGGATGCAGCAGCGCCGGCACGAGCGGCACGCCCTGCGTCGCATCCGAGGCGAGCTTCATCAGGTCCTGCAGGTAGTTCTGCGCTACGACGAAGAGCGTCGCGCCGATCGCTGCGCCGTACAGCGTTCCCATCCCGCCAATCACCACCATGAGCAAGAGATCGATCATGATCGAGAACGAAAGCGTGGTGTCGGGACCGGTATAGCGCAGCCACAGCGCGTAGAGCGCGCCCGCGGCGGTCGCGAGCAGCGCGGCGATGCAGTTGGCGACGGTGCGGTAGATGACGGTGCGGTAGCCGAGCGCCTCGGCGCGGAACTCGTTCTCGCGGATCGAGAGCAGCACGCGGCCGAAGGGCGAGTTGACGATGCGCAGGAGCAGCAGGAAGAGAAGAGCCGCGAGCACGAGCACGACGTAGTAGCAGGCGAGCCGCGACTGCAGCAGCGCCGGCAGGCGGAAATTGAGGCCGTCCTCGCCGCCGGTGAAGTCCGAGAGCTGCGAGGCGAGGATCTGGAAGAACGACGCCACCGCGAGCGTGATCATGGCGAAGAAGATCGCGCGCACGCGCAGGGAGAGCAGGCCGATCACCAACGCCGCCGCCGCGGTGAGCGCGAGGGAGAGGGCGAAGCCGAGAGCCAGGCTGCCCCATTGCGGGCCGAGCTTGGCCGCGGCGATGCCGATGCCGTAGCCGCCGATGCCGAAGAACATGGTGTGAGCGAACGAGACGATGCCGGTATAGCCGAGCAGCAGGTCGTAGCTCGCCACCAGCAGGATGAACACCGCCACCTTGGCGGCGACGTTGAGCGAGCGCGTGCCGGGAAAGACGAACGGCGCGAGCGCGAGGCCGAGGAAGATGACGAGCAGCAGCGCTGCGAGCACGCGGCTGCGCGGCAGGTCGCCCGAGAGCAGCCAGCTCATGCCTTGCCCGCCGGATAAAGACCGCGCGGCCGCCAGAGAAGCACGAGCAGCATGAGCAGGATGTTCGAGCCCAGCGCCAGCTTGGGCGCGAGGTAGCCGATGTAGTTCGCGAGCAGCCCGACGAGCAAGGCGCCGACGAAGCAGCCGCCCACCGAGCCCAGGCCGCCGATGATGATGACGATGAAGATCACCACCATGAGCTGCATCCCCATGCCGGCGCTGACCGACTCCTGGTACATCGCCCACATCAGGCCGCCCAGTCCCGCGAGCGCCGAGCCGGCGACGAACACCGCGACGAACAGCCGCCGGATGCGATAGCCGAGCGACTCGACCATCTCGCTGTTCTCGACGCCGGCGCGCACCAGAAGGCCGATGCGCGTCCGGTTGAGCACCAGCCACATCGCCGCGAACACCGCGAGGCCCACCAGCACCGCCAGCACGCGGTAGCGCTCGATCGCCGCGTCGCCGAACAGGATCGCGCCGGTGAGCGTCGCCGGGCGCGGCAGCGGGATGAGGTCCGGGCCCCACACCACCAGGATCAGCTGCTCGACCACGATCAGCCCGCCCATGGTGACGAGGATCTGCTTCAGGTGATCGCCATACACCGGGCGGATGACGATGCGCTCGAAGAACCAGCCCAGGACGCCGGCCAGCGCGACCGCGGCGAGGAGCGCCGGGGCGATGGCGCCGAGGTTGGCGGCGAGGCTCGGCGCCTGCAGATTGCTCTTCAGCGCGATCAGCACGCTCGCCGCGGCGTAGGCGCCCACCGAGATGAACACGCCGTGCGCGAAGTTCATGACGTCCATCAGGCCGAACACCAGCGTCAGCCCCGAGGCCATGATGAAGATCATCATTCCCATGGCGAGTCCGGCGACGGTGAGCGTCACCCAGGTCGGCGTGCTGGGAATGAGCGGCAGCGCGGCGAGCGCGAGCACCGGCACCAGCGCGATCGGGATCCAGTCTCGCTTCACTGGTGCTCGGCGAGGCTCAGGCCCAGCAGCCGCTGCTGCAGGGCGTCGTCGGCGGCGAGATCGGCCATCGCCCCGGTGTGGACGATGCGGCCCGAGTCCATCACCGCTACCCGGTCGCCGAGCGAGCGCGCGAAGTGGAAGTTCTGCTCGACCACGACCAGCGTCGTGTCGCGCTTGAGCTCGCGGAAGGCCTCGATCATGTTGCCGATGATCGCCGGGGCCAGCCCCTTGCTCGGCTCGTCGACGAGGAGCAGCCGGCGCGGCTCGACGATGGCGCGCGAGACCGCGAGCATTTGCTTCTGCCCGCCGGAGAGGTTGCCCGCCAGGGCGCCCCAGAACTTCTTCATCGCCGGGAAGAGGCGGAAGATCCATTCGAGGCGCTTCTCGTCCATGTCGCCGCCGCGCGCCGCGAGCAGCATGTTCTCGCGCACGGTGAGGCCGGCGAAGATGCCCATGTTCTCCGGCACGTAGGCGATGCCCAGGCGCGCGAGGTCCGGCGTCTTGAGGGTCTGGATTTCCTTGCCCTCGTAGCGGATCGTTCCGGCCGAGGCGCGCCACAGTCCCATGATGGTGCGCAGGCAGGTCGTCTTCCCCGCGCCGTTGCGGCCGAGCAGCATGGTCAGCTCGTTCTTGCTCGCCGAAAAATCCACCCCTTGCAGGATGTGGTACTGCCCGATGTGCGTGTGGACGCCGGCGAGCTGCAGGAGGTCAGCCACGCGCGATTCCCAGATAGGCTTCCTGCACGATCGGCGAGGCGATCACCGCGCCGGGCTCGCCGTCGGCGACCAGCTCGCCCTGGTGCAGGACGACGATGCGGTCGGCGAGCGAGCGCACCACGTCCATCTTGTGCTCCACCAGCAGGATGGTCTTGTCGCCCTGCGCCTTGATGGCGCGGATGAGATCGAGGATCACCGGCACCTCGTCGACGCTCATGCCGGCGGTGGGCTCATCGAACATGAAGACCTGCGGCTCGAGCGCGAGCAGGATCGCGACCTCGAGCTTGCGCTGGTCGCCGTGCGGCAGCGAGGAAGCGATCGCCTGCGCCTCGCCCGCGAGCGCAACACGCTCGAGGTAGCCGCGTGCCCGCTCGAGCAGCTCCACGTGCGAGCTCCACACCGAGAAGAGGTCCTTCCCCGCGCCGGCGCGCGCCTGCACCGCGAGGCGCACGTTCTCGAGCACCGTGAGGCGCGGGAAGAGATTGGTGAGCTGGAAGGCGCGGCCGATGCCCCGGCGCGTGCGCTGCGAAGGCACAAGGCCGGAGATGTCCTCGCCGAAGAGGGAAACGCGGCCGCTCGTGGCGGGCAGCTGCCCGGAGACGAGGTTGAAGTACGTGGTCTTGCCGGCGCCGTTAGGGCCGACGATCGCCGTGAGCGTTCCCGGCTGGAATGCGCAGCTGACGCGGTTGACCGCGACGTGGCCGCCGAAGCGGACGGTCAGGTCGCGGGTTTCGAGAGCGGGGCTTATTGCTTGACTCGAACCGGGACCTTCATCTCCTCGGGTTTGATCTCGCGGACCAGCTCCGGGATGGCCCACGACACGTTCGGGTCGACCTTGATCTTGAAGTGGTACATCGACTGCATCGCCTGGTGGTCTTCCTTGCGGAAGGTCATGCGTCCCTTGGGCGTCTCGAAGGAAAGGCCTTCCATCGCCGCGATGAGCTTCTCGGTATCCGTGCCGCCGGCCTTCTTCAGCGCTTCGACGATGGCAATGCCCGCCGACATCCCGCCCGCGGTGAAGAAGTCGGGCGGCGACTTGTAGCGCTTCATGTGCTCGGCGACCAGCCAGGCGTTGATCTTGTTCTTCGGATGCTCGTAGTAGTAATAGGTCGCGCCTTCCATGCCCGGCAGCGCCTTGTACGCCGCGAGCGCCGGCAGGATATTGCCGCCCGAGGCGATCTCGATGCCGTAGCGGCCGGGGTTCAGGTCGGCGATCTTGAAGGGATTGCCGCCTGCCCAGATGATGAAGATCACCTTGCGGCCCTTGCGCTCCTTGAGCGCGTTGAACAGGCGCTCTGCCGGCGCGGTGAAGTCGGTGGTCTGCTGCGGCGCATATTCCTCGTGCACGATCTGCGCGCCGGTGCCGGCGAGTGCTTCCTTGAAGGCCTTCACCCCGTCGCGGCCGAAGGCGTAGTCCTGCGCCAGCGTGGCGATGAAGGTGTCCTTCTTGCCTACCGCCACCGCGTTGGCGATCGCGTCCTGCGACGAGGAGCGGCCGGTGCGGAAGATGTAGCGGTTCCAGCGCTCGCCGGTGATCGCGTCGGCGACCGCCGGCTCGACGAGCAGGATCTTCTTGTATTCCTCCGCGACGGGCAGCATCGCCAGCGCCACGCCCGAACTCGTCGGGCCGATGGCGAGATCGACCTTGTCGTCGCCGAACGCGGCGGCGAGCTGCGCCTTGCCGGCATCGGGCTTGGTCTGGCTGTCCTTCTCGATCACCACGATCCTGCGGCCGAGCACCTCCATCTTGCCGCCGGTGGCGTATTCGAGGCCCATCATCAGCCCGGCGTGCGTCTGCTTGGCGTAGGCCTCGAGCGGCCCGGTCTTGTCGTAGACGTGCGCGATGCGGATTTCCTTGCTCTGCGCCAACGCGAGGTTCGCCGCGGAGGCGAGCGCCGCCGCAAAAAGCATTCTCGAAGCGTTCATGTTTCTCCCTTGAAAAAAAGTCTTATTCGCCGCTGCGCGCCTGGGGCTTGGGTCGGCGACCTACGGTAATGGTCGCGTCGACGTCCTGCCCCGCGCGCTTGAGCTTCATCTTCGCCGGGCGCCCGGGGGCGAGCGCGGCGATCAGGTTGAGCATCGAGGTCGGGTCGGCGACCGGCCTGCCTTCCACCTCGGTGAGGACATCGCCGGGCTTCACCCCGGCCTTGTCGGCGGGACCGCCGCGCAGCACGCCGGCGATGAGCGCGCCGCGCGTGTCGCCGAGCTTGAACGACTCGGCGATCGGCGGCGTGATCTCCTGCACCTCGACGCCGATCCAGCCGCGCGTCACCGCGCCGCTCTTCACGATCTGGTCGAGCACCATCTTCGCCGTCGACACCGGGATGGCGAAGCCGATGCCCATCGAGCCGCCCGAGCGCGAGAAGATCGCGGTGTTGATGCCGATCAGGTTGCCCTGCGCGTCGACCAGCGCGCCGCCGGAGTTGCCGGGATTGATCGCCGCGTCGGTCTGGATGAAGTTCTCGAAAGTGTTGATGCCCAGGCCGGTGCGGCCGAGGGCGGAGATGATGCCGCTCGTCACGGTCTGGCCGACGCCGAAGGGATTGCCGATCGCGAGCACCACGTCGCCGACGCGCAGCGATTCCGAGGAGCCGAAGTTGATCGCCGGCAGGTTGTCGGCATTGACGCGCAGCACCGCGAGGTCGGTCTCGGGGTCGTTGCCCACCACCTTCGCCAGCAGCTTCTTGCCGTCGGCGAGCGCGACCTCGATCTCGTCGGCCGCCTCGACCACGTGGTGATTGGTGAGCACGTAGCCGCTCGTGCTGACGATGACACCCGAACCGAGGCTCGAGGCGCGCTGCGCCTCGTCGGGAAGCTGCTCGCCGAAGAAGCGGCGGAAGATCGGATCGTTCAGCAGCGGATGGCGCGGCGAGCGGATCTCCTTGGAGGTGAAGATGTTGACCACCGAGGGCATCGCGCGCTGCACCGCGCCGTAGTAGGAGACGGGAGCTCCCCCCGAGGGTGCGGGCGCGCTCGTCGTCGAGGGCACCATCGGCAGCGCGCCGGAGCGCGCCGGCAGCCACTCGGGACGGAAGGTCGAGACGACGAAGAGCGTCGCGACGGCGATGGTCGCGGCCTGCGCAAAGACGAGCCAGAGGCGGTACATGTTGGGGGAGGCACGCCTAGTATACGAAATTCCCTTGAAAATTTAGCCGCTTAGAAGCGAATTCGTGACAAGCCGGGGCCCTCCCCGGTAAAATCGCCCGCTTCGCTTCCATAACCAAAAGAATTCCATCTCCATGAACGAGCAAGTAAAAACGGACGCGACGCGGCGCAAGCTGCTCGTCGCGACCTCGGCCGTGGGCGCCGTCGCGGGACTCGGCGCGGCGGTGCCTTTCGTCGCCAGCATGTGGCCTTCCGAGCGCGCGCGCGCAGCCGGCGCGCCCGTGTCAGTCGATCTCTCGAAGATCGGTCCGGGCGAGCTCGCGGTGATCGAGTGGCGCGGCAAGCCCGTATGGGTGATCCGCCGCACCAAGGAAATGCTCGCGTCGCTGAAGGCCGTCGAGGGACGGCTCTCCGATCCGGCGTCGAAGGCCTCTGACCAGCCGAAGTACGCCGAGAACGAGTTTCGCTCGGCGAAGCCCGAGATCATGGTGATGGAGGGCGTCTGCACGCACCTCGGCTGCTCGCCGCAGCTGAAAGGCGCCGAGGCGAAGGCGGAGATGGGCGGCGACTGGGCGGGCGGCTTCTACTGCCCCTGCCACGGCTCGAAGTTCGACCTCGCCGGGCGCGTCTACAGCGGCTCGCCGGCACCCCTCAACCTCGTCGTGCCGCCGTATGAGTACGCCTCGGATTCGACGCTGGTGATCGGCGAAGACAAAGAAAAGAAGGGAGCCTAGGGAATGGGTGCTCAACTGCGTGCCCTCTGGGGATGGTTCGACACGCGCATGCCGTCGGTGGCCGAGCAGTGGAAGATCCACGCCGCCGGGTACTACGCGCCGAAGAACTTCAACTTCTGGTACTTCTTCGGCTCGCTGGCGATGCTGGTGCTCGCGATCCAGATCGTCTCGGGCATCTTCCTGACGATGAATTACAAGCCCGACGCGACCCTCGCCTTCGGCTCGGTCGAGTACATCATGCGCGACGTGCCGGGCGGCTGGATCCTGCGCTACATCCACTCGACCGGAGCCTCCGCTTTTTTCATTGTGGTGTACCTGCACATGTTCCGCGGCTTGCTCTACGGCTCGTACAAGCAGCCGCGCGAGCTGGTGTGGATCTTCGGCGTGCTGATCTACCTCACGCTCATGGGTGAAGCGTTCTTCGGCTATCTGCTGCCGTGGGGCCAGATGTCGTACTGGGGCGCGCAGGTGATCGTGAACCTCTTCGGCACGGTGCCTTTCATCGGCCCCGACCTCGCGCTCTGGATCCGCGGCGACTACGTCGTGTCGGATGCGACGCTGAACCGCTTCTTCGCCCTGCACGTCATCGCTTTCCCGCTGGTGCTGCTCGGCCTCGTGGTCGCGCACATCCTCGCGCTGCATGACGTCGGCTCGAACAACCCGGACGGCGTGGAGATCAAGAAGCTGAAGGGAACGGACGGCCACCCCCTCGACGGAATCCCCTTCCATCCGTACTACACGGTGAAGGACATCATGGGCGCGGTGGTGTTTCTCTTCATCTTCTGCTTCGTCATGTTCTTCGTGCCCGAGGTCGGCGGCTACTTCCTCGAATACAACAACTTCATTCCCGCCGACCCGCTGAAGACGCCGCAGCACATCGCGCCGGTCTGGTACTTCACGCCGTACTACTCGATCCTGCGCGCCGTGCCGCCGCTCTTCCATTCGCAGTTCCCCGGGGTGCTGGCGATGGGCATCGCGACCATGATCCTCTTCTTCCTGCCGTGGCTCGACCGCAGCCCGGTGAAGTCGATCCGCTACCGCGGCACGCTCTACAAGAGCTGGCTCGCGCTGTTCGTCGTCGTGTTCCTGGTGCTGGGCTACCTCGGCACCGAGCCGACCACGGTGTGGGGCCAGTTCGGCTTCAACGCCTTCTTCCTCGACACCAAGGACGTCGCCACCTGGGCGGCGCGACTGTGCAGCATCGTCTACTTCCTCTTCTTCATCCTCATGCCGTGGTACACCGCGCGCGACAAGGTGCTGCCGGTGCCTGAGCGGGTGACGGCATGAGAATCCTCTTCCTGCTCCTCCTCGTCCCTTGGCGCGCGACCTCGTCAGCCTGCAGTCGGGCGCGCGCACCTTCACCAACTACTGTCTTGGCTGCCACAGCGTGCAGTACATGCGCTATCAGGGCCTCACGCACCTCGGCCTGACCGAAGCGCAGATCCGCGACAACCTGATGTTCACCGCCGACAAGGTGGGCGAGCCGATGAAGACGACGCTGCCGGCGAAGGACGCGAAGCAGTGGTTCGGCGTCGCGCCGCCCGACCTTTCGGTCGTGGCGCGCTCGCGCGGTGCCGACTGGCTGTACACGTACCTGCGCACCTTCTACCGCGATGCGAAGACCGTCACCGGCTGGAACAACGCCGTCTTCCCCAACGTCGGCATGCCGCACGCGCTGTGGATGCTGCAGGGTGAACGGCGCCTCGAGGTGGCGGCGCCGGAAGGCGGCCA
>WNFL01194990.1_pt1 | contig 14392 bp, 15 predicted proteins | sample 5400361 | NCBI WGS metagenome assembly WNFL01 (sample SAMN13153351, study PRJNA577476) | soil metagenome | isolation source: 40 cm soil on Douglas fir-dominated hillslope | place: USA:California | collected 2013-09-17
CGCCGCCTTCCCTCGCCGGGATGTTCGAACGAGCGTACCTGATGCACATCATGACTCATTGGAACGTCCCGTTGATGTCTTTAGCGGCGCGACTTTAATCCGTGGCATGCCAGATGCCAAGCGGAATAATGTGTATCTATAAACATTTAAGGGGCACGCAGTGCTACTGTCATGCCCCTCATTAGATGCCTGTTAGCAGAACCGCAGCCTCAGGTCTTGCCCATGCAGTCTTCGATGTAGAACCAGCGGTCGTCACCGGCCAGTCCCTTTGATTTTACCTCTTTGCGGCACGCCGCGAGCTTGGTCTTGTTCTGACTCCACTTCGCTTTCATGTCCTTTAGCTTGTCGGCCGTCAGCTTCATTTTCGAAGGTTTTGCGGCCGGAACTGGAGTTGTCGTCGGCGCAGCCGTCTGGGCAGAAGCCGTATGGAGCGTGCCGACGACAAGCAGCATGGCGGCGAGACAAACACTGGTGCGAAGCATGGGCGTCCCCTGGTTTGGTTTCTTTGATTGATTGCAAAGGCGAAAGTCCGCGGGACGGCCGTTACCGTCCCGCGGCGATTAAGCGGCGATCAGAATATCTTGACCGCACTTTCCAGAGTCTTCCACACACCCCAGGCCAACGGAATGCCGACGAAGGCCCAGAACAGCGCGGCCTTGGCGTCGAAGCCGCCTTTACCAATGCCGAATGAGCCGTGCTGCACCGCCGCCGTGCTCTTCGCACTCGCCGCCTGCAGCTTGGAGACCTCTTCGGCGCTCATGTGCCATTTGCGGTCGACCGGCTTGATCAGGTAGTTGCAGATCAGCCCGCCGACCAGCATGGCGCACAGGATGTACATGGTGGTGTTATAGAGCTGGTCGCGCGGAACGCCGGCCGCAAGCTGGAACTCGCGGATATAGTTGACCACCACCGGACCGATGATGCCCGCCGTCGACCACGCGGTCAGCAGCCGGCCGTGAATGGCGCCCACGAACTGCGTTCCGAACATGTCGGCAAGATAGGCCGGCACGGTGGCGAAGCCGCCGCCATACATCGACAGGATGATGCCGAAGCCCAGAACGAATAGCAGTTTCGAGCCCATCGCTGCGAAGGTCGGCGCCAACGCATAGAGCGCGATGCCGAGCAGGAAAAAGCAGTAATAGGTGGCCTTGCGGCCGATATGATCCGACAGCGAAGCCCAGAAGAAACGGCCGCCGATGTTGAACAGCGACAGCAAGCCGGCAAAGCCCGCCGCTATCCCCGCGATCGCCGTTTTCTGCTCAACCGAAAGCTGGCTGAAACTCAGGTCGGGCATTCCGATGAGCTTGCCGGCGAAGATTTCCTGCAACATCGGAGACGCCATGCCGATCACGCCGATGCCGGCCGACACGTTCAAACAGAGCACCCCCCAGATCAGCCAGAACTGCGGCGTCTTGTGCGCATCGTTGAGATGGACGTTGTTCTGCGAAATCATCGCATTCGCTTTCGCCGGGGGAGTCCAGCCTTCAGGCTGCCAGCCGACGGGAGACACGCGATAGGCGAAGGCGCCAATCATCATGAACACGAAATAGATCACGCCCATGGTGGCGAAGGTCTCCCAGACGCCGACTGACGTGGGCGTCTTGAAGTAGTTGATCAGCAAATTCGCCAACGGCGCGCCGATCATGGCGCCGCCTCCGAAACCCATGATCGCCATGCCGGTCGCCATGCCGCGACGATCCGGAAACCATTTCACGAGTGTCGACACCGGAGAGATGTAACCGAGGCCGAGACCGATACCGCCAATCACGCCCGAGCCAAGCCACAGCAGCCAAAGCTGGTGAATATAGACTCCGAGCGCACCAAGCAGCAGGCCGCCGCCCCAGCAGCACGCTGCGACGACGCCCGCCTTGCGCGGGCCGACGCGCTCCAGCCAGCCGCCCCAGATCGCGGCCGAAACGCCGAGCAGCACGAAGAACAACGTGTACATCCAGCCAAGGCTGGCGACTTTCCAGTCGCAGGTGGTGGTGAACAGCTCCTGGATCAGCGACATGTCGGGGCAGGCTTTGGGCGCAGTGAGGCCGACTGCGCGCGACAGTGGCAGCCAGAACACGCTAAAGCCGTAGGCCATGCCGATGCACAGATGAATGCAAAGCGCCGCAGGCGGAACGAGCCAGCGATTGAAGCCGGCCTTTGCAATCGTGTGCTCGCGATCGAGAATTCCCTCTCCGGCACCGGATACAGTCCTGCCGCTGCTAATTGTCGTCATTCCATCCTCCCTACAGCGGCCCGTGCCGGGCATGTCTGTCGATTACGATCCTGTTGTCCCAAGCCTTCACGGCGTACTCGTTCGCGCATTAGTGTCCCGTACATTACTGTCCCGCACATTTTTCGACATGCGCCGGCATCGCTAAGCGCATTCAAAATTTTAACCCCGGATGTAGCCGGTTATGCCCACTGCCGGTGCCGGTCTTCAAGTGCAGAAATGCCCGCCCGTTTAGCGTGTGCCGTGCCACATCCGCGACCCATCCTCCGCACCCCTGCGGAGATGTCAACTGGGCAGAAGCCGCGAGCCATGTCGATAGGCAAAAGGTAGCGGTCTACTTTACCCGGTTATCGGGATGCAGAAGAATGTGTTTAGCCGTCCTGATTTCGGACAAACTATTCCGTGAAAGTGTGCGGTGCACCTCCAGCCTTTTCAATCAGAAACACGATCCGATTTTCGGCGCGCTCGGTGATCTCGACTCTATCGCCGGTTTCCCGGATCAGATTCGGGATGTCGATGATCGACAACGGATCGGTGCTGTGAACTTCGAGGAGGTCGCCCGGTGTAAGCGTTTTCAAGGCCTTGCGCGTCTTCAATGCCGGCAACGGACATTTGAGACCGGTGAGGTCAAGCTTGGTCTTGGTCATGCCCCAATACATGGCGAAGCAGAATTACAAGTCAACAGGACACAGGTTTCGATCCATTATTGGCATACAAGATAATCTTGAACATCGCGCAAGCCTCCGGCTATTCGGCCTGATCTGACGTGACCAGGGCGCCAGGGCGTTCGGACCTTTCGATTTGCCTCTCTTCCGAACGGGATGAGGGCAACAGATGGCGCGGCAGATAGAACGCATTTGCAATCACGGTAGGAATAACCGCGCTTGCGATGACTGTCGCGACGAGGGACGAGTATTGGGCCTGGCTGATGATCCCGTGCGAAAGGCCGAACAACGCGGAGATGGTCCCGAAGGTTAGCCCGGTTGACATCAGCAGGGTCGTGTACATCGCCTCCCTGTCCGGCGCGGAGAACAGCTTGGTTACGGGATACACGCCGACGATTTTCGCTCCGATCTTGACGGCCAGAAAGAACAGGAATGCCGCGGGTGCGGCCACCAGCGCCGGTATCGAAACGAACGAGCCAGCGCGAATGAAGTAGAACGGCGTCAGAAATCCGAACGTCAGTGTGCGCAGGCGTCGAATGAGCGTATGGTCCTTTCCGACCGTTCCCGCAAGCACCATGCCCACGAGGTAGGCCGGAAGCACAGCCTCACTGTCAGCCCAGTTCGCAAGCGCTCCCATTCCCAACAGGCACAACAGCAGGAACTTGGTTTCGAGCTCCGACGGTCGGTTTCCATACAATTTGAAAAAGCGCGGAGTCAGCCAGGGGAGAATGAAAAACACGATCGCCCCGACGACGAGAAACACGAGTGTCTTGAACGTGAACGGTGCAAAAATCAGACCGAGCGCCACCACCGTCCCAAGGTCGGTGACGAAACATGCGGCGAGAACTGTTTTTCCGTACTCCGTTCTGTTGAAGCCAAATTCGAGCATCACCGCGTAAACAACCGCCACCGAGGTCGTCGACATAGCTACGCCCGCGAGCCAGCTTGGCATCGGCTCCCAGCCAAGCACGTAATATGCCGCCGCGGCGCATCCCAGGAATGGAAACAAAAAGCTCGCAAGGCCTACTGCCGCGGCCTCCTTCCACTTTAGCTTGAAAACGAAGGGATCGAGTTCCGCGCCCGCAAGAAACGTCAATACGATCGCGCCAATTCCCGACAGGAACTTGACCCATGATTCATCGGTGCCAAGTACGGCTTGGCCGATGACCGCGCCAATGATGAGTTGTGCGATTGTTCCGACGACGATCTCTGAAAGCGCCGTCGATACCCGAAACCAGATGGACAACAGGCTCGCAACCAATGCGAGGCCGAGCCACAAAGCCGCCAAGGCCCAAACACCTGTCATTTTGTCCTCCAGATCGGGAAGGACTCGGTAGGTATTTTCTCGCTGTGTAAGGGCCGGATAGGCGCCGGTAGGCGATGGCTGCACATAACATTCTCCTGCTACGCAAACGCGTTGCAGGAGTCATCAGCCTGAATGGCGGTTTTTGGGGACTCCATCCCCGTGATCGACGGGCAATCGTACCCCCAATCGTGCCCCAATGGCAAACAATGACAAGCCCGAATGGTTCCGATCAGCCTGTGCCTTTAGCTCCATACTGCAGAAACTGCACTTTTTCGAGAGTTATGAGGCCACTGGTCATCATTCGATCTAGCGTGGGCAAGAAGCCATTGATCTTGTCCTCGCTATCAACGATCTCGATCACCAACGGCAGGTCTTCCGATAAGCGCAGGATCTTCGTGGTGTGAAGCCGGCTGGATGCGCCGAAACCCATGGGACCACGCAGAACGGTTGCGCCGGCGAGGTGCAACTCACGTGCTTTGAGCACGATAGCCTCGTGCAGCGGCGATGCGCCGAACTTGTCATCTTCGCCGATGAAAATGCGAAGCAGTAGCGCCTGCTTTGGGATTTGCATTGTTAGCTCCCTTTCAAACGGTTGAGGCGGCTTGCCAGCGCATAACCGAGCCACACCGCTACGAGCCAGCTCACGATTGAGACCGCGATATTTAGAAACGCAATCTGCGCCATCCCGCCTTCCAGCAGCCTGAATGTTTCCAGGCTAAAGGTCGAGAAGGTCGTGTAGCCCCCGCAAAATCCGGTCATGACAAATTGTCGTTGTCGTGCGCTTGCGAACGAGCGTCCGTCCGGGCCGCTGAGAGTGCTATAAAATCCAATAATAAAGGAGCCGGTGACGTTGACGAACAGAGTTGCCCACGGGAACCCGGGAATTAACTGGATAAGCAGCGACAGAAGATAGCGCGCAACGCCGCCCAACACGCTACCGGCTGCGATGCAGCCATATAGGATGGCGGTATTCCACGAACTGGTTGTTGCCATCGATTAAACTTATCTTAGCAGATTGACCAACGCAAAACCCACAGCAACGGCTCCAATTGATAGAGCTAGAGACATCGCCACATAGCCAACCGCGCGGCTGCTCTCTCCGTCTCTGGCAAGCGCCAGCGTCTGCAAACTGAACGAAGAGACGGTAGTGTAGCAACCCAAAAATCCCGTCACGGCGAACAGCCATGGATTGGACAAAGCAAATAGTGACGCGTGGTCTCGCGCCAACGCTCCGAAAATACCGATCAGGAAAGCGCCGCTGACGTTGACCGACAGTGTGCCCCAGGGAAACGTCTCGCCCACCCATCTCGCCACGATTCCAGAAAGAAAATAGCGCGCAATGCCTCCCAGCGCGCTGCCTAAGACAACATAGAGCAATCCACTTATCACGCGCAAAGATATCCGCGGAGTTTTGGGCAGAGGCGATATTGCATATCTTATCGCTCCAGATTGATGCCTCTCACGATCATATGCACTCTAGCAATTCCCAGGCCAACTGCCTGCCAGATCGCGGCCAATAGCACGAGCAGGGCGAGCAGCAACATGACAGCCGTCCGCTCAGCCGCTTCGATCCCGGCGCGATCCAGGACAAACTGGAAACCCGTGAGCAGCAACAGGGCAAAGCCGAGCCACATCAATGTGTATCGATCGGCCCAACGCTTGTGAAGCTTTATGATACGCACTTGTTCCTCGGTCATTTACTACTCCCTTTCACATCGACGGTTCTCGCAAAAGCGCAATAAGATAGATCAGGTTCGCAGATAATGCTCGCAAGCAGGAAAGATGACGAAGCGTTACGCCGTACAGTGGTGTGGGTTGCGCTCTTGAACGTCGCCTATTTCGGCGTTGAATTCGCCGTGGGCCTCGCTATCGGTTCAGTGTCGCTTTTTGCCGACAGCATCGATTTTCTCGAAGACGCGTCGGTCAATGTCCTGATTGCGATAGCGCTGGGCTGGAGCGCGCGCCGGCGCGCTCGTCTAGGCATGTTGCTCGCGCTCATCTTGCTCGTACCGGCGCTGGCTGGTCTCTGGACCGCGTGGCAGAAGCTTCTTTCGCTCGCGCCCCCTGCTCCATTGCCATTGGCGCTAACCGGCACTGGAGCCCTCGTCATCAATCTCTTCTGCGCGTTTATGTTGGCGAAGTTTCGCCATCATAGCGGCAGTCTGACAAAAGCGGCTTTCCTCTCCGCGCGGAACGACGCACTCGCCAACATCGCGATTATCCTAGCCGGGGCGGTCACTGCCTATCTATGGCGATCGGCATGGCCTGACCTGTTCGTAGGCGTCGGCATCGCTATAATGAATGCGGATGCCGCGCGTGCCGTATGGAGTGCGGCGCGGGAGGAGCACAAGACAGCGCGTCCCTAGAGTATGACCGAAAAAACGACGTCTTTCTTGCGCAGGCTGAGACACGATGGCCGGCATAAAGGCTCGTGCTCGGACATGCAGTGCTGGATGTCGAGCCCTCAGCTTTGATCTTTTCGAATCAGCTTGAGGCTCTCCCCAAATCAGTAATATCCGCCGAATCGTCCTCTCCCCAGAGGGGCGGATCGCGAATCGTCACGGACGCGGGATGGGATGCGGTGGACGCGGCAGCGTCAGGCGTGCAAGGGAATTGCAGGGCAGGCCTATGTGGCCTGTGAGCATTCACCAGCGCGCTGGACGAACGACGCATGCGCGGACGGCGAAGTCGTGTGGTCCTGGCACCCGTTGCTGGTGCCAAGTTGGCGGAGGCAAAGTCGGCCCAACCGCGCGCAGGCAAGCCTTGATCCGCCAACGACGGTGACAATCAAGAATTCGCTCACCGGGGAGAGCACGAGGGAAACCGTTAAAACCATTGCGCAGGGAAGGTCGGGTGTTCCGGCGTACCTGTGGTGACTACCGTGCGCTTTCTACCTTTGCACACGGGCCGCGGGTGCAGCGGGCACCCGACTTTCCCTGCGCCCTCTGATTGCTTGGGCGAAGCTTCTTCCAAGACTCGGGCGCGTCGCGCAGCGAGATAGCGAGGCCTGCGCACTTGTCATTTGTCCGCTTTTTCAATCAAGAAAACGGTGCGGCTTTCGTCGCATTCGGTGATTTCGACCTTATCGCCCGTTTCCGGGTTTTTCGATCAAGAACGCGAGCCGCCGCAGGCAATTCAGATCAGGCTTGCATAGCCAAGAAATCCAACCATCTGGCCCGGCTCGACCTGTGTCATCTTTTCGCCGAGTTCGACGAGGCCGTCGGTGTCCACCAGCGACGACAGCAGTCCCGCACCCTCGCGCGGAAATTTGATCGCTTCGAGCACACCATTCTCGCCCTTGCGCAGATTGACCCGAACATATTCGCGGCGGGCAATTTTCTTCCTGTAGGTGAAGGCGGCGCGGACGGGGATTGGAACGAGATGCTGTGGTGTGGCGCCCGCCAGCGCCAGCACGGTTGGGCGCACCACATGGACGAAGGTGACAAAACTCGCCACCGGATTTCCCGGCAATCCGATGAACGGCGTGCCGCCGATAATTCCCATGGCGACGGGACGCCCGGGCTTGATCGCCATCCGCCACAGCACGAGGGTCCCGACGCTTTCGACGGCGGCCTTGACGTGGTCCTCTTCGCCGGTCGAAACGCCGCCGGTGGTGAGGATCAGGTCGTGGGCATCCGCCACCTTCTTCAAGGCGCTCGCAAGCGACGCGCGATCGTCGCCGAGGATACCGAGATCGCTGACCTCGCAACCAAGCCGCGCCAGCATTGCCATCAGCATGAAGCGGTTGGAATCGAACAGTTGCGCGGTCGCGCGCACTGCCCCCGGCGAGACCAGTTCGTTGCCGGTCGAGAACACCGCGACGCGGATGCGCCTTCGCACGTCGACCTGGGTCAGGCCGAACGCGGCCGCCAGCGCGACATCCTGTGGCCGCAGGCGGTGGCCCGATTTGAGCGCGGAATGACCGGCAGCAATGTCCTCGCCTGCGGGACGCACATTGGCGCCGGGTTTCAGGCCCGCGGGAACAACAACCCTGTCCTGATCCAGGCGCACGTCTTCCTGCATGAACACGGTGTCGGCGCCTTCCGGCATCGGCGCGCCGGTAAAAATCCGCACGGCGTGGCCGGGCTCGACCGGCCCTTGCGCCGACGCGCCGGCCTGAACGCGCCCCGCAACGGGAAATGCCCGCTCCTCACCCTGCGGCAGATCGCCGCTGCGCACCGCATAGCCATCCACGGCGGAATTGGTGAAGGGCGGCAACGGCAGGGGAGCGGAAATGTCCTTTGCGAGAATGCGCCCATCGGCCGCGACCAGCGAAACGGCCTCGATGTCCTGCACCGCGCTCACCCGCGCGGCGATCAGGCTGACGGCTTCATCGACCGACATCATCGGGCCGCCGAAGGCAAAGCAATCGTCGGACAATTGCGCCATTTGGCTTCTCAGGTTTCGGGTGCGCTTCGCGCCAGCACGTCTTCGATCGACATCGCGGACCGCTGCATCATAGCGGCGATGGCCGGAATGTCATCGAGATGGGCAACGGGCAGCACAGTTTCCAGATCGGCGTCGGTCGCTATGCCAACGATACCGGGATCGTCTGGGAACAGCAGCGCCTTGCCATTCGCAAGGCGATGCACCTCGATCTTGCGATGCGGCTCGGACTTGAAGCCTTCGACGATCACAAGATCGACCCGCGACATCTTCGCCAGCAATTCCGGCAGCCTCGGCTCGGGGGCTCCCCGCAATTCATGCATCAGCGCCCATCGCCTGGCCGAGGATACCAGCACTTCGGCGGCGCCCGACTGCCGGTGCACCCAGGAATCCTTGCCCGGCACGTCCACGTCGAAATTATGGTGGGCATGCTTGATGACGGAAACGCGAAGACCTTCGGCGAGCAGGTGGGGAATCACACGCGTCAGCAGCGTCGTCTTGCCGGCGCCGCTCCATCCCGCCAGGCCGATCACTTTCATCCTGTTCTCCGAGCCGCCGGGCGGAACCCGGCTATGCTTTCTCCAAGGGTAATCCAAGCGTGCTTATATCGGCTGATCGGCAATGTCATGCTAGCCTGTGGCCTATGATGAAGATCGACAAAACTCCCGTCCCCCTGATCGTCCCCAATCCGGACGACCCGCGGCTGACCGAGCGCGTCGCCGGCACCGACCAGACCGGCGCGGCGGTCGAGATCAAGGTCCCGGTAGAGCGCCCGCTGACGCTGTACCTGAACGCGCAGGAGATCGTCACCATGATGACGATCGGCGACTATCCGGAATACCTGGCGCTCGGCTATCTGCTCAATCAGAACATGCTGAAATACGACGATGTCGTCACCGAGGTCGAATATGACGACGATCTGCAGGTGGTCGTGGTGCGCACCGAGCACCACACCAACTTCGAAGCGAAATTGAAGAAGCGCACGCAGACCTCGGGCTGCGCGCAGGGCACGGCGTTCGGCGATCTCCTCGAAGCCGTCGAAAGCGTCGCACTGCCCAAAGCCGAGTTGCGCACCTCCTGGCTCTATCAGATGACGCACGCCATCAACACCATGCCGTCGCTCTATCTCGAGGCCGGCGCGATCCACGGCTGCGTGCTGTGCAAGGAAGGCCAGCCTGTCTGCTACACCGAAGACGTCGGGCGCCATAACGCCGTCGACAAGATCGCGGGCTGGATCTATCGCCACGGCGTCGATCCCGCCGACAAGATTTTATACACCACCGGACGGCTGACCTCCGAAATGATCATCAAGACGGTGCGGATGGGAATTCCCATTCTGGTCTCGCGTTCGGGGTTCACCGCGTGGGGCGTCGATCTGGCGCGGCAAGTCGGATTGACACTGGTCGGGCGCGCGCGGGGAAAACGATTCATCGCGCTGTCGGGCCAGGAGCGCATCATCTACGACCAGAATCTGGCTTTCGTGGAAGAGGAATCCGCGCGTCACAAGCGCAAGGGCGGCGACCGTGACGAGTGAAATTGCGGCCACACCGGGGGTATTGCTCGCCGGCGGTCTGGCGCGGCGGATGGGCGGCGGCGACAAGCCGATGCGCCAGATCGGCGGCCGCACCATCCTTGAGCGCGTCATCGCGCGGCTGAAGCCGCAATGCGACGGGCTCATCCTCAATGCCAACGGCGATCCGGCACGTTTTGCGAGTTTCGGCCTGCCCGTCATTGCCGACACGGTAGAGAATTTTCCAGGGCCGCTCGCTGGCATTTTGGCAGCCCTCGACTGGGCAGCGGCCACCCGGCCTGAAATTTCGTGGGTGCTGAGTGCGGCGGCGGATTGTCCTTTCCTGCCGCGCGATCTCGTGGCGCGCCTGCATCAGGCCCGCGCCGAACAAGACGCGCAACTCGCGGTCGCGGCTTCCGATGGCCAATCGCATCCGGTGATCGGATTGTGGAGCGTTGCGTTACGCGAACAGTTGCGCCACGCGCTGGTGGTGGAAGATATCCGCAAGATCGACCGCTGGACCGCGCGCTTTCCTCTCGCCACCGTGACCTGGCCGGTGGATGAGCTCGATCCATTCTTCAACGCCAACACCATGGACGACATCGCCACCGCCGAGCGGCTGGCGATGTTGGACGGGGGGTAGCTTCTACACGAATGGCGTCGTCATCCCTGCGTAACGGCTTCGCCGTTATCGCTGGAGGTGCGAGCGCCGCGATGCTCTCGCATCGCGTACTTAAGCGAGCCTCGAAGGATGCGGCCGCAAACTCACCGCCAGCCGTCGCCCTTCGAGACGCGCGCAAGAGCGCGCTCCTCAGGGTGACGGCTTATCCTTGAGTGCAGCGTTACGATGGGTCCCGGCTCTGCGGAGCAGCGTGACCGGACGACGCTACGCGTCGCCGGGAGGACGCTGCACCGCGTCCGGGACACGATGCCAACTTAAGCCACCCGAAACCCCGCCTGCTCGAGCGCCGCGCGGCTTTCCTCCGACGTCAGCGCCTCAAGAAACGCCTGCACGGCCGGGCGCTGCTTTCGCGCCGTCACCAGCGCGAAATCATAATGCTCTTCGGCAAAAGCAATGAGGTCATGCCCCAATCGGCGCGATGCTGCGCCACCGCCGCCGCCACTGCGTTATGCGAACGCGGCTGATTCCAGTAGCCGTCGGGGCGCGCATCGCCGAGCAGCCGGCCGATCAGGATTCGCGTGCCCGCCCCCTGATTGCGGTTGACCATGATGCAGGCGGGGTCGGCGAGCGCCGCGCGCACCGCGTCCTGCGCGGTGGTCAATCCCTCGAAACGCGCATCGCCGGCGCGAAACACGATGCCCTGCATCCGCCGCCAGCCCGGCACCAGTTCAAGTCCGTCGGCGAGAAACGGCGCGTTGTAGCTCTCGGTGGTCTCATCGAACAGATGGATCGGCGCGAAATCGCATTCGCCGCGCTTTGCCGCCGCCAATCCGCCGAGGCTGCCGACCGCGATCGAACGCACCAGAAGGCCGGCGCGCGCCAGCGGCGCGGTCACGAGATCAAGGCCGGTGCAGTGGCTGCCGACGATCATGAGATCCGGCACCCGCACATGCGGCGTGAACAGCGTCACCTCGGCCTTGGTCCCGGCCGGCATCTGATCGGCCAGCGCGTCGATCCGCACGAAACCGTCGGCCTGCGCGAACGATGTGATCGCGCCGGAGCCCTTGCCGGAGGGATAGGCGATCAGTCCGTCGGCGCCTTCGACCAGCGACACCATGACGAATTCGGTGCGGCCCAGTTCCGAGGCGACCCGCACCGGAACCTTTGCCGTGACCTTCGCATCGGAGCGCGGCGGCAGGCCTGCCATGCGCCGCAGCGACGGCACGATCATGTCGTGGAAGGTGAACATCGCCGAGGTCGGGAATCCCGGCAGGATCACCACCGGCTTGCCGTCGCAGACCGCGAGACATAGCGGTTTGCCCGGCTTCAACGCAACGCCGTGCGCGACAATGCCGGGTTGGCCGAGCCGCGCGATGATGCGATGCGACACATCGCCCGCGCCCTTCGAGGTGCCGCCGGAAAGCACCAGCATGTCGCAGGTCTCCAGCGCCTCGCGCATCGCAGCTTCAAGCTTTTCTTCGTCATCGGGTACAGCGCCGAGAAACACCGCCTCGCCGCCGTTCTCGCTCACCGCCGCCGTGACGATCGCGCCGTTGGTGTCGTAGATCGCAGCTACGCGCAGCGGCCGGCCCGGCTGCACCAGTTCGTCGCCGGTGGAGATCACGGCCACGCGCGGCCGGCGCGCGACGGAAACCTGCGCGATCCCGCAGGCGGCGAGCATGCCGATCTCGCGCGAGCCGATCATGGTGCCGGCGCGCAACAGCGCCTCGCCGCGTGCGATGTCGGAGCCGGCATAGGAGATGAATTTTCCCGGCGAAGCGGCCCGCCTGATCTCGATCGCGCGCTGGCCAACCGGTTGCGTGTGCTCGACCATGATGATGGCATCGGCGCCGCGCGGAACCGGACCACCGGTCGCAATCGAAGTGGCCGTGCCCGACAGCACCGGCCGGGTCGGCGCGGTGCCGCAGGCGATGACTTCGTCGTTCAGCATGATGCGCACGGGCGTGGCTTCGCCGGCCGACGCGAGATCGGCGGATCGCACCGCAAAGCCGTCGACATTGGAGCGATCGAACGGCGGCACGTCGATCGGCGCCACCACATCTTGCGCCAGCGCGCAGCCCAGCGCGTCGGCCAGCGCGCGCGGTTCGCTTGGGATCGCGCGCGGAAACAATGCGGCTTCGAAACGCGCCAGCGCGTCTTCACGCGACAGGATGGTCAGGAACTGATCCTGCTCCACGCTGTCGCGGCTTTTCGGCAGATTAGCATTGGTCATTCGGAACTCGTATATCAGTCCCACATCATATAGGCATCCACCGGCGTGCCCGCAGCAAATCCTTCGCTGCCGCCGGGCACGGCCAGATACGCATCGGCGCGGGCGATGGTTTCGACCGAGAGCTCGCCGACCGCGAGCGGCATCCAGGCGCGATCCTTTGTTTGCAGCAGAACGATCTCGGCGATGCCGACGCTTGAAGCGATCTTGCGCGCCAGCGGCAGCGTCACCGTCTGCCGCGGCCGCCGCCCGGACAAATGGTCCAATACGGGGAGTGCCAGGGTCCACCACGCGGCGAGCGCCTGATCCGGCGCGCCAGGCAGGGCGATGACGGGAATTGTTCCAATCCTGCCGGCGGCAGCGGTTCGGCCGGGCTGCAAGGCGATGCCATGCGCGATCACTTCGCCGCGCTCGGCCAACGCCACAACCGCCGCATCGGTGCGGCCGACGCCGCTGCCGCCGATGGTCATGAGCAAATCGCACGCGCTGGTATCGATCGCCTTTGCGATCGATGCCGCGTCGCGCCCCGTGGCCTCAGCGGAGGCAATTTCGGCACCGGCCGCGCGCGCGTGTTCCGAAATCAGCTGTGCCGTCGCCGTCGTGCCTGAGTTCGCGGGAATGTTGATGAGGCGCAGGCGCGGGCGGCGCACATTCAGATGATCCAATCCCGCCGCGCGCGCGACCAGCAGATCGAACGGACGAACGCGCCGCCCCGACGCGACGACAAAACTTCCTGCGGCGATGTCTTCACCGGCGCGGCGAACGCCCTGCCCCGGTATCGCCTCCCCCAGCACCTGAACCATCGGGCCTTTTCGATCGACCAGATCGTCATCGATCACGCAGTCGCAACCTTGCGGGATTGCGTCGCCGGCTTCGACCCAAGCGAGCGATTTCGCCAATGGCAATGGCGAATAGGACGACGCGCCGACGAGGTCGGAGGCGCGAAACGCCCAGCCGTCGGCAGCGGCGATGTCGCACGGCGGAAATGCCTTGAGCGGCGGCATATCGGCGGCGACACAACCCAGCGCCTGCGCCAGCGGAAGCTCGATCGGCGCGACCGGTTCGAGCCGATCCAGCAATGCGGCGAGCGCCAGGTCGAGCCGTGTAAGCGAAGCAGATAGGCGCTGGCTTGGGATCATCAGGGGATGGTGGACCAGGCATCGCCACCTTGGCAACCATTCCGCGTCGTCCCGGCGGAATGCCGGGCACCATACGCCGTGCCGGTGAAGATTGCAAAAGGCGGTAGTGGCCTTTTGCCGTCTCGTTACGATAACGACCGCTAACAGTTCATGTTTTCTTCGTCGATGCTCGGCGGGACGCAGCCCTAGCGCTCCGGCTTGAAATCTCCTTGAATGAACTGCCAGATTGAAGCCACGCAACTATTTTTCCAGCGATGGCATCTGCGCCCTCATCCTTGACCGAACATTCCCAGACGATAACTACCTTCCA
>WNFL01152464.1_pt2 | contig 14390 bp, 13 predicted proteins | sample 5400361 | NCBI WGS metagenome assembly WNFL01 (sample SAMN13153351, study PRJNA577476) | soil metagenome | isolation source: 40 cm soil on Douglas fir-dominated hillslope | place: USA:California | collected 2013-09-17
CGGGCGACCGCTAGGGAGCAATGAAAGCTAAGACCGAAACCAAGACCAAGACAAAGATCAAGAAGCCAAGAATTCCTGGCCCTCTTAGCCTAAGGCTGCCTGCGACTTCCGCGAACCTGGGGCCTGCGTTCGATGCTGCGGCGCTGGCGTTCGATCTCAATTTCGAGATTACCGCGAAGCCCGCCAAGCAATATTCCATTCAGGCTCGGGGGCGGGATACCGCCATCTGTAGCGAGCTCAAGAACAATTTGATCGTCAAGACGTATGAAGATCTCCTGCATGCGCATGAGCGGGAAATAATACCTTTGGCGTTCAAGATCAAGAACCAAATTCCCATTGGCAAGGGCTGTGGGTCCTCGGCGGCGGCGCGGTTGGCGGGGATTGCTTTTGCGGTGCATTTCGGGCAGCTTCCCTGGGGGGATTCCGAAATTATTGCGGAAGCTTCGCGGCTGGAACATCATCCCGACAACGCCGCCGCGTGCTGGGTAGGCGGAGTCGCTGTAGCGCGGATGGCGGGAAATCAAGTGCAGGCAGTGAAGATCACGCCGAAAGGGAAGTGGCCGCTGCTGTTGGCTGTACCTGAGGAAAAGCTATCGACGGAAGAAGCGCGGCGCGTTTTGCCGGAGACGTATTCGCGGGCGGATACAGTGGCGAATATCCAGAACTCCATGCTGTTGCTGGCCGCATTTACGGAGGGGCATCAGGGATTACTGGCGGGTGCTCTGGATGACCGTATTCATCAGCCGTATCGAGCTTCGTTGTGTCCGCTGCTGCCTGCTTTGCAGAGTCTCACGGGACAAGGCGGAATCTGGGGAGTGGCGTTGAGCGGCGCTGGGCCGTCGGTATTGATGTTTTTGGATCCGCAAATACCGGCAGCGCGGGTTCGCAAGTCGGTGGGCGCGTTTCTGAAAGAGCGTGGGTTGGTAGCGGAGCTGTTGCCGACGGCGATTGCCATGAGGGGAACGGTGCGCAGGCGCGGGTAGAAATCGGTCCTAAAAGTACAAGGAAGCCATCGACGTTTATCGATGGCTTCCCCAATGGCTGGTACCCTCCCCCGACGGTACTTCGCCAAACTTTTTGATCCCGCGTTGTTGCGGTGTCAAGCTGTTTCGTAAGTGATCCTAACGTCGATAGTTTCCTCCGGCAAGTAACGCAAGTAACTGGCTAAGCTGCGTCAGCACAATACGTTGCGGGCGCGCAAGGCCTGTCGGTACCCAGCCGGGGATTACAGGCGTGATTTTGCGGGTGGGAACGAATGGCGTAGTCTCGGCCTCGTGAAACCCAATATCTTAGTCGTCGCTGGACGTTCTTCCTGCGTGCAGGTGCTGGAAAGCGCAGCGCAGCAGGCCAGCCTTTCGCCGGATATTTGCGATACGGCGGGGCATGCCATGGAGCGGCTTGTAAGCCAAAGCTTTTCGGCCTTGGTGGTCGATTTGGAAGCTTCTGGGGCGGAGAATGTGCTACGCATGGCGCACCTGTTGCCGCCGGCGGAGCGGCCAGTGGTGTTCGCCATGGTCAGCGACCGGACGCCAGTGGCGACTGCATACGAATTTCGGGCCAATTTCGTTCTCTATAAGCCATTACAGGTGGAGCAGGTGTTGCGGTCGTTGCGGTCGGCTCGCGGGTTTATGCCCTTGGAGAGGCGCAGGTCAGCGCGGCGGACTGCGGGGCGGACGGCAAGAAGTTTAGTGCATTTCGATTTGCCGGGGTCGCCGGGGTATCCGGCAATGCTGCTGGATGTGAGCGCCACCGGGATGTCGGTGCAGACGACCGGGGCGATTCCGTTGCGGGATACGATTCCGTTTCGTTTGCAGCTTCCGCAGGGCGGGCTGGTAAAAGGAGCAGCGGAGGTCTTGTGGACGGATTCCTCCGGGCGCGCGGGGCTGATTTTTTCCCGGCTTGCGCCACAGGCCCGGCAGAGCATCGTTGCGTGGCTGACATCGCAGCAGAATCTGCAGAAGACGGGCCGGGTGCAAGGCAAGCGACATCTAGCGCTGGCTGCCAGCTCTCTCTAAGAATCATCCACTAGAAATCATCCACACTGGCGCATTGGCGCGCGCATGCTAGACTCGCTTTCTGCCTTCGAGCGCGCCGCCAATGCCGGAACCTACCTTCACTTCAGCAGTCGATCTCGCTTCCATGATTCGCGAGAAACAAATCTCGCCCGTCGAGGTCGCTGAGGCCTATTTGCAGCGCATCGAGGAGCAGAATCCCAGGCTGAATGCGTTCGTGCATGTTGAGCCAGAGCGGGTGCTGCGCGAGGCGCACAAGGCCGAAGATGCCGTTCACCGCGGCGAAGCCCTTGGACCGTTGCATGGAGTGCCGCTCAGCATTAAGAGCTCGATTGATGTGGCCGGGTACCGCTGCGAGGCGGGTACGAAACTGCGCGCAGGCTACATTGCGGCTCGAGATGCGGTGTTGGTGGATCGGCTGCGGGCGGCGGGGGCGGTCATTTTGGGGGTCACGAACTGCCCGGAGCTGCTGATGGCCTGGGAAACGGACAATCTGCTCTACGGGCGCACCAACAATCCCTGGGACGTGACCCGGACGGCCGGAGGCTCCAGCGGCGGGGAGTCGCTGCCGGGATGTCGGCAGGCGGAGTCGGCAGCGACGGCGGCGGGTCGATCCGAGAGCCAGCCCATTTTTGTGGCATTTGCGGGCTGAAGCCGACACCTGGGCGGATTCCGTCCTTAGGGCACTTTCCTGTCTCGGCGGGGCCATTTGCGCAACTGGGGGTGGTGGGGCCGATGGCGCGGACGGTGGGCGATTTGCGGCTGCTGTTTGAGGTCATGGCTGGATATGACGATTCGGATGTCTCGGCGGCTCCGGTGGCTTTGCGGCTACCCTCAGGGCGAGCACAAGACCATTCCGTTGGGTATTTCGAGCAGGACGGGCGCACATCGGTGACTGCCGAGACGCGGGCGGCGGTGCGAGATGCGGTTGGGGCGCTGGCGGAGGCCGGGTTCCAGACAGCGCCGTTTCGTCCAGAAAATCTGGAGCAGGCGCGGGATTTGTGGTGGAAGTTCTTTGGCATTGCCGGGGGGATGCTGTTGAGCCCCATGACGAAAGGCCGGGAGCAGGAGCTCAGCCCGCTTTTGCGGCAGTTCCTGGGCTGGGTGGCCAAGGAGCCGACGCATACCGGGCACACGCTTCTCTACACCTGGCTGCAGCGCGATGAGTTGCGGACGCACTTTCTGGCACAGATGCGGGTGTTTTCCGTCTTAGTCTGTCCCGTGGCGGCGATTCCGGCATTCCGGCACGGCGAACGCTCCTGGCAGGTGGAAGGGCAGACGGTGAAGTATCTGGACGCGTGGTCGTACACCGAGTGGTTCAATCTGCTGGGCTTTCCCGCCTGCGTTGTGCCTGTGAGTCGGTCGGCGGAGGGGCTGCCGATTGGGGTGCAGATTGTGGGGAGGCCTTGGGAAGAAGATTTGGTGCTGCAGGTGGCTGCGGCGATCGAAGCTCGGGTGGGTGGGTATCAGGCTCCGCAGTTTCGGCCGCGGGACTTAGTCGCGCCGTAGACCCACCGCCTGTACCGCTCCCCAACTTCTTGCTAGAATAACTGGTTCAGAGCCCTGCCTACGGAGAAACTGATGGCGTACGTGATAGCGGAACCCTGCATTGGCACCAAAGACGCGGCGTGCGTGGATGCCTGCCCTGTCGATTGTATTCATCCCAAGAAAGACGAGCCCCAGCATGTGGAGAAGGACATGCTCTATATCGATCCGGTCGAGTGCATCGACTGCGGCGCCTGCGTGCCGGTTTGCCCTGTCTCGGCGATTTTTGCGCTCGACGACCTGCCAGAAAAGTGGAAAGAATACGCTGAAACGAACGCGAAATATTTTGGCCGGTGACGCGGCCGCCTGACTTGGGAGCGCATGTCCTTTATTGTTTCCGCGGGCGTGCGCTCTTTGTGTTTTTGGATCGGATGTTTCTAGATCGGGTGTTTCGCCTAACCTTGCTGTGAACCATGGCGCTCAAAGAGTCGGAAGCGATTGTGCTGCGTACGTATCCGATGCGCGAAGCCGACCTGCTGGTTACGCTCTTTACGCGAATGGAAGGGAAAGTTCGCGGGGTGGCGCGGTCGGCCAAGCGATCTCGACGGAGGTTCGGCGGGGCGTTGGAGCCTCTAACTTTTGTCCGAGCGGTGTATGAAGACCGCGAGCGGCAGGAACTGACCCGGCTGGATTCATGCGAGGTAATTGACTCGCCGTTGACGAATGACGTTAGCTATCCGCGGCTGATAGCGCTGGGGCATGTGGCGGAGTTGCTGGATGAGTTGTTGCCGGACCGCGAGGCGAACGATGCGCTGTTCCGACTTACGATTTCCGTGCTGGAGGTTATGCGCGGGAATGATATTTGGATGCCGCTGACATATTTTGAGCTGTGGCTGACTCGGTTGACGGGATTCTTGCCGGAGCTTTCGGCGTGTAGCGAGTGTGGCCTGGATTTGGAAGGACAACGCGCCTTCTACCACGCCTTGGCGGACGGGTTGATGTGCTCCGAGCATAAGCGGCTAGCCTCTTCGGAGCTCTCCACGGAGTCCCGGCGCTGGGCAGCGCGGATGTTTCGCACGCCGGTGGCGGCGCTGGTGGGGCAGGCGTGGCCGAAGAATGTAGGGCAGGATTTGAGGAAGTTTTTGATGCAAATTGTGCAGCGGCACTTGGATAAGAAACTGGTGACGTTGCCGATGCTGGGGAAATTGGCTTAGAGAATGACGACGAACAACAAGCCGCCGACGTTCCAGGAAATCATCCTTCGCCTGCAATCGTTTTGGGCGGCGCGCGGGTGTGTGCTGCAGCAGCCCTACGATGTGGAAGTGGGCGCGGGCACGATGGCGCCGGAAACGTTTCTGCGCGTGCTGGGCCCAAAGCCCTACAAAGTCGCTTATGTGCAGCCATCGCGGCGTCCCGCGGACGGGCGTTACGGGGAGAATCCCAACCGGCTGTTCAAGCACATGCAGTTGCAAGTGATCTTGAAGCCGCCTCCGGAACGCGTGCAGGAAATCTATCTGGAGTCGCTGGGCGTGCTTGGCATCGATCTGCACAAGCACGATCTGAAATTTGAGGAGGACAACTGGGAATCGCCCACGCTCGGCGCGTGGGGTATTGGCTGGCAAGTGATGCTCGACGGTCTCGAGATCACGCAGTTCACGTATTTCCAGCAGTGCGGCGGAGTGGATCTCGATCCGATTTCGGCGGAGCTGACTTATGGGCTCGAGCGTATCGCGGCGTTTCTGCAAGATGTCGACAGCATTTACGACATTGTCTGGGCTCGCGATCCCGATACTGGCAGGGAAGTGAAGTATGGGGAAGTGCGGCTGGCGGATGAGGTTCAGTTTTCCGTCTATAACTTTGAAGCGGCGGATGTGGAGAAGGCGTGGAAGCACTTCGACTTGTACGAGGCGGAGTGCAAGGCATTGATGGACGCATACGCGGCGCGGGTCGCCGAAAAAGAGAAGCCCGGCGGAGACGCGAAGAGCAGGGACGCAAAGAAAGAGGCTGCGCCGAAATTTGACAAAAGGCGCTTTCCGGTTCTCGGCGCTTACGACCTATGCCTGAAGTGCTCGCACCTGTTCAATATTTTGGACGCTCGCGGCGCGATTTCCGTAACCGAGCGCGTGGGCGTGATCGCGCGTGTGCGGGCGTTGGCGGTGGCTGTAGCGAAGGCTTGCGTGGATCAGCAGAAGGAAGAGCAGTTGCAGGCGGAAGCCCCGCGTGAGGTCGCACATGCCTGATTTCTTGCTGGAGATCGGAACTGAGGAAATTCCAGCGCGCATGATTGACGCCGCCTCGACTGAACTGCGCGAACGGGTAACCAAGCTGCTCGAGCGTGAACGTCTTCCTGCTGCGAGCGCGCCGACTTCGATTGATACTCCGCGACGCCTTGCCGTCATTGCCTCCGGAATTCCTGCCGCGCAGCCGAACTTTACCGAGCAAGTTACGGGACCGGCGCTCAGCATGGCCTATAAAGACGATCAACCCACGCCGCAAGCACACGCCTTTGCCAAGAAGCACGGGCTGGATGTGAGCCAGCTCAGCAAAACCACGACGCCGAAGGGCGAGTACCTCGCGGCTACCGTGACGAAGAAAGGCCGTCCCGCTGCGGAAATTCTTGGCGAAGCGTTACCCAAGGAAATCGCTGGCATCTACTGGCCGAAAAGTATGTACTGGCGCAAGCCGGGCGAACGCTTCGTGCGTCCGCTTCGCTGGCTGGTGGCCCTGCTCGACGGCGAAGTTGTACCGCTCGAAGTCGCCGGAATTCGTGCAGGGAATACGTCGCGCGGCCACCGGATCATCGGCGCATCGGCCGATGGAGAGACGTTCCGCATCGAGAAGCCAGGCGCTTATGTGGAAGCTTTGCGCCACGCCAAGGTTCTCGCCAGCCCCGAGCGCGAGCACAGAATTCGCAAAGCCTTAGACGCTGCCACTCGCACCATTCCCGGCGCTCGCTGGCGGGAGGACGAGGAGTTGTTGAAGACGGTCGTGAATCTCACCGAATTTCCCTCGGCGATTCTCGGCAGTTTTGACCCGGCATTTCTGGCGCTGCCCAGCGAAGTCCTGGTCACTGTCATGCGCGACCACCAGAAATATTTCGCCATCGAAGACGCCAACGGAAAGCTGCTGCCGCACTTCCTTGCCGTGCTCAACACCGATGGCGACCCTGGTGGCCTGATTCGCCACGGCAACGAACGCGTTCTGCGCGCACGCTTCAACGATGCTCGCTTCTTCTGGCAGACCGACCAAAAGCACTCGCTGCTCGATCGCGTCGAAAAGCTCAAAAGCGTAACGTTCCAAAAAAACCTGGGCAGCTACTACGAAAAAACGATGCGCGTTCAGCGTCTTGCCAGCTGGGTTTCCGAGACCATCAAGCAAAGCGGCCAGGAAATCCGCCCCGGCGTTGTGCACAAAGCGGTTCTGCTTGCCAAAGCCGATCTGACAACGGAACTGGTCAAGGAATTCACAGAGTTGCAGGGCATCGTCGGCGGCCTTTACATGCGGGCACAAAAGCTGGACGAGGATCTGCCCGAGAATACTCGCTTCGCCATCGCCGATGCCATCTACGACCAGTACAAGCCTAAATCCATGGAAGACGAAGTGCCACGCACCGTGGAAGGCGCGGTGCTTTCGCTCTCCGACAAAGCCGACACCATTGCCGGCATGTTCGCGCTTGGCCTTCAACCCACGGGCTCGAAGGACCCGTTTGCGCTGCGGCGGCAAGCGAACGGCATTGTCCGTATCAATGCTGCGCACAAGCTCAATCTTCCTTTGGAACTCGTTACCAGGTTCTCTTTGGAGGCATACTGCGGCTCGGAAGCGGAGAAGAAATTTTCCCCTGCGGCGAAGAAGAATGGCGCCGAGCCCAGGGGCGTGCAGTGCAGCATGAACGAATTTTTCCGCGAGCGCCTCGAGTTCTACCTAAAGGAAGCGCACGGCCTGGCTTACGATGTTGTGAACGCCACGCTGGCTGCGGGCGCCAGCGATGTGGTCGATGTGCTGGCCCGCGCCGAGGCCGTCGCGAAGGTTCGTCCGTCGGCGGATTTCGAGTCCATCTCCAGTGCCTTTAAGCGCATGAAGAACATTTTGCGGCAGGCGAGGGATGCAGGGAAGCAACCTGCGGCAACGTTGAGCGTATCGGCACTGCAGGAAACTGCGGAGAAAGACCTTGCCAACCAGATTCCAGCGGTCGCTGCCACCGTACAAGCGTTGCGCGCACAAAAGCAATATGCTGAAGCATTGCAGGAAATTTCCAAGCTGCGCCCGCAGATCGACACGTTTTTTGACAAGGTAATGGTCATGGTGGACGACGAGCAACTGCGAGCCAACCGGCTTGCGCTCTTACACACATTGCTGCGAGAATTTTCGACAATCGCGGATTTTTCAGAAATTGTGACCGAAGTTAAAGCTTGAATCCCTGAACTAGAATCTATCTCTCCGTCGAGGCTAGCCCCATGAGCACGAGCACTATGCCGCAGGATAAAATCCACGCCGTTCCTTCCACCCCGACCCAGTACATTTACTTTTTCGGCGGTGGCAAAGCCGAAGGCAACGGCAAGATGAAAGACGCTCTCGGCGGCAAAGGCGCGGGTTTGGCTGAGATGACCAATGCCGCCCTGCCCGTGCCTCCGGGCTTCACCATTCAGACCGAAGCTTGCCGCGAATACATGCGCTCGGGGAAAGTTTCCCCGGAAATCGACCGGCAAATGGATGAGGCGATGCATCGCCTGGAGACGCTGCAGGGGCAGCACCTCGGTCGCGGCGACAATCCGCTTCTAGTCAGCGTGCGTTCGGGCGCGAAGTTTTCCATGCCTGGAATGATGGATACCATCCTCAACTTGGGCCTGAATGACCAAAGCGTGGCCGCGCTGGCGGAGCGCAGCAAGAGCGCGCGCTTTGCCTACGATTCCTACCGCCGCCTGATTCAGATGTTTGGCAGCGTGGTCCTCGAAATTCCCAAGTCCGAATTCGAGGAGGTTTTCGACGCGAAGAAAAAGCAGAAGAAAGCCAAGCTGGATATGGACCTGGATGCCAAAGCACTCCAGGAAGTCGTTGCCGAATACAAGAAAGTCGTAAAGAAGCACGCCAAGCGCGACTTCCCACAGGATCCCCGCGAGCAGCTCGTCATGGCGCGCGATGCGGTGTTTCAATCCTGGGAAAACGATCGAGCAAAATATTACCGCCGCATCAATAATATTTCCGACGACCTCGGCACGGCCGTCAATGTGCAAGCCATGGTCTTTGGCAATCTCGGTGAAACCAGCGGCACCGGTGTCGGTTTCACGCGGAATCCCGCCACGGGGGACCGGGAATTCTACGGCGAGTTCCTGATGAACGCCCAAGGCGAAGACGTGGTCGCCGGCATTCGCACTCCCGTTCCAATTCTAGAGCTTGAGCGCGTCATGCCGAAAGTCTATGGCGAACTCCGCGAAATCACTTCCCGGCTGGAAAAGCACTACAAGGACATGCAGGATTTCGAGTTCACCATCCAGGAAGGCCGCCTATACATGCTGCAAACGCGCAATGGCAAGCGCACTGGCAGGGCCGCGGTTCGCATAGGTATTCATATGGTCGAGGAAGGGCTCATCACCAAGGAAGAAGCCATCTTCCGCGTGGAGCCAAACCAGCTTTACGATTTTCTTGTTCCGCGGCTGGATGAAAAGGCGTCGAAGATTGAAGTGCTGGCCAAGGGCCTGCCGGCGTCTCCAGGTGCTGCTGTCGGCCAGATCGTGTTTTCCGCTGATGCTGCCGTGAAAAAGGCAGGGCCCGCCGATAAGCGCGTTCCTGTCATTCTGGTTCGGGCCGAGACCACTCCGGAAGACATTCATGGCATGCAGGTCGCCGCAGGCATTCTCACCTCGCGCGGCGGCATGACCTCACACGCCGCCGTGGTAACCCGCGGCATGGGCAAGTGTTGCGTGGTGGGTGCGGGCGATCTCGCCGTCAGCGAAAAAGACGGAGAGATGCGTGTCGGCAAGCAAGTGTTCCGCGAGGGCGACTGGATTTCCGTGGACGGAACTACAGGCCGCGTGATCAAAGGCAAGCTCAATACCCTGGCCGCCTCCCCGGACAACTCCGAGCTGCGGACGTTCATGGCCTGGGCCGAGCCGTTCCGTACTTTGCGCGTACGCGCCAATGCCGATATCCCGCCCGATGCCATCCAAGCCCGCGCATTCGGAGCCGAGGGCATCGGCCTCTGCCGTACTGAGCACATGTTCTTCGCCACCGACCGTATTCCGCATATGCGGACCATGATCATGGCGCGCACGGAGAAAGACCGCCGTGCCGCCCTGAAGCGCTTGTTGCCCATGCAGCGCAAGGATTTCATCGGCATCTTTCGCGTCATGGATGGTTTCCCGGTTACCATCCGCACCCTCGATCCGCCGTTGCACGAGTTCCTCCCGCGCCGCGAAGAGTTGATGGTAGAAATTGCCGTCCTGGAAGCCACTAAGCCGAAGTCGCCCAAGCTCAAGGGTCTGCGCACCGTACTGCAGCGCGTGGAGGAGTTGCACGAATTCAACCCCATGCTCGGCCACCGCGGTTGCCGTCTCGGAATTTCCTACCCGGAGATCACTGAAATGCAAGCCCGCGCCATTTTCGAGGCCGCCGTGGCTGTCGCGCAAGACGGTGTCAAGGTTCTTCCGGAAGTCATGATCCCGCTCACGGGAACGCGTCAGGAAATGGCCAATCAGGCCGCTGTTGTTCGTCGTGTCGCTGACGAAGTGTTCGCGGAAAAGAAGAAACGTGTCGAATATATGGTCGGCACCATGATCGAACTTCCCCGCGCCGCTCTGGTGGCGGATGAGATAGCGCAGGAAGCCGAGTTCTTCTCCTTCGGCACCAACGATCTCACCCAGACCACGTTCGGATTTTCCCGCGACGACATCAACAAATTCCTGCCTGACTACATTGAGCAGGGGATCCTAAAACAAGATCCGTTTGCCGTCCTCGATCGCGAAGGCGTAGGCCAACTGGTGAAAATGGCCACCGACAAAGGCCGCAAAAGCCGTTCGAATCTTAAGGTCGGTATTTGCGGCGAACACGGGGGCGACCCGTCCTCCGTCGAATTTTGCCACCAGATTGGCCTAAACTACGTCTCTTGTTCGCCCTTCCGCGTTCTCACCGCGCGGCTAGCTGCCGCACAAGCTGCGGCCAGCGACAAGCTAAAAGTGGAAGGCGGCCGCACCAAATAGAAAACCCCGCGAAATCGCAGGTCTGAACGCAAAGCCACCCTTAACCGCGGTGGCTTCTTCATTGCACTCTTTGTAGCCGCTGAATCAATTTCTGCGCCAAATTATCTTCCGACTCAGACCAAAGCACGCGCCCGGTCGCGCCGCTGTTTTTCTCGATCTTGATGGTAAATTCCACCAGCTTCTGAATATTCGCTCGCACCCGGTTGTCGGCCTCGTTATGCGCCCGGGCGTCTTCGTAGAGAAACGGCGTATCAATCCCAAACTCCACCTGGACTTGCCCAGTCTCCTCGGCGGTCTCGCCTTCAAAATCCTCGCCCTGGACGATAAACTTCACTGGCGCCGGCAGCAGGTGCCAGCTTCCCGAGTGCGGCTCGGGCGTCCACAGGTCCCAGAATGCGGAAAAAACGCAAGCGTAGTCCAAGTGGAGGAAGTCGCTGGCCACGGCAGCCGCTTCTTCTGGCGGGACGGGCGGCTCAAACCGCTTCTCAAAGACCGTAGGCTCTGACCATGAGTGAGGGTGCAACGCCAAATATGTTATGCCTCCGCGCTGCTCGGAAAACGCAAACTGCCGCATTACCGAGGCCCCGTGCCGCAGCATGTCCTGCTCCTCAAATCGAGGGAACCAGAGGCTGAGATAAAGCTGATCGGACATGATTCTCACACCTCCGGATATTGCCGGGCGACGGTCTTCTCGCCGCGATGACGGCCACCGCGCCCCTTTCTCATTGTAGCGAACTCTCGATTCCATAAGGATAGCCGGCCAGTTTTGACAGCCGGGTTGCGAGCTTGTACGATGAAACGAGTCTGAAGGTCAGACCTCCCGCCACACGCGTCCCCGTCGTCTAGCCCGGCCTAGGACACCGCCCTTTCACGGCGATAACACGGGTTCGAATCCCGTCGGGGACGCCAAGATTCTTAAGCACTTACCTGTTTTGACTGCTTTGACCGAGTACGCATCGCGGCACGCATTACGAGTGTCAAAGCCCCGCTGTGCCTTCCGCTTCTCCTCCGACACGGCAGCGTCATACGTGTTTGCTGTAATGCTATAGGACGAGTGCCTGAGCAAGTCCTGAATGACCTTGCTCTGGTTTCCGTTCTGCTCAGCACGGTCGTGAGACTGTGCCTCAGCGTGTGCCAGCCTTTCAGCGGAAGCCCGAGTTTCTGAGCCTCGGGCTTGATGTGGTGCTGCATCACCCGGCTCATCCACAGCGGTTGCTTTCCCCTCATTTTGCTGCTGGCAAACACGTAATCGCTGTCCTCTGCGTATGGCGTCTCGCTTCTACACCGCCGACTACGTGAGCAACAAGGGAACCCGCATCAGCTTCGGGAAGCTCGTCTGCTAGCGACCGCCAAGAAAATCAAAGTTTTTGTGATGGTGCAGGAAGAAGAGTCCTGTGCCGTACATGCCGTCATGACATCGGAAAACGTTTGACCCTGTAGAGAAATAGGCAAGACGCCCCAACCAAGCAACGCACATCCTACGAGGCTTGCAACAGTGCCAGTCGCAACTCGACTCCAAATTCTCAAACGTGCTATGGCCTGATAGCGCCAACTGCCAAAGGCTTCTCGCAGTATGCAGTTCTGCTCCTTGCGACATTAGTCGTGGTATTTAGCGCGTATGCGTTTGTGCAGTGTATCCGCACAAAGCCGCTCAAGAGAAAGTGGGCGTGGTTGATCCTGATCTCGATTGGTGTCTGTAGTCTGACCGTGAACTGGACAACTGGACAATGTTCCTTCACGGCGTTGGCGTTCCATTTAATCCCTAGCTCCGCGTTCTGCACGCTTATGGGCCGTGGATTGTTGGCGTGAGCTTTCCGATAGGAGCCGTAGCATTCCTGCTACGCAGGCGGAGTCTAATAGCGAAAATAGCGAGCGGATCAGGCTCGCAGATCGAGGCATCAACGCAGATGTCGGAGCACGAAAACCCCAGCATCCTGCAGTAGCGCTGGGCTATGCAGACTTCCCGTTTCAGCCCGAAGTGATTGGTTGTTGATATATCGCCGTTGCGCTCATTGACCACACCGTGAGCGCTAAGGCCTGTTCTCGCCAATTGACACCTTCAGCGACTATCATGCTGCTTATGTCAGACAGCATGACAAGTGCTCAACCTCGATTCCGGCTGCACACCAAACACAAGCCAGAGCTACTGTTCGCGATGATGCGAACGCTTGCGCACGAGGACGCTGGAATCTCATTTGAGGGACGACTGTCGCATACAGAACTGGGCAAAATTGCTGGCGCATCTTTAAACGAAACCGAAGTCCTCAAGCGGAATACAACCTCGCCTAGGATGGATTTTGTCGTGCTGCCGCTGACCCCAGGAACAGCTCCCGAAATCGAGAAGGCAATCGCTTCAAAAGTTGCATTTAAAGACTATGCGGGTATCGTTCACGTGCAGATTGAAAGACAGGGGTGCTTGGCGTTCGTTGCATGCGATCACTTTCACGAAGACTGTGTCTGGGTGTCGAAAGCTGTACCCGCCACTTTTCTCGCCGAGCTGGTGAACAACCGGGTTCTCTATTCCTACGCACCTGCATAGTTGGAGCAAAATCGCCGTTGCGCTCATTGACCACACCGTGAGCGCGAAAGCGGCACTCTCAAGCGCATGTTCTATTTAGACACCAGGTGGCACTCGTCAGTCAGATACCGGAAGTTACATCGCCAGAATGAGTTACCGGAGTGGGTGCTGCCGTCAATTGGCGAAAAATCGTCATTTCGCCAACAATCAGGGTTCCGGGTGAACAAACGGACAAGGGGAGCTGGGGAAAGCCCCCATTTTACTCGGCTTCAACGGCCTTTACCTTGCTTGAGTTTTCCCTCATCGAGTCTGACCTGACGCTCGATTCGTTCCTGCAATGTTTTGATCTCGCGATCCCTCGACCATTTGATTGGACATCCTACCTTACGAAGGCGCCCATTGCCTCAGCCGGATTCATGGAGGGTGTCGAAGATCTGCCTGTGCAGGTGCGTGAGCCGTAAATGCCGCTCTATATGCTGGACACAGACACTTGCTCCTACATCATGAGGCGCTCGAATGATGCGGTTTTGAAGCGCTTACAGAAAGTCCCCGTGAGCGACGTGTGCATCTCTGTAATTACGAAGTCGGAACTCCTGTTCGTGGTCGAAGTGTCTCCGCCGCCGGCGGCAGGATGAGTCGGCGCTGAGTGCGTTTCTCGGTTATGTCGAGGTTCTCGATTTCCCGACACAGCATCTCTGCATTACGCCAAGATTCGCGCCGGCCTAAAGACGCTCGGTACAATGATCGAGGCAAACGATCTATTCATAGCAGCTCACGCGCGCAGCCTGGGCTTGACGCTAGTCACCAAACACAGCATAGAGGCAGGGAAGATTTAGGACAAACGGAATTTATCCAATCTCGATGGCGGACCCGGCTTGCGGAGTGCTCAGAGCCGAAGGGGAATTCTTCCAGTCGAGCGCCAATTGCGCCTGAATCGCGGGCCGCATCTGGAGCGTCCAAAGGGAAGCGTTTCCCTGGGTCTGGGCCAAGGACTCGGCTCGCGCCTGTTAACAACAGTTATCGTTTATGGGCCGTAGTCTCTGATGTCGAATTGCCGTTCGTGGTTAGGCGTTTCAGATACGGGTTGCATTCCGCTTTTCTTGATTGTCGCAGCCGCTTCAGGTGAAGCCAAGAATCGGAGAAACTGCTTCGCAATTGCGCGCTGCTTCGAATTGACTACTA
>WNFL01054244.1_pt1 | contig 14387 bp, 20 predicted proteins | sample 5400361 | NCBI WGS metagenome assembly WNFL01 (sample SAMN13153351, study PRJNA577476) | soil metagenome | isolation source: 40 cm soil on Douglas fir-dominated hillslope | place: USA:California | collected 2013-09-17
GAAGTGGAACGGGCCGAGCGCGATGGGCATTTCCTTCGCGTCGTTCCAGTCGGTGATCCACACGTCGAAGTCGACCAGCAGCATGCGCACCGTCTCGCGGAGCAGCGTCGCGTGGTGGCCCGAAAGCGGCGCGAACACCAGCACGCGGGGTTGAGGGGGAGCGCCCTCCTTCACGAAGTGCAGCAGGCGGCAGAAGGACTTCTCGACTTCGAACACTTCGCGGACCGCATAGGTCGCGCCATTCGACTCGACCGTCGCGATGCCGAAATGGGGCCGCTCGTAGTCTTGCGTGAGCCGTGTCATCAGGTCGAATGCCGCGGCGACGTTGCGGCTTCCGGGGAGGTACGAAAGCGGGCTGTCGGGGTGCCCGTAGAGCTCGTTCGCCGCCTGGGCAAATACCCGCCACGGCTCCAGCGCCGCGCGCTGCCAGTCGTACAGCTGGTAGAGCATCGTCTCCCCTCTCTTATTCGTTATGTTGCACTGCACGATAGTGTAATCTGAAACGCCTTCCAACTCGTGATTCGCGACCATGCCCCAGGAGAAAGAATCGGGCAGCGCCGAGCTGCTGCCGCTCTTCCCGCCGATCGAGCCGTTCGACTCGGGGATGCTCGACCTCGAGGCGCCGCATCGGATGTATTACGAGCAGAGCGGCAACGGGAGCGGGGTGCCGGTTGTATTTCTTCATGGCGGCCCGGGTGCCGGCGCGAGCGCGGTGCACCGCCAGTTCTTCGACCCGCGCTTCTATCGCATCGTGGTGTTCGACCAGCGCGGCGCGGGCCGCTCGACGCCGCTCGGCTGCCTCGACAACAACACGACGCGGCACCTGATCGCCGACATGGAGACGCTGCGTGAGCGCCTCGGCATCGACCGCTGGCTGGTGTTCGGCGGCTCGTGGGGCTCGACCCTCGGCCTCGCCTATGCGGAGCACCATCCCGAGCGCTGCCTCGGGCTCGTGCTGCGCGGCATCTTCCTGTGCCGGCGAAGCGAGATCGACTGGTTCCTCTATGGGTTGCGCAGCATCTTTCCCGAGGCGTGGCGCACTTTCTCCGGGTACGTTCCCGAAAACGAGCGCGGCGATCTCCTCGAGGCCTTCCACAAGCGCCTCGTGCATCCCGATCCCGCGATGCACATGCCGGCCGCGCGCTGCTGGAGCGTTTACGAAGGGTCGTGCTCGACGCTGTTGCCGAATCCGGCGCTGGTGGCCGACTTCGCGTCCGATCGCGTGGCGCTCGGGCTCGCGCGCATCGAGGCGCACTACTTCCGCCACGACATCTTCCTCCCCGACGACTTCCTGCTGAAGAATGTGGCGCGCCTGAAGGGCGTGCCCGGGGTGATCGTGCAGGGCCGCTACGACATCGTGTGTCCCACGGTCTCGGCCGACGACCTGCATCGCGCCTGGCCGGAAGCCGAATACACGATCGTTGCCGACGCCGGCCACTCCGCCTTCGAGCCGGGCATCCGCTCGCGGCTGATCGCCGCGACGGAGGCGTTCAAAGACCGGGGTCTGACCCCAAATTCGAGATCGGGGTCAGACCCCTAACGCGAAGCGATGATGGACGAGATGTCCTTCGCGTAGCCGCGCATCTTGCGCTGCAGGTGCTCGCGCTGGTCGGGAGTGAGCGTGGCGCTCAGCTCGGAGACGATCTCGAACATGCGCTCGTCGCGCTCTCGCAGCTTCTTCGTGTATTCCGGGCGGCGCCAGGACTCGGTGTCGATCAAGAGGCGCCTGAGCTCTGCCACGAGCTTCTCCCGCGGCGGCTTCGAGCGCACGGCGTTGAGGGCCTCCAGCTGGCGGTAGCGCCGGTCGCCGAGACGCTCGTCGGTGAGATCGGGGATCGGCGCGACGCCGTTGACGATGATCTCGCGCTGCGCCGGCGAGAGCTTGCCGGTCCAATCCTCGAATTGCTGGACGTACCTCTTCACCAGGGCGGCGCGGCGCTCGTCTGCGGGTCCTTTGACCGACTCCTTCACCAGCTTCTTGTTGTCGTCGGCGAACTTGCGCTCGATCTGCGCGAGCTGCTTGTCGTCGAGGGTCAGCATGATATCGGCGAAGTCGGGCAGCAGGTGACCGAGCGTGCGGTGGTAGTAGTTGCGAGCCAGCGTGTAGGTGGAACGCACGTCCTCGACCGCGATCCGGGTCCCCGATTTGGCAATCAACGCCTCGATCGCATGCTGGTATTCGGGCAGCTCGTTCGCGCGGTGCCACGCGATCCCCTGGGTGAGCTTCTCGCGCAGCGCCGCCTTCTGCCCGTCCGTCATGTCGACGTAGCCGCCCACGTACCACAGCGCGAGCGGCGGGGCGTTCATGTACGCGAGGCGCGAAATGCTGCACGCGGCGAGCACGAGGCCGGCCGCGAGGAGCAACAGATAATGGGTGCAACGCTTCTTCACCAGGGAATCGGCTTTCGATCGCGAAAGAATTGGCCGGTGGGGCCGCCGGAGGGAAGGAGGCACAGCCATGCCGCCGTATCGGCGCCCTCTTCGACGCTGCGCGGCGCCTCTTCGCCTCCCATATCCGTTTGGACCCAGCCCGGGCTCATCGAGTTCACCAGGATGCCGCTCGCCGCGACCTCGGCAGCCAGCGTGCAGGTGAGTGCATTCAACGCGGCCTTCGAGATGCGATAGGCGGGGCTTCCCTCGCCCATCTGCTGCAGCTGCCCGAGGCCGCTCGAGATGTTGACGATGCGTCCGTAGCGCAGCTTCCTCATGAGCGGAACGACTTCGCGGCACATGCGCACCGCGCCGAAGAGATTGGTCTCGAAGGTTTCGCGCCACGTGGCTGTAGGCGTATCGACCACCTTCGCGTCGGTGGATTCCGGGTACACGCCGGCGTTGTTGACCAGGATCCCCGGCGTCCCATGGGTCTTGCGGACGTGCTCGACGAAGCGCTTCACGCTTCGCGTGTCGTTCACGTCGAGGGCGAATGTGGCGACGTTCTCGCCGTCGGCGCGCAGCGCCTCCGCGGCGCGCTCGCCCTTGACCGGGTCGCGCGCGCCCACCACGACGAACACGTCCTGCTTCATCAGCTGGCGTGCGATCTCGCGGCCGAGGCCGCGGTTCGCGCCGGTGACGACGGCGATCCTTCGGGCGGGCATGGCGCTCCTTTTCGAGTAAAACAGGCGCTATGATAACGATCATGCCGAAACTGCTCCGCGCTGTACGCCTCGATGACTCGGACGAGCACGTCTTCCGTTCGTGCGGCGCCGCGAAGGACGGCGAGTGGGTCGTCAGCGGCGGCTACGTGGTGTGCGATTTCGCCAACGCGCCGCGCTGCAGCCCCGCGTGCCATTGCGAGTGCTCGTTCGTCGCGGTCGAATCGCGCGCGCGCTGCTCGATCGCCGAGGTCGTCGAAGTGAGCAGCGCCGACATCGATGCGCAGGCCGATGCGCTCGCGTGGTACCTGGTGCGAAACTGGGGCGCGCCGTCGTGGGAAGACGCGCGCCGCGTCGCCGGAGAGGAAGTGCGCCACACCGCCGAGGTGTGCGAAACGCTCGCACCCGAGGTCTGGATCACCGTGAAGCGCGAGCCGTCGGCCGACGGCACCGAGCTGCAGGAGCAATACTCCGTGTATGACCGGTTGATGATCGGCGCGCACGTGCTCTGACCCGGCGATGGGCTCGAAACTCTCCCGCGAAAAACAAGACCTCATGGAGACGTCGCTGCGCAACGTGCGCGCGCTCGTCGAGCAGGAGGAGGCCGAAGACGCCGCTCGCAAACGCACTCAGAAGTGGGCCATCGCCGCGATCGTCGCGGTGAGCTTGATCCTCGTCGCAATGATCGCCCTCGTGGTGTCGAAGAAGTCGTCGGGACCGCCGATGGTGATCGCGCCGGAAAAGACGATGCCGGCTCGACCGGGACCTTCCAATTGAAGATTTGGGGTCGCCTTTCGTCGATCAACGTGCAGAAGGTCGTATGGTGTTGCGACGAGCTGGGTGTCGCCTACGAGCGCGTCGACGCGGGTGGGACTTTCGGCCTGAACGACACGCCCGAGTACCTCGCGATGAACCCGAACGGGTTGGTGCCGGTGATCGAAGACGACGGCTTCATCCTCTACGAATCGAACGCGATCGTTCGCTACCTCGCGGCGAAGCACGCCGGCGGCACGTTATGGCCGGCCGAATTGCGCGCGCGCGCCGACGTGGATCGCTGGATGGAGTGGCAGTCGACCGGCTACACGCCGGCGATGCTCCAAGCCTTCTGGCAGCTCGTGCGAACGCCGGCGGAGAAGCGCGACGCGGCGGCCGTCGAGGCTTCGCGCGTGAAGAGCGAGAAGCTCTCGGGCGTGCTCGACGCTCATTTGCGAGAGCGCGAGTACATCGCCGGCAAGGCCTTCAGCCCGGCCGACATCGTCGTGGGCTGCGCCGCGCACCGTTGGCTTCACCTTCCCCTCGAGCGCGTGGCGCGCCCGAACCTCGAGCGCTGGTACGCCAGGCTCAAGTCGCGGCCGGCGTCGCGCCAGGTGATTTCGTTGCCGGTGACGTGACACGCCGCGGCGCGCTGCCGTCGAGGAGCGCTGCTTGCAGGCTCGCGGCAAGCGGCACCACGAAGAGAATCACCGGCGCATACGGTAGCTGCGTGGCGATTTCGCGCCAGTTCGCGCCGCTTGCGACGAGGCCCGCGATGGCCGCGAGGATCGTCGCATCGAGGACAACCGCGATCGCCGCGACGCGCCCCGAGTCCTTCACGAAGTGCCGCAACCGCTCGTCGAGAAAGTAGGCTCCCACGGCGAATGTGGTGGCGAAGGCCGCGAGCGCGGCGAACGTCGCGGGCGAGAGCTTCGCGAAGATTCCATATCCCGCCGCGGCCACGACGGCTGCGGCCCAGAGCGAGAGCGCGATGGCGAGCGTGAGGAACGTATCTTCGTGGGTGCGTGCGGCGTTCATGCGGGTCTCCTGGCTCAGACGATAGGCGCGGGTTGAAGGAAGGGCGAGGTGTCGCCCACGGCGGTGGGCCGCTGGAAGACGACGCGATCGGCGAGGAAATCGAGCGCGTCCTGCACGACTGCCGGATCGCGCAGGATGGCCCGGTGGCCAAGGCCGCGGGTGAGCACGATGCGCGCACCCGGCCACGCACGCGCGAGCGCGGTGCCGCTCGCGAACGAGACCTCGCGATCGTCGACGTCGTGGATCACGAGCGCGGCGGCGCGCGCCCTCGCGACCGATTGCGGCAGCTCGAATTCGCGCCAGGTTCGGCCGAAGCGGCGCTCGAAGCGTTCCTGCATCCCACGGCGGATCGATTCGGGAATGCCGAGGCGGCGCGCGAAATAACCCGAGTAGCGCTCGACGGACGTGGGCGGCGCGATCAGCACCGCGCGCACCCGTCGTTCGCTCGCATTGAGATAGGCGCTCACGGCCGCGGCGCCCAGCGAGTGGCCGACGATACCCGCGACGCTCGCTCCACCGCGCTCGACGCTCGCCACGACGGCCTCGAGCGTCCTGATGAAGTGCACGAGCGACGCCTCGCGACCCTCGCTCAGGCCGTGGCCCTCGTGATCGAAGAGGATGACCTGGTAGCCCGCATCGAGGAGCGCCGGAACGAACTGGCGGAACTGCGCGCCGCGTCCGCCCCAGCCGTGCGAGAAGACGACCGCGGGACGGTCCTCGCCACCGAAGCGCCACGCGGCGATGCGCGCGAGGCCGGCATTCACCACGAATCCACGGCCGGTGCGCAGCAGCTCGACTTCGCGCTCGGTGTGCTTGTGTCGAGGCGGCGTGGCGAAAAGGCGCGCCGCGCGCTCGATGGCGCGCTCGGGCGCGAGGCTCGAGGCCACGGCGAGCGCGACGCGCTGCCAGGCGAATGCCAATGTATTACGAACGTTCGTGCTATTCAAGGCGTAAGCGCGGGAGCTCATGGGAATTTTCCTGGGTCAACGACGGGAAGTTGCGGGACGGCGCGCGGACGCGGCGGCGTGATGGTCGATCAGGCGCGCGAAGGATGTGCGCGCGCGGCGATGCGCTTCCTCGGGGCCGAAGATGATCTCGCTGCGAAAGCACACCATGACGATGCCGAGTATCTCGAAAGCCAGCTGACGAGCATCGGTCTCGGGCGCGAGCTCGCCGGCATCGATCCCCATCTGCACGGTCTTGGTGAGCTCGCGGTCGAGCAGCTTCTGCCGCTCGATCACGGCCTCCCGCATCGCGCCGGGCTGGTGGTCGTACTCGCGGCTCGCCGCGTCGATCGGGCAGCCGCCGCGCAAGTGCGCGCGCGCCGGCCAGTCGATCCAGAGCTCGATCAGGGCGCGCAGGCGCTTCACGCCGCGCGGCGCCTTGAGCGCCGGCATGAAAACCTGCTCGGTGAACTGGCGCGCGGCTTCGTCGAGCGCCGCCATCTGCAACTCGACGCGCGAGCCGAAATGCGCGAAGAGCCCGCTCTTCGAGAGCCCCGTGCGCTCGGCGAGCGTGCCGATGGTGAGCGATTCGAAACCCCTCTCGCTCGCCTGCTGCACGGCGGCGGTGAGGATCTGGCTACGAGTCTCCTCGCCCTTGGTGGGGCGGGAGGCGCTGGCGGGGCGGGTGGCGGTCGACATGGGCCCTAGAATAGTACGATCGTTCGTTCTTTGTCAAGTCCTGTTTTCACCGGGGCCCATGATCCTCTGGAACGTGACCAGCATCCCGGCGGTCGCGCCCCAGATGAAGCGTCCCTCGTAGGGCATCGCCCAGTAGTGGCGCATCCGTCCCTTGTAGAAGGCGCTTTCGTAGCGGTGGTTGCGCGGATCGAGGAGGAACGCGAGCGGCACCTCGAAGACCTGGTCGACTTCGCGCGGATCGGGGATGAAGGTCACGGGCGGCTCGATCCAACCCACGAAGGGCGTGACGCTGAACCCGGTGGAGGTGTGGTACTCGGGAAGGCGGCCGAGGATCTCCACGCGTTCGGGGGAGACGCCGATTTCCTCCTCGGCTTCGCGCAGCGCCGTGCGTTCGGGCGTGCAATCCTCGTCGCAACAGCGTCCGCCGGGAAAACTGATCTGTCCCGCGTGATCGGCGAGGTGGAGCGTGCGCTGGGTGAAGACGATCGTCGGCTCGCGCGGATGGTCGACGATGAGCACCAGGACCGCGGCGGGCTTCAGCGGTTTCGCGGCGTTCACCTTCAGGCGCTCGAGGTCATCCGCGGTCAGCAGCGTTTCGAGGGGCGGCAGCTTCGCGAGGCGCTCGACGATCTCGCGGCGGCCGAGGCGCGCGAGGGTGGTGTCGGCATCGTTGGGCATGTTCGTCCCTTATGAGAACCACTAATGTCAATGCACAGCGTAGCTCATGATGAAGCGCGCATCTCGCTGTGACCAGGAATCCAAACAGGTGACGGATTGCGTCATTTATGGCGGCGGGTGGTCAGGGATGGCAAGGGTTCAAGGCGCTCCCCGCGCAGGGCCGGCAGGGCCGGGCTCTTCGGGCAAGAAGACCGACTTGATTTGTAAGACGGTTTCCGCCTGCTGCGGCAGCCCGTACCGTGGAACGGCCTTGGCACGCCTGTTGCGTCGATCAAGCTGCGCACTGACGGGGCGCGCTGACGGTTCCCGTCTATCTATCTCACAAGCCATCTCACACGGGAGTTCTAGATGAAGAAGATTCAGCAGGGCTTTACCCTGATCGAACTGATGATCGTCGTCGCGATCATCGGTATCTTGGCGGCCATTGCGATTCCGGCGTACCAGGACTACATCATGCGTTCGAAGGTGACGGAACTGGTGAACGCCGCCGGCGTTTGCAAGACCTCGGTTGCCGAGTACTACCAGACCAAAGGCACCATGCCCACATCGACCGGCGCGGCGGGCTGCTCCGACAAGGGTTCGGCCAACTCCGCGCCGCCTGCCGTCGATGCGACCGGCATCAAGGTCGCCGCGACCGGCACTCTCGCGACCCAGCTGACGGGCGCGACCAGCCTTCTGGACTTCATGTACGAACCTGGCTGCCCGACGACTGGTGCTTGCACCGGCGCGCCGATCCAGGAATGGTTCTGCAATGGCGCGAAGACGACCATCCTGAAGAAATACCTCCCGGCGACCTGCCGCTGAGCTAGCATTTCTGCCTGACGGACGGGCCGCGTCATGCGGCCCGTTTCCGTTCTGGGAGGCGAGTGACTCGCTATTCATGATTCTCTACGACTATTTTCGCTCCTCGGCCGCGTTTCGCGTGCGCATCGCGCTCAACCTCAAGGAGCTTTCCGCCGAGCGGCGCTATATCCACTTGCGCAAGGGCGAGCAGCGCGCCGCCGCCTATCTCGAAGAGAACCCACAGGGGCTCATACCGACGCTCGTTGTCGGGGAACGGCGACTCACGCAATCGATGGCGATCATCGAGTACCTCGACGAGAAGCATCCGCTGCCGCCGTTGCTGCCCGCCGCGGCCGAGGACCGCGCGTGGGTACGTTCGATCGCGCAGGTCATCGCCTGCGACATCCATCCGCTCGACAACCTGCGGGTGCTGAAGTACCTCGACCGCCTCGGGATCGAGGAGGCGCGGCGCGACGCCTGGTATGCGCACTGGATCGCGGAAGGCTTCGGCGCCCTTGAACCGCAGCTCGCGGCGCGCGCCTCGGGACCTTTCTGCTTCGGCGACCTTCCGACCCTCGCCGACGTGTGCCTCGTGCCCCAGGTCGCCAACGCCCTGCGCTCCAAGATGCCGCTCGACGCCTACCCGCGCATCCGCGCGATCAACGACGCCTGCCTCGCCCTGCCCGCCTTCGACCTCGCCCAGCCCGCCCGCCAGCCCGACGCCGAGTAAGAACGGCTGGAACCATTTGGGACTCCCGGGGCAATACGGGTTGAAACCCGCGCCCATGCACATGCCTCCCGAGAATCCACAGCCCGAGCTCGTCCTCCTCTCCCGGATGCGGCAGGGCGACGAGACGGCGTTCGTGGCGCTGTACCGGCGGCATTGCGATGCGGTCTATCGCATCGCCCTTCTCTATTGCGGATCGACGACCCAGGCCGCGGACGTCACCCAGGACACGTTCATCCATTTCATGACGCGCCCCGACCAATACGACGCCGGCCGCGGCACGATCGGGTCGTGGCTCTGCGGAGTGGCGCGAAACTTGGCGCGGAAAGCCGCCGGCTACCGCGAGGAAGCGACCGACCCCGATACGCTCTCCGACGACACGGCGCTCGGCGAGGAGCAGATCGAGCGCGACACCCCGCTCGAGCGCCTGCTTCGCAATGAAACGGCGGAGAAGGTGCGGATCTCGCTCGCCGCCCTCGCGCCCCATTACCGCGACGTGCTGATCCTCTGCGAGCTCTCGGAGCTCTCGTACGCCGAGGCGGCACAAGTCTGCGGCATCGAAATCGGTACCGTGCGTTCGCGCCTTTCGCGCGCGCGCGCGCAGTTTGCGCAACGCCTGGCGAGCGAAGGCCTGCTCGTCGGACGCCGCGCCGTGGAGGCCTGATGAGCACCACCCCGAATTCCCCGCTCCTTCCCGCCGAGGAGATCCTCCTCGATTCGCGCCTGGACGACGTGAAGCGCGAGCTGCAGGCGCTCAAGGCGCCCGCTGCGATCGAGGATGCGCTGGTCGCCAAGTTTCGCGCCCACCGGCGGCGCACGCTCCGCCCGCGCCTGTGGTGGGTGCCGCCGCTCGCCCTCGCGGCCACTCTCGCGCTCGTGAGCTGGATGGTGCGCGCCCCGGTCGCGGTGGCGCCGCCTACCGAGACCGTCGCCGCGCAAGATCCCGGCCCCTTCCTCGCATTGAAGCCGCTCGAGCGCATCGCGCTCGAGCCGTCGACCACCGTGGTCGCTACCGAGTTTCCGCGCGCCCTGCTCGCCGACTGGGGACTGCCCGTATCTCCCGATCGGGCGGGCGAGCCGGTGCGCGCGGAAACGCTCTATTCCGCCGATGGCGAGCCGCTCGCCATCCGCTTGATCAATTGATCCAGAAGGGGATGAACATGAAACGCACACTGCTCGCCGCGCTCGTCGCCGGCGCCTTCGCGACGCCGGCCTTCGCCACGGGCGCGGCGGAGGACGCGCGCGCGCAGGCCGAGTCCATGCGCGCGTGGGCGCTGGATTTCTCGCACGATCTGCGCGCCGGCCTCACCACGATGTACGGTCCGCTGATGAGCTCGGCAAAGGTGGTGAAGGGCGCGCCCTATAGCGCCGAAGTCATCACGGAGACGAACCAGGCGCTCGCCGACGGCAACGTGATCACCCACAAGACGGCCGGGGCGATCTACCGCGACGGCGAGGGGCGCACGCGCCAGGAATCGGCGGCCGGCGCGAAGAAGGAAGGCGCGATCTACATCAACGATCCGGTCGAGTCCAAACACATCGTCCTCATGCCGGGCTCGAAGCGCGCCATCGTTACGCCGCGCCCGATGCACTTGCGGGATCACGTGAACGAGAAGGACAAGCAGGTTGTCCGGGTCGGAAAGACCGAGGTGCGCGTCGAGAACGGCAGGGTGTTCGTCGACGGCAAGGAAGTGGCCGACGGCAAGGTCGAGCTCAAGGCCGGCGGCAAGGAAATTCGCGTCGAGAATGGCCGCGTCACGCTCGACGGCAAGGAAGTCCGGCCAGGCCATTCGGAAGTGCACGTCAAATCCCTCAGCGAAGGCGACGGGACGCGGCGCGAGGAGATTCGCGTGCAGGTCGTACACGCCGGCGACAATACGATCACGATTCCGCTGTCGCCCCGGCCGCCGGTGCCCCCGGTTCCCGGCGTGCCGGTAGCGCCGATACCGCCGTTGCCGCCGATGCCGGGCGTGCAGACGCTTCGCTTCGAGAGCACCGCGCGTCTGGGCAAGGGCGTCACGACGACGCTCGGGATGAAGGATTTCGACGGCGTGCGCGCGGAGGGCAAGTCGACCGTGTGGACGATTCCCGCGGGCCAGATCGGCAATCGCAACCCGATCCAGGTCACCTCGGAGTCGTGGTACGCACCCGACCTGCAGGTGACCGTCTATTCGCGCCATAACGATCCGCGCACGGGGGAATCGATCTACCGGCTCGCCGGCATCCGCCGCGCCGAGCCCGCGCGCGATCTCTTCGTCGTTCCCGAAGGCTACGAGCAGAAAGGCCGCGCAAAGCGCGAGGAGCGCAAGTAGCAACCGTATAATCGGGACCTTGCGAAACGGGAGGTCCGGATGGGAAAAGGCGACAAGCGCAGTTTCAAGGGGAAGGTCTTCAAGGGCAGCTATGGCAAGACGCGCCCGCGCAACCGTAAGAAGGCCGTCCCCGGGACCCCCACCCCGCCTCGCAAAAAGTAGCGCTTAGAAACCCGAGCCGGGCCGTTTGAGGAACTCGGTTTCCTCGGCGGTCGATGGGCGGCCGAGGATGGCGTTGCGGTGGGGAAAACGGCTGAAGCGCCGGATGATGTCGCGATGCTTTTCGGCCCACTCCGTCAAGCCACGCGTCTCCTCGAACGCTTCGAGCGAGCGCATCAGCTCCACCGCGCGATCCTGGTCGGCCAGGCTCTCGCTATGCTCGAAGGGGAGATACAGGAACTGCCGGTGCACCGGCAGGAAGCCGAGGTCGTCGCCGCGAACCAGCGCTTCGGTGGCGCACGCTCGCGCGAGCTCGTCCTGCGCAAAGGCGCGCGGGTCGTTGCGATGGAGGTTGCGCGACAACTGGTCCAGGATCACGACGAGCGCCAGCATCGGCTCGGGCGATGCGCGCCAGGCTTCCAGCGCGCGGCTCGCCGCGCGCGCATGAAGGTCGCCGAATCGCCGGCGTATCTCCGCGTCGAACTTGGGATCCTTCCGGAACCACTCGATGCGCGGCGTGCCCAGGCCCTTGGTCGTTCCGAACCAGAACTCGAGCACCTCATGGGCTTCGTCGCCGATTGATGCGGAATCGGGCATCAGTCCCTTTTACCTCTTTTGGCCTACGGCTGTCGACAGGCACTTGTCGTGGGGGCAGCGGTTGACCTCGACGGAAACGTGGACGAGCGAGGCGATGGCGGCCAGCCGAGCGCGATAGGCTTCGGGAGGAAGCGGCTCCTCGGCAACCAGCGTGATCACCGCCGCGTGGCTCGCACGGCCGACGCGCCAGACGTGCAGGTCGGCGATCTCCGCGTCGCGGTCGCTCTCGATCGCATGGCGGATCTCGTGCACGATCGGCGCATCCATCTCGCGGTCAAGAAGCACACGCGCCGAGTCGGCGATGAGGCCCTTCGCCCACCAGCCGATCACCGCCCCGCCGACGACGCCCATGAGCGGGTCCATCCATCCCCAACCGGCCCACAGCCCCGCGAGGAGCGCGCCGATCGCGAGCACGGAAGTGAAGGCGTCGGCCAGCACGTGCGCATACGCCGAGCGTAGATTCAGGTCGTGATGAGAGTGATGGTGGGAGTCGTCATGGTGATGGTCGTCATGATGGTGAGGGTCGTGATGCGCGCTTTCATGCGAGCCGAATCCCGCGAGCACCCACGCCGAGATCAGGTTCACGAGGAGCCCCACAATGGCCACGACGAGCGCCGGCGTGTATTGAATCGCCTCGGGGCTCACGAGGCGGCGCACCGATTCGATCGCCATCGCGAGGGCGACGACGCCGAGCAGCAGCGCGCTCGCAAACGAGGCCAGCACTTCGATCTTCCAGGTGCCGAATGCGAAGCGCTCGTCGCCGGCCCAGCGGCGCGCGAGCAGGTAGGCAGCGCCGGCGATCGAAAGCGCGAAGACGTGCGTCGCCATGTGCCACCCGTCCGCGGTGAGCGCCATCGAGCCGGTCACGAGGCCCGCGACGATCTCGACCACCATCGTCACCGCGGTGATGCCGACCACGATCCACGTTCGCCGCTCCCCTTTCCGGTTGCCCGGATCGAAAGCGTGACTGTGCCGCCAGCCGCTAAGGTCGTGAATCGCCATGAAAATGGGAAAGACGCAGCGCGTTGGTGATGACGGAGACGGAGCTGAAGCTCATGGCGGCGGCGGCGACGAGCGGAGAAAGCAGGATGCCGAAGAACGGGTAGAGGACGCCGGCGGCGATCGGGACGCCGACGGCGTTGTAGACGAGAGCGAAGGCGAGGTTCTGCTTCATGTTCGCGACCGTCGCCTCGGAAAGCTCGCGCGCGCGCACGATCCCGCGCAGGTCTCCCTTCACCAGGGTCACCTTTCCGCTCGCCATCGCCACATCGGTGCCGGTGCCCATCGCGATGCCGATGTCCGCGCGCGCCAACGCCGGCGCGTCGTTGATGCCGTCGCCCGCCATCGCCACGCGCCGCCCTTCCTTCTGCAGCCTTTCCACCAGGGCGAGTTTATCCGCGGGCCGCACCTCGCCGCGTACTTCGTCGATGCCGAGCTTCGCGGCAACCGCCTTCGCCGTGGTGAGGCCATCGCCCGTCGCCATGATGATGCGGATGCCGGCTTCGCGCAGCTTCGCGATCGCTTCAGCCGTGGATTCCTTGATCGGATCGGCCACGGCGATCAGTCCCGCGAACCGGCCGTCGACGCCCATGAACACGACCGTCGCACCCTCCGCGCGCAGGCTCTCGGCCCGGGCAAGCAGGGGCGAGGCATCGATGCCCTCCTCGATCATGAGCATGGTGTTGCCGAGCACGATTCTCCGTCCTTCGACCGTGCCGCGCACGCCCACACCGGTGCTCGATTCGAACGCCGCGGGTTTAGCGAGCGCGAGAGCGCGCCGTCGCGCTTCGTCGACGATCGCGTCGGCCAGCGGATGCTCGCTTCCCTGGTCGAGGCTCGCGCCGAGCCGCAGCACCTCATCCTCGCTGAATCCCTCGATCGCCACGACCGAATGGAACGCGGGCTTGCCGACGGTGAGCGTGCCGGTCTTGTCGACGATGAGCGTGTCGACCCTGCGCAGCCCCTCGACCGCCTCCGCATCGCGAAACAACACGCCGCTCGTCGCGCCGCGCCCGCTGGCGACCATGATCGACATCGGTGTCGCCAGGCCCAGCGCGCACGGGCACGCGATGATCAGCACCGCGACCGCGTTCAGCATCGCGTAGACCCAGCGCGGCTCGGGCCCGAACAATCCCCAGGCGAGAAACGTCGCGATCGCCACGCCGATCACCGCGAGCACGAACCAGTAGGCGACGGCGTCCGCCATGCGCTGCATCGGTGCGCGCGAGCGCTGCGCCTGCGCCACCATCTGCACGATCTGCGCGAGCACCGTCTGCGATCCGATCTTCTCGGCGCGCATTACCAGGCTGCCGTTGCCGTTCTGCGTCGCGCCCACGAGCTTGTCGCCCTCGCCCTTTTCGACCGAAACGGCTTCGCCCGTGACCATCGATTCGTCGAGGCTCGAGCGCCCCTCGAGCACCACGCCGTCCACGGGGACCTTCTCGCCGGGGCGCACGCGCAATCGATCGCCGATGTGGACGTGCGTGATGGGAATGTCCTCCTCGGTGCCATCGTCCTTCAGCCGCCGCGCGGTCTTCGGCGCGAGGCCCAGCAACGCGCGAATCGCGGCGGAGGTCTGCGAGCGCGCGCGCAGCTCGAGCAGCTG
>WNFL01057684.1_pt1 | contig 14387 bp, 10 predicted proteins | sample 5400361 | NCBI WGS metagenome assembly WNFL01 (sample SAMN13153351, study PRJNA577476) | soil metagenome | isolation source: 40 cm soil on Douglas fir-dominated hillslope | place: USA:California | collected 2013-09-17
AATCCGAATCGCTAAGGTTCGAACAGTTTGTTGAAGAGCCGGCGATTAAGGTGCTCAAGTCCTGCATGGGTTGACTGCGGGGCTTGAGCGCTTTTCATACTGCCTCAATGCATCCAGCCCAACGGTTGCACAACAGCAGGTTAAGTGGCCGGAAACCGTTTGCGTTGGCAGGTTGTTTTCACTCCTTCGCCTCCGGCGAGCCGGTTTTTTCTTGCACCCGAGCGGTGCCTGCCTATGTTGTGAGTTGCCTGGACGCCGCGTGTGCGGATGTCCATTTAGGCTGAGAAAAGAAAGTTAACGCAGAACCTAATCCTCAACCTCCGTTGCCCCAGCAACGTTTGGTCCGTTAGGCAATGGAGTCGTGGTAAGCCCAGCGCTGGCCAAGTCTCCCAAGGTTCATTAGAACAGTCATATCGTTTGTTTATGCTCACAATGGAAGAAGCCATGAAGCGCCCTTCGCTTCAGGAAGTATCGTCAAGGGTCAGGTCATCGAAGTTCGCCCCAAGGAAGTCCTGGTGGATATCGGTTACAAAAGTGAAGGTGTCATTTCGGCCAACGAATTCGAAGACATCAAAGCGGTCAAAGTCGGCGATTCGATCGACGTTTTGATTGAAAAACTGGAGGACAAAGAAGGCATGGTCGTCCTCTCCAAGGAAAAAGCCGAGTTCAAGCAGAATTGGGAACGAATTCTCAGCATTTGCAACGAAGGCGGCACGATCGCCGGCAAAGTCAAAGCCATCGTCAAAGGCGGTTTGCTGGTCAATATCGGCGTCGAAGCTTTCCTGCCGGCTTCGCAAATCGACGTGAGCACGCCCAAAAATCTGGGCCAATACGTCGGCAACACTTACGATTTCAAAGTCGTCAAAATTAATCAGGAACGTCAGAACATCGTCCTCTCCCGCCGCGAATTAATCGAACAAGAGCGCACGGAACGGCGGCAGAAATTGCTGTCGGAGATGACTCCGGGCGACATTCGCAAAGGCACGGTCAAGAACATCACCGATTTCGGCGCATTCATCGATCTGAACGGCATCGACGGCTTGCTGCATATTACCGACATGAGTTGGGGCCGCGTCGGACATCCATCGGAAATTCTCAAAGTCGGCCAGGATATCGACGTTGTCGTACTGGACATCAATCGAGAGAAGGAGCGCGTCAGTCTCGGGTTGAAACAGAAGCTGGCCAATCCGTGGGACAGCATCGAACAGAAATACCCGGTGGGCGCCAAGGTCAAAGGCCGCGTCGTCAATCTCGTGCCTTACGGCGCGTTTGTAGAACTGGAACCGGGTGTGGAAGGCCTGGTGCACGTGACCGAGCTTTCGTGGACCAAACGGATCGCCAAGCCTTCCGACGTGCTCAAGCCGGAACAGGAAATCGAAGCGGTGGTGCTCGGCATCAATCGCGACGAGCAAAAAATCTCGCTTGGATTACGCCAACTCGAGACCAATCCATGGGACAAGGCGCAGGAAAATTATCAGCCTGGCACGAAGGTGAAAGGCAAGATTCGCAATTTGACCAGCTACGGCGCGTTCATCGAGCTCGAAGAGGGCCTCGATGGCATGATTCACGTTTCAGACATTTCCTGGACCCGAAAGATCAATCACCCGTCGGAAGTTTTGAAGAAGGGCGACGAAGTCGAAGCGGTAGTGCTCGAAGTGGACAAAGCGAATCAGCGCATTGCCGTCGGCATCAAACAACTGGGCGTGGACCCCTGGTCCAATATCGATCAACTTTACAAAGTTGGCGATCTCGTGACCGGCAATGTTACCAAGCTTGCCAGCTTCGGCGCCTTCATTGGATTGCAGCATGAAATCGATGGATTGGTCCACATTTCCCAGATCAGCGAAGAGCGCGTGGACAAAATCAAGAACGTGCTGAAGGTCGGCCAGGAAGTGACCGCGCGCGTTATCAAAATAGACAAGGCTGATCGCCGGATCGGCCTGAGCATCAAGGCTGCAAACTACTCGAATGAGCAGCTAAAGGCCGAACAAGCCGCGCTCGATGCGCTCAAGCCGGGTGAAGACCTTGTAGCTTTGCAGCACGCGTTCGATGCGGCCGACGAAGCGAAGCAGGAAGAGCCGAAGCCTGAGTAACGGTTCTTGCGTTTTAACAACAGGCGGGCTGGCAACAGCCCGCCTTTTTCTTTTTACCGCCTGGACGAGCGGGTCGATCTCAAATCGACGCAGCCAATGCTGACTTGCCGCTGGCTAACAAAGGCTGGGCTGGCGCCAGCGCTTTGGCTCGGTCGAAAATATCCGCGCGGAAAACCCGGCTTAAACCGGCTGGCTTATGTTTCCAGCGGAAGTACGAATGTAATTGGCCGGTGATCCAGTCTGCGCGGGTGAGACTCGGGCGGTTGGCATTGTGCCGATGAAAGATGTTTAGGCCGTGGAGGGATCGTATCCGGTTATCTCGAAGTTGATTTTCGCCAAACAGCCCGGACGCCAGGCATTCCCTTGGCGCATCCACGTATTCCGATCGACAAAGTGTTCCGCAAAGTGCCTGGCGGTTTTGCGGTTCATCGCAAAACGCGCATGCTTCAAGCAGTGCGGCGATTAACAATTCATGTTCGTGAGATCGTTCCGTCGCGAAATCTTCGCGCACGAGTAAAATCTTTTCCGGATGAAGCGGTGCAAGTTCCGCGCTAGTGGAAAGGGTCATGCCCGCCTTGGCATCGACCGACACTGAATTCCACGGTTCCGCGCCGCAAAAACCGTCGAGATAACCCAGTCGCAGCATGGGAAACATTTGAGCGGGCGGCACGGTTTGGATTCGAACCTCCGCCAGCGGCGAGAGGCCTGATTGCCTCAACCATCGGCAGAGCAGGAAGTAAGAGGACGAAAACATGAGGTCCACGCCAAAAGTGTAGGTCCTTTTTCCGCGGTCCCGGCGCATTGAATCCGCCAGCGATGAAGCGTCTCGAACTCCACGCAGCCAAAGTTCGCGGCTGATAGTCACGGCGTTACCCTGCAGGCTCAGGACCATGCCAGTGACGCACGGGATGGGCTCGGAAGTAAGGCCGAGCCGCATCAGAAACGGCAGCGCGCCAGGAGCGCCTGCGCCGTCCAATTCACCGTGGACCAGTTGATCATGAAGTTCGCGCCAACTGCTTAGCCGCTTGATTTCGACCGGCAAGCGGTACTTCCTGAAAAAACCAAACTCGTGGGCCGCGACGATCGGCGCGCAGTCGTTCACCTGGAGAAAACCAATCTTCAGTGGGTGGCGCTTTCTCACCACGGAAAGTCTGGAGGTTTGGTTCAGTTTCATGTTCCCCATCAAAATCGGTTTAGGATAGGCAACTGCAACGGCGGCCCTTCACAACCGCCGCTGCAGTCCGTTGTCACACGTTTACCTTCACGAAAACTCCTTAAGCAAACGGGAAGCCAAACCGATTTTACTCTCTCGAAAATCGCGGTGAATTATATTGAACGATTGCATCGACGAAGTTCAACAGCCCGCCAAAACCCCTGCCTGCCTCATTGACTGCCGCGTTTTTGCCATTTGGGAACGGCAGCACTCGTGTCATTAGAAATGGCGAATTTCAGATTGGACCTGGAAGAAAGCTGCGCAATTTTGCCCATCATGATCAAAGCGCCCACGCGCAACAGAGATTGGCAAGCACAGGCGCGCCATCTAATCTGCCCGCGATGACGATCCTGGAAGAACTGCAATGGCGCGGTTTGCTGGCTGATTGCACCGACAGCGAGGCTCTGGCGAAGCGATTGAGCGAGGGACCGGTTACGCTTTATTGCGGGTTCGATCCGACTGCTGACAGCCTGCACGTCGGTAGCATGGTGCCCCTGCTGGCATTACGCCGGTTTCAATTGCTGGGGCATCGTCCCATTCCCCTGGCTGGAGGAGCCACCGGTTCGATCGGCGACCCGAGCGGGAAAACTCAGGAGCGTCAACTACTCACGCGCGAAGTACTCTCGGCGAACATCGCCGGTGTCAAAGAACAGCTAAAACGCCTGCTCGATTTTGAATCGAAAACCAATCCCGCGAAGTTGATTGACAATGCAACATGGACCGATCAGGTCAGTTTTCTCGATTTCCTGCGGGACATTGGTAAACACTTTTCGGTGAACCAAATGGTCGGCAAAGAAAGTATTCGCGCGCGAATGGAGGATCGGGAGGTCGGCATAAGCTACACCGAATTTAGCTACATGTTGTTGCAGGCTTTCGATTTTTACGTGCTTTGCCGCGATCAAAATTGTGAACTGCAGATCGGCGGCAGCGACCAATGGGGCAACATCACCGCCGGAATCGAACTAACACGAAAAAAGCTTGGCCGCACCGTGTATGGCGTGACTCTGCCGCTCATCACCAAAGCCGACGGCACGAAATTCGGAAAAACCGAGGCCGGCACGATCTGGTTGGACCGGCGGCGCACGAGCGTTTACAAGTTTTACCAGTTCTGGATTCGAACGGACGACCGCGACGTCATCCGGTATTTGAAGTACTTTACCTTTTTGAGCGCGGAAAAAATCGGAGAGCTGGAACAGGAGCACAATGCCAATCCTGGCGCGCGGAAAGCGCACCAGGCGCTGGCCAAAGAAATCACCGACCTGGCGCACGGGCCGGATGCAACCGCTGAAGCCATTCGCGCCAGTGAAATTCTGTTCGGCGGCGAACTCGCCGGCATTGGTGAAAACACGTTCAACGAAATCGTCGGCGAAGTCCCGACCAAAGACCTCGACAAAGCAACGCTGGACGGCGCGGGCAAGCCGCTGGTTGAACTGTTAATGCTCAGCGGCCTTTCTCCATCCAAGGGACAAGCCCGTAAGGACATTGAAGGTGGCGGCGTCTATCTGAACAATGTTCGCGAGTCGAATTTCCAACGCACCGTCACCGCAAACGATCTGTTATTCGGCAAGCATTTGCTGTTGAGGAAAGGTAAACGTAATTACGTCGTGCTCACCACCCGGTGAGTTAAGAGGAAAGTTTTTGACCCCACACATCACGTTTGTTTAGCTGGCGCGCGTCTGAATACCGGGCCTATGCAAAATCTGGCATGACAATTCAAAGCTCTGAAAGTCCCGCGCATATTTCCCACCCACCGGGCTTCCGAGCGCGGCGCGGGTTGAACTGGGGCTTTCTGGGGTTGCTTTATACGTCGTTTTACATGTGCCGGTACAACTTCTCGATTGCGAACAAATCGATCAGCACGGAGTTTGGTTTTTCGCGGACGCAGATGGGCTACATCATAACGACCGCGCTTTTTGCCTACGCCTGTGGTCAAATTATCAACGGCCTAATTACCGATCATATCGGCGGAAAAAAAGCCATGCTGATTGGCGCAGCGGGAACCGTGATCATGAACATCCTGTTCGGCGCAGCATCGTTCGCCGGCATGTTGGGCCTGTTCATCGCCATCCGCGGTCTGGACGGCTATGTGCAGGCATTTGGGGCGCCCGGCATGGTAAAAATCAATGCCGCCTGGTTTCTCCATCGAGAGCGGGGGCGGTTCTCAGGCATTTTCGGTTTCATGATCAATCTCGGGCGCCTCGGCATTTTTACTCTTGGGCCTGCGCTGCTCGCCGGTTTTTCAGTCTTAGGCATGATTCACATTGGGCCTTTGCATTGGAGGTGGCTTTTCTGGACACCTTCAATCATTTGTGCAGTGGCCGCAGTTTTCATGGCTCTCACGGTCAAGGAGACACCCGAGGAGGCAGGATTCTCGGGAGTTATTCCTGATGACTCAGGAGCGAAGGACGGAACGCGAGCCGAGTTTAGCGTCGTATTTCGGGCAATTGTTACCAACCCCGTCGTGTGGGTGACAGCATGCGCCTATGCGTGCACCGGCGCGGTTCGTCAAGCTGTTGATCAATGGTTTCCTCGCTACATGCAGGACATGTACAGTGTTGACTTGAAGTCCGGCAGTTTTCAGTTCCTGGCCTTTTTAATCCCGTTTGTTGCGTCCGCCGGCTCACTCTCCTCGGGTTACATCTCCGATACTCTATTCAATGGCAGACGCGCGCCAGTCGCCGCCGTGCTTTACTTTCTGGAAACGATTATCATTTTACTCGCGGCACAATTTCATGGAGTCACTGCTGCAATCGTTTTTTTTGCGCTGATTTCATTCACCGCGAATTCCACTCACTCCATTCTCGGTTCGGCTGCGCCAATGGATATTGGAGGACGGCGGATGGCTGGCTTTGCGCTTGGGTTGATTGACTCGTTCCAATATTTCGGCGGCAGCCTTGCGGGATTTATACTGGGTAACTTGCTCGATAAGAGTCTCGGCACCTATTTTTACTTCATGGCGCCCTTTGGAATCATAGGCGGACTGCTCATGCTGACAATTCTGGGAAAAGTCACTCACTCTAAAGCTGCCGCGCATTAGCGACATTGTACGCTCGCCCAAGCTTAGGCTTTTGCAAACAAACCCGGGCTTTCGATCGCCAAAAGCTTTCGTTTCCAATCAAGACCAGCGGAGAAGCCGCCAATTCGTTTGTTGGCGGCCAGCACCCGGTGACAAGGGATAAGCACCGGAATTGGATTGGACCCGCAAGCCCCGCCGACCGCGCGAACGGCGTCTGGATTACGAACGGCTCGCGCGATCTCTCCGTAACTGCGGGTTTCACCGCAACGGATTTCCAGCATCGCTCGCCAGACACTTTGTTGAAAAGCGGTTCCGGCGGAGAGATCCATCGGCGGGAGCTTTTCGGGTTGCCTGCCTGCCAAAACGCCGTTTAGCGCGCGGCTGGTGATCGCGTGCCATTGCGCCACTTTGAAACTCACGCCGGAGTCAGATGCGCAAGGCATATTGCTCGCGTGCCGGGAAGGAAAATCCAAACCGCACAAACCGGCGTGACTATAATGCGCGACAAAAGCCCCAAGCGCGCTTTCAATTTTCAGCCGCAAAGTACCGGCAGGATTCGCGTCGTCTTTTTTTCTGGCGTTCGCGCGGTTTGCAAGTGTCGCGTTCATCGAACAGGTCAATGACGAAGGGCGGCAATGATGCCGAGCAACATTAGAAACAGAAAAATCACGAGCGCAATAAAGCGATTGCGCGCCACGCGCTTTTCATACCGCAGCGGTCGCAACCCCTGGATACCACCCGCAGCCAGATAACTCACCAGGCGTGGGTTGGTGGTTGATGGACCGCGAAATTGCGTCTTCAAACGCCGGAAGAAACCGGGCAAATCGTATTTGCGCACGCCGAGTTCGTTGAAATGCTCGGGTTGAGACGCGGGTTCGGCACGATCCCGCAACCGGTTCTGATCTACCTCTTCAAAAATTGGTTCGGGGGGCCGAGTTGGTTTTTCGGCTGGGGTAATGGTTGGCGCATCGCCGCCATTGTTGCCGTGGAACGGATTGTCGGCCGCTGGGATTTCTCGACGCCGTTCGGGGGTTCGATTCAGCCGCGAGTCGAGTTTTTTGATCTGGGCTTCGAGTTGCGAGATCTCCTCATTCAGAGCGCGCTCGCGGTCAGAAATTGGGTCGCTCTTTTTAATTAACCATGCCATGACGGCGGCAAATTTAGCGGCGTAATAACAAGAATATGAACACAACCATGGTGAGCAGACCGACCACCGCAATCGGCCAGGTCATTGCCAGGCCGAGACGGCACAGATCACGAAACCCCATCGCCGCGATGGCCGAAGCCGGAGAAGACGCGGTCTTATCCGCAGTTTCTGCCGCCTCCGTCGTGCCCGATAACACCGGCAACTTGAGCCGCGCGCCATTCCACTCCATTCGAGCATTTTCGAGGACTGTCAGGGCCTTGGTCAGTTCCACTTCAAAGTTTTCCGAGGTCCAGGATTCATGCGCAATCGCTTCGATTTTCTGCAGCGCGTCTCGTAAATCCGCAAGCGATTTGGCCATTTGTTCGGCATCGCGACGGGCACTAAATTCTGCTTCTCCGAGCAGTCCGACACCGCGCGTCAGACTATGGATCATCTCCTCCCGGCCGGTATGGAATTCCCGCTGACGCCGTCTGGTTTCTTCGAGGGCGGATTTTTCCCGTTCCAATTCTTCGAGCGCTCGTTTCTTGTCCGCCAGCTTTTGATGTGCCTCGGCGACTCGGGAATCAATCTCTTCGCGGGTCGGCGCTCGCTGCGATTGGCCGGAATTGCTCGTGTGCGAAGCCTTGTGCTCGAGAAAATCTCCATCCACAAAATCTGTCGCATCGTAGTTAGAACCCATTCGGCGATTTTAATCATCAGCGCCCGAAGTGTAAAGGGTGGGATACGGCCAATATTCAATGAAATGCCCATAACCGGGCCTGCTTTTTCTGCGTTTCCCGCTTGTCAGCAATTCCCCCCAGCCATAAATTGCTGCGGTGGCAAAGCGCAATGTTAAGACATGATCGAACTGATTCAGTTTCCCTGGAGCCCTTTCTGCATTGTCCAACGCCGTATCCTGGAGTTTTCCGGAACCAAATTCAAAATCACCAACATTCCCAATGGGGACAGGAGTCTGGTCTGGCGGTTGACCCGTGAGCGTTATTACGGAGTGCCGATTGTCCGCGACGGAAAATCCGTCATATTCGAGGTAAATGAGGAATCCCAGGTCATCGCCAAATATCTCGACTCGGAATTGGCGCTGGGCTTGTTCCCCTGGCGGCACGAAGGCGTGCAATCCATTCTTTGGCGCTACATCGAAAACGAAATCGAAGGACTCGGTTTCAAGTTAAACGACATTTACTGGGAGGAAATGGTTGCCCCATCGGATCGGCTCCGATTTCTCCGGCACAAAGAACGCAAGTTTGGACGAGGCTGCATCGACCAATGGCGCCGCGATCAAAAATCCATGCTGTCCCGCCTCGAGGATCGGCTCATTCCTTTTGAAGAAATGCTGCTTAAGCACCCATTCCTTTTGGACGAACGACCCCGCTTCGTGGATTTCGACCTATACGGCATGCTGGAAAACTTTCTCTACTCCGGTCATTACCGGCTCCCCCGAGCCCATACCCGAATCCAGGATTGGTACGGGCGTATGAAAAAAATCGTGTTTAAAAATATCGCAAGTGAAAAAGAACTACATTCTTGATACAAACGTTTTACTCCACGACCCGGATTGCCTGCTCAGCTTCGACGATAACTCGGTGATTTTGCCGATTGAAGTGATCGAAGAAATCGATCGCTTCAAACGCGAATCGACCGAGCTGGGCCAAAACGCGAGAACGGTTTCGCGCATGCTTGATAGCTTTCGCGGCGAAGGCCGATTGAGCGAAGGGGTCAAGCTGCCCAATGGCGGACAATTGCGAATCGTTTTTCAAAAGGACGAAGGCAAAACCAACGGGCATTCATTTGCCAACGATAGCGTGGACAATCGCATCCTTGCAGTGGCGTCAAATGTCAAAAAGAGCCAGCCCAAAAGCCAGACCATCATGGTCAGCAAAGACATCAATCTGCGCATCAAAGCCGACGCGCTGGGAGTCCAGGCCGAAGATTATGAAAACGATCGCGTCCTGATCAAAGACCTGTACACCGGTATGATCGAGCTCACAGTGAGCGCCGAGAAAATGGCCCAGTTTCGGAGCAATGGCGAGTTGGCGGTCAATGGCGGCAAACAATATTTTCCGAACGAATATTGCACCCTGCTGGACGAAGCCAATCCCAAGCGGACGGCGCTCACCAAAGTCGATAGCTCGGGAACCAAGTTCATCCCGATCATCGATTGCCGCGAAGGGGTCTGGGGAATCAAACCTCGTAATCGCGAACAACATTTCGGTTTCGACGCGCTGTTGGATGATCGCGTCAAGCTGGTCACTCTCATGGGCAAAGCCGGAACGGGCAAGACGCTCCTGGCCATGGCTGCCGGTTTGAAACGTACGGTCATGGACCGCGAATTCCGCCGGCTGGTTGTGGCGCGGCCAACCATTTCCATGGGCAAAGAACTGGGATTTCTGCCCGGTTCACTCGAAGAAAAATTGGCCCCGTGGATGCAGCCGATCCATGACGCGTTGGAGATGCTCGGCGACCTCAACATGGGCCACGAGCACCGCCGTAGCGGCGACCTGATGCGGTCCGGCAGTATCGTGGTGGAGGCGCTCAGCTACATTCGTGGCCGCAGCATTGCCAATCAATTCATGATCATCGATGAGGCGCAGAACCTGACTCCGCTGGAAACCAAAACGATCATCACGCGCGTCGGCAGTGGGACGAAAATCGTCTTCACCGGAGATCCGTACCAAATCGACAATCCGTACGTGGATTCTTCGTCAAACGGCTTCAACTATATAGTGAGCCGGTTCCGTGCGGAGCCGATCGCTGCTCACATTGAATTCCAAAAGGGCGAGCGCTCGGAATTAGCGGAGTTGGCGGCAAATATTCTTTAAGGATCAACTTAATAAATCCTTCACCACGTGCCCGTCCACATCAGTGAGCCGAAATCGCCGGCCTTGATATAAGAAATTCAGTTTCTCGTGGTCGATACCGAGCAGATGAAGCATGGTCGCCTGAAGATCGTGTACGTGAACAGCACCTGGCGTGAACTGACTTTTGTCGGGCTGAATCGCGTTCCCGTCGGCGTCGGCAACGTTGTAACCATAATCATCCGTCCGGCCATACGTTATCCCAGGTTTTACTCCGCCGCCGGCCATCCAAATACTGAAACAGCGCGGGTGATGGTCGCGCCCATAGTTGTCTTTGCTCAAGGTACCTTGCGAATAGCAAGTGCGCCCAAATTCTCCGCCCCAGATAACCAGCGTATCGTCCAACATGCCGCGTTGTTTTAGATCCTTGATCAGCGCCGCGCTGGGCTGGTCAGTTTCCTGAGCCTGACGGCGAATGCCCTTCGGCAAATCACCATGGTGGTCCCAGCCCTGATGATACAATTGAATGAAGCGCACGCCGCGCTCGGCCAAACGGCGCGCCAGCAAACAATTCGCGGCAAACGTGCCGGCTTTGCGGCTATCTGGACCGTAGAGTTCAAATGTGCTGTCCGATTCTTTCGAAAGATCAGTCACCTCGGGAACGCTGCTCTGCATCCGATATGCCATCTCGTACTGCGCGATGCGGGATTCGATTTCCGGATCCAACTCTTTTTCGAACTCGATTCGATTCAGCGCATTTAACTTATCCAGCAGGGCCCGCCGGCCTGAGCCACACGGCCCGTCTGGATTCGACATATACAAAACCGGTTCTTTGCCGGACCGAAATTGTATGCCCTGGTATCGGGTGTCCAGAAAACCGCTTCCCCAGAGGCGCGAATACAGCGGCTGATCGGCTTTGTTCGGCGTCACGAGAACAACAAACGCCGGGAGATTTTCGTTTAGAGAACCCAATCCGTAATGAACCCACGAGCCAAAAGATGGCCGGCCCGCAATCTGCGATCCCGTTTGAAAAAACGTAATTGCCGGGTCGTGATTTATCGCTTCGGTAAACATCGAGCGAACCACGCAAAGCTCGTCCGCCACGCCAGCGGTGTGCGGGAGCAATTCACTGAACCAGGCGCCGGATTTTCCGTGGCGCTTGAATTCAAAAGCTGAGCCGGCCAGCGGAATCGATGCCTGCTGCGAAGTCATACCAGTCAATCGCTGGCCACCACGCACCTGCTCTGGGAGTTGTTCCCCGTTCAATTTGTTTAATAGCGGTTTGTAGTCGAGCAGATCCATCTGCGATGGTCCCCCGCTTTGGAACAAGTAGATCACCCGTTTGGCCTTGGGTGGGAAGCTTGGAAACCCAGCGAGGCCGCCGACCGCGCCCGGCTGGGAAGCAGCGAACAAGTTTCGCGGTAATAGGCCTGCTAAGGCAATGCCGCCGAGACCGCGCGCAGCGGCGCTGAAGAAATGACGCCGGGTAATTCCAAAACAGTCCATCGGTGGATTGGATAAAGGTTTCATACTCAACGTTTCCAAACTGTAGCATCGAGGTTCAGGATTGCCTGGGCCGCTGCCGTCATCGCGGCGAGTTGGATGGCGTCCCGCGCCGGATTCCGTTTGTGTTCACCCACGCTTACCAGCTTCTCGGCGCGGTCAGGTTCCCTGGCAAATAAATCTGATTGTTCCCTCAGAAGGTCCTTCAGCAGCCGCAATTCGCCGGCAACCGGCTCTCGAGCAGCCAATCGAAGAAATACAAACCGAATTTGCTGTTCGACCGTTCCGCCTTGCTCGAGCGCGTTCTCCGCCAAAACGCGAGCGGCTTCGACAAATTGAGTGTCATTCAACAACACGAATGCCTGTTGCGGAGTTGAGGTCGCACTGCGCCTGATTACGCAGACCTCCCTGGATGGGGCGTCGAATGCGGTCATATCAGGCATGGGTGCCGTCCGTTTCCAAACGGTGTATAGGCTGCGGCGATATAAATCGCCACCAACGCTTTGATGATACGCGGGACTCATGGAATTGCTTTCCCGCCACAAATCACCGGGCGAGTATGGACTCACCGGCGGCCCACCGGGTCGATCATCCAGCAAGCCGCTTGCGGCGAGCGCCGTGTCTCGGATCATTTCTGCCGGAAGACGAAACGAGACGCCCCGCGCCAGCAATAGGTTCTCTGTATCTTTCTCGCGCAAGTCCGGACGCAACCGTGAATCCTGCCGATACGTTGCGCTCAAAACGATTTTTTTCAGCATCGCTTTTACGTCCCAGCCAGACCGGATAAAGTCCCGGGCCAGCCAATCCAACAATTCAGGGTGACTCGGCTCGGCGCCCTGCGCGCCGAAGTTTTCCGGGGTGGCAACGATCCCCCGTCCGAATAACATTTGCCAATATCGATTGATGGCTACTCGCGCGGTCAACGGATGCTGCGGATTGGTCAGCCATGCCGCCAGCCCAAGCCGATCCCGCGGCGCGTCGGGCGGGAATGCCGGCAATATCGCCGGAACTGTGCGGGCGACTCGTCGGTCCTCTGTTTTAGGCGAATCGTATCGGCCGCGCGCCAGGACGAAAGCCGGGCGAGGTTCGCTCATTTCTTCCATGACACTGGTTTCCGCCACGGAATCCGCGACCGCGTAATATTTTTTTACCGCGTCAGTCAACTCGCTCATGGCTTTGTTTACGGAAACTGAGTAAGCCGCGGCGTAGTAAGGTTTCAACGCCGGCGCGTCTTTGCTGGCGAGCGCGTCAGCAAGGCTGTGACCATCGAACAACTGGCGCACCTCAATTTCGGCCAGCGGGCGCTCGTAAATCCGGACCTCATCGAGCAGGCCCCCTTTCAACCCGGTTGATCGAAACAATGCGCCAAAGCTGAACCCACTCCCGCCATTTTGAGGGCTTTTGTACAGATGGTTTCGCAACGTTTCAGACTTGAGCCGGCGGCCGTCAGCGAACAATGACATTCCTTCGGCTTGCGCGGAGCCGTCATAGCTCACGCCTATCTGAACCCATTTATCCAAAGGAATTGACTCGGTCGTGCGAACGGCCAGTGCGTTCCCCGGCCAAAAGCGCTTGATTACGAATGAAAGGCGGCCGCCATCGAGGCTCAACTCTGTGCCATGAAATCCGGTATCGGTCCCTTCCAGCCGATGAAAGATTGTTGCGTTGGTGAGGGACGGGAGAATCTTGACCCAGAAAACAACGGAATATGGTTCCCACGGCTGAAGGCTGCCCGCCACATTCGGAAGAGTAATTTCGTCGTCGCCATTGAATTGGACAGCCTTTCCTGAACGTCCTTCGACGAGTGCATTGCCGCGCAGGCTCGTGCTTAGATTCGCCGGATCGAGCGCGCTGGCAAACTGGTTCGTCGCATTCATTTCGTCGAACGAAAACTGGGCCTTCAATCCAGGAATCACCGGTTCAGTTCCAGCGGACTTTAACCAATTATCAAAGGCTGCCTCCGAACCAGCCTCGGCTTTGGTCATGGCCATCCGTTTTTCCCAGAGCGTTCGCTCCGAACTAGTCATTGCCTGGTACTGCTCCGTATGGGGCAGAAGCAATGAAGGCGTGGGTACGTGCGCCATGTCGTTGTACAATCCGTACTCGTCGATGGAATTGAAAAACGCTCCCAGGCTGTAGTAATCACGCTGCAAAATCGGATCGTATTTGTGATCGTGACACCGGGCGCACTCAAATGTCAGCGCCATAACCGCCGTGCTGAATGTATTGACGCGGTCAGAGACGTACTCGATTCGCCATTCCTCTTCGATGCTGCCGCCTTCGTTGGTCTGGCGATGCAGTCGGTTAAACGCCGTCGCCAGCCGCTGCTCGCGGGTAGCATTTGGCAACAAATCCCCGGCAAGCTGCTCGGTGAGAAACTGATCGTAAGGCAAATTTCGATTAAAAGCGCGGACGACCCAGTCGCGATATGGCCACGTAGGACAAAGTTGGTCGCTCTGATAACCGTAACTGTCGGCATATCGAGCGGCGTCCAACCACGGCACCGCCATTCGTTCACCGAAATGAGGAGATGCGAGCAGCCGATCAACGACTTTTTCATATGCGTCTGGAGATTTGTCCGCGAGAAAAGATTCGAGTTCCTCCACCTTAGGCGGGAGTCCGT
>WNFL01340059.1_pt1 | contig 14387 bp, 14 predicted proteins | sample 5400361 | NCBI WGS metagenome assembly WNFL01 (sample SAMN13153351, study PRJNA577476) | soil metagenome | isolation source: 40 cm soil on Douglas fir-dominated hillslope | place: USA:California | collected 2013-09-17
TGTGTGCCTTGCCAGGTCGAGTTCCGCAGTCGCCTCATCGAGGCAGGCAGCGCAGGGGCACCCCGTGACTACGGGGCGCGACTCCAGGGGCGGCCTTCTTTCGGTTACCTTTAGTTCCGGCATAACCTGATTAACAGATTGCCTACACTAAGGAGAGATTTTAGTTTCGGCAACCTATCAAGCAGGTTAGCCTCCACTGAAATCTTCGATTTTCTTGGCGAGCACAAAACAGTGACCAGCCGCCGGGCTGCCCCCGGCCGAACGAAAAGTAAATGCGAAGAAGCAGTGCAGGGCGTTCTCGTTCGTGACACTTGGTGTCACGCCCTTGATCGAACTTCCCGTCCTAGGGCTTTTCGGCGAGCAGGGTTTCGATCTGCTTCACGATCTCGTCGCTTTCCGGCTGCTTGCGTGCGCCGTAGCTGAAGGCGCGCTTGCCGTCGCGCGCGACCAGGTATTTGTGGAAATTCCATTCGGGCGCGTCGCCGGTCATTTTTTCCAGTTGCGCGAAAACCGGATTGGCTTTCCCCGGCACGACGCTGGTCTTCTCGACCATCGGAAATCTCACGCCGTAAGTCAGCTCGCAGAAATCCTTGATCTCCTTGCTGCTGCCCGGTTCCTGCGAGCCGAAATCGTTGGCCGGGAAGCCGACCACCACCAGGCCTTGATCGCGGTATTTCTGGTAAAGCGCTTCCAGCCCCTTGTACTGCGGCGTGTTCCCGCAGTAGCTGGCGGTATTGACGGCGAGCACGACCTTGCCGGAAAACTCGCACAGGTCGAGCGGTTTGCCATCCAGATTCTTCATCTGGTGGTTGAGCAGATCGGGACAGGCGGCCATGGAAACCTCGCTGGTGACGGTCAGGGAAAGAAGACTGGCTAGCAGGACAAGCAGGCGTTTCATTTCTCGGTTCCCCCGTACTCGGAATTTTGCAGATAATAGCGCGTCCGGCTTTCGTCGCGCTGCGTCGTTGCATTCACGGCCGTCACGACATTCACGACATTCACGACATTCACGACATTCACGACATTCACGACATTCACGACATTCACGACATTCACGACATTCACGACATTTAATGGGACCCCTATCCGACATCAAGGTTCTTGAACTCGGCACGCTGATTGCCGGGCCGTTCTGCTCGCGCATCATGGCCGAATTCGGCGCGCAGGTGATCAAGATCGAGTCCCCCGACGGCGGGGACCCGTTGCGCCAGTGGCGCAAGCTGCACCACGGCACCTCGCTGTGGTGGTACGTACAGGCGCGCAACAAGAAATCGGTGACCGTGAACATGCGCGAGCCCGATGGCCAGGAAATCGTCCGCGATCTGGCCGCCCAGGCCGACATCGTCGTCGAGAACTTCCGCCCCGGCGCACTGGAGAAATGGGGGCTAGGCTGGGAGGAATTATCGAAGCGCAATCCGGGACTGGTCATGGTCAGGCTGTCGGGCTATGGCCAGACCGGCCCGTATCGCGAACGCGCCGGATTCGGCGCCATCGGCGAGGCGATGGGCGGATTGCGCTACGTCACCGGCCATCCGGACCGGCCACCAGTGCGGGTGGGCATCAGCCTCGGCGATGCCGTGGCCTCGCTCTACGGCGTGATCGGCGCGCTGATGGCGCTCAGGCATCGCGAAGTCAACGGCGGCAAAGGCCAGGTCGTGGATGTCGCGCTGTACGAATCGGTGTTCAGCCTGATGGAAAGCCTGCTGCCGGAGTTCGACATGACCGGTTTCGTGCGCGAGCGCAGCGGCGCTTCGCTGCCCGGCATCGTACCGTCGAACACTTACACGACGCGTGACGGCAAGTACGTGGTGATCGGCGCCAACGGCGACTCGATCTTCAAGCGCATGATGGCCGCGATCGGACGCGGCGACCTCGCCGAAGATCCGGTACTCTCGCGCAATGACGGCAGGGTGGCGCGCACGGACGAACTGGACAACGTGATCGGCGACTGGTGCGCCGCGCACGATCTGGATCACGTGTTGAAGGTGCTGGCGGACGCGCAGGTGCCGTCGGGAAAGATCTACGACATCGCCGATGTGGTCGGCGACCTCCAGTATCGGGCGCGCGGCATGATCCAGCAGGGGCGGCTGCCCGACGGCAAGGAAATGAAAATACCGGGCATCGTGCCGAAGCTCGCGGACACTCCTGGCGGGACACGCTGGCTGGGGCCGAATCTGGGCGAGCATACGCGTGAAGTACTGGCCGAACTCGGCTACGATGACGGGCGGATCGCGGCGCTGAAGGCCCGCGGCATCATTTGACAGGCCCTCGGACGAGGGTCTCCCTGGGAGGGGCAGGCATGCAGGTCAAGGACATTCTCAAGATCAAGGGCAACCAGATTTTCAGCATCGGCCCGGACGCGCCGCTGCCGCAGGCCGTGAGCCTGATGGTCGAGCACGACATCGGTTCGCTGGTCGTGATGGAAAAGGGTCAGATGACCGGCCTGGTGACTTTTCGCGAAGTGCTGGCCGCGGTGCATCGCTATCGCGGCGACATCCACGAGGTCAGGGTCAACCAGGTCATGGTGGGCAATCCGATCTGCGGCAATCTCGACGACAGCGTCGACACGATGCGCAGCGTGATGACCGACAACCATGTCCGCTACCTGCCGATCAAGGACAACGCCGCACTGATCGGCGTGTTGTCCTTCCATGACGTGGCGAAAGCGTCGCTGCGCGCCGCCAGTTTCGAAAACAAGCTCCTCAAGCAATACATCAAGAACTGGCCCGAGCAGGACAAAGCCTGAGCCGGCCTGCGCTTGTTTCGTTCATAAAACGCAATTAACCGCCAGGGACGCAAAGGACGCAAGGGAAAAGCAACGACACTCGACGGAAGCACTTCTGTTCCGGAGCCTTGGGCGCCATCTCCGGATTCGCTTGCCAGATTCATGACCTTCGTTTCTCCTTGGCGTCCTTAGCGTCCCTGGCGGTTAAAGCATTTATTGGGCGCCAGACCCGGGGGGGTACGTCGAAATCCCTGACCCGTTGCGAATCCGCTGCTGCAACTGCGACAGTGCTGTGCCGGAAACCGTGACCGAAAAACCTTCCAGGAATCTTGCCGAAGACGTCCGTCCCCGCGAAGTGTGGGGCTGGATGATGTTCGACTTCGCCAACTCCGGCTATACCACCGTCGTCATCACGGCCGTATTCAATGCGTACTTCGTTTCGGTCGTCGCCGGGAAGGAAGTGTGGGCGACTTTTGCGTGGACCCTGGCGTTGTCGATTTCCTATGCGCTCATTGTCATTTCCGCTCCGCTGATCGGCGCGTACGCCGATGCGCACGCGGCGAAGAAACGCCTGCTGGCGCTGACGACCATCGGCTGCGTCGCCGCGACTGCCGCTTTGGCCCTGGTGGGTCCCGGCGATCTCGCGCTGGGCATCGCGCTGCTGGTGGTTTCGAACTTTTTCTTCGGAACCGGCGAAAACCTGATTGCCGCGTTCCTGCCGGAACTGGCGAAGGGCAATGCACTGGGCAAGGTTTCGGGCTGGGGCTGGGCGCTGGGTTATATCGGCGGGCTCGTGAGCCTCGCCGCGTCGCTTGCCTATGTAACCTGGGCGCAGGCGCAGGGTCAAACCGCCGCGCAATTCGTGCCGGTCTCCATGCTGATCACTGCGCTGCTGTTCGCGGTTTCCGCGTTGCCGACTTTCCTTTTCCTGAGGGAACGCGCCGTGCCGCTGAGTGTGCCCGATGGCGCCTACGGCGCGTTCGCCCGTACCTGGGAAACCTTGCGCGACGCCGGCCGCTACCGCGACCTGATGCGTTTCCTGCTTTGCATCCTGTTCTATCAGGGTGGCGTGCAGGCGGTGATCACGCTGGCCGCCATTTATGCAGAGCAGGCGATGCACTTCACCACGCATCAGACCATCACGCTCATCCTGGTGGTCAACGTGACCGCCAGCATTGGCGCATTCGCCTTCGGACAGTTGCAGGACAAGCTCGGCCACGTGCGCACGCTCGCGATCACGCTGGGGGGCTGGTGCGTGATGGTATTGATGGCCTGGTTCGCCGACGGCCCGGCCATGTTCTGGGCCGCGGCAAATCTTGCCGGCATCTGCCTCGGCGCCAGCCAGTCGGCCGGGCGCGCGCTTGTGGGTTACATGAGTCCGCCGGACCGGCTCGCGGAATTCTTCGGCCTGTGGGGACTGGCGGTGAAGTTGTCCTCGATCTTCGGCCCGGTCACCTATGGGCTGGTCAGCTGGCTGTCGGGCGGCGACCATCGCCTTGCGATCCTGATTACGGGCAGTTATTTCGTCGTCGGGCTGGGGCTGCTGGCCGGTATCGATGCCGACCGCGGGCATCGCGCCGCGTCGGGCGACAAATCATAGGGGGCTCACCACGGCAGCTTCAGCTCCAAGTGTGCCCTTGAGTGTTTCACCTTAAGGCTCGAAGGCACGAAGAAAATCATAAAGGGAACGAAAGAAAGCCAGTTTTGGCGCCCACTTGTGCGATTAACGCATTGCACTTCTTCGTGTCTTCGCGCCTAAAAGGGTACTCCACGCTAACGCGAGGGTATTCGTGGTGAATGAGGTGCGTTTTTTGGATCGAATCCGTTCAGGCTGACGATCCTTCCTGAATTGAGGCTTTACGAAATAACTTTGTCCGGATAAACAGCGCGTTATAATCCCGGCCTGTCGGATTTTGCTGTAAGCCCCCGGGAGGGGTCCGCATGTTGAAGTGGATCAAGGAAGCGAAGCCGGAACATCCGTTTGCCGACGACAAGGCCGCACGCCAGTTCATCGCCGAATTGCCGCCGCTCGACCCCTACAAGTCGCTCGAAGAACTCTGTTACTGGCTGGATACGCTGAGCAGCGCGGAAGATCTGAAGCTGCCGCGTGTGCTCGAGATCATCGATCTCATCGACCAGGCCGGCAAGGGCCATCAGAGCAAACTTTCGCAGGACTATCTCAGCGGCAGCGCGCGCCTTCAGAAAGTCCAGGAAATCCGCATCTGGAACGCCGTGTTCGCATTCTGGAAGCAGCTCGCCGATTCCTACCGGCTGTGCCTGACCCGCTTCCAGGCGGGCGCCGGCGGTTGGAGTGGAATGAAGGCGCAGATGCCCATGGTGGTGGCGCGTGCGTTGCGCGCGCTGACCTTGCAGCTCAAATGGCAGTTGCTGCGCTATGGGCCGATCGATCAACGCGTGTGGGAACAGATGGGCAGGCTCTACGCCTACGCCGAGGAAAGGGGATTCGCCACCACGCCGGTCGTCGTCTATCCGGGCAAGTTCGGCCAGTCCACCGTCGAGCGCGAATTCCTCAAAGGCGTGATGCTGAACATTTCCTCGACCGACAGCCTGCTGCCGGCCAAGCTGGAAATCGCCGAGCGCGTCGTCGCGCAGTTTTCCGAATCCTTCGTGATGAATCGCCAGCCCGGCAGGGGCTGCCATTACTATTTCGACCTGAACGAAAGCAAGCTGCCCGCGCGCGTGATGTCGCGCCTGCAGATGACGCCGGGCCTGCGATTCTTCGGGCCGGGCACCGCCGCGCCGGAACTGGAGAAACTGATTGCCATGGTGCAGGCCGATGGCGTGGTGCCGTCGCACGTCAACCTGGGCGGCAGCTTCGATCCGGAAGTGGTGCTGGAAGCGTTGCGCCACCTCGCGCGCTACTGGGCGCCGAATCCTCCGGCACGCAGCGAGGAAAGGCGCAACTCCGTTTCACGCATGACCGTGGTCCACGACTTCGACGAGATCGTATCCACCGTTTCCGGGGAAACGCAGGGATTGTCATTCGACAGCACGGTCGAAATCTGGACGGTCGAAAACGAAAGTGGAGGCGGCTATGGCGCGCTGATGCCGCAGGCCACCAGCGACTGGCTGCGCGTGGGCACGCTGCTGGGCGTCAAGCTCGACGACGGCGCGTCATGGGGAGTGGGCATCGTGCGCCGGTTGTCGGCCTACGATCACAAACAGCGTTACGTCGGCATCCAGGTACTGACCAAGGGGGCGACCGTGGTGAAACTCGCGGCGGTCAGCGCGATCGGCGATTCGGAGCTGGAAAGCGCGCTGCTGCTGCCGTCCAACGCGAACGATACCAACGGCGCTTCCGAGATGAACCTGCTGCTCAAGCCGGGTGCGTTCTCGCTGCAGAAGAGCATGGAGATGCACGCCTACGAGCGCATGTACCTATTGGTGCCGCGCAAGCTCATGGAAGGCGGACACGATTTCGACATGGCGCGCTTCCGCGTCATGCAGCGGGCCGCCTGAGCGCCCGCCCGGGCGCGGGAAGGAGCAATCGCTTGACGATCTTCCACCGCGCTTCACTGCACCCCTTTTTTTCCGATCATGTCCGCACCCGATAGCATTCAGTTGCTTGCGGAGTTCGGCAGCCGGCTCGACGCCGTGCATTCGCAGCCCGAACTCAGGCTGGCCTTGCAGATCGAAATGGTCGACCAGGCTGACCGCGGCGCACGTGCACTGCTGGAAGAACTCGAAGCCCGCTATTTTGCAACCGGCGGCAACAGCGAGTCGGCGGAGCAGTCGCATGTCCTGGGGCCGGTGTCGCTGCATTGCGCGCAACTGGAAGCGGCTTATATGCATCTGGTCCGGCAATTCCAGATCTACAGCCAGGGCTGGGCCGAAGTCGGGGACAAGATTCCGATGGTGGTGGCGCGCGCAATGCGCGCGACGTCAATGAGGTTGAAGTGGCAGCTCATGCGTTATCTGCCGGTCGAAAAGGACATCTGGCAGTCCCTTTGCCAGTTGTGGGCCTTCGTCGAGGACAAGGGCATGGGCCAGGCGCGCGTCGTGGTTTACGAAGACAAGTCGACGCTCCCGCGCGAATTCCTCAAACCCATGATGCTCGCCGTCTGCGCCGCGGACAGCCTGCCCGCCCTGGAGGTGGACATCGCCTATCGCGTCATCGACCACCTGTCGGACCGTTTCGAATTGCAGCGTCATCCCGCCAAGGCCTGCAATTTCTTCGTCGACATCGATCGCTGGACGGCGCCGGAGCGGTATACGCCGGCATCCGTGGCGCGCTCGGGCGCAAGGTTTTTCGGCGCGGGCCGGATCGCGGCGCAGATCGACGGTCTCGTCTCCAGGCTGGCGGGCGGCGAGATCGTGCCGAGGGAAATGAACCTGGAAGGGATCACCAACATCGGCGCGGTCATCCACGTGCTGGAACATCTCGGCCGGCAGTGGTGGGAGCGGCGTCCGGAACGTCGTAAAGAGCGCCGCCGTTCGCTGTCGCGGATCGGAGTCGTGCACGGCTTCGACGCAATCATGACCCGGCTCGCGTCGGAAGAAATCGCGGAACTATTGCGCCCCGTCGCGGAAACCTGGGATGTGCAGAACGAGAGCGACGACGGCTACGGCGCGGTGCTCCCCGTGGGAGATGGCGATTGGCTGCACGTCGGCAAGATTCTCGCCGTAAAGCCCACCGACACGCGCATCTGGGCTGTCGGCATCGTGCGCCGGCTGGCGGCGCAGGAAGGAGGGCAGCGCAATGTCGGAATCGAGTTGCTCGCGCGCGGAGCCCGGCTGGTGACGCTGCACCGGAGAACCGACGTCCAGCAAACCTGGAAAGCCCTGCTGTTGCCGGCGCATTCCGGCGGCGATGCAAGCCTGAATGAAGTGAGCCTGCTTCTGCCCGTGGGCAGTTTCGTGCCCGATTCGAGCCTGGAGATGGAGGTCTACAGCACCAACTACATCCTGGAGCCGCGCCTGCTGCTCGAGAACGGCAACGAGTTCGAGATGGCCCGCTACCGCATCCTCCAGCGCGTCACCTGAGTCAACTTCTCATCGCACAACGTTAAATCTCACCACGAGCGTTAAATCTCACCACGAAGGCACGAAGGTCACGAAGGGTCACGAAGAAGGGCAAGGGCGAAAAAGTAAGAGGTTGCTCTTAGACTGTAGCAGCAATCTCGGTGATTTTCGCATTGGCCGCCCCGCATCCACACGATCCGTTCAACCAATATCCATTCTTGTTCTTCTTCGTCTTTCTTCGTGCCACTTCGTGACCTTCGTGCCTCAAGGGAACACTTGTGCCGCTTGCGGCGCGTGGTGAGATGTAAGCCTTTTATTAGCTAGAGCAATACGCGCGTGAGCCACGCGCTGATGTCCGCGAGTTCCTCGGGGCAGACCGAGTGCGGCATCGGATACTGGTGCCAGTCGATGTCGTAGCCCAGCTTGATCAGTTGGTCGCGCGACGCAGTTCCGAGCGCCAGCGGCACGACGTTGTCCGAGGTGCCGTGTCCCAGGAAAATCGGCACGCCGTTGTTCGCGGTATTGCGTTCCTTCGCGATCGTTGCAGCCAGCGGCAGATAGGCCGAGAGCGACATGACGCCGGCCAGCCGTTTGGGCTGGCGTAGCCCGGTCTGCAGCGAAATCACGCCCCCCTGCGAAAAGCCCGCGAGGACGATGCGGCCCGATGGCACGCCGCGTGATTCCTCCTTTGCGATCAATTCCTCGATCGACTTCTGCGACTGCCGCAAGCCCGCTTCGTCTTCCTTTTTGGCGATATCCTGTCCGGTGATGTCGTACCACGCGCGCATCACGAAGCCGCCGTTGACGGTAACGGGGCGCATCGGCGCATGCGGAAACACGAAGCGGATACCCAGCGGCGGCAGCGACAACTCCTGCACGATCGGCACGAAGTCGTTCCCATCCGCCCCCAGGCCGTGCAGCCAGATCACGCTGTGGCTCGGCTTCGGCCGCGTTTCGATTTCTATTGTTTGCAGTTTTTCAGCCATTTCTTAATCCAGTTCGATTAGCCACAGAGGACACAGAGAAAAACAGAAGAATTTCGGATCGCAATCGTGACGCTTGCGTGCTTGGGTACCATATCTCCCGTTTTCTCTTCAAAGTTACTTTTGTATTGATTTCCTCTGTGTCCTCTGTGACCTCTGTGGCAAAAGTAGTTGAATTCATGCCTTGGGACGTATTGCAGATTTGGGACGGAATGCTTTGCAGACGGTGTCGTCGGTTTCGATATAAGGCCCGCCGATGAGGTCTATGCAGTAGGGTATCGCGGCAAAGATGCCGTGCACGATCTGCTTGCCATCGGCGTCTTTCAGTCCTTCCAGCGTTTCGCGAATGGATTTCGGCTGGCCGGGCAGGTTGACGATCAGCGTCTTGCCGCGGATCACGCCGACCTGGCGCGACAGGATCGCGGTCGGTACGAAATGAAGGCTGATCTGGCGCATCTGCTCGCCGAAGCCGGGCATCTCCCGATCGGCCACCGCGAGCGTGGCTTCGGGCGTCACGTCCCGCGGCGCCGGCCCGGTGCCGCCGGTGGTCAGCACCAGATGGCAATGTTCCTTGTCGCACAATTCCTTCAGCGTGTGCGAAATCACCGCTTCCTCGTCGGGGATCAGGCGTTCGATCACACGGCGAGAATTGCGGATCGCCGTGCCGAGCCATTCATCCAGCGCCGGCAGGCCTTCGTCCTTGTAGACGCCTTTCGATGCCCGGTCGCTGATCGACACCAGCCCGATGACTACTTGTTCGTTTTCGCTCATGAAACCGTGTGAACCACGGAGGACACGGAGGACACGGAGGAAAACCAGGAGCTCGAATTGTCGTGCCGCGCGAATGAAAATGACTCGGCGGCAACCATTCTTGTGGGCCCAGAATTTCCGTGTTTTCCGTTTTTTGGTCTTCTCCGTGTCCTCCGTGTCCTCCGTGGTTCAATCGTGTTGTGAGTTCAGGGTTTCGCGGAGCACCTGAAAAAGTTCGCGGAAGCTTTTGGGCGGCTTGGCGGCCTCTTTTTCGCGCTTGGTATTGCGAATCAGCGTGCGTAATTTCTGGATGTTGGCCCGGGGGTATTCGGCGATCAGCGCGTCGAGCGCCTTGTCGTCATCCAGCAGCTTCAGGCGCCAGCGTTCGATAAGGTGCAGGCGGGCGGTTTCTTCGACCGAAACGCCGTTCCAGGCGTCCAGCCGGGCGCGGATCGTTTCGGCGTCGCCTTCCTCCCGCATCAGGCGCCCGATATATTGCATCTGGCGCCGCAGCGCGCCGAACTTGGAAATCCCGCGGGCGTGCACGATCGCGTCGTGCAATCGCTCGGGCAGGTCGAGTTCGGCCAGCTTTCCTTCGGTCACGGCGACCAGCGCCTCCCCCAGATCCTGCAGGGCCTGGTCATCGAGCTTGCGCCTGGTCCTGCTGGGCTGAACTTCTTCTTCCGGTGGGTCTTCCACTGGTTGTCCCGCTGGTTTTCCCACTGTGGTGTTCTGCAAAGAGTCCCGGGTCGGCAAGCTGGTATCATAACGAAACATTTCCTTCGGCGGCGTGCAGCCTGATTTGCCCGGCAGCACGCCGCTTCATTTTCAAGCTTCGGAAGATACCTTGGCCAGCAGCGAATTCACCCATTCAGCCGACATCCTCAGGCAAATCGCCCGCGATGTACTCGATTACGCCCGTGAGCGCGGCGCCACCGCCGCCGAAACCGAGGCCAGCGAAGGCTTTGGCCAGAGCGTCACGGTTCGCCGCGGCGAGGTCGAGACCATAGAATACAACCGCGACAAGGGTGTGGGCGTCAGCGTCTACATCGGCAAGCAACGCGGACACGCCAGCACCTCGGACTTTTCCGCAAAGGCGCTGCGCGACACCGTCGACGCAGCATTGTCGATCGCGCGGCTGACCGCATCGGATCAGTTCGCCGGGCTGGCGGATGCCGACCTGCTGGCAACCCAGCTTCCCGAACTCGATCTCTATCATCCCTGGAGGATCGACGTGGAGCAGGCGATCGAACTGGCGCGTTCCTGTGAGGATGCCGCCTTCGCCGCCGATCCCAGGATTTCCAACTCCGAAGGCGCTTCGGTCTCGGTGCAGCAGTCCCATTTCGCCTACGGCAATTCCAACGGTTTCCTCGGCGGTTATCCGAGCTCGCGCCACAGCATCGTCTGCTCGATGATTGCCGGTAAAGACGAAAACATGCAGCGCGACGACTGGTATACGACGGCCCGCGCGGCGGCAGACCTCGATGCCGCAACCGAGGTTGGCACGCGCGCCGGAAAGCGCGCCGCCCGCCGGGTAGGCGCGCGCAAAGTGGCCACTGCACGCGTGCCGGTGCTGTTCGAGGCGCCGGTCGCGTCCGGCCTGCTCGGTCACTTCGTTGCCGCGGTCAGCGGCGGCAGCCTGTACCGCAAGTCTTCCTTCCTGCTCGACAGCCTCGGCAAGACAGTGTTTTCGCCGAACGTGCAGATTCACGACCGGCCGCATGTCCCCAAGGGACTGGCCAGCAGCCCGTTCGACGACGAAGGCGTGGCGACGCGCACTCGCGACATCGTGCAGGACGGCGTGCTGCAGGGTTATTTCCTCGGCAGCTACTCCGCACGCAAGCTTGGTATGAGATCCACCGGTAACGCGGGCGGCAATCACAACCTCAGCATGGATTCCACCGACGGCGATCTGGCCGCGTTGCTCAAGAAGATGGGAACCGGCCTGCTGCTCACCGATTTGCTGGGGCAGGGGGTCAACATGGTCACCGGCGATTACTCGCGCGGCGCCGCGGGATTCTGGGTCGAGAACGGCGAAATCTCCCATCCCGTGCAGGAAATCACCGTGGCCGGAAATCTCAAGGACATGTTCAGGAACATCGTCGCGATCGGCTCCGACGTGATCGTGCGCGGCTCGCGCCAGTGCGGATCGGTGCTGGTCGAGGGAATGACGGTGGCCGGCGAGTGAAACGAGTGCTGGGTGCTGCGTACTGAGTGCTGAGTGAGTGAAACGAGTGCTGAGTGCTGCGTACTGGGTGCTGAGTACTAAGTAAATACGAAGCGAGGCCCTGCAAGCATGAAGCTTTTCTCCCAGCACGACACGTGTACTCGTTACCGATTCATCGGCCGTTTGCGGGAAACGTGTCAGAACGCCGCATCCCGCCCCAACGGCAACCCCCATTCGCCGTGTCTGCGGCGTGCACGCAGCACTCAGCACCTCGCGGCACTGCTGCTCGTACTCGCTCTCGCGTCATGCGGCGAAAAACCCCCACAACTGGCGAGATTGGACCCTTCCGACGTCGTCCTGGCATTCGGCGACAGCCTGACTTACGGCACTGGTGCGGGACAGGCTGAAAGCTATCCGGTCATACTGGCGCAACTGATCGGCCGCAAGGTAGTCGGTGCCGGGGTGCCGGGAGAGACGACGGCCGATGGACTGGAGCGTCTGCCCGCGGTGCTCGAAGAGGTGAATCCCAGGCTGGTCCTGTTATGCATGGGCGGCAACGACATGCTGCGCAAAATGGACTCCGCGGGCATCGAATCGAACCTGCGTGCGATGGTCCAGATGGCAAAGGCGCGCGGTGCCGGTGTCGTGCTGATCGGCGTTCCGACGCCGGAACTGTTCGGTGGACCGCCGGAGTTCTACGACAGGATCGCGAAAGAATTCTCGCTGCCGCTGGAAAAGAAGGTATTGAACGACGTCCTGTTCGATCGCAGCCTGAAGTCCGACCCGATTCATCCGAACGCCAGCGGATATCGTCGCTTCGCTGAAGCGCTGGCCGATCTGCTGAAAAAGGCGGGCGCCGTCTGACAGGGTGCATCGAAAGGGAGGGCCGCATGAAGGGCAATCGCATCGAAACAGTTCATGTCCTGCCGTTCGCGTTCGGCCTGATTGCCTTTGCGGGCTGTCACCGCGAGCCGCGGCCTCCTGGCTGAGCATGAAACTTTTTCCCTGGCCCAGGTACGCGATCATTTCCGGCTTGCTGGCCGCGCTGATGTTCGCGCTCTCGTTCACTGATGCCGCTGCTGCCGCTGCGGAAAGAACGAAAGTCGTGCTGGCCGTGGGCGGCAAGACGACCCTGTATTACCTGCCCCTGACGCTGGCCGATCGTCTCGGCTACTTCACGGACGAGGGCCTGGATGTGGAGATCAACGATTTCCCCGGCGGTTCCAAAGCGTTGCAGGCACTCATCGGCCATAGCGCCGACGTCGTTTCCGGCGCTTACGAACACACCATCGTGATGCAAACGCTCGCGCAGAAAGTCGAGGCATTCGTGCTGCAGGGCATGAATCCCGGGCTCGAACTCGGCATCCGCAAGGACAAGGCGGCGGGCTACTCCTGGGCAAAGGACCTGAAGGGCATGAAGATCGGCGTGTCCGCGCCGGGGTCGAGTACCCACATGCTCATCAATCATCTGCTCGCTTCGGTGGGGCTGAAGCAGGACGATGTTTCCATCATCGGCGTGGGCACCGGCCCCTCCGCAGTAGCGGCGATGCGCAGCGGCGAGATCGATGCCATCTCCAGCGTCGAACCCGTGATGACGTTGCTCGAGCGTTCGGGGGACATCAAGATCGTGGTCGAAACCATCACCGACAAAGGCGTGCGCGACGTATTCGGCGGCAGCATGCCCGCGGCCACGTTGTATGCGCGGGTCGACTATATCGAACAGAATCCGAAGACGGTGCAGGCCCTGACCAATGCCATCGTGCGGGCGCTGCTCTGGTTGCAGAAGAGCACGACCGAGGACGTGCTCAATGCGGTGCCGCCGGAATACCTGCTTGGAGACAGGGCGCTGTATGCGGCCTCGTTCGAGCGGCTTCGTCCGACGTATTCGAAGGACGGCATGATTCCGAAGAAGGGCGTCGACAATTCCTACAAGGTGCTGCTGGCCCATAACAATGCCGTGCGGCGTGCGCCGGTGGTGTGGATCAACCAGACTTACACCAACGCATTCGTGGAAAAGGCGCTGCAGAAATACAGATGAACATGCAAAGTTCGCTGAGACTGGAAGGGGTGACCTGTACCTTTCCCGCGAGGGGGGGCAATGCCGGCTATACCGCGGTCGCGGACGTGAGCCTCGACGTGGCGGATGGCGAATTCGTCTCGGTGGTCGGACCCACCGGCTGCGGCAAATCCACGCTGCTGAATGTCGCCGCCGGCTTGCTTGCGCCCACGCAGGGCAGCGTCGCCGTATTCGGCGAGAAATTGCAAGGCATCAATACGCGCGCGGGTTACCTGTTCCAGAGCGAAGCGCTGATGCCATGGCGCACGGCATTGCAGAACGTGACCGCCGGCCTGGAATTCCGCGGCGTTGCCGCGGACAAGACGCGCTTGCGGGCAACGGACTGGCTCAGGCGCGTCGGGCTCGCGGCACACGGGCACAAGTATCCGCACGAGCTTTCCGGCGGCATGAGAAAGCGCGTCGCGCTGGCGCAGACGCTGATCCTCGATCCCAAGATCCTGCTGATGGACGAGCCGTTCTCGGCCCTGGATGTTCAGACCCGCAGCCTGATGGAGAACGAGTTGTTGAACCTGTGGGTGCAGGACCGCAAGTCGGTCATGTTCGTCACGCACGACCTGGAAGAAGCCATCTCGCTGTCCGACCGCGTGGTGGTCATGTCCGCGGGACCGGCCAGCCGGCTGATCGGCGAGTTCGCCATCGACCTGCCGCGTCCGCGCGACGTATCCGAGATCAGACTCACCCCGCGCTTCGTCGAAATACACA
>WNFL01046694.1_pt1 | contig 14386 bp, 13 predicted proteins | sample 5400361 | NCBI WGS metagenome assembly WNFL01 (sample SAMN13153351, study PRJNA577476) | soil metagenome | isolation source: 40 cm soil on Douglas fir-dominated hillslope | place: USA:California | collected 2013-09-17
AGCCCAGTCATCCATTGATTCATACCGCAATCTTATTGTACGAGGCGCTAATCCCTTTGATCAGGGAAGAACTAAATCCCCGGTGCTCCATTTCATTCAATCCGGCAATAGTGCAGCCTTTGGGCGTTGTTACTTTATCGATCTCTTCCTCGGGATGACGGCTTCCTTTGAGCAGCAATTCGGCTGCGCCCTTGACCGTTTGGGCCGCAATCAGGTTGGCCGTTTTCGCATCGAAACCAATTTCAATTCCTCCCTGTGTCGAGGCGCGAATAAAACGCAACGCAAAGGCAATACCACAAGCGCCCAGTACCGTCGCCGCATCCATGAGCTTTTCGTCAATGGGCACTGCAATCCCCAACGTATCAAACAGATCGGTGACATACTTAACTTGTGAATCGGTTGCGCCATGATGGCACAAACAGGTTACCGATTCCTGTATGGCAATGGCGGTATTCGGCATCGCCCTGAAAATAGGAACGCCATGATCTACAATGGCCGTTAACTCTTTCAAATACACTCCCGTGACGACGCTAATGATCGTATGTTTTGAAGGATCAAACTCCGATTTCAAACCCTCCAATACTTCCTTCACATTGTACGGCTTCAGCGCCACAATAATCACTTCACTTTTCCGAATGGCCTTCGCATTGTCGTTCGTCACATGAACTCCCTGGGATTTCAGACTTTCAAGAAGTTCAACATTCCGCCGGGTAATCGTGATCTGTTGAGGAGAAACAAACTGACTCTTGATCAGTCCTTCTGCCATAGCGGCTCCCAAATTACCCCCCCCGATAATGGCAATCGTCCTTTGTTCTTTTTTCATTGGATTACGCGTTAATTTCTGCTATAGCCATTAAATCTATCCGTTTTATAGATTAATGCTAATTTTGAACCTGCAAATGAACAACTAATTATGGATTTTCTCTACAAACCCTGGCCTTGGTATGTTGTCGGGCCACTGATTGGCCTCACGGTCCCAGTCCTACTTTTGTTTGGCAATAAAAAACTGGGCATCTCCTCCACCCTTCGACAAATCTGTGCAGCCTGCATTCCGGCCCGCCTTCCGTTGCTCACGTACGACTGGAAAAGAGAGAGCTGGAATCTCGTGTTTGTAGCAGGGGTATTGATGGGTGGGGCGTTGGGAGGAATCGTGCTGGCAAATCCCAGTGCGGTAGCTATTTCGGCCAGCACCGTTGCCTATCTGAAATCTCAGGGGCTCAACGATCCCAACGGCTTAATGCCGTCCGAACTCTTCAACTGGTCATCGCTCGCTACACTGAAAGGATTTATAGTCATGATCGCGGGAGGATTCCTGGTTGGCTTTGGTACGCGGTATGCACGGGGCTGCACTTCCGGACACGGCATCCTTGGGTTATCGGCCTTGCAATGGCCATCTCTACTCGCTACTGCATCCTTTTTCTTAGGTGGGATTCTCTTCAGTCACTTCATCCTTCCTTACATTTTTGCATTATGAAAAATCTAAAATACCTGTTCGTTGGAATTTTCTTTGGGCTTGTTCTGACCAAGGGAGAAGCGATTTCCTGGTATCGCATTCAGGAAATGTTCCGGTTCGAGGGATTTCATATGTTCGGCATTTTTATGACCGCCATCCCGGTAGGAGCGCTTTCCCTACTTCTTATTCGCAAATTGAATCTTAAGACGATGGAGGGTGATCCGGTGGAGAGGCCCGTGAAAGAATATCATCACGGTGTGATCATCGGCAGCCTGATTTTTGGGTTCGGCTGGGCACTGACGGGGGCATGCCCCGGACCACTGTACGCACAAATCGGTTCGGGATTCATAGTCACCCTGGCGACGCTGAGCGCGGCTATTCTGGGCACTTGGTCATACGCCTACTTACAAAAGTATTTGCCGGATTGATCGCGTGGGCAATGAGGATGTTAGCCACCGTCAAGAAGATTTTCGGTTAACTTGGGACGAGATTAGGTACATTACATTACTACCCCTCCCCTATGGTGCACCATGGCATTCTCGATAAAGTAAAGCAACGCAATCCCCACGAACCGGAGTTTGTGCAGGCTGCAGAAGAAGTCATTCTTTCCGTACTCCCTGTTTTGGAAAAAAACCCTGACTATGTCCGGTTGAAAGTATTGGATCGCCTACTCGAGCCCGACCGTACAATTTCTTTCCGGGTCACATGGCTGGACGACAAGGGAGAGGTCCAAATAAATCGCGGGTACCGCGTCCAGATGAACAGTGCCATTGGACCGTATAAGGGTGGTCTCCGCTTTCATCCCTCTGTAACACCCAGCGTTTTGAAGTTCCTTGCGTTTGAGCAAGTGTTTAAGAATGCCTTGACGGGGATTCCGATGGGCGGTGGCAAAGGCGGGGCTGATTTTGATCCGAAAGGAAAAAGCGATCAGGAAGTGATGAGGTTCTGCCAGGCATTTATGGGGGAATTAGCCAGGCATATCGGTCATCGTCTGGATGTGCCCGCCGGTGATATCGGTGTTGGGGGAAGAGAGATCGGTTACCTGTTTGGAGCCTATAAGAAATTTAGAAATGAATTTTCCGGTGTTCTCACCGGCAAGGGAATTGGCTGGGGTGGAAGCTTAATCCGAACCGAGGCGACAGGGTACGGCCTCATTTACTTTGCAGAGAACATGATGCAACACGCCGGGGGCTCGATAAAAGGAAAGCGATGTTTGGTTTCGGGTTCGGGTAACGTGGCCCAATATGCTATCGAAAAAATAATTCAGATCGGCGGCAAAGCGCTGACCGCTTCAGACTCCAGTGGCTTGGTGTACGACGAGGCTGGCTTCACGCAAGAAAAACTGGAGTTCCTGAAAGATCTGAAAAACAACCAAAGAGGTCGTATCAAAACGTATGCCGATAAATTCAAGGGCGTTGTCTATACGGATATCGACAGCAAAGTGGAAGTCAATCCCTTGTGGGCGATACCCGCGGATTGTGCTTTTCCCTGTGCCACACAAAATGAAATCAAGGCAAAAGACGCACAAGCAATGGTGAAGAATGGAGTCAAGCTTCTGGTTGAAGGTGCCAACATGCCTACGCACCCTGATGCCATCAACATCCTTGTTGAACAAGGGGTGATGTACGCACCCGGTAAAGCCTCCAACGCAGGAGGTGTGGCTACCTCGGGTTTGGAAATGACTCAAAATTACATGGGCTCCAGTTGGACCCGTGAGGAAGTCGACAAGAAACTTCATGGGATCATGCGGAACATTCACGATACCTGTCTTGCCGCCGCAAAAGAATACGGTACGCCAGGCAACTACATGGCGGGTGCTAACATTGCCGGGTTTGTGAAAGTCGCAAAGGCCATGCAGGCGCAGGGTGTCCTCTGAGCCTTTGCCGGCGAACACAAAAGTCGTTCATCACAAAAACGAAATTCCGATATTGTTGCATGAAATCTCTTTTTCATTCTTATGCTATGAAACTTTTTTTCTTACTTGTTTTTGCGACGAGTTTACTAGCCGCCCAACCGAAGTCTAAAAAGACAAATCCCAACAAAGAAGCTATCGTACAATCGGTTGCCCTTCATCAGACCGAACTCATCAAACTAAGCGATGAGGTGTGGGCCTTCGCCGAGTCAGCATTAAAAGAATATAAGTCGTCCAAAGCACTGGCGGACTATGCCGAAGCACAAGGCTTTAAGGTGAGGCGCGGAGTCGCCGGGATGCCCACTTCTTTTATTGCTGAATTCGGGTCGGGCAAACCCATCATCGGTATTATGGGAGAATACGATGCGTTGCCGGGTATATCTCAAAAGGCCCAGCCGAACAAAGAACCGTTGAATGTGGGAGCTCCGGGTCATGGGTGCGGACACAATTTGTTTGGAGCAGGAAGCCTGGGTGCAGCAGTGGCTGTCAAAGAATTGATTCAGCAAGGGAAATTAAAAGGTACACTCCGATTTTATGGAACGCCTGCCGAAGAGGCTGTTGGTGGAAAAATATACATGGCCCGGGATGGTCTTTTCAATGACCTCGATGTCTGCCTCGATTGGCATCCGGCTACGGAAATTGCGGCCAATACGCAGAGTTCGCAAGCCTTGATTGACTTCATTGTCGAATTCAAAGGAAAAGCCGCGCATGCCGCTGCCGACCCGTGGAATGGGAGAAGTGCCGTGGACGGTCTGGAGATATTTACGCACGGCGTAAACATGTTGCGCGAGCATGTTCGACCCAGCGTCCGGATGCATTACATCATCGAGGCCGGGGGGGATGTGCCCAACGTCGTACCGGAATATCCCCGGGTCTGGATGTGGGTCAGGGATTCCCAGCGCACCGGCATGGAGGAAGTCCTTGCCCGTGTGAAAGAAATTGCACGGGGAGCTGGTATTATCGCCGGCGTAGAGTCAAAGGTAACAATTAGGTCAGGGGATTATGAATTGCTCGTCAACCGGAAAGGGGCCGAAGTGCTCCAAAAGAACCTGGAATTTCTAGGCCCGATTAACTATACACCCGAGGAAATTGCGTTCGCAAAAAAAATACAAGAGGTAAGCGGCGTAGAACAGACTGGCCTGGATGGAAAAATTCATGCCCTCAAGGAAACCCAAAAAGATCCTGACGGAGGCTCGACCGACGTAGGCGACATCAGTTGGATTGTCCCCGAGATTACTTTGCAGACCTCGACGGCTCCCGCCAAAGTAGCCTGGCACGGATGGGCAGTCGTAGCGTGCAGCGGCATGTCGATCGGACACAAAGGGATGCTATTTTCGGCAAAAGCCCTTGGCATGACCATGGTTGATTTATTTGAAAACGGTTTGGTGCGACGGGATATTCAAACCGAGTTCCAGCAGCGTACGGGTGGGCAGGTTCACAAGGGTTATATTCCGGACGGTCCGCCTCCGATTCCAAGTCAGAATTAAAAACAACGAGGTTCTATCGGTTCTTCTAAACATAATACCCTATCGTTTATGAAACGGCTTCTATTATTTCACTTTTTCCTGGCTCCAGTATTTGTATTTGGCCAAATAAAAAAAAGTATCGTGGCCTCCGACTTGATGAAGATTGCGGTTGCCGATCAGATCCGGATTTCCAAAGATGGGAACAAAGCGGTGACGATCGTCACGCGCAAGGCCGTAAAAGGTGAAAACGAATATTACTATACACGGCACCTTTATTTGCTTGACTTGGTTGGAAACAATGAGCCCCTCCAACTTACGTTTGGTGAAAGAAACGATGGTCAGCCATGCTGGTCACCGGACTCAAGACAAATAGCGTTCGTGAGGACCGATGGTGACAAATCGCAGATCTGGATCTTATCCATGACGGGGGGTGAAGCCTATTCGATAACCAAGGCAGCGTCAGGGGCATCCCGTCCGCGCTGGTCGCCGGATGGAAAGAAAATTCTATATACCTCTTCCATTCCATTTCACGCTATCGAGGGGTCGGTACCGTGGACCTATGATCGCGCGGGCCGCAAGCAAGGCGATGAGCCCAATTGGAAAAATCTAAAAGCGGACGAAAAAAAGAAGATAGACAATAGCCCCGACGGTACCATGGATGAAATCCGCGCCTGGCTGGCCAAGAATGCGAGTGAAAACAATCCACGCTTGCTGACGCGTCAGGACTTACAGGGGGAATTGAACTTACAACCCGAGCAAGAATTTGCTCACTTATTTTTAAAGACATTGAATTCAAATGATTCGGCAGTTCAAATCACCACTGGATTCCAGGATTTTCGGGGGGGTGAATGGTCTCCCGATGGAAAAACAATCGTCTGTCACTCAAGAAAATATACCGTGCCGCCGGATGTGGAACGAGACAACGACTTGTGGGTCATTGATCCCATTGTCAGGTCAGCAAAGGAATTTCTAAGTTGGCCTGGGTATAGCTTAACGGACCCACAGTATTCGCCGGACGGTTTGCAAATCCTTTTCTATGCACAATCGATTCAAAACCGGCACGGCCCGCAAAATCAACTGGCAACCGTTTCAACAGTCGGTGGAAAACCACAAATCCGCACGGCATCCCTGGATCGGGACGTCAGCGGGGCGGTATGGTCATACGATAGCAAAATGATCTATTTTGAGGCCCAAACCGAAGGCACCATTCCAGTATTTAGTGTTCCAGCAAATGGTGGACCGGTAATCAAAGTCTTTGGAGGGAATAATGGCGTCAATGATTTTGATGTCCAGGGCGATAAATTAGTCTACGCTCTTACAGAAACAAGAAATCCATTGGAAGTTTATTTGTTCAACCTGAAGGACAAGAACAGTAAGCAGCTGACCCGGCTCAATGAACTGTGGGTAAAGGAAAAGGCGATTGTATCGCCAAAAGAATATTGGGTTACCCGGCCCGATGGAACCAAAATTCAATACTGGGTGATGGAGCCGGAGGGCAAGAAAGAAGGGATCCGGTATCCCACCATTTTGAACATCCACGGAGGGCCTTCGGCAATGTGGGGTCCTGGGATATTTTCGATGTGGCATGAGTTTCAGTTGGAAAACAGTTGGGGATACGGGCTCGTGTACTGCAACCCTCGCGGAAGTGGTGGCTACGGCGACAAGTTCAAAAAAGGAAATTATGCAGACTGGGGAACGGGACCCTCAGGCGACATCTTAGCTTCCCTGGACGAAGCCATGAAAAATAATAAGTGGATTGATAAAGACCTGCTTTTTATAGAGGGAGGAAGCTATGCCGGCTATATGGTTGCCTGGATCGTAGGTCATGACAATCGCTTCAAAGCAGCCAATGCGCAACGAGGTGTCTATGACCTCACTACATTCATGGGAGAAGGCAATGCCTGGAGGTTAGTCCCGGATCATTTTGGTGGCTACCCCTGGAACAAAGAGGCGAAATCAATTTTGGACGCCAACTCTCCCTACACGTACGTGAATAACATCAACACTCCCTTGCTGATCATTCACGGCGACCAGGACCTACGCACCGGTGTGATTCAGTCGGAGATGTTATTCAAGAGTCTAAAGATTTTGAACAAACCGGTGGAATACATTCGCTATCCCAAGGAGGGACACGAACTTACCCGAAGCGGAAATCCCGGGAGAATGATGGATCACTTGCTCAGAGTTATTGAATTTTTTGAACGCTATGCCAAACATCCTGAAACGTCTTCGTCAAAGTAAATTTTAGGAGACGGGCTAGTTCACGTACAGAACCAACCCTTTCAAATATTCTCCCTCCGGATGATACAGGGAAACGGGATGATCCGCCGGCTGCGAAAGGTGATTGATCACTTTGATCTCCCGGCCGCTTTGAATGGCGGCAGAAACGACGGTATCATAAAAAAGTTGCCGGTCGACGACCTGCGAGCAGGAGAATGTGAAAATAATTCCACCGGGTACGACTCTGCGCATCGCTTCCGCATTGAGCCGCTGATAGCCCTTCATCGCCTGGTGCTTCGCATCCTTGTGTTTAGCGAAGGCCGGGGGATCGAGAACGATGAGGTCGTACGATGCCTCGTTTTCTTTGAGAAAGTCAAACGTATCGGCGCTAAAACAGTCATGTTCAATTGGACTAAATCCGTTTAGTTCGATATTCCTGCGGGTCAGGTCAATGGCCTTTTCCGAAGCATCCACAGAATGGACCAGTTTTGCTCCGGCGTGCAATGCATAGACGGAAAATCCTCCGGTATAGCAAAACGTATTCAGAATCGTTTTACCCTTACTCAGGGACCCCAGCAGTTTTCGATTCTCCCGTTGGTCTAAGAAAAATCCTGTTTTCTGCCCTTCTGCCCAATCCACATAAAATCTATTTCCATGCTCAACGATGACATGAGGGGATGCAGCCATTCCAAGAAGGTATTCACTTTCTGTTTTTCCTGGCGCTGTCGACAGGCTTTTGTAATAAACGGCGGAAATTGCGTCGCCCAGGATCCCTTTCACTGCCGTAGCAATCGCCAGTCGGTCGCGATGCATGCCCGTCGAGTGTGCCTGGATAACCGCAACTCCATTGTACACATCGATGATCAGCCCGGGCAATCCATCGCCCTCGCCATGGATAAGACGGAAGGCGTTGGTATCCTCCGAAAGGATACCGGTCGAAAATCGCTGGTTGTATGCGGCCCTGATTTTTTGTTCCCAGAATTCTTCATCTTGAACGGCTGAGGCAAACGAGAGCACGCGAACGGCAATCGTGCCCGTTTGATAATGGCCGTATCCCAGAACACGGTTCGAAGCATCCGTTACTTTAACCCAATCTCCATTTTCAGCCTCTCCCTGAATCGATTGAATCGCACCGGAAAAAATCCACGGATGGAATCGCTTAACAGAACCTTCTTTGCCTCTTTTGAGAATAACTGTACTGGAAATCTTCATGTACGACCGACCGCGTTATCCTGTTTTTCTGAATTTCTGCCTATTCCCTCAAAGCAAAGTTAGTTAATATATTTGTCGCCTAACCTTGACAACAATGCGGGTCTTTTTGATTCTTTTATTACTCTTTCTTATTGCACGGTGGTATGACCAGGAAGGAAAAATGACCACCGGATGTGACTACAAAAATGGCCTAACTGGTCAAAAAACAGCGTTTCGCGGCACCTTTTGCCCCAGGCCGGGTCGGCACGTGGACATCATCAGGTGAACCAAAACCTCTGGTATTTCGTATTAAGGATTACCCAAATTAATTTTTGAGGTACTGGCGTTGAAAAGAAGCAGATTTAGATCCAAAAAACAGTACAACTTTTTATCTGGCGGGAGCATCCTGTTTCCATCAATTTGTTTAACCAAAAAAAAGTATTTTATTTTATGAAGCAGTTCGGTCAACTTTTGTTAGCCGCGGTGTTGGGCAGCCTTTGCACCCTCACCGCTTATCAATGGTGGGGGAAAGAAAATCAGGGAGTTCGTATTGAGCACGTCTCCGGAGTCCCCACCAATACGGTTGGTTATTCGTTAAACGAAAACGGCCAACCCGTTCCCCTGGATTTTACAGCCACCGCCGAAAAAGTAACGAAGGCGGTCGTTTACATCCGTTCCATTTCTTCTGACATGGGGGTGCTCAAAGAATCCAATGATCCTTTGCAATACTTTTTCGGACCTAACCCACAGCAACGCGGACCAGGCCAAAGCTCCGGTTCGGGTGTAATCATCAATGCTGACGGTTACATTGTTACAAATAATCACGTTGTGCAAGGTGCCGACAAAGTGGAAGTAACATTGCACGACAACCGGACTTTCACCGCCGAAGTGATGGGTACGGATCCCGACACAGACATTGCGTTAATCAGGATCAATCAAAAGGAGTTGCCTTATTTGTCTTTTGTCAATTCAGACGGTTCTAAGGTGGGCGAATGGGTCCTTGCTGTGGGCAATCCTTTCAATCTTAACTCTACGGTAACGGCTGGGATCATCAGCGCGAAAGGAAGAAACCTCAATCTCATTAATAACAATAGTCGCGATGAAAAGAAAGGCAACACCGCCATAGAATCCTTCATCCAAACCGATGCAGCAATCAATCCTGGCAACAGCGGAGGAGCATTAGTCAATCTGACCGGCGGATTGTTGGGAATCAACACTGCTATTGCCAGCCAAACAGGCACCTATTCAGGCTATGGCTTTGCTGTACCCTCCAACATTGTCAGCAAAGTCGTGGAAGACCTGTTGGCGTACGGTACCGTGCAACGAGGTTGGCTCGGCATTGAGGTACACAGCCTGACGAGCGAATTTGCAAAGCAGGAAGACCTATCGGTAAACGAAGGCGCTTATGTGAATGGCTTTGGTGACTTTGAAGACAAGAGCGCCGCGAAAGAAGCGGGTATCAGGAAAGGCGATGTCATTGTGAAACTCGACGAAGCGGTCATCCCTTCCAGTACGGCGCTGATCGAGTACATTAGCAGCAAACGTCCTGGTGATAAGGTCGTCGTGTCGCTGAATCGCAAGGGTAAAATATTAGTCATTCCGGTGACCCTGAAAAATCGCGATGGAAAAATGGGCAAGGTCACCCCTATCGAAAAAGATGCAGTTGCTACGCTGGGATTGGAGCTGGAAGATGTCGATGCCAAGACATTGAAAAAACTGGACTTGCCTGCGGGGATAAAGGTAAAGTCGTTGGAAAATGGAAAAGTGGTCCGGTACACCGACATGCGGGAAGGGTTTATCATTACCCGTGTTGACGATGCCCCGGTGAAGTCTGCCAAAGAATTGAATGAGTTCCTCAGGAAAAAAAGAGCGGGTGACCTGGTCACCTTCTCGGGTATCTATGAGGACTACCCGAGGGAATATATTTATGCGATCAGAATGTAACTTAACTGATAGAAGATGAGACATCTGTTTAAAAAGGGGGAAAGGGTACGCAGCAAGGCTGACGGCAAAGTGATGGAAGTGTTAAAGTACCTCAAGTCAAACCTGGTAGAAGTCAAGTGGTTTGATTTGGACTCCAAAGAAGTGAGGACAAACAAAGTAAAAGAAGACAAGCTGTCGAAGGCAGCATAGTTCTTATTCGTAACGTTGATTTGTTCAGGGAGGATCATCAGATCCCCAGAAAAGATTTTGTGAAAATTTTGGCCCCGGGTGTTAACTTCGGGGCCTTTTTATTTCGCCCCCATGGATTTGCGCATTCAAACCGGCTACCGTCAGATCTTAGGAATGGCCCTTCCCATTTCGCTTGCCATGTTGGTGCCCCAAATCAATTTCATTACGAATAATATTTTCCTGGGTGGGCTTGGCGAACAAGAACTGGCCAGTGCCGGTATAACAGGCGTATATTATTTGATTTTTGCAGTCATCGGAAATGGATTGAACAACGGGTTGCAGGCAATCATTGCCAGAAGGGCAGGTCAAAACCAACCCAAAGAAATAGGAAAAGTTTTTTTCCATGGAATCTGGATAGCATTGGGTGTAGCTGCTATCGGGATAGCCCTTACCTTTGTCTTTGCCCCTGGCATATTAAAAAGTACCATTCGCAATCAGGCAACAGCCAACCAGGCCATTGATTTTCTGCTCATTCGTATCTGGGGATTGCCCCTTCTGTATCTCTATGTGATGCGAAATGCCTTGCTGGTGGGCACCAATCACACACGGCTTCTGGTCTGGGGAACCCTTGCGGAGGCTGCCACCAACATCTTTCTTGATTACAGCCTGATTTATGGACACTTCGGGTTGCCTGCCTTAGGATTCAACGGCGCGGCGTATGCCTCCATCATCGCGGAGGCAGCAGGATTGGTGGTCATCTATGCCGTGATCCAGGCGAAGGGATTGAATAAGTTGTTCGGATTTTTTGAGACGATCGTGTGGGATACCTCGATGACCCGGCTCATCCTGCTCCAATCCTCACCGCTGATCGCGCAATATGCCATAAGCATTATTTCGTGGGAATATTTTTATGTTTTGGTAGAACACCATGGTGCCCGTGCCCTGGCGATCTCAAATACCATGCGCAACATTTTTGGCGTGTTTGGCATGTTCTGCTGGGCCTTTGCCTCCACCACCAATACGATGGTCAGCAACATCATCGGTCAAGGCAAACCCGAGGAGGTGATTCCCCTTATACGGCGTGCCGTGCGATTAAGCTTTGGTATTTCACTCATTCTTTTCGTGATGCTCAGTGTTTGGCCTTCGTGGTTTCTTTCTTTCTATGGTCAGGGCGACCCTTTTATTGAGGAAGCGATCCCTGTTGTCCGGGTTGTGTCCATTGCGTTGCTGCTGATGTCGTTTGGCACTATCTGGTTGAATGCCGTGACGGGCACGGGCAACACGAAGGTGAATCTGATGATTGAGGCGATCACCATCATCATTTACTGTATCTATGTTTATGTTGTATTGGAATACTGGAACCTTCCTATCACGTGGGGATGGGGATCGGAATGGGTGTACTGGATCTCGATGTTTTCCATGGCTTTTTTTTATATGAAATCCGGAAAGTGGAGGGGGAAACAGATTTAGAAAATTAGAAAAACTGGACTCAGTTTTTGATCCCTTTCGCCAATGCCCCGGAGGCATGCGCACACACTTCGCGCTTCTCATTCATTATGCTCACTTTTCCAAAAATCCGGTTGCCGATCACTTCCGTTATTTCTGCTTCCAATATTACCCGGTTGGCCATCAGCGGTCTGACAAAGTGAATGGACAAGTGAGCTGTGGCTGTCATTCCTTCTGCGGCATAGTTTAACCCTAATAATCCGATGGCCAGGTCGGTCAGCATGGAAATGATCCCTCCATTCACGGCTTCTCCTCCTATTCCTCCGCGATGGATTTCGGTAACTTTATTTATCCACACGGCCGGCTTTTTAGGATCGGTTAAATCAATCCTGGCCCCCACGTGCTGAAGTTGGACCGATTCATTGAAAAAAGATTCTACCTCTTTCCATCGGCCCTCCGAAACAAGGTGACGAATTGCATGAAGCGTCGTAAGGCTCATCGTATTTCGATTTCGAGGTCTGCTTGTTCCACCTATTGATCCGGTTTACTCATTCAAGGAAAGAGAATATTATGGGAACCAACGAATTCAAAAGATACGGTGAAATGTCCAGAGCCCAAAAAGGTAATTGTGCTGGCTAAGACGTATCTTTGGTTCCCATAACCACGTTTATCATGTCGATCCAAAAACGATTTGCTGACCAGGACTTCGAGCGCATCAAGGCGGCAGTAAAAGAAGCAGAGAGTAAGATCTCCGGTGAAATAGTACCCGTCTTTGTAGAACGGAGCGGTTTTTACACCATAGCCAACTACCGCTCAGCGATGATCATAGCTTCCATCTTTTTTCTGATCATCATCCTGCTGGACCGCTATATGCCTTCGTTGGCGGTATACGATCCGTTGTTTATTTTTCTCGCCGTGGCGTTGGGGGGTATCCTGGGAGCGGCCGTTCCCCATTTTATCCAACCTGCCAAGCGCTGGTTTATCAACCAGAAACACCTCGACGAGGCGACACGAAAGAAGGCTGAAAACGCATTCCTTCAGGAAGAAATCTTTAATACCCGCCATCGTACCGGCATTATGATCTTCGTTTCCTTCTTTGAGAGAGAAGTCATTGTGATGGCCGATCGCGGCATCAGCAAAGTAGTGGAACAAAAAGAGTGGGACAAAATCGTGAGGGGCATCGTAGAAAATATCCGCAAGGGCAAAATCACAGAGGGGATCGAAGCCGCAATAAAACGTTGCGGCGAAGTTCTGCTGGAAAAAGGATTCCGGCAAGAACCCGATGATGTGAATGAATTACGGGATGACTTAAGAGTACAATAACAATAATACTTGCCCCTATTCGCCCAGCCATGACACGGCCTTTAACCCGCCTTCCGATCCCGATTGCTTTCGGGACGATCGGGATGCTTACCTCCTAACACTCAATGATGCAAAAATTAATACTTTTTTTTCTTGTTCCGATGGCGGGCTTCGCCCAGCGAACCATTCCCGAACACGCGGGGGTATGGGTTCACGATGAAGCTAACGTCATTTCGGCCGGAACGAAAGCCCAGCTGGAAGCTATTTTGAAAGCGGAACGCGATTCTACCTCAAACCAAATTGCCGTTTTGATCATTCCCTCGCTGGACGGAGAAGCCCTCGAGGACTTCTCTCTTCGCGTCGCCGAAAAATGGAAACTCGGTAAGAAAGATACCGACAACGGTGTCCTGTTTCTGATTTCCGTTGGAGACAGGAAGGTAAGGATAGAAGTGGGACATGGCCTGGAAGGAGTCTTGACCGATGCTGTTTCAAGCCGGATAAACCGAAACGAAGTGGCACCGCATTTCCGTCGTGGGGATTATGACGCTGGAGTGCAGGCCGGGGTAATCGCCATCATTCAGGCCGTTAAGGGCCAGTATGTCAACAACGATCCTCCGCTTCGTGGAAGAAAGGCCCGCTCTCCCTGGACCACTTTAATTTTTATTGCCTTGGTTATTATTCTCGCTGCTCGAAACAGGCGAAAAGGCGGAGGCGGTGGGCTGGGTGGAATGTGGGTAGCGGGCAGCCTGTTGGGTTCTGGTCTTGGCCGCAGTTCCGGATCATGGAGTTCCGGTAGCGACTTTGGCGGAGGAGGAAGTTTTGGCGGCGGCGGTTCAAGCGATTCGTGGTGACCTCTCCTCTATCCCCCCATCCGACCCGTCATCCGGTCGGGCTCTCTTGGAGGAGAGAGCATAGGGTAGGTCCGTAGGAGAGGGATCGGGAGAAAGTATAAAGTTTTTATGAGATATTAGATTGAGCTAAAGGAATGAGAAAATCCTGCCTACTGCCTGCTGCTTACTGCCTGCTTTTCTATACGGGCATTTCAATCCTTTGTCTTGTTATCTCTTCCCCTGCATACTCCCAAAAAGCCATCCCTGAACTTTGGGGCCAGCGCGTACACGATGAATCCAAAGTGCTTTCGCAAAACACCATCGACCAGCTTGAAATTCAACTCAAACAATACGAAGACTCCACCACCAACCAAATTGCCGTGTTGATTATTCCTTCCTTGTCGGGAGATATCCTGGAGGATTATTCCATGCGCGTGGTGGAGAAATGGAAATT
>WNFL01118716.1_pt1 | contig 14384 bp, 15 predicted proteins | sample 5400361 | NCBI WGS metagenome assembly WNFL01 (sample SAMN13153351, study PRJNA577476) | soil metagenome | isolation source: 40 cm soil on Douglas fir-dominated hillslope | place: USA:California | collected 2013-09-17
GCCGATGTTGTCGGCGAGGATGCCGCCGATCGACGGGCCGCACACGGTGGCCACCATGATGGCGCCGATGAAGAGCGCGAACCCCTGCGCGCGGTTCTGCGTGCCGGTGCGGTCGAGCACGTAGCCCTGCGCGGCGACGAACACCATCGCGTAGCCCAGGGCGCACAGTCCACGCCACAGCAGCAGGTCGTAGAGATTGAACGCGGCCGCGGTCCCGGCGAATCCGATCGTCGCGAGGCCCGCGCCCCAGAGCATCGCGGTGCGCCGCCCGACGCGCTCGCTCCAGGTGCCCAGGTACGGCTGACCGATGGCCACGATCAGCATGAAGAGGATGATCGGAGCGCCGATCACGACCTGCGGCGAGATGCCGGGGATCGGCACCAGCAGCTGGTTCACGTACGTCGGCAGGTAGGAGCGGGTGAGCTCCTCGGCGAGGATGAACGCGAAGAGCGGCGCGCGGATGCGGTTCAGGTTGCTCTCGTCCATGTCGGACGACGTGGCGGCCGAGCCGAAGCGCAGGCGCTTGCCGATCTGCTCGAGCACCACCGCGGCGGGCCTGAGCGCCTCGCGCCGCTCGCCCGTGGCGGTGCGCATCTTGTCCTGCAGCTCGCCCACCAGGAACTCGTAGCGCACGTTCAGGTGGTCGATCGCCGAATCGATGCGGCGCAGGAGCCGCCCGATCTCGTCGTTCGCGCGCAGGCGTGCGGTGGCGGTGAAGTCGCCGCTCTTCATGCGGTCGACCTGGCGCGCGAACTCCCCGAGGCCCGAGGCGAGGCGCGCGCCCGCCATGAAGTTCAGGAGCTCGAGCGTGAAGAAGAGGGAGACCACGAGGACCACCACGACGTCCAGCAGCACTTCCAGCAGCACGTGGTCGACGAACGCGGCGTCGATGCCCACGTGCAGGACCCCGAGCGGCTTGCCCGCGTCGTTGATCGGCATGGAGACGATGTATTGCTGCCCCACACGCGCCGCCTTCGACAGCTCGCCGGTTTCGTGCGCGATCTGCAGCACGACGGGATTGCGGAAGTGCGAGCGCGCCCCGATGGGCTCGGTGCCGCGCGCGAAGAGGACGTTTCCGTCGGTGTTCGTGATCGCCATGTAGGCGAACTCGGGGTTCTCCTCGAACACCTCCGCGAAGGTCTGCTCGACGCCGTATAGCTGTGCGAAGTCGATGCCGTAGCTCGTGGCCTTCAGCACCAGCGCGCGCACCGAGGCGCCCACGGTCGCGGCCTTCTGCTCCGTCTCGGGGACGAGCTCGCGATCGAACACGCGATGCGAGAAGTACGACACGGCCGCGAGCGCGATCACCACGCACACCATGATCACGCCCGCGAGGCGCCAGTAGATTCGCCAGAGGTAATTCTTCTCGAGCATTTAGGACGGCACCGAGTCGAGCTTGGCGCGCAGGTCGTCGAGGGCGGCGTTCGCGTCGCGCAGGGACGTGCGCAGGTTGCCGATGGACGAGTCGAAGGCGCTGCCCGTTGGCGCCGGGGGTTCGGTGCGGTCCTCGAGGTGGCTTGCCGCGGTTTCCAGGGTGCGCAGGTCGCGCTCGAAGCGGCGGATCACGACGATGAGCGCCAGCGGCGCCACGAGGGCGATTCCGATGAAGGAGATGATCGCCGCGAGGAGGATCTCGCGCCCGGCGACCTTCGCCGCGCGATCGACCTCCTCCGCGCCGTAGCGCAGGGCGAGGTAGCCCACGGTGAGGTCGAAGTTGTTCTTGAGCGAGATGCCGGCCACGAACTCGTCGGTGCCTTCCTGGCCCCACTCGGTGGTCTTCGATCGCGCCGCCGCCTCGGTCCACGCCGGATCGACCTTCTCGCCCACGCGCGCGCGGTCCGTGCTGTAGATGACCTGGCCGGTGTGGTCGAAGACGTCGATGCCGCGGATGAGGCGATCGCTCGCCTTCTCGCGCGAAAGGAGCGCGTTCATGGTGCCGATCTCCATGAACTGCATTCCCACCGAGAGCGAGGCCTGCACGCTGTTCTCGATGTTGCGGCCGATCACGAGCACCCGTGACTTCACGATGCCGGAAATCGTGCTCTTGTACTTGAAGTAGTTCAGGAACGCCGCCATGCCGACGGCGAAGAAGCTCACCACCAGCGCGACGACGATGAACCGGACGCGTATGGTCCCCATTCCTCCGGATTCTCCCCCCTGTACGCTTTGGATCGAATGTTATCACGGTCCCTGCGCAAGGACATAAGGATTTTCCCGTAAGTTCTTGTGAATTAGGGACTTTCCTTGAGCTTTGGGCGACCGTGTTAGGGTATTAACCTATGGGGGACAAGACGCGGGACGGGCCTAACCCGGACCCTGGCATTGGCGCGCTGGACGACCTCGACTCGCTCTTTTCGAAGGCGGGCCGGTCCAACACCGTTTTCGATCCGCAGCCCGAGGGGACGGAGAAGACGGTCTTCGATCCCAATGCGCCGCTTGCGGACTCGTCCCCGCAGGCGGCGAACGAGCCGCGCCGCGCGCTTGCGCCTTCGCCCGCGGCGGCATCGCTCGCGCTGCCGGCGGGATTCCGCCTCCACGAATACCGCATCGACAGCGTGCTGGGGCAGGGCGGCTTCGGAATCGCCTACGCGGCGACCGACGTGAACCTCGCCTCGAAGGTGGTGATCAAGGAGTACCTGCCCGAGGAATTCGCCTTCCGCGCGCTCGACAACACGGTGCAGGCGCGAGACGACATGGACCAGGAGTTCTACCAGAACGGCCTGGACTCATTCCTCGTCGAAGCGCGCACGCTCGCCACGTTCCGCCACCGCCACATCGTGCGCGTGGCGCGGTTCTTCGAGGCGAACAAGACCGCGTACATGGTGCTCGAGTACGAGCGCGGCCAGTCGCTCAAGTCGTACCGCAAGAAGCGCGGCGACCACATCGACGAGAAGACGATCGTGGCGCTGCTGGCACCACTGCTCGACGGCCTGGAGGTCGTGCACACCTCCGGCTACCTTCACCGCGACATCAAGCCCGACAACATCTACGTGCGCGACGAGGACGGCAGCCTCGTGCTGCTCGACTTCGGCGCCGCGCGCCAGACCGCGATCGAGAAATCCGAGATCGGCATGGTGGTCACACCCGGCTACGGCCCGATCGAGCAGTACGCGGGCGGCGGGCGCCAGGGGCCATGGACCGACATCTACTCGATGGGCGCCACGCTTTTCTGGCTCATCACCGGGAGGAAGCCGCTGGACGCGCCCGCGCGACTGGGCGATCCCGATCCGCTGCCCTCGGCCGAATCGCTCGGCAAGGACCGCTACAGCACGCAGTTCCTGCGCGCGATCGACTGGGCCCTCAAGATGCATCCGGCGGACCGGCCGCAGGACGTGGCGCAGTTCCGCTCGGCGCTCTTCGCCTCGCACGCCGGGGCGCTGGGGCTGCAGGAGGCGTTGAGGCGCAGCGACGAGGACGGATTCAGCACCGCGGGCGTGTCGAGCTGGGCGATATCGATGCGCTCGCCGGCGCTGCTCAAGGGCAAGCTGCAGTACCTGGGCCGCGCGGTCGCGCGCCCGGCGTCATGGCCGATGGCGGTCAAGATGACGCTCGCGATGGTGGCCACGGCGCTCGCGCCAATGATCATCACGTCGTACTACAACCTCAACGCCGCGCAGCAGCACGTCGCGGCGGTGGAGCTGCGCAACCTCGAGCAGCTCGCGCAGAACACGGCCGGGCGCATCTCGCAGCTCCTTTTCGGAATGCGCGGCCTGGCCGACTACGTGGGCACGGACGACGACTTCGTGGCCTACCTGCAGAAGCCCACGCCGAAGGGCACGCGCGAGATCGTCTCCAAGCTCGAGGGCCTGGGGCGCGCGCACCGCGACATCCAGTTCTCGATGGTGATGGACGCGCAGGGCAACGCGATCGCCGCCACCGATCCCGACGTCATGGGCAAGAACTTCCGCTTCCGCGAGTACTTCAAGAAGGCGATGGAAGGCGAGTCGTACATGACCGGCATCATCGTCGGCAGCGTGGCGGGCGCCTCCGGCTTCTTCTTCTCGCGCCCGGTGTTCGCGCCCGACGGCACGGTGATCGGCGCGGTCGTGCTGCGCGTGCGCTCCGATCCCGTGGGCCGCATCGTGAGCGCAGCCCAGCTCGGCAACGACCGCGTCCCCTTCCTCATCGACGGCGACGGCGTGATCATCTGGCATCCGAACGAGAAGCAGATGTTCAAGAGCCTCGTGCCCCTGCCCCCGGAAACGCTGAAGGAGATCGTCGACGACAAGCGCTTCCGCCGCGACCGCATCGAGACCATCAACCAGCCCGAGCTCGGGAAGGCGATGATCGACGCCAAGGAGCGCGGCTACGTGTCGTACCGCTCCACCGTCACGCATCGCGAGGAGATCGCGGGCTACGCGCCGGTGCCGGGCAACGACTGGGTGGTCGGCGTCTCGGAATCGCGCGACTACTTCGCCGCGCCTCTCGAGCGCCTGTTCGAGAAGGTGATCATCAGCGTGCTGCTCGCCGGCGCGATCTTCGTCGCGCTCGCGAGCTGGTTCGCGCGCTCCATCACGCGCCCGATCCAGAGGCTCACTGCCGCCGCGCACGCCCTGAAGAGCGGCGACTACGAAAAGGCGCACGTCGAGGTGCGCTCCAACGACGAAGTCGGCCAGCTCGCGCGCGTCTTCACGGTGATGATCGACGTGCTGCGCCAGCGCGAGCGCGAGCGCGACGGCCGCCGCGCCGCCATCGGCTACAAGGACGAGCCGCCGCCGCCGCCATCGGCCGATTAGGCGGCAACAAGGCGCGATCGCCCCTTCGAAGCGGCGGCAAGCCTCGAGCCGGCGCGATCGTCCCTGGAAGCAGCGTCTCGCTCGCTCCCAGCCATTACGCTCGAACTGCGACATCACCTCCCTTGGCAGCCGGAAGTGACGCGCGCCTCTCGAGGCTTGCCGCAACGCTTCGAAGGGGCTCTTGATCGCGATGCCCGCTCGGCCCACATCATTGGCGTCGAGTGATCCGCGCGACGAAGGCATGGCGTCCCGAGCTTCATCGAAGTGTTGCGGCAAGGGTCGAGAGGACCGCATCACCGGTGATCGATCGGACGACGGTGCGGCCACTTCGAGCGTGAGGGGTCGGAGCGAGCGAGTTGGTGCTTCCAGGAACGATCGGGCCGGGTCGACCCTTGCCGCCACTTCGATGAAGCGAGAGCCCTAGGCTTGCCAACGCTCGAAGGGAAGCCAAACAAAAAGGGGCGATCGTTCGATCGCCCCTTGTCGCCACATTGGATGGGAACGTTATGCGCGGGCGTTGAGGATCCAGAGGCGGGCCATGTCGGCCGTGCCGTCGGCGCCCTTCACGTCGCGAAGGGTTTGGACGCCGGCGCTCCTCTTGCCGGCGTAGATCTGCGCTTCGCCCAGGCGAAGCTTGGCGTCGTCGGGGCGCCTCAAGTTGCCCTTCTTGATTCCCTGCTCCATGAGCGAGATGCCCTTGTCGGCCTTGCCTTCGTAGACGTAGTTCTGGCCGAGCTTCACGAGGTCGTCGCCGTCCTTGGCCGCGAGCGCTTCCTGCTCGTCCTTGGCGCGGGTCTTCTGCGAGTCCGCGATGCTCTTCTCGACGAGGGCGCGCAGGCGGGCGTGGCGATCCGCTTCCTTGCCCTGGCCGAGCGCTTTCACCTCATAGCCCTTGTCCATGAAGATCTTCGCTTCCGCGGGTACGCCGGCCTGGAGCGCGATCTGCGTCGCCTCGAAGTAATCGTTCGTATCGACGAGATTGCCCGTCGCGAGGCGAAGGCGGTTGACGTCCAGCCCCAGGCGATCCGAGAAGCCGGGCTTCTTCTGCACGCGCGAGAGTAGGTCGGTCCAGTACTGCTTCTTCGGATAGTGGATGACGAGCTGCTCGATGGTGCGCACGTAGCCGCCGGTGTCGTGGGTGCGTTGGTAGCAATTCGCGAGCATGCCCAGCTCGTCCTCCGACGCCTTCTTCTCGCCCTCCAGGGCGCCGGCCATCATCTTGCTCACCGCGGTGCAGTCGCCGCCCAGGTAGTAGCTCTGCAGCAGGACGCTGCGCATCGCGGGATCGCTGCCGCCTTCCCTGAAGTAGCGTTGCGCCCATTTCGCCGACTCGGCGTATTCCTTCTTGTTGTAGTACGCCACGGCGACGCCTTGCACCAGCGGCACGGCCTCGCGTCCGGAGACCTTGCCGGATTCGAGGAGCGCCATGTTGTTCCTGATGGTGCCGTCGTTGTCTCCCGTGGAGGACGACGCGGCGGCCTTCATCTGCGCGATGATCTGGTTCTCGTACGCGGTGCGATTGGGCACCGCTTCCGCCTTGGCGATTTCGGCGAGCGCCTCGCGGCCCTTGCGCTGCTTGATCAGCGCATTGGCGGCCTGCAGCGGCTTGCCCACCTCGGGACGCACGCCTTCGGCCTTGCCCTGGGCCGCGGCTTCGAACCCAGCGCCGGCCGCGAGCAGCAGGGCGGCGCACAGCCCGGCGTAGACGGACTTGCGATTCATGCTCAAACCTCCTAGTCGAGGAACTGCTCGGCTCCGACCAGCCCGATCTTGGTCACGCCAAGGCGCTGGGCTGCGGCCATCACGTGGGCCACATGCTTGTATGTAACGAGCTTGTTGGGCCTCAGGTGCACTTCCGGCTGGACCGGCTGCGCGGCGGCGGCGCGGAAGCGGTTGTCCAGGGTCGGCAGGTCGATCTGCTCCCCACTCCAGAGGACGGTGCCGTCGAAGTCCACGTCGATCTGGACCACCTCGGGCGGCGTGGGCGGCGGCGGCGGATTGCCCACGGGCATGTTGAGCTTCACGGCGTGCGTCTGGATCGGGATCGTGATGATCAGCATGATCAGGAGCACCAGCATCACGTCGATGAGCGGCGTGGTGTTGATGTCGACCATCACTTCGGGATCGCCCCCCGCTCCGCTGCCTACGGACATTGCCATTGCTTGGCTTCCTTGCTCTTTCCGTTCGTTGATCAGCCGCCCGCGAGCGTTCGCGGCGGAGGCTCGGTGATGAAACCGATCTTCAGGATCGACGCGCGCTGGCAGGTGGCCACGACGCGGCCCACCGATTCGTAGCGCGCGTTCTCGTCCGCGCGGATGTGGACTTCCGGCTGCGGAACCTGCACGGCCACTTTCTTGAGCTTGTCGAAGAGCGCCCGGGAGTCCTTCATGTACTCCATGCCCCAGAACACGTCGCCGTCCTTGTTTATCGCAATCACGATGTTCTCGGGCTTGGTCTGCGTGACCTGGTTGCGCTCCTTCGGCAGCTCCATCGGGATCTGCTGGATCACCACCGGGATGGTGATCAGGAAGATGATGAGCAGCACCAGCATCACGTCGACGAGCGGCGTGGTGTTGATGGCGGCCATGACCTCCTGTTCGCTATCCTCGAGGCCCTGCCCGACGGTCATTGCCATGGCGGATTACCTCGCCGCTGCTGCCGCCGGGGCAGGACGCGCGCGCGACGTGCCGCCACCACTCACGAGGACCATGTGCAGGTCGGCGCCGAAGGCGCGCAGCTGCTCGAGAGCCACCTTGTTGCGGCGCACGAGCCAGTTGTAGCCGAGCACTGCCGGCACCGCGACCGCGAGGCCGAAGGCCGTCATGATGAGCGCCTCGCCCACCGGACCGGCGACCTTGTCGATCGAGGCCTGGCCTGCGATGCCGATAGCGGTAAGGGCGTGGTAGATGCCCCACACCGTTCCGAAGAGGCCGACGAACGGGGCCGTGGAGCCCACGGTCGCGAGGAACGCGAGGCCGTCCTGCAGGCGCGAAGACACGTTGTCCACGGCGCGTTGCAGCGACATCGTGACCCAGGTGTTGAGGTCGATCTGCTCGAGGAGCTTGCCCTCGTGGTGCTGCGTGGACTTGATGCCCGCGTCGGCGATGTAGCGGTAGGCGGTGCCGTCCTTCAGCTGGTTTGAGCCATCGGCCACCGAGCTCGCCTGCCAGAACTTGGCCTGCACTTCACGCGCCTGGCGGAAGATCTTCATCTGCTCGTACACCTTCACGAACATGATGTACCACGAGCCCATGGACATGATGACCAGGATGATCAGCGTGCCGCGCGAGATGAAGTCGCCCTGCTTCCACAGGGCCTCGAGACCGTACGGATTCTCGACGACTTCCTTCTGCGTGGTGGCATCCTGGCCCGCGCCCGCGGGCGGAGCCGGGGCGGCGGCGGGCTTCGGCGCATCCGCGGTGGCGGGAGCGGTGGCGGGAGCGGCGCCCGTGGCCTGGGCGTACGCGGCGCTGGGCGCAACCACGAGCGCAGCCGCCGACGCGAGGCCGAGGACCGCAGCCACGAGCAACGCGGGAAGTCGGTTGATGGGTTTCATTGTTCGTTTCCTTCCAGTGATTACAGGCAGGGCGGACGTCAGTCCGTGAGATTGAAGACGATTTCGTACTCGCCGATGAAGCCCACCGGCTCGGGGTTGAAGCGCCACTGCGACAGCGCGCGAACGACTTCGCGGTCGAAGAGGCGATTCGAGGAAGACTTGATCTCGACGTTGGTCACGCTGCCGTTGGGGGCGACGTAGACCCACGCGACGACGCGGCCGGTGATGCCTTGCTGCAGCGCCTGGCGCGGGAACGTGGGATTCACGCGCGAAAGGGGCTTGAACTCCTTGCGCACCGGCGAGGCCACGGGTGCGGGCGGTGGCGGCGCGGCCACGGGCGGCGGAGTCGTCGTCACCGTGGTGATGGTGGGCGCCATCGTGACCGGGGCCTGGATGTTCACTTCCGGCGGAGGAATGAACGGCGGCGGCGGCGTGGCGAGCTTCGGCGGCGGCGGCGGCGGCGTGTCCGGCGGCGGCTTCTTGATTTCCTCGATGATCTTGGTCTCGATCGGCGCCTTGAGCACATCGACGACCTTGCGGGCCAGTCCGTTCACCAGCGCCCAGCCGAGCACCAGGTGGAGGAAAACCACCATGGTGATGCTCGGCAAGTGCTTCACCGGATTGCGCTCGCGCTCCGCGTAATTCACTAAAAGAGACCTCCTTGCTGCGCGAGGGCCATCATCGCGTGGCCCTGCTCGTTGCACCGGCGTGCCCTTCGGGGGGGCCGCCGGCGTGGGGCCGGCTCGAAGGGGGCTTGCTCGGGCCGGTCAAGAAAACGCGGGAGTTTAACCTATTCCTCGCCAAAAAAATAAGCGCCCCATACCAATTCGAACGTAGTCGAGCCGCTATTTGACACCGAGTTTCGCCAATGTGTTCGCGCGCTGGGCACGGGCCTTGCGGTCCACTTCGTCGTAGAGGCTGCCACGGTGGCTATCCATTGCCACCAGCAGCGGGCCGAAGCCCTTCACGCGGAACTTCCAGAGGGATTCCGGGTTGAGGTCGTCCAGGTCCACGTCCTCGATGGCCTCGACCCAGGTGGTCTCCAGCGCCGCCGTTCCACCGATGATCGCGAGGTAAGCGCCGCCCAACTCGCAGAACGCCTGCAGCGAGGCTGCCCCCAGTCCGCCCTTGCCGATGATGAGGCGCACGCCGAGCTCGGCCATGAGCGGGCGCGTGAATCGCTCCATGCGCGCGGAGGTGGTGGTCCCGACGCAGATCGGCGCATAACCGGTCGGGTGCTCGGCGCTCTTCGCGACCTTGCGCACGTTGGGCGCGGTGTGTATCGCTGCATGACCTTCCATGTCGAATCGCGTGACCCGGCCCTTGTCGAAAAGCGCGATCTGGTTCGCATCGCGGATGCCGAAGAGGGTCCCCTCAATGGTGACCGTGTCGTTCACGCGAAGCGTTCGGACCTGCGCTTCGGTGATCGGCATATGAAAAGTATGGTGAGTCATGGAGACGCGGGCTCCAGATGGCGGTCGATCCACCACGCGAACGCGAAGATGAGCCAGCCGATGAGGGCCGTGGATGCGACCGCGGTGGTCGAAGGCGGCAACGGGCCGAAAGTCGCCGCGAAGTAACTCGCCGCAAGGAACGCGACCAGCACCCAGAAGCCCATGGTGCCGATGCGGTCGCGCGCGTGCGAGCTGCCGAGGAAGATGAGGATGCCGAGGATGAAGAGCGCGAGCTCGACGGTCAGCGACCCGGCGAGCGAATTCCAGAGTCCCATGCCATGGAGGTCGTGATCGCCCGGGAAAAGCGGAAGGTCGGGCCGATGCACGACCCAATCGAGCACCCAGTGGCTCACGACGAGCGCGCCGAGGATGGCGGCATCGCGCGGGCGCTTGCGCAACAGTCCGTAAGCGGCGGCGAACAGGACACCCCACACGATCGCCATCGCGAGGCTGTGCGACCAGGGATAGCTCGTGAAATCGAGCGGGTTCGCCTTGGTGACGCCGGGAACGATCTCGAAACTCTCGATGCCGGCGAGAACGAAGAGCGGCCACAACGCATCGAGGAACTGCGCGGCGAGGAACGTCGTTCCGAGCGAGACCCGGGGTGCGACTCTCTTCGCCGCCATGGCAAGCCCGAAATGTCCGAGGAACATCCGCGGCCTAGAAGCCGTATTCGACGCCAGCCGGCGTAAAGGCGGCCGAAGCGCGCCGCGCCGAGTGGCACTGCATGTTCACGGCGACCGGATTCATCGTGATGTGCGTCGCGGCGACTTCGACGTGGACCGCGAACGCCGTGGAGTCGCCGCCGAGACCCTGGGGTCCCACGCCCAGCGAGTTGACAGCCTCCGTGAGAGCCTTCTCGAGCGCAGCGCCTTCCGCATCCGCGCAGTTCGTGCCCAACGCGCGCGTCGCAGCTTGCTTCGCGAGCGCGACGCACAGGTCCGAAGTCCCGCCGATGCCCACGCCGACGATCGTCGGCGGACAGGTCTTGCCTCCAGCCTCGAGCACGCAATCGATCACGAACGTCTTGATCGCGTCCACGCCTTCGGCCGGGATCGCCATCTTGAGCCACGAGTTGTTCTCCGATCCGCTGCCCTTGGGAATCATCTCGATCAACAAGCGCTCGTCGTCGCAGAAATCGATATGGATCGGCGGCACGCCCGGCCCGCACGAGGTGTGCTCGTTCTTGCGCGTGATGGGGTGGACCACGGAGGAGCGCAACGGATGTTCCTTCGTCGCACGCTCGCAGCCGCGGCGGATCGCGCGCTGCAGCTCGACTCCGGGGATATCGACGCCGCGACCGATGGTGACGTTGTACATCGGGATGCCGGTGTCCTGGCAGAGGAGGTTCTCGGTGTCCTCGGCCACGCTGATGTTGGTGATCATGGTGCCGAGCACCTTCCTCGCGGTCGCGTCGGTCTCGCCCGCGGCGAGGCGCCGGAAGCCTTCCTTGATGTCGGGCGGCAGGATCTTCAGCGCGCGTATGTAGAGCTCGCGCGCGACTTCCTCGACCTGTGCGGGATCGATTCGCATCAGTCGGCCCGGATGTTGCGCTCCTTGATGACCTTCGCCCAACGCGCGCTCTGCGAGCGGATCGCCGCCGCGAAATCCGAGGGCGTGTTGCCGACCGGCTCCATCCCGATCTGCGCGAGCCGCGCCCTGAATTCGTCGGCGCGGACGATCCTCGCGCTGTCGCGCTGGACCTTGTCGATGATTTCCTTCGGCGTGCCGGCGGGCGCCATCAGCCCGAACCAGCCTGCGTTCTCGAATTCGGACAGCACATCGGAAGCCGACGGCACGTCAGGCAACTGCGGATTGCGCTCGCGGCTCGTCACGGCGAGCGCGCGGATCTTGCCTTCCTTCACCAAGTTCACCGCCGCGGCGAAGTTGGGCGTGGCCATCTGGATCTGGCCGCCCATGAGATCGGTCAATGCCTGCGACTCGCCCTTGTAGGGGACGTGCGTGAGCTCGACGCCGGCGGAGTACGCGAAGCTCTCCGCGGCGAGGTGGGTCTGCGATCCGATGCCCGCGCTCCCGTAATTGATCCGGTTGGGGTTCGCCTTGGCGTATGCGATCAGCTCGCGCAAGTCCTTCACCGGCACGTTCGTGGCCACCGCGATGAGCTGCGGGCCCGTGGCGACGTTGGTAATCGGCATGAGGTCCCTGTCGGGATCGAACGGCATGTCCTTGTACATGTGCTTGCTCGCCGTCGCGATCGCGCCCGAGGTGAAAAGGAGCGTGTAGCCGTCCGGGGCCGCTTTCGCGACCGAATCCGCGCCGATGTTTCCGCCGGCGCCCGTGCGGTTCTCGATGATCACCGACTGGCCCCACGCATCCGTGAGCTTCTGCGCGAGAAGCCGCGCGACCACGTCGGTCGCGCCGCCGGCCGCGAAGGGAACCACGAGCTTCACCGGTTTCGAGGGCCATGCCTGCGCGGCGGCGATGCCGGGGATCGACGAAAGGAGGAGTGTTGCCGCGATGATGCGAAGGATGGACTTCATGCTCAGAGAATACCCCTCAACGTGCGAATGCGAATGCGAGTCCGGCGAGGATCGCGAAGAATGCGGCGACGGCGGCGAGCGACTTCTGCCATCCGCGCCACGGCAGGAATTCGAGCGCGAGGACGCGAAGGCCTCCGGCCAGGTGCGCGGCAAGCAGGATGACAAGCATCCACTCGCCCGCGATGACCAGCGGCTGCTCGGTCCAGCGCAGGAATTCGTCCAGCGCGCTCTCGCCCCGAATGGCCGTTCCCAGCGCGAGGAAATGGGCCGGCAGGAAGAGCGCCAGCGCAATGCCCGATATCGATATACGGTGAACCAGGAACGCCCAGTACGCCGGATGGTTTCGCGCGTGCTTCATGCGGCCACCACCGCGAATACGGCGCGCAGTCCCGTCGCCACCAGCAGGGCGCCGATCACGAACGCGAACATGCCGGCCGCGTTCGCGCGCATTCGGAGCCACTCGATGGCGATCGTGCGAAGGCCGATCGAGCCGTGGATCGCCGCCGCCATCACGAAAAGGCCGTAGAACACCGCCACGCCCACGTTGCCGCGGGTACGCGCGAGGACATCGGCACCCGCAAGGCCGTTTCGCACCGCGTAGATGATGGTGACCAGGTGCACGAGCACGAATACGGCGAGCATCATCGCCGTCACTCGCTGGGTGACCCATAGCCGCGCTTCGCCGCGCGCGCTCATTCGCCGCCCTCCTCGAACGCGGTGGCGAAGGTCGCGCGCTTGAGCCCCGCGATCGAGCGCGTGGGCGAGAGCTCCTTCGGACACAGCTCGGTGCAGCTCATCATCGTGTGGCACGAGTGGCAGCCCGCGTCGCCCGCGACCGCCGCGAGGCGCGCCTCCTGCCCGCCGTCGCGGACATCGTTCACCAGCGTCCACGCGCGGTTCAGCGCCGCGGGGCCGAGGTAGTCGCGATTCCACTTCACGACATCGCATGCCGCGTAGCAGACGCCGCAGCCGATGCATTCGATTCCCGCGTCCGCCTCGCGCCGCTCGGCCGACTTCGGATCCACCGCCACGAATTCGTCATGGCGTGTGCGCGTCGGCGTGAACTGGCCCTTGGCGCGCGCCCACTTGTCGAAGAACTCCCGCATGTCCGCGACGAGGTCGCGCACCACCGGCAGGTTCGCAAGCGGTGAAATCCGCAGCGCATCGCCCTTCGCGACCTTGTCCACGTGCGTGCGGCAGGTCCAGCGCGGCGTGCCGTTCACCGTCATGGCGCACGAGCCGCACATGCCGACGCGGCAGGCGAAGCGATAGGCGAGCGTGGGATCCAGGTGCCGCTGGATGTGCGTCACGACGTCGAGCACCGTCTGGCTCTCGAGGCGCGGCACGTCGAAATCCTGGTAGCGGCCGTCGGCGCCGCCGCGCCACACCGACACGCGCAACGTCTTTACCGGGTCCATGCGAGCACCCCGACGACGAGCCCGGCGAGGAAGAGCGTTTCAACGACCACGAGCATCACGGGCTTGAGGCCCATGTCCACCAGCGATTTGAGCGAAGTCTTCATGCCGATGGCCGCGATCGCCGTCACGAGGAACCAGCGCGAGACCACGGAGCCCAGCTCGGTCACCGAAGGCGGAATCCAGCCCGTGCTCGCGATCACCACGAGCACGGCGAACGCCACCGCGAACCATGGCAGCACCGGCGCCGCGTGCGCGGCGTCCGAGCCGCGTACATGCAGCGCGAGGCCGATGACGATGCACACCGGCAGCAGCATCGCCACGCGCAGCAGCTTCACGATCGTCGCGGTATCGCCGGTATCGACGGAAACGCTGTAGCCCGCGCCCACCACCTGCGCCACGTCGTGGATCGTGGCGCCGAGAAAGATTCCGGCCGCATGGTTGTCCCAGCCCAACGCGCCCACGGCGATCGGGTAGAGGATCATCGCGAGCGTCGACATCGCCGTGACGCCGATCACCGTGAAGCTCGCGTCGCGCTCCGCATTCTTGTGCTTGGGAAGGATCGAGGCGATGGCGAGCGCCGCGGAAGCGCCGCAGATCGCCACCGCGCCTCCGGTGAGCGTGCCGAACGCGCTGCCGAGCTTCAGCGCCTTTGCGACGACAATCCCGCACACGACCGTGAGGGCAACCGACGCGACCACGAGACCGATCGTCCCCCAACC
>WNFL01436893.1_pt1 | contig 14383 bp, 13 predicted proteins | sample 5400361 | NCBI WGS metagenome assembly WNFL01 (sample SAMN13153351, study PRJNA577476) | soil metagenome | isolation source: 40 cm soil on Douglas fir-dominated hillslope | place: USA:California | collected 2013-09-17
GGCGAAGCGGCTCGTCGCCGGATTCTGGTCGTCCCTGCGGTGAACCAGCGTGATGGGCGCAAAGAGGCGCGCGCTCTTCGGAAGCGAACGGTAGACCACGCTGCCGCGATGGGTGTCGCGCATCGAGGCGGGCACCACGGACACTCCCATCCCCGCGGCGACCAGCGTCACGTTGGTGATCATGTTGGCAACTTCGGCCGCGACCGTCGGCGTGAAGCCCGCCCGGTCGCACGCCTTGAGGAAATCCGCGTACAGGCCGGGCGCGCCCGGCCGGCGAACGAGGATGAAGGGCTCGTGCTGCAGCGATTTCAGCGCGAGGGGAGCGTCCTTCGCGCGTCCCTGCGCGAACCGGTGGCTCCGGGGCAGAACCGCGAGCATCTCCTCGCGAACGAGCGTGTGGAACGCGAGCCCGGCGGGGTGTGAGACCGGCGCGCGGATGAGCGCGGCGTCGACCTTGCCGTCGAGCACCCCGTCGGTCAAGTCAGCGGCGTTGCCTTCCTTCATCGCGAGGTGGACGCCGGGATGCGAATCGCGGAATTCGCGCAGCAACGCGGGGCTGAAGGAGTGCGCCGCGGCCGAGCTCGTGAGCCCCACCGAGAGCGTCCCGAGGAGGCCCTGCGCGGCGCGAGCGGCCTGCGTGGCGGCCAGGCCGATGCGCGCCAGGACCTCGGTCGCCGCCTGCAGGAACACTTCTCCGCCGGCGGTGAGCTCCATGCCCTTGGGCAGGCGCTTGAAGAGGTCGAATCCCAGCTCCCGCTCGAGTGCCTTGACCTGCTGGCTCAACGGCGGCTGCTGCATCCCCAGCCGCGCGGCAGCGCGCGTGACGCTCTTCGCCTCGGCAACCGCGATGAAGTAACGCAGGTGGCGCAGCTCCATGCTTCCTCCAGGGCATATGGAATTCATATGCCAAACATACTTCATAGATATTTTACATCTTCCGCGGCGGCGCATAGATTCGCCGCATCGACGGACCCGCGTGAAGGGATGCAATGAAAGGGAAATTGCTGGTGGCGATCGCGGCGGCCGCCGCCAACGCGGCGCCGTACGCCCTGGCGCAGGCCGAAGACCCGGTGACGCTCTACGGGCGCGTGTACGTGATGTTCGACGTGGTCGAGGCGAAGGGCGGCACGGCCGCGCCCTTGTTGCGCCGCAACCGCGTCTCGGACCAGTCGTCGCTGCTGGGCGTGCGCGGCGCCGAGAACCTCGGCGCCGGGTTGAAGGCGTTCTACCAGCTCGAGACGGGTTTTGTCCCGGACGGCGCAAGCGGTCCCTTCGCGCAGCGCAACAGCGCCGTGGGCCTGCAGCACGAGCGCTGGGGAAGCGTGCTCATGGGCCGCTGGGACATGCCCTTCAAGTTGACGCAGGTCGCGGTGGTCGATCCATTCACCGACCTGTCGATCGCGGACATCACGGGCACCGCGATCAACCAGGGCAACTTCAGCAATCGAGAGCCCAACGTCGTCCAGTACTGGTCGCCCGAGTGGGCCGGATTCTCGGTGAAGCTCGCCTATTCCGCGAACGAGACGCGCATCGCCACGCGCAATCCGTACAAGTACGGCGGCTCGATCGCCTATGGCAAGGGCGACTACTACATCGCCTACGCCTACGAGAAGCACCACGACTACAGCGACGGCGTGGCGACGACCGGCGTGAACCAGGAGGGAAACGGCATCGCCGGCTACTTCCGCATCGGCACGGCGAAGATCATGGGCCAGTACGGCACCTACACCAAGACCGGAGCGAAGACGCAGAAGGGCTACGCGCTCGGGCTCGACTGGGTGTTCGTGGGCAACAGCCACCTGCTCGTCCTCTACCAGCGATCCAATGACGGCGGCGCGAGCAACACGGCGCAACCGCAGTGCGATGCGATCGGCATCGGCTATCGCTACGATTTCAGCCGCCGCACGATGTTCCAGGCCAACTACGTGCGCGTGAGCAACAAGACCGGCAACCTGTGCAATTTCGGCGCCGGCGCGTTGAACATCGCCGAAGGCCAGGATCCGCGCGGGTTCGCGGCCGGCGTCCGCCACACGTTCTGATCCCCTGCCCATGCGATTGACGGCCCGTGGCGCGCTGGGCTTGGCGGCCTTCGTCTCCTGCGCCGCACTGGCGCAGTCCGAAACCTCCTGCCCGAAATCGATGCCCGACGGCGCGGCCTGCTACAGCGGCCAGGACGAGCGCGGCGCGTACTACTGGCTGGTGAAGCCGAAGGACTGGAACGGCGTGCTGGTGGTTCACTCCCACGGGGGCCCGAGCCTCAACGCGCCGCGGCTGTCGACGCCGGTCTCCGATCTCGAGCGCTTCGCGGTGGTGGTGAAGGAAGGTTTCGCGTGGGCCGGATCGTCCTACCGCAGAGCCGGCTACGGCATGACGATGGCCGCGGAGGATACCGAGAGTGTGCGGCGAATCTTCGTGGCGAAATTCGGCGCTCCGCGGCGCACGCTGATCCACGGCCAGTCCTGGGGCGGCGGCGTGGCCGCGAAGACGATCGAGCTATTCAACGGCGCCACCGGCGGCAAGCCCCATTACGACGGCGCGCTTCTTACGAGCGGCGTGCTGGCGGGCAACTCGCGCGCCTACCTCTACCGGGTCGACCTGCTCGCGGTGTACCGCTACTACTGCGGGAACCTGCCGCGCCCGGGCGAGCCCGACTTTGCGGTCTGGGCGGGACTGCCGGCGAGCTCGCAATTGACGAGCAAGGAGCTCGAGGCGCGCATCAACGAATGCACCGGCGCGGGCCTCGCGCGCGAGCGGCGCAGCGCGCAGCAGCAGCGCAACCTTGCCAACATCACCGGCGTGATTCGCATCCCAGAGCGCATCCTCGTGCGGCAGATGGATTTCGCCGTCTTCATGTTCCAGGACATCGTGCACAAGCGGCTCGGCGGCAGGAACCCGTTCTCGAATGCTCGGGTGCGCTACACCGGATCCGACGACGACGAGGCTTTGAACCGGGGTGTCGCGCGCTTCCAGGCCGACGCCGGCGCGGCCGAGGAATTCGCGCGCGACGGCGACATGACGGGGAAGGTCTCGCTCCCGATCCTGGCGATGCATGCGATCGACGACCCGATCATCTTCGTCGAGCAGGAATCGGCGTACAAGGCAACCCTGGAGGCGGCCGGAACGAGCGAGCGCCTGGTGCAGACGTTCACGCGCGAGAAGGAGCACAGCTACTTGAGCACGCCCGAGTACGCCGCGCTGCTCCAGGCGCTCGTGAGCTGGGTCGAGGAGAACCGGAAGCCCTCGCCGGCGAGCGTGGCCGCGCTTTGCGAGGCGCACGCCCCGCGCTACGAAGGCGGCTGCCATTTCGACGTGGACTACACGCCGCGCCCGCTCGATGCGCGGCAGCATCCGCGGGTGCCGCCGTGAGCGGATCACCCCATCGAGGCCGGGGGAATGTTCGACCCGGGCATCGGAGTCGTAGGAATCAATGCGACAGATGGCAGCATTTCATCACGGCTTCTCGGACAACCACCGCATCGTTCGCACTTGACCCAGAGGCACCATCTGGGCGTCGATTCTGCGGAGAAGGTCGTCGCCCCGGACGCTGCTCGGGGACAGACCACATCTCGATGCCGGATGTGCTCTGTCCCCCAAATGATCCGGGGCCCAATCGAAGAGGGTAGGGGACGAGGCGGTTCCTCTCGGCAGGCGGGCGGTGGGTCCTCGCAGAATCGATGACCAAGTACTGCTCCTGGGTCAAGTGCGAACGATGCGGTGGTTGCTCGACAAGCCGTGATGAAGTGATGCAGTCGGTCGCGGTCATTCCAACGCCTCACCGCCGGGTCGAGAGGAACCGCCTCGGCACCACCCGATTTCGATGGGGTGATCCGCGACTAGGGGTCGATCACGAGCAGCGTGAGGTCGCGCCAGCCGTAGGCCACCTCGGCGAACGGATGCTTGCCGAGCTGCTCGGTCTTCTCCGCGATCTCCTCGCCGCCGAGCGCCTCGTAGAAGAGGCGCGCACGGTTGGCCTTCAGCACCCAGAGGTAGAAGCCGAAGAGCCCCTGGCGCACGAAGTGGCGGGCGCAGGCGCGCACCAGCTCGCGGCCCACGCCGCGCTGCTGGTGGGCCTGCAGCACGTAGAGCGCGTAGATCTCGGCGTCGAGGCCCTGGATGGGATTGCGCGCTTCGCCGCACGAGGCGAAGCCGACGATGCCGTGCGCGCCGCGCTCGGCGATCCAGGTGGCCCCGCCCGGCGCCTGCGCGGCGAGGCGCCTGCGCCACACCGCCTCGCTCTTGCGTCCCGCCTCGCGCGCGATGACCGCGAGCGGAAGGATGCCGGCGTAGGTGGTGCGCCAGCTCGAGCGATGCACTTCCGCGATCGCCGCGGCATCTCCGGGAACCGCGGCGCGCACGACCACACGCGCGTCGAGTTCTTCAGACAATGCGCTGGACCGCCGCGACGAGGTGCTCGGCGTCGATGCCGAGGAACTTGTAGACGTCGGGCGCCGGAGCGGACTCGCCGTAGCGGTCGACTCCGACCACTTGGCCTTCGAGGCCGACGTACTTGCGCCAGTAATCGGTGACGCCGGCCTCGATCGCCGCGCGCGGCATGCCTTTCGGCAGCACCGCTTCGCGCCACGCGGCGTCCTGCCGGTCGAAGACGCTGGTGCACGGCATCGAGACCACTCGCACCGCCACACCCGCTTCCGCAAGCCTCTTCTGCGCGGCGAGCGCGATGCCGACTTCCGAGCCGGTGGCGAGAATCGCCGCGCGGGCACCCGGGGCGTCCGCGAGGACGTAGCCGCCGCGGCGAATGGCGGCGATCGCCTCGGGATTGCGCTTCACGAAGGGCACGTTCTGCCGCGACAACGCGAGCGACGACGGGCCATCTTTTCGCTCGATGGCCATCGTCCACGCCACCGCGGTCTCGACCGTGTCGCATGGGCGCCAGACATCCATCTGCGGGATGAGGCGCAGGCTCGCCAGGTGCTCGATCGACTGGTGTGTCGGCCCGTCCTCGCCCAGCCCGATGGAATCGTGGGTGAAGACGAAGATGTTGCGCGCCTTCATGAGGGCGGCCATGCGCAGCGCGTTGCGCGAATAGTCGGAGAAGGTGAGGAAGGTGCCGGAATACGGGATGAACCCGCCGTGCAGCGCGAGGCCGTTGCAGATGGCGGCCATGCCGAACTCGCGCACGCCGAAATAGATGTAGTTGCCCGCCTCGGTGGCGGTGACCGTCCTGGATCCCGACCAGGTCGTGAGGTTGGAGCCGGTCAGGTCCGCCGAGCCGCCGAGAAGCTCCGGAAGGTGCGGTGCCAGCGCCTCGATCGCCAGCTGGGAAGCCTTTCGCGTGGCGACACTCTCGGCCTTCTCGTTGGCGCGCTGGACGATTCCCTCCACGACCTGGCTCCAGTCGGCGGGAAGCTCGCCCGCGATGCGCCGCTTGAATTGCCGGGCGGCATCGGGATGCGCGGCCTCGTAGGCGGCGAAGCGCGCGTTCCATTCCGCCTCGGCCGCCTTGCCCTTCGCCCGGGCGTCCCACTCGCGGTAGATCGCCTCGGGAATCTCGAACGGCGGGTACCTCCAGCCGATGGCCTCGCGCGTGGCCGCAACCTCGTCTTTCCCAAGTGGAGCGCCGTGGACCGCCTCGGTGCCGGCCTTGTGGGGCGAGCCCTTGCCGATGACGGTCTTGCAGCAGACGAGCGTGGGCTTGCCGGTCTCGCTTCTCGCCTCCTCGATCGCGGCGGCGACCGCGCGCGAATCGTGCCCGTCGACGCCGGGGATCACGTGCCAGCCATAGGCCGCGAAGCGCATCGGCGTGTTGTCGCGGAACCAGCCCTGCACGTGGCCGTCGATCGAGATGCCGTTGTCGTCGTAGAGGGCGATGAGCTTGCCCAGGCCGAGCACTCCGGCGAGCGAGCTGGCCTCGTGGGAAATGCCTTCCATGAGGCAGCCGTCGCCCACCGTCACGTAGGTGAAGTGGTCGACGATGCGGTGTCCCGGGCGGTTGAACTCGGCGGCGAGGAGCTTCTCGGCGATGGCGAAACCGACCGCGTTGGCGAGCCCCTGGCCCAGCGGGCCGGTCGTCGTTTCCACTCCCGGCGTGTAGCCGAGCTCGGGATGGCCGGGCGTGCGGGAATGAAGCTGGCGGAAGCGCCGGATCTCCTCCATCGGCAGGTCGTAGCCGGTGAGGTGCAGGAGCGCGTACTGCAGCATCGAGCCGTGGCCGTTGGACAGCACGAAGCGGTCGCGGTCGGGCCACGCGGGATTGGCCGGGTTGTGGCGCAGGAAGCGGCGCCAGAGCACTTCGGCGATCTCCGCCATGCCCATCGGCATGCCGGGATGGCCGGAGTTGGCCTGCTGCACGGCGTCCATCGCGAGCGCGCGGATGGCGTTGACGACGTCGGCATGGGAGGGCGACTCCGCGCGGGGGCGTAAAGCGCTTGCGGAGTCAGCGGACGGATCGGGCATCGGAGTGTTTCGGAAGTAAGCCGGGATTTGATGCGAAAAAGCTTGAAAATGATTTACGAAGCAAGATATATGCAATTATACTTGCTCACTTTTTCACCGCGATATTTTTCGCTTGGGTAAATCTCTGCAAGAAGGACAGCACCCGCCGCCCTGGGCATAAGGGCGTCCCGCAATACGCGGAACGCCCGAGGTCGCGTGTGCAGTCCCCGACTGCGGATCTTTGCTTGTCAGGGGGTATCACGATGAAGGGCCTGCACATCATTGCCGATCTCTACAACTGCCAGAAGGGCGAGCTTCTTGCCTCGTCGCCGAAGCTGCGCGAGCTCTGCGTCAAAGCCTGTACCGACGTGGGTCTCACGGTCTTGGGAGACCATTTCTACCAGTTCGATGGAGTCGGCGGCACCCAGGACGGGGGCGCCACGGGCGCGGTCGTCCTCGCCGAATCGCACCTGGCCATCCACACCTGGCCGGAGCGCGACGGCGCCACGCTCGACGTCTACGTGTGCAACTTCACGTCGGACAACACCGGCAAGGCCGAAGAGGTCTTCGCCTCCCTCATCAAGGCGCTGAAGCCCGCCGACGTGCTCGTCGAGCGCGTCATGCGCGGCCGCGACCTTCCCCAGAAAAAGCGCGTCGCCTAGGTCACCCCGGGCGTCGCGGTTGCGACGATGGCCCGGGGCCCCATTCTCGTGTCCGAAAAGATCTTCGAGCGCCTGAACGACGCGAGCGGCGTCTATTTCGAGGGCACGCTCCTCGAGCGGCGCCGCACGCCGTTCCAGCTCCTCGAGGTCTACGAGACCGCGGAGCTCGGGCGCATCTTCCGCCTCGACGGCTTCAACATGACCTCCGAGCGCGACGAGTTCTTCTACCACGAGAACCTCGTTCACCCGGCGGCCGTGGCGCACCCGGCGCCGCGCCAGGCGCTCGTGATCGGCGGCGGCGACGGCGGCTCCTCGGAGGAGCTGTTGAAGCACGCCACGCTCGAGCGCGTCCACATGGTCGAGCTCGACCCCGAGGTGATCGAGGTCGCGAAGGCGCAGTTCGCAAGCGTGCACCGCGGCGCCTTCGACAATCCGCGCCTCGCGGTCACCGTGGGCGACGGGCTCGGCTATTTGAGTGAGACCGCCGCGCGGTACGACCTCGTTTTGATGGATCTGACCGATCCCGTGGGCCCGTCGGTGGAGCTCTATTCACCCGCCACCTTCGCGCTCGCCAAGCGCGCCATGACCGCCAACGGCGCGCTCACGCTGCACCTCGGCTCTCCCTTCTCGCATCCGGACCGCGTGCGCTCCACGCTCTCCAACCTGCGCCAGATCTTCCGGCGCGTCACGCCGTATTTCGTGCATATTCCGCTCTACGGATCGATCTGGGGGTTCGCGTGCGCCTCGGACGTCCTCGATCCCCGCGCCATGACGGGCGCGGAGGTCGAGCGCGTCATCGCCGCGCGCGGCCTTCGCGACCTGCAGTACTACAACGGCGAGACCCACCAGGCCGTGTTTGCGTTGCCCAACTACGTCCGCGATTTGTTGAAGTAAAGGGGGTCCGGATGCTCAGGAAACTACGCAAGTCGTCGGGGCAGGTGACGCTCGTGCTGATCGGAGTCGCGGCAATCTCGGGCTGCGGCGAGGACGACAAGCGCCGCGACGTCTACGCCACGCGCGAGGATTGCCTCGCCGACTGGGCCAACAAGCCGCAGGACTGCACGCCCGCGACCCATCCTAAGCACTCGGGCCTGGGCTACTACTACGGCCCGACCTATCCGTACCGCTCCAACTCGAGCGGCGCGTCGTGGACCAGCGGCTCCCACGGCTCGCGCTCGCTGGGCAACGTGAGCTCCGGCGTAAGCCGCGGCGGGTTCGGCTCCTCCGCGCGCTCCTCGGGCGGCTAGAAGCGCGCGATGCAGCGCGAGAAGCGCGAGCCGAGAAGCGACTGGCCGAAGAAGGTCGAGGAGCTGGGCTTCCACTACCACACCATCGACGGCACCTACTGGGACGAGGGCGCCTGCTATCGCTTCACCGCCGCGGAAGTCGACACGCTCGAGGCCGCCACCGGCGAGCTGCAGTCGCGCTGCATCGAGGCCGCGGAGCGCGTGATCGAGAAGCGCGACTACACGCGCTTCGCGATCCCCGAGCCGTTCCACGCGCTGATCGAGAGATCCTGGAACGACGACGAGAAGTCGCTCTACGGGCGCTTCGACCTCTCGTGGGACGGCAGCGGCGAGCCGAAGATGCTCGAATACAACGCCGACACGCCCACCGCCCTCCTCGAGGCGAGCGTGGTGCAGTGGTACTGGATGAAAGAGGTTTTTCCCGACGCCGACCAGTTCAACTCGATCCACGAGAAGCTCGTCGAGCGCTGGAAGGCGTTGCGCGGCGGCTTGCCCGCGGACGGCCGCATGCATTTCACCGCGGACGGGGACTGCGCCGAGGATGAGGGCAACCTCGACTACCTGCGCGACACCGCCACCCAGGCCGGGCTGCAGGCGCTTTCGATCGCCATCTCCGACATCGGCTGGGACGGCAAGCGCTTCGTCGACCTCGACAACCGGCCCATCAACGCGCTCTTCAAGCTCTATCCGTGGGAATGGATGGTGCGCGAGGAGTTCGGCGCGAACCTGCTGCGCGGCACGATGAAGGTGATCGAGCCGCCGTGGAAGATGCTGCTGTCCAACAAGGCGATCCTGCCGGTGCTGTGGGAGATGTTTCCGGGGCACCCCAACCTCCTCGCCGCGAGCTTCGAGCCCGGGCGCTTCAAGACCGACTTCGTGAAGAAGCCGCTGTACTCGCGGGAGGGCGCCAACGTGTCGATCACTTCCGCTACGGGCACCGTCGAGGCGCCCGGCGAATACGGCGAGGAGGGCTTCATCTGGCAGGCGTACCACGAGCTGCCCCGCTTCGACGGCAACTACACCGTGATCGGGTCGTGGATCATCGGCGAGGAGCCCGCGGGCATCGGCATCCGCGAGGACGCTTCCCCGATCACCCGCAATTCGAGCCGCTTCGTTCCGCACTATTTCACCTGAGAATCCAACCCAAGGGGAGAAAAACGCCATGCGACAAGTCTTCGATTCTTTCGCCGGCTTCGACGATTTCCTCGTCTACCTCGCGGTCTCGCTGGTACTGCTCGCGCTCTTCATCGCGATCTACATCCGCGTGACGCCGTATCGCGAGATGGCGCTGATCCGCGAGGGAAACATGGCGGCCTCCTTCAGCCTCTCGGGGGCGCTGCTCGGCTTCGTCATTCCGCTCGCGGCCGCGGTGCAGAACAGCGTGAGCCTCGTCGACATGGCGATCTGGGGAGTGATCGCGATGCTGGTGCAGATCGCCGCCTTCGTCGTGGTGAAGCTGATCATTCCCGGCATCACCCAGGACATTCCCGCGGGCAAGGGGTCCTGCGGCTTCTTCCTCGGCTGCGTTTGCCTCGGCGTCGGCGTCCTCAACGCCGCTTGCATGAGCTACTGATGTACGCTTCCTTCCGTGCCCTTTCCTCGAATCCATTGCGACCTTCGCCTGGGACCGGGCGCCCAGTTCTCGCTGGCCCCCGAGGCCGCGCAGCACGTCGGCAAGGCGCTGCGGTTGAAGGCGGGTGACGTGCTCACCGTCTTCGACGGCCGCGGCGGGGAATACGAGGCGACCATCCAGCGCATCGAGAAGGACCGCGTCGACGTCAAGGTGGGCGCGTGGCGCGATGTGGAGGCCGAGCCGCGGCTGCAGGTCGGCCTGGTGCAGGGGTTGCCCGAAGCCGACAAGATGGATTGGATCGTCCAGAAATCGGTGGAGCTCGGCGTGGCGTGGATCCAGCCGGTCATCTGCGACCGCAGCGTCGTGCGCCTGTCGGGCGAGCGCGCCGCGCGACGCGAGGCCCATTGGCGGCGCGTGGCCGTGGCCGCGTGCGAGCAGACCGGGCGCAACCGCATTCCCGAGGTCCGGCCGACGCTGGGGTTCCTGAGCTGGATCGCGATGCCGGCCAACGCCATGCGCTGGATGCTGGCACCCCGGGAGGCGCCGCTCGCGGGCATGGGGCGCCCCAACGGTCCCGTCGAGCTCGTCGTCGGACCCGAGGGCGGGTTGTCCGAGAGGGAGCGCGACCTCGCCCTCTCCCAGGGTTGCGTGCCGGTGGGCCTTGGATCGCGCGTGCTGCGCACCGAGACCGCCCCGCTCGCGGCACTCGCCGCGATCCATGCGCTGTGGGGCGACTTCAGCGCTTAACGTAGAATCGCGCGCCATGGCCAAGCCACCGCAGTTGAAGACCGAAGCCTTCGTCAAATGGTTTCGCTCCGCCACGCCCTACATCCATCGCTGGGGCGGGGCGACGTTCGTCATCGCCTTCGGCGGCGAGGTGCTCGCCGATGGCGAGTTCCAGCAGCTCACCCACGACATCAACGTGCTGGTGAGCCTGGAAGTGCGCGTGGTGCTGGTGCATGGAACGCGCCCGCAGATCGAGGAGCAGATGCGCCAGCACGGCGTGACGCCGCGCTACGTCTCCAACCGCCGCGTCACCGACGACAAGGCGCTCGCCTGCGTGAAGGAAGCCAACGGCATCGTGCGCGTGGAGATGGAGGCTATCCTGTCGATGGAGCTCGCCAACAGCCCCATGTGGGGCGCCGACATTCGCGTCTCGTCGGGCAACTTCGTCACGGCGAAGCCGGTCGGAGTCGTGAACGGCATCGACTTCCAGCACACCGGCGAGGTGCGCAAGATCGACGCCGAGGGCATCCGCCGGCGCCTCGATGACCACGAGGTGGTGCTGGTCTCGCCGATCGGCTTCTCGCCCACGGGAGACGTCTTCAACTGCACGCTCGAGGACGTGGCGACCTCGACCGCGATCGCGCTGCAGGCCGACAAGCTCATCTTCCTCACCGAGACCGCCGGAGCGCTCGATTCCCGCGGCAAGCTGATCTCCGAGCTCACCGTGAAGCAGGCCGCCGAGCTGGTGGCGCAGAACAACCTTCCCGAGGACGTGCAGATCTACCTGCCGTGCGCGATGAAAGCGTGCGCGAATGGCGTGAAGCGCGCGCACCTGATCAGCCGCCACGTCGACGGGGCGTTGCTGATCGAGCTGTTCACCCACCACGGAATCGGCACGATGGTGGTGCCGGAGTCCCCCGAGCGCATTCGCCCCGCCACGCCCGAGGACGTACCCGGAATCCTGCAGATCCTCGAGCCCCTCGAACAGCAGGGCGTGCTGGTGAAGCGCGATCCCGAGCTGCTCGAGCGCGACCTGGGCCGCTTCTTCGTGATCGAGTCCGAGGGGAACATACTGGGTTGCGCGGCGCTCTATCCGTTCACGGACAAGAAGACGGCGGAGCTCGCCGCCCTCGCCGTGAACCCGTTCTACCGCGACGGCGGGCGCGGCGAGCGCCTGCTCTCCGAGGCCGAGGCGAGGGCGAAGGCGCTGGGATTGAAGTCGATCTTCGTGCTCTCGACGCGCACTACGCACTGGTTCCTCGAGCGCGGCTTCGCCGAGACCGATCCCGGCTGGCTGCCCGAGAGCAAGGCCGCTCTGTACAACTACGACCGCCGTTCGAAGGTTTTTGTAAGGGAACTCTGATGGCCAGGATGGTGAACTGCGTAAAGCTGAAGAAGGAGGCCGAAGGCCTCGACTTCCCGCCTTATCCCGGCGAGCTCGGCAAGCGGCTCTGGGAAAGCGTTTCGAAGGAGGCGTGGAAGGGATGGCTCGAGCACCAGAAGATGCTGGTGAACGAGAACCGGTTGAACCTCGCCGACCCGCGGGCGCGCAAATACCTCGAGGAGCAGATGCGCAAGCACTTCTTCGGCGAGGGCGCCGACACCGCCTCGGGCTACGTCCCCAAGACCTGATCAGCGCGGCCGGTTGATTGTCCGCACGCCCTTTTCGGTTCCCAGCAGCAGGACATCGGCCGGGCGGCGCGCGAAGAGGCCGTTCTCGACCACGCCGACGATGAGGTCGATCTCGGCTTCGAGCTCGACCGGCTTCAGGATCGTCAGCCCGCGCACGTCGAGGATCACGTTGCCGTTGTCGGTCGTGAAGCCCGTCCGTAGCTCGGGGATCCCTCCCAGCTTCACCAGTCGCCGCGCCACCAGGCTGCGCGCCATCGGGATCACTTCCACCGGCAGCGCAAAGCGCCCGAGCACGGCGACGAGCTTGCTCGCATCGGCGATGCAGACGAACGTGCGGCTCGCCGCCGCGACGATCTTCTCACGCGTGAGCGCCCCGCCGCCGCCCTTCACCATCGCCAGGTGCTCGGTCACCTCGTCGGCGCCGTCGACGTAGATGTCGCAGCCGTCGGTGTCGTTCAGCTCGGCCACCGGGATGCGCCGATCCTTCAGCCGCCGCGCGCTCGCCTCCGAGCTCGCCACCGCTGCCTTGATGCGGGATCTCCTGCCGGCCAGGGCGTCGATGAAGAAGTTGACGGTGGAGCCGGTCCCTATGCCCACCACCATGTCGTCCTTCACGTGCTCGAGCGCGGCCTCGGCGGCGATTTTCTTCTGCGCATTGGCGTCCATGGGCGAAGAGTATAAGGCGCGAGGCACGAGGGGTTCTTGATATGCTTGCGGGCTATGCGCGACGACGGTTATCTCGAGAAAATCCTCACCGCCCGGGTCTACGACGTGGCGATCGAAAGCCCGCTGGAGCCGGCGAGCGCGCTCTCGCGGCGCACCGGCAACCACATCCTTCTCAAGCGCGAGGACAAGCAGCCGGTCTTCTCGTTCAAGCTGCGCGGCGCGTACAACAAGATGGCGCATCTGAAGCCCTCCGAGCTCGCGCGGGGCGTGATCTGCGCCTCGGCCGGCAACCACGCGCAGGGCGTGGCGCTCGCCGCGCAGAAGCTCGGCGCGAAGGCGACCATCGTCATGCCCGTCACCACGCCGCGCATCAAAGTCGCCGCCGTCGCGGCACTCGGCGCGAAGGTCGAGCTGCACGGCGACAGCTACCATGAAGCGTCATTGCGCGCGAAGCAGCTCGCGAAGAAGCACAGGCTCACGTTCGTGCATCCCTACGACGACCCGCTGGTGATCGCGGGGCAGGGCACGATCGGCCTGGAGATCCTGCGCCAGCATCCGCGGCCGATCGACGCGATCTTCGTTCCCGTGGGCGGTGGCGGGCTGATCGCCGGTATCGCCGCCTACGTGAAGCGCGTGTCGCCGCGCACGAAGGTCATCGGAGTGGAGCCGGTCGACTCGAACGCCATGCAGGCGTCGCTCGCGGCCGGGCGTCGCGTGACGCTTGCGCACGTGAATCTCTTCGCCGACGGTGTGGCGGTGAAGCAGGTGGGGAAGGAGACGTTCCGCCTCTGCCGCGAGCTGGTGGACGAGATGGTGCTGGTGAATACCGACGAGATCTCGGCGGCGATCAAGGATCTGTTCGAGGACACGCGCAGCGTCGTCGAGCCCGCCGGCGGCCTCGCGCTCGCCGGCGCCAAGCGCTGGATCGAGCGCCGGCGCGCCAAGGGCAAGACATTGGTGGCGGTCGCGAGCGGGGCGAACATGAACTTCGACCGCCTGCGCTTCGTCGCCGAGAGAGCCGAGCTGGGCGAGCATCGCGAGGCGGTGCTCGCGGTCACGATTCCCGAGCGGCCGGGAAGCTACCGCGAGCTCTGCGGGCTGCTCGGCAAACGCAGCGTCACCGAGTTCAACTACCGCTACGCGCCGGGGCGCGAAGCGCACATCTTCCTCGGTGTCTCGGTGAGCGGACGCGAGGAGACCCGGCGCCTGATCGCCACGCTGGCGCGCCACGGAATCGCCGCCGCCGACCTCTCCGACAATGAGATGGCGAAGCTCCACGGCCGCCACCTGGTCGGCGGGCGCATCGCCTCGCGCACCCCGGAGATGCTCTACCGCTTCGAGTTTCCCGAGCGCCCGGGCGCGCTCATGAACTTCCTCGACCACATGGGCTCGGGCTGGAACATCTCGCTATTCCACTACCGCAACCATGGCGCGGACGTGGGGCGCGTGCTCGTCGGCCTGCAGGTGCCCGGGGGCGAGCGCGG
>WNFL01408298.1_pt1 | contig 14378 bp, 18 predicted proteins | sample 5400361 | NCBI WGS metagenome assembly WNFL01 (sample SAMN13153351, study PRJNA577476) | soil metagenome | isolation source: 40 cm soil on Douglas fir-dominated hillslope | place: USA:California | collected 2013-09-17
CGAGCTGCCAGCCGGCCCGGCGAGGACGGCAGCATGCAGCGCGCTTCCAGCCAGCAGCTGGCTCCACGACAAGAACCACTGCGTCCAGCCGTCATCCCAGGTGCCAGCCACCGGGCTGCCGGTGACGATCACGGGGTCACCCGGCAACTCGATGTTGTAGTACGTCTGGGCGTGCTCTGGAGACATGTTCACGCAGCCATGGCTGACGTTGACGTAGCCCTGTTCCCCCACCGACCAGTAGGCATCGTGGATATAGTTGCCGCTCCAGGTGAATCGCACCGACCAGGGCACCGGGAAGTCGGTATAGCCCGGCCCGCTCATCAGCACCGGGTTGCCCTTCTCGATGGTCAGGTAATGCCCGTTCGCCGTATCATCGCCCGCCGCGCCCGTGCTGATCGGCCAGTTGCCGAACAACCGGCCCTTGTAATACACCTTTATATAGTGCGTGTCCGCGCCCACCCTGGCGATCAGCGACGGCCCGATCGAGAACGCGACGTGGATATCACGCGTCCCGTAGACGCCCTTGGCCCCCTCAACGCCGTTCAGCGCCGCAGTGAAGCTCACCTGTGTTCCTGAGGACCAGTACTTCTGCGGCCGGAACGACACGGTCTTGTTGCCGTCCCAGTACCAGGCCCCGACGATCGGCTTGGATGAGGTGAGGCTGAGGGCTCGCTCTACCGCGGCCCGATTCGTAATCGGCCGGCTAAAGGTGAGGACGATCGGCATGCCGACGCCATATTGCTGATTGTCGCCCTCCAGGGAAGTCGCCTGGAAGGTCTGGCGCGCCGTCAGGGTACGGAACGAACTCGTCGCCGTAATCTTCTTGCCGCCGACACCGACGGCCGTCGCAACCACCGTGTAAGTACGGGACAGAGCCAGCGTGCCGCTGCTGTGCCAGGTCGCGCCGCCGCTGGCCAGCTGGCCAGCGACTTCATGACCTGACGTGCTGACCACGACACCCCTGAGGTGAGCGCCGCGTGCCGCTACTGCGACTCCAGCGCCCGGCCTGACCTCACGCGCCCCGTTTGATGGCGTGATAAACACGCGAGCCTTCGCCCGCTCCGCGCTAGTCGCCGTACCGGTGCATCCCGCCGCAAAGGCCAGCGCCCCAACAATCACGGCCGCCAAGCCGATCGTGTACGCAGAACGCAAGTCTCGTCTGTCCACTGGCGAACCCCGTATCCCTTGATCCCACACCTTCGACGAGTCATTAACCGTCCGACGATCAGGTACCCAAGCGCCCCCCGCCAGAAGCACGGCGGTCAGAGAACATGCCCACTCTTGACGGAATCGGGAAGCCCGGCATGCAGACTATTTACCTAGGCTCCGCGCCGAGCGGATTCGGTCAGCTGAAGGGAAGCGGCATTGGACCCTCGCCGGCTAGGCCGTCATTATCACGGGGTCATCAAGCGGCATCAGCGCGGCAATCGCCCGCCGCGTTTCTGGCCTCGGCGCCGGGATCATCGTCAACTCGGCATCCTCGGCGCAAGCCGGCCTGCGCATCGCCGCCGAACTGCCTGATGCCGTGTACCTGCAAGGCGACATCGGCGACCCAGGCACGGCTGCGGCTCTGGTCTCTGCGGCCGAGAGTCGGTGGGGACGTCTCGACGGCCTGGTCAATAACGCCGGGGTCACCGTGGACGTACCGCTCACTACCCGCTATGCCACCGGCCAGACGCTCCTGGTCGATGGCGGTCTCGCGCTCATGATCTGACCGCGGTCCAGATCACCCGGGAGGGATGGTGTAATCGCCGCCGCCTCGCCGGACTGTAGACGAGTCGGAACTTTCAAGCCGATCCCAGGGTCGGCCTATGCGAAAGGAAGCTGCCCATGAGCTCTGCGGTGAACATTGAGGTTGATGCGGAGACCAGGAACACGCTGTCGGGCCTGGCGCTGGGAGATCTCGACGTCCTCGGCGAGGCGCTCGAGCTACGCGAGGCTGCCATGGAGAGCAGCGGCCTTGATGCCCGCAGTTTCGCCCTGGTGAAGATCGCCGCTTTGGTGGCGCTGGACTCGCCTCCTGCGTCCTACCTGTGGCAAATCTCGAACGCTGTAGCCGCTGGCGCGACGCCGCAGGACATCCTCGGCGTACTGCGTGCCGTTGCGCCGCAGGTCGGCGGGCCACGGACGGTGGCAGCGGCGCCCGAGATCATGATCGCGCTCGGGCTGTCGCTACCCGCCGGGCCTGAAGTCTGACAGCAAGCTAGGAGGCACGATGTTCGTGAGACGCCGTCCGCTAATGCGCGCCGCCGTCGTGGGCGGCGGCGCTTACATGGCTGGCAAGCGGCGGGCCGGACGCTCGGCTCAGGAGGCTGGGCAGGAAGCCCGAATCAGTGATCTCGAGAGCCAGCAAGGAGGCAGTGCGACCGCCGCGGCGCCGGCCGTCGAGGACCAGTCGTCCTTGTCCGATCAGCTCGATCAGCTCAACTCCCTGCATGAGAAGGGAGCCCTCACGGACGCCGAATTCGCGTCCGCGAAGTCCCGCCTCCTCGGCAGCTGAGCTGGCTAGCCGCCCGCCACCGGGCCGATGGCCGCCGGGCCGCCGGGCCGCCAGTGGTCGCGGTTAAGACCGCGCGGTCTCGGTGGCTGCTGCTTAGGACTTGCCCGGTTCCGGCGTTTCCTGGTAGACCGCTATGGAGACGCCGCCGTTTCTACTTCGAGTTGGCGTGTGGTGATCTATCTCATCGACCATCGGCGGGCTGCCTGGGCACACCTGGGAACACGCAGGCAAGAGATGAGCCGGGAGGAGGTATTCGTGTCGGTTGCCACCATCACCCCGGATGGAGCCGGCGCGCATCGGCGCGACCACATCAATGGCGGCCTGAAGCCTGGCTGGGGCGTCCGCCCGGAGCGGCAGCAGGCGATCGTCGATACGCTCAAGCATCTGGTGCAGCACACCGGCCGGCTGTCGCCCGCGCAGCTGCGGGCCGTGACGCTAGAGATCGCCAGGCGCCCTGACCTCTGGGCGGACTTGGTTGTCCGTGACCCTGACGTTCGCTGGTACCTGCCGCTGCACCGCTCCAACGCCTGCGACGTCTGGCTGCTGGCCTGGGAACGCGGTCAGGACACCGACTGGCATGATCACGGCGGATCATCCGGGTCGTTCGCCGTCGCCGAGGGAAGCCTGGTCGAACGGTACCGACAGGCGAGCGGCCGGCGACTCGGCCGCAGGCGCATGCTGGCAGGTGACGCAGCGGCATTCGGCCCCGCGCACGTTCATGACGTGGCGCATGGCGGCGACTATTCGGCGACGAGCATCCACGCGTACTCTCCGCCGCTGCTGGCCATGACCTATTACACCCAGTCGGCCTACGGCCTGATGGCTCGGGAAACCGTTGCCATCGACGGGCCAGAGGGAGCACGCGGGCGCGGCGGCGCCCATACGGCGCTTGCCGACGTGACGGCTTCGGCCGCCGAGCTGACGTCAGAGACCCTGCCTGCCGGGGCGCCCAGTATCGACGAATTGCTTGCTGAAGCCCGCGGCGGCATGCCGCGGCTTAGGCCCGAAGCTGCGCTAGCCGCCGTTACCGACGGCGCCGTCATCGTTGATATCAGGTCGCTGGAGCAGCGGATCGTAGAGGGTGAGATACCGGCGGCGATGATCATTGGCCGCAATGTGCTCGAATGGCGATGCGACCCGCACAGCGAGGCCCGGATTCCGGCGCTGGCCCGGCCGGACGCGCGGCTGATCATCGTGTGCTCGGAAGGCTATGCCTCCACCCTTGCCGCGGCCAGCCTGCGCCGGCTGGGCCTGCTCGACGTCACCTACCTCGACGGGGGCTTCCAGGCATGGCGCGCGGCCGGGCTGCCGACACGTCCGGCCCAGTCCCTCGGCTGACCAAGCTCACGACAGCGTCATGAAGTGGGCTTCCTGGCACGCGTCGAGCATTGCGCGAATGTCATCGTAAGAGTCAGGCCCGACTCGGACGAACCGTTCCACCAGCCCAGAGGAAAGGCGCTCGCGGCCGGAAGGGTCGTGGTGGATTGAGACGATCACGTCCGTTATCCGTGCGCGCAGCTCGGGCGACAGCCGTTTGGAAACGGTGACGGGCTGAATTGTCGACGGCCCGAGGGACGTCACAATCGTCAGCTCGTCAGCCAGTGCGGCATCATCCGCCATCGCAACCGCAAGAACCTGCGAATCGATCGCCGATCCGTCAATCTCGCCAGCGGCGACGAGCGCAATGGACTCCAGGTGGCCGCCGGTCTTGATTACCTGGCCGAAGAAGCCCTGTGTCTCCCCTAGCTTGAGCAGGCTGTAGCGAGCGATCCCGTAGCCGGACTGAGACAGTGGATCGGTGTAGCCCCAGGAGCGGCCGCGCAGGTCATCCAAGCTCCTGATCACGCTGCCGCGGCGCACGATCACGTCCGAGAAGTAAATCGGCCGGCCGCCGTAACGGCTGCCCGCGAGAACCGGCGCGGCGACGGGAATGGCCGGTGAGCAGCCACGACGCTCAAAGTCCACGTACGGCAGCCCGCAGACGAAGCAGATGTCATATTCATCCTTCGCCCAGTTGTCATGGCTGGGCTCGGCGACGAGGACCGTCCGGCAACCGAGCGCTCGGCCGACCGCGTCCGCCACTGCCTGATAGACCGGCATCATTCGCGGCGCCAGGTAGGTGGCGAAGCGCAGTTCAGCCGGGACAGTCCCGTGCCTGTCTGGCTGCATCGCCACGCTCCCTCGCAGTCACCCAGGGAATCGGCGGTGCGGCCGCCGCGATGGCCATCTTGCCATGGGAAGCAATGTGCTCTGGCACACTGCGACGATGAGCGACAGCGCGGCGGACCTGCATATGCTGAATCTGATTGTCGGCGACATGGCGGCCAGCCTCGATTTCTATCGCCGGCTCGTGGTCACAGCGGATGGCACGGACACGTCCGCTGCTCACGTCCAGCTGAGAATGCCCGGTGGCTTCAGCCTGGAGCTGGACACGGCGGAGTCGGCCAGGCTGTGGCACGCGGGCTGGCGGGCCGATCCCTCGAGCACAGGCGTGGTGATCGGGTTCTCGCTCCCTACTCGTGCGGCGGTCGACGAGCGCTATGCGGAGCTAACGGCGGCCGGCTTTCCGGGGCGGCAGCCACCCTTCGATGCTTTCTGGGGTGCGCGCTACGCGATCGTGACCGATCCCGACGGCAATGATGTCGGCCTGATGAGCCCCATTGACAAATCGCGCAGTACCTGGCCGCCGCAAGAATCCCCGGGCCCCACGGGCCCTGAGTGAGCTGACGGCAAGGTCAGCCGGCGCAGACGCGGGCAACGCTGCGGATGCCGTAAATGATCCGCAGCATGCTGGCCACGACAGCGAGCGCGACAGGCCAGCGGGGCGTCAGGGCGAGGCTGATGCTCAGGCCGATGATGACGGAGTCCAGGACTGCGATGCACACGCAGCCCGCCATCGCCGTGCGCCTGACCGCGCGGTATGACTGACCGAACGCTGCACAGGCTAGCAGGGCGACCGCGAGCAAGAGCACTGTGGCGAACGCGTCTCGGGCTGCATCGGGGACGGGCCAGGTCCACGCGCGGGTGGTGATCAGCACGGTGCCCCAGCACAAGCCGGCGCCGGGGCCGCTTAGCAGCAGCCGGCGCGCCGCACGCCTGGCCGGGCCGGCCTCGGTGAAGCTGGCGGCTATGAGGTGGGGATCACCGAACTCGGCGACGGCGGCCCCTGCCGCGGTCTGCTCGTCCAGCCCCTGGTCAAGGTAGCGGCGGTAGGTCTCGTCGAGCCCGTCTGCCAGCTCCTCGACGATCCGGGTAGGCAGGCGGGCGGCCAGCGCGTCAAGGTGGCCGGCGATCAGGCCGGATCCGGGCATGGCCGTCCTTCCAGGGCGGCGGTGATCATCGCGGCGAACTCGCGCCAGTCTGACCGCTTGCCATCCAGGGCCCTGGCTCCTGCCGGGGTGAGCTGGTACGTCCGCCTGCGGCGACCGGCGGCGACTGACCACGAGCCGGTGATCAGCCTGGCCTGCTCGAGCCGGTGGAGCGCTGGGTAAATCGTGCCGGTTGGGAGGTCAAGGCGTCCGCCGGATGCCCGTCGCAGCTCCTCGATGATCGCGTAACCATGCCGGGGCCCGCCCTCGAGGGTCGCGAGCAGCAAGCTGTCAAGGTGCCCTTTCAGTTCCTCGGCGCGCATAGGTAGAAACGCTACACAAGGCCTTCCCGGCAGGCAACACGACGAGTAGGGTTCGATATGTAGCAACGCTATGTATAGCAATGCGAGCATCTTGGCGGAAGGCAGGCGAATGCACGACGCTAGCCGGATCCTGGGCACCGAAGTGGGCTCGACGGCGCCACTGTTCCTGACTGTCCTCGCAGTGCACGTGCTCGCCGGGCTGACGGCGGTCCTGACCGGCGCCGCCGCCGCGCTGACGCGCAAGGGCTCGCAGCGCCATATCAGAAGCGGGCACTGGTTCTACCGTGCCATCACGGTGGTATTCGCGACCGCCGCGGTCCTGACTGCGATGCGGTGGCGGCAGGACTACCACCTTCTGATCATCGGAGCTGTCGCGTTCGCCGCCGCAGTGACCGGGGTGCAGCACCGGCGCCGGCACCGCGCGGGCGACACCGGGCACATTGTCGGCATGGGAGCCGCTTACGTCGCCATGCTGACTGCGTTCTATGTCGACAACGGCCCGCATCTGCCCCTGTGGGACCGCTTGCCCCCGCTGGCGTTCTGGTTCCTGCCCTCGGTGGTCGGGATACCAGTCATTGTCCTGGCGGTTCGCCGAGCGCGCGAGCGTCAGGTCACGGGCTAACTGGTGCTGCTCAACGGCCATGCTCCCCCAGCCAGCCGGCGAGCTTGCCCGCTCGGCTCACCGCGCGCAGCCGACGCTCGGTTTGCGCGCGCACCGAAGGCGCTGTGACGATCAGCAGCGAGTCGCCAGCCCGTAGCGTGGTCGTCGGCTGCGGTACTAGTCCGCGCCCGTCGCGAACGATCAGGGCGATGTTGGCTTTGGCTGGCAGCCGGAGCTCGAAGATCTCGACGCCATGGAGCCTGGATCCGTCAGGAATCTGCGCCTGGAGTAGGTCGGCGGTGAGCGTCTCGAGCGGCGCGGCCTCGATGTCGATCTCCAGCGGCTCTGCGGCCGCGGCCACCCCCAGCTTCCGTGCCGCCCAGGGCAAAGCCGGCGCCTGCAGCATCGTGAAGATCACGACGACGACGAAGACCACGTCGAACAGGCGCGTTGCGCCGGGCACATGCATGCTCATCGGAATCGTCGCGAGCACGATGGGCACCGCGCCGCGCAGCCCGGCCAGGGACAAGAACGCCTGCCAATGCCAGGGCACCCGCCATGGCAAGGTCGAGATGATGACCGCCGCCGGCCTGGCGAGAGCCAGCAGGACAAATCCGACGATCAGCGCAGGCAGGACCACGGCGGGCAGCCGGGCCGGCGAGGCCAGCAACCCGAGCATGACGAACAGCCCGATCTGGGCGAGCCACGCGATTCCCTCAGCGAAGCCGCGGGTGGCAGGTCTATGCGGAAGCCGCGCATTGCCCAGCACGAGAGCTGCGACATAGACGGCAAGGAAGCCGCTCGCATGGGCTAGCGAGGCCGCCCCGAAGGCGGCAACAATGAGCGCGAGCACCGCGACCGGGTACAGACCGGAGGCTGGCAGCGCCAAGCGCTTCAGCGAGACCGCGCCGAGCAGCCCGGCCAGCAGGCCGACCACCGCCCCCGCCGCCAGCTCGTAGGCCACGACCCCGACGACACCCGCTGGTCCAGGCAGATTCAGGGCGCTCCCGCTCAGGAGGGTCACCGCGAGCACGGCTGCCGCATCATTGAGGCCGGACTCCGCCTCCAATATTCCCGACAGCCGGGGCGGGAGTGGCAGCTTGCGGAGAACCGAGAAAACCGCCGCCGCGTCCGTCGGCGCCAGCACCGCGCTGAGCAGCAGGGCGTTTCGCCACCCGAACAGCAGCAGCCAATGGCAAACGGCAGCCACAACGACAATGCTGATCGCCACGCCGACTGTCGCAAGCGTCAGCGCGGCCGGTGCCGCCGCCCGGACGTGCGCCCAGCTGGTGGTCAGACCTCCCTCAGCAAGGATCAGTACCAGGGCGCTTATCCCGAGTGCCTGCGCCAGCTCGGCGTTGTCAAACCGAACGCCCAGGCCGGCTTCCCCCAGTGCCAGCCCGAGTCCAAGGAAGACGAGCAATCCGGGCAGGCCGATCCGGTGCGTGGCCCGCGCGGCTACCACCGAGCAGAGCACAACCACCGCGCCTACCAGCAGCATCAGGCCAGGGTCTCCCGCTTTCACGGCAGATTCCCCATGGCCCAGCCCCCGTGTCACAGTTCTCCGTGATCATCAGTCTGCCAGACCGGCAACCTGGATCAAGAAACCCAAGGATGAGACGAACCGACCAGGACTTTTCACCCGGACCCGCGACCCTGTTGCGGACTCCAGGCCGCCGGAGTTTGATTGATGGCAGGCATTGCGTCAGTCAAGAAGGATCAGTGGTGATGGTCGGCGGCAGGCGCGTCATCGCCGGAGTCAGCGGCTCGCTGCGGAGCCTGGGAGCCCTGCGGGCTGGCGAGGCCGAGGCTCGCTCGCGAGGAGCGGCACTGCTGGCAGTGCTCGCCTGGGCTCCAGCAGGCGGGGAGGTCGCGTACATGCGGGCTCCCTGCCCGCTGCTGCTCAGGCTCTGGGAGCAGGCCGCCAGGGAGCGCCTGCAGGAGTCATTTGACGCGGTTTACGGCGGAATGCCGACCGACGTGACGGTGCGTACGATGGTCGTGCGCGCCAGGCCGGGCCCGCTGCTAGTAGAGCTAGCCGATCGGCCCGATGACCTTCTGGTGGTCGGCTACGGCGGACGGAGCCGGCTCGGCTGCACCGTTCACGGTTCGGTGACCCGCTATTGCTTGGCTCACGCGCGCTGCCCCGTGCTGGCCGTGCCGCCGCCCGAGCTAATCACCGAGGTGCGGCCCTGGCGTCATCACTGGCGGCCGGAGGACTTCACTGCCCCCCTCGCCGGATAGCCCGCCTGATCGCCCGCTGACGCAGCACCAGGAAGGCCGCCTGGAAGGAGCCTTTAGATCCGGCTGGCGGCGATCTTCATCGGGGCACTCCTGCTCTTCGTCATCATGGGATTTCTGCTGGCGCACACCCTGCCGTAGCGCTTGCAGCGCCCCGCCGGGCGCAGAACTCCGTGAGCCAGAGGGAAACTTGTCCGTACCGTGTCGATCGCTGGCTCGCGACGGTGTCGTATTAGTGACCGGTAGACCAGGAATGACCAAGGAGCGGTTACATGGAGTTCATGCTCATCTTGTCCGAGGATCCTGACCTTGTGGCGACCGATGAACAGCGCAAGCTGGCGGTGCAGCAGGTCGGTGAATACGCGATGGGCCTGGTCACCGACGGCGTGCTCAAGGGCGGAGCACCGCTGCGCCCGGTCACCGAAGCGAAGAAGGTCCGGACCCGCGATGGGAGGCAGCGCGTGCTTGACGGGCCGTTCGCGGAGAGCAAGGAGGTAATCGCCGGCTACTTCGTCATCGACGCACCGCATCTCGACGCGGCCGTGGAGATCGCCGCCCGGTGCCCGAACGCGCTCTTCGGGTCGGTCGAGGTTCGCGAGATCGTGCCGATGGGATGAGCGAGTTCCTGCTGCTTGGCATCCGGCCGCAGGCGGACCGTGAGGTGTCGCCAGCCGGCCTGGCTTGCGACGTGACTGCCGCGGCGGCTTGGCACCAGTGGCTGCGCCGCTGGGGGCTCCTGCGCTCCTTCGCGCTGCCGCGCGAGCCAGTCGCTGGCCTGCGGGCATGCCTGATCATCCAGGCCAGCGGGCAGGTCGCGGCCACGGGGCTGGCGTCAGGATGGGGACGTGTGAGCGGGTACCTGGTGACCGTGACGCAGCTCCGCGACGCGGCGGCAGGCGGAGGCCGGTCTTGAGCGAGGCGGCCGACAACGCGCTCTCCTCGGCGCTCCGGGAGGAGTGGCCGCGGCTGATCGGCGCTGCCCTGCGAATCGCCGGGGACCTGCAGACGGCCGAGGATGTGGTGCAGGAAACGCTGCTTACCGCCCTGGACAGATGGCCGCTGCAGGGCGTGCCTGACCGTCCGGGTGCCTGGCTCATGACTGCCTGCCGCAACCGCGCGCGCAACGTCGTCCGCGACGCGGGCCGAGGCAGGCAGCGGATCTCCTCGGCGCCGTGCGGCGCGGCGAGTCAGAATCCGGCTGATGCGAGCCCCGGCTTGATTTCTGACGACCGGCTGCGGCTGATCACCCTGTGCTGCCATCCCCACCTGCCCGTCGACGCGCAGGTGGCGCTTACCCTGCGCATGGTCGGAGGCCTGGCCACCGAGGAGATAGCGCGGGGCTTTCTTCTCCCGGCTGCGACCATCGCCCAGCGCATCGTGCGCGCCAAACGCACGCTCAAGGCACACCGCGCCGACCTCATCGGCCACGATCTGGACATCAGCGAGCGGCTTCCCGCCATCCTCGACGTCATCTACCTGATCTTCAACGAGGGCTACCTGGCTGCCGCGGGCGAGACGTTAACCCGGGGCGACCTGGCCTACGAGGCCTACCGTCTCGTCTGCCTGCTGACTGAGCTGGCGGCCGCGGAACCTGAGGCGTGGGCGCTGCGAGCGCTGCTGTCGTTCCAGCTCAGCCGCTGGGCCACCCGCACCGACGCCGACGGTGCCCCGGTCACTCTGGACGTTCAGGACCGCGCCAGGTGGAACAGCGAGCTCATTTGCGACGGCGTCCGCTCGCTCGACCGTACCCGCGGCAGCGGCCAGCGCGGACCACTGCTGCTGCAAGCCGAACTCGCTGCGTGCCACGCGACAGCGCCGACCTTCGACGCGACGGACTGGCCGGCCATCGTCGCGCTCTACGACGAGCTGACCACACTCCAGGACACGCCGGTCGTGGCCCTTAACCGCGCTGTCGCCGTCGCCATGCGCGACGGGCCAGCGGCCGGGATTGCCGAGCTTGACTCGCTGGTCAGCGATCCCGCCCTGGCTGCGTCACACCGCGTCTGGGCGGTTAGGGCTGACCTGCACCGCAGGCTGCCCGACAACGCAGCTGCAATAGCGGACTACGACCGTGCGCTGCAGCTGGTCAGCAATGACGCCGAGCGCCGCTACCTCGCAGCCGCGCGCTGCCGCCTGACCAAAGAACGCTGATGAGAGAAGGCTGAACCGCCATGCCGCATGCTGAGCACACCGTCACGATCAACCGGCCAGCCCGCGACGTCTTCGACTATCTCGCGGACGGTACCCACAATCGCCACTGGCGCAACGGTGTCATCGAGATCGAGCGAGTGACCGCGACCGAGGGCAAGGGAGCCAGCTATCGTCAGGTCCTTTCCGGACCTGGCGGGCGGCGTATCGACGGCGATTACCAGGTCACGGTCTTCGAGCGGCCGAGCCGACTCGAGTTCCTGGTTACGGCGGGCCCGGCCCGCCCGTCTGGCGCATTCGAGATTACCGAGACACCCGGCCGCGGCACGCTGGTCAGGTTCGCCCTTGACCTGCAACCTGCCGGGCTCATGAAGCTCATGACGCCGATGATCGCCAGGCAGATGCGGTCCGAGGTCGCGCAGCTCGACACCCTCAAGGAGATCCTCGAACGCACCGCCGAGGGCGGTTAGTACATCGTGACCAGCGCCTCCGCGATGAGGTAGACGCTGGCAATCAGCCATTGAGACGCCCCATCTATACGGCAGAGGGGCTTTACCGGCATGCCATGCCGCGGTCATTCTGACATGAGATGCTCAGCGAAACCTATGCCGCGACCGGAGGCAATCGTGGGCGAGCAACAGCGTGCGACCGAAAATGGCCCGACCAGCCAGGCAGGAGACCAAGCCCGGACGCGAACCGCAGCCGGCGCAACCAGGCGACGGCTCCTGCAGGCCGGACTGGCGGCCGGCGCCGCGGCCAGCATCAGCGCGTGCCGAGCCGCTCCTGGCAAAGCTGCGTCGGGCGTCGCAAGGCGGCAGCCCGGTTCCAGGCCGGATCCGAGGCTGCCAGCGGGAACGGACACGCTGCCGCAGATCAAGCACATCGTCGTGCTGATGATGGAGAACCATTCGTACGACAATCATCTCGGCATGCTCCGGCGCCAGGGAGCTGACGGCTTCAAGCTCGGATCGGACGGGAAGCCGCTTGCCGTCAATCCGTACCCGGATGGCAGGCTGCAGCACGCCTTCCGGATGCCAACCACATGCCAGCTCCTCTTGAAGCCGAGCCAGACCTGGACGAACAGCCACATACAGCTCGACGGCGGGAAGCTGGACGGGTTCGTCAAGTCCAGCAGCGGGCCAGTGTCGATGGGCTACTGGCAGCGATCGGACCTGCCGTTCTATTACTCGCTGGCGTCGGTCTTCCCCCTCGCGGACCGGTACTTCTGCTCGGTGCCCGGGCCGACATTCCCGAACCGCCGGTACCTCATCGCCGCGACCTCGATCGGGATGATCAACGACACCATTCCGAGCCCGGCCGGCTATCCGGCGAACGGCACGATCTTCGATTCGCTGCACAAGGTCGGTGTCTCCTGGAAGGACTACTATTCCGCACTATCGGTCGTGCCCACGCTCGCGCTATTCCCGAAGCTGCTCGCTAGGTACCACGGCCAACTCGCGCACATTGATGATTTCTTCGCCGATGCCGCGGCCGGCACGCTGCCGGGATTCTCCCTCGTCGAGCCGAACTACCTGGTGTCTTCAGAGGAAGATCCGCAGAACATCGCGCCCGGGGAGCAGTTCGCCGCAAAGGTCATCAACGCTGTCATGACAGGGCCGGCCTGGAAGAATACGCTGCTGATCTGGACATTCGACGAGCATGGCGGATATTACGATCACGTGGTACCCCCGCGCGCTATCGCACCGGACAATATCCCGCCTGCGGTGAATGGCGGGCCGTCCTACACCGGCTTTCACCAGTATGGCTTCCGCGTCCCGTGCGTCGTCGTCTCGCCTTGGGCGCGGCCGAATTACGTCTCGCACCAGGTCTTTGATCACACCAGCATCTGCGCGCTGGTCGAGAAGAAATGGAATCTGCCCGCCCTGACCCGGCGCGACGCCAATGCCCACAACATGCTGGACATGCTGGACCTCAGCAAGCCCGCCTTCAAGAGTCCGCCGAAGCTCGACCAGCCACTGCTGGACGCGCACCCGATACAGGCGCTGAAATGCAACGTCACCGGGCCAGGCACCATCCCGCCGCCCGGCTCGATCAGCCCGGCACCCTAAAGGGCCCTCTCCTGCCAATTCGCTCACACGACCATCGCGCACAGAGATAGCCCTAGTAATTCTCCACGAGGAAGCCTAGTGCGAGCGCGCCAATCATGCTGGCGCCGATTATGTCAAGGATCCGGACTCCGGCCACCAGGCCTATGACGAGCAACCCCAATCCCGCCAGGAACGTGAGCGGCGCGTATCGCGGCGCGGTCCTGCTGAGGAAGTCCATCATCTGGTCTGAAAACACTGGGATCCACAAGATCACGCTCACGGCCGCGATGACAAGCAGGGCCAGCACGATCTGGCGGCCTGAAAACAAGGCCGCTCCAGCGGCGTATCCGCCATGATGACCCAGAATCGGCACCGGATCCGACAAACCTGTCATGACGTGGCCAGGCTGACCCGGTTCAAGCGTGCCGAATCTCCACGAACGGCAAAGAGTCGCCAGCCGCCATGCCGGGCTGACCCTCGGAAGGATTACGCAGCCGACCGGAGACCGTCGATGACAAGATCGAATAGCCGCGCCGCCTGGGCCTCGCCATCGTCCCCCGGCCCGACTCGCCACAGGAAGCCCATCAGGAGCAGCACGTCGGCCGGGTCAAGTCCGGGTCGCAGCACCCCGGCAACCTCGCAGGCAGCGATCAGCACACCGACCGCCTTGGTCACTGGCTCGTAGGTCTCGTTGACGACCTTCTGGGCGGCAGCCGAGTTCAGCGCCTCGCCGAGACCGTGCTTGATCCGGACATAGTCGGCAAGCCGCTCGAACCACACCCTGAAGGCCTCGAGCGGCTTATGCCCGGCGAGCACATCGGTCACCGAGTCGACGAGCACCTGGACGTCATGCCGGTAGACAGCGAGGATCAGCGCCTCGCGGGTCGGGAAGTGGCGGTAGAGCGTTCCTGGCCCGACGCCTGCCCGTTTCGCGATCGAGTTCAGCGACGCCGCGTCTGACTCGGCGAAAGCGTCGTGCGCCGCCTGCAGGATGTGCTCGCGGTTCTGCTTTGCGTCGGCCCGCATGGTCTCGCGCCGTGTCGCGGGCATAGCACCTCCTGGACTCGACGGGGCATGTTGCCAAGCGGAGAGTTCTCCGCTACGTTCGGAATCCTGAGGCGGAGAACTCTCCGATTAGCTACTTACTGTAGGAGGGGCGATGCGCTATATCAAGCTTGGCCGCAGCGGCCTTGACGTGTCACCGATCGC